>Ga0208462_1000717_pt1 | contig 28941 bp, 30 predicted proteins | sample AD_SCU001_MetaG_FD_184452 | JGI IMG/M metagenome (GOLD analysis project Ga0208462, IMG submission 184452) | Active sludge microbial communities of municipal wastewater-treating anaerobic digesters from China - AD_SCU001_MetaG (SPAdes) (version 2) | ecosystem: Engineered > Bioreactor > Anaerobic...
AATCCGGCGCGGTGAAAACAGACTGCAGCCCGGAACCATCTTTCTTTGTATTATCCGCCTCCCGATAGCTGATAATGCTCTGTATCATGTCATCGGTCATTGATGGAATCGCTTTGAGCACATCGACGGACGCCGTGTTGATGTTCACCTGAACAGAAGAGGAATACAGTGTCAGGTACTTGATCAGGCCGGGCTTTCCGCCGGCGCCGTAAAGGATATCCCGTGTTACTCCCTTTACCAGGAGAAGCTCCTCCAGGGTATCAAAATTGGCGTTTTTTGCTTTATAAGGCTGGGGAAGACTTCCGTAATAATCGTCTTCAGCACCATGAAGCCGATGCAGATTATCCCCGTCTTTCCAGTCCAGAATGGAATCGACGATCATATCGGCCTGACTTTCTTCCACCCCCAGGTTGATCAGCAGATTATTAAGCATAACGGCCGTGTCATCGGTCAGCAAATTAATATTGATCTTTCCCGTTTCATCCATACAGGCAAACTGATAGTGCCCGCCCCCTGTTTGTCCATGATGAAATGATCCGTCTGTGGAATATACTTCGGCTCCTTCCAGGGTAATCTGATTACTTTTATAGGCGTTGCGATAAAATAATTCCAGAATAGCTCTGTTCATGCCCGCTTCGGCCAGGTACTTGTTTTCCAGTTGTTCCTTGAACGTTATGGTCGAAAAGACCTCCGTGCGAACCGTGACGGAAAAAGCAAATGTTATCACGATCAGGAGCGTCATGATCCACAGCACAATAATCAGGGCAATGCCCTTGTCTTTGCCGATTATGTTTAGAGTCAAGTTTTTCACATTAATCATCAAATGTAATCGCGCCCGGTTTCCATCGGCTTCACGGATTTCTGCTCTCCGTGGGCTGCGTGTCCGCCATGTCCAACGTCGGCACTGCCGTGTTTTCCATGACGAAAACGTTGACCGTCAATATTTTTTTATCCGCAGGGTCGGCAAAACAAATCCTGATCTTCCGCGGCAGTTTTTTTTCCTCCTCCGGCCACTGTTCAACCCATTTTGCTTCGTCCACCGAATTTTCCAGATAGTATTCAAACTTAATGGAATTGTATTCTTTTGTTAATCTGGCTTCATTTGCGGCATTCGTGCCCAATACCTGCTCTTCGACATATAAAATGTCGCCGCCCCCTTCAGTGGTCTTAATAAAATACCTGACCAGACTGTTGCCGCCGACGCCGCGCCAGATGGAGTAATTGCTGGTAAACGTCAGGCTGTCTTTTTCACCGACAAACCGGCTTTTCTTTTCGCCCTGATCATCATAGGTGCTCGAAAAAGCCGATTGAATCTGCGACTCCAAAAGCGAATAAACCGTTTTCTTCCGCTCCAGGTTTTCTATCCTTCTTTCACCCTTTTCCACTGTTTTATACGCCATGGACAGTGTGCCGGTCATAAGACCGACGATCACGGCCAGCAGGGCAATTGCTATCATCAACTCCAACAGTGTGAAACCACGTTGCTTCAATTTAAACTCCCCGTCGAACAACGAATTTTTTACTGACTTTTCAAAGCCTTCGCTTTGGAAACCAGTTTCGCCGTCTGCAGTGTCATCCGCTTTGATCTGTTATCTTTCGTATATTGTGCCGATACCGTTATTTCCAGGAATTTTACCGCTAAAGCGTCCGTGCGTTCTTTTAATGTTTCGGCGACTGTAATATCATAAGAATAACCATCATCATCAACGTCATTCCAGGTTTTGTCTTCCGACAAATCACCATCGAGCACTTGGCGCATCTTTTCGCTGGCGCGCCGCAGAGTTTCAATCCGGTTATCGGAAGCGGAAAGATTCCGCAAATTGGCTGAAGAAAGTTGTATAACCGACACCACCACCAGACAGATCAGAACCAGCGATACCATAATTTCCAGCAGGGTAAATCCCCGCTGGCGCCCGGATGCAAAATTATTCATGCCGGTTTTCCCCTTCATTGCCCACAATCAACGCCGTCCGGACGGGATCGGGTTTTATCTGCACGATCCTGCCGCCCGTTGCCAGTCTGATCCAGCCCCAAGAGCTGAAACCTGTGGCATCAAAGGATATGCCGTATTGTCCTGCCGTGATTCTTCGGGGATTGACATCGGATTCGTAAATCACCAGTTTTGTTTCTTCTGGTATCTTTTTCATCCGGCGGCCTTTGATGCCGTAACTTCCGGCATCGAGATCGAACAGCAGTTCCTGTCTCTTGTTTGTGGCGACAGCCAGATTCCTGGCATACTTGAGTTCGGCAACAATTTCCCCGGCTGCCGCTTTCCGCTTGGCGCCCGACAAGGTATTGCCGAACAGGGCGGCGCTGATGCCCAGAATCAGGGTCATCAGTACCAGCACCACCAGAATTTCCATCAAGGTGAAACCGCTCTCGCCAAAAGCCTGATATTTTTTCATCAGTTGCCCAGCCTCTTATTTAAACTGATCAAAAAGGAATATCCGTAATGCTGAAGATCGCCATCAATAATGATATGACTATAAAACCGGTAATTAAAGCCATTCCCAGAATCAATGCGGGCTCCAGAATACTGATGAAACGTTTGATGGAAGTTTTCAGACTTTTCTCATAATTGTCGGCGATTTTGATGAGCATGACGTCCAATTGGCCTGTTTCCTCCCCGACTTTAATCATCGACATAGCCAGCTCGGGGAAAATATTGGCGTCGGAAAACGGTTTGGAGACACCCTTGCCCTCTTGAATTTGTTTCGTCACTTGATCCAGGGCCGAAGATACAACAAAGTTGCCGATAATATCTTTGGCGTTTTTCACCGCCTGTAGAAGCGGCACACCGCTGCGCAACAGCGCTCCCAGCGTCCGGCAGAATCTGGCGGTCTCCAGCTTCAGGATAATGTCACCCATCAGTCTGATTTTCAGTTTATCACCGTTGTAGCGGCCTTTATCGGTTTTAAGATAGGCTCGAAGCACAAACCACGAACCGGCGGCAGCCAGCAGAATGATCCACCAGAACGTCAGCAGAAAATTACTGAATCCGACCAGCAGCTGCGTTGAGGCCGGCAGCTTCGTTCCCAGATCGGCAAAGATTTGGGTAAATTTCGGTAAAACAACCGTCACCATGACAATAATGGACAGAATACCGGTGATCACAAGAATCACCGGATAAATCATCGCGGAAAAGATATGATTCTTTAATTCCTCTGAGGCTTCCAGAAATTCGAGCAGCTTTTCGAGCACCATTTCCAGAGCGCCGCTCATTTCGCCGGCTTTGATCATATTTACATAAAGCGTGGAAAATAATTTGGGGTGTTTTTGCAGGGCGTCGGAAAACGTTCCGCCCTCCCGAATGGATTTTAGGATATCAAAGATAATATCCTTCATTTTTTTATTTTGGGTAATACCGTGCAGGATGTTCAGACTGCGGTCGAGCGGTAAACCGGAGCTCATCAGGGTATGCAGTTCAGCGGTAAACAACTGCAGTTCACCTTTTGCCGACCGGAACGAAAACTGTTCTTTGCCAAAGCCCTGTTTGACTTCCTGTATGCGCAGAGGGACAACGTTTTTATTCTTCAGCAGCAGTTCAACTTCCCGCTCGCTGCGGGCATCGATAACCCCCTCTGATACTGTGCCGTCCCTGTTGATTGACCGGTAGGAGAAACTGGGCATTATAACTCCTGCGTCGCGCGGAATATTTCATTGATTGTTGTGACGCCGTCTTTAACCTTGAGCAGACCGTCTTCCATCAGTGTACGCATGCCGTTTTTTCTCGCCGCCGCGCGAATCTGCTGAACATCAGCATTTTTGATGATCAAATTATGAATGGAGGCGTCGATGGTTAAAAGTTCATAGATGCCGGAACGACCCAAAAAGCCGGTATATGCGCACTTTTCGCAACCTCTGCCCCGATACAGGGTCACTTTTTCACCTCTGAAAATCTCTTTTGTCCGCTCATCTTTAATTGCCTCGTTGTCCATCTCCCGACAATACGGACAAATCACCCGGACAAGGCGCTGAGCCAGTATGCCGCGGATAGTAGCCGCCAGAAGGAAATTCGGCACGCCGATATCGAGCAGACGGGTGATGGCCGTGGGGGCGTCATTTGTGTGCAGGGTGGAGAAAACAAGATGCCCGGTGAGCGATGATTGAATTGCTATCTCCGCAGTTTCCAGATCACGGATTTCACCGATCATGATAATGTCCGGGTCCTGCCGCACTATATGACGCAGTATATTGGGAAAGTCCAAACCGATTTGCGGCATGACCTGGATTTGATTAATCCCCTTGAGGTGGTATTCAATCGGGTCTTCCACGGTGATTATTTTTTTGTCGGGTGAATTGATCTTATCCAAAGCACCGTACAGCGTTGTCGTTTTGCCGCTGCCTGTCGGGCCGGTCACCAGAATAATGCCGTTGGGATTTTTGATGATCTTATTGAAAGTCGCCAGAGAATCAACGGGAAATCCCAACTGCTCCATATCTATCTTCACACCGCTCTGCCCCAGCAGGCGCATCACGATGCTTTCACCGTGAAGTATCGGTATGCTGGATACGCGCACATCAATTTCCATCCCGCCGACTTTGAGCTTGATGCGTCCATCCTGCGGCAAACGTCTTTCCGCAATGTTCAGCTTCGCCATGATCTTGATACGGGAAAAAATGGCGGCCTGAAGCTTTTTGGGAATAATCTCAACATCGTGCAGGACGCCGTCGATGCGGTAACGCACCTTGACCTCATCGTCAAACGGCTCGATGTGAATATCACTCGCCCTGCTTTCAATCGCACGGGTTATGATAACGTTAACCAGTTTTATAATCGGAGCTTCGGAAGCCAGATCCTGCAGGTGGCCGATATCGTGCTCTTCTTCACGAATGTAGTGCACGGAAGAGTCGTCCTCAATATTTTCAATAATCTTGTTGATATCCTGCATTTCCTGGCTGTAGAATTTTTCCAGATGATCTTCGATGGCGTGGCATTCACTGGTATAAATTTCCAGGTTATGGGAAACGGCGACTTTAATAGCATCAATCACCGCCTGATTGTGCGGGTCAGCCATCACAATTTTTAAGGTATCCTGTTTTAATTCCAGCGGTACAATTTTATTTTCCCGGATAAAGCGGACGGAGAGCGTTTCCATGATGAACGGAACATTGGGGAAATTTTCCGGCTCAAGGTAGGGCACATTTTGTTGCAATATCATAACCTCTTTTTTAATGCATCAGCGTGTTCTTATCGGCACGTTGAAAACGACAGAAAACGGATCAAATTATTTTTTTTCTGCTTTTTCTTCCTGCTCATTTTTTTCCTGATGAATGTTCTGCTTTAATTCCTTACTGATATATTTATCTGTAATCTGGTCGGCGTACTTATTGGTTACGGCAGCGACGTCCTGCTGATCTTTGACAATATAAGGGGTCAACAAGATAACCAGCTCCGTTCGATTATTTTCCTTCGTGGTATTGCCGAACAGATAACCGAGTATGGGGATTTTCGAAAGCCAGGGAATGCCTTCTCTGGCTTTTGAATCATCTTCCCGAATCAGCCCGCCGATGACAATGGTTTGGCCGTTTTTCACAACCAGATTGGTCGTGGCTTCCGTCTTATCAAGGATAATCTGATCTTCATTGGCATATAATTTAATCGTCCGGTAGGTCGAAACTTCCTGTGCTATCTGCAGATTAATCAAACCGCTGTCGTTGATCTGGGGTTTTACCTTCAAGATAATGCCGATGTCTTTATACTGAATCGTGCGCGTGGGCACGGTCGTAGTTGTCGTATAAGTTTCCGAGGTAACGATGGGCACCTGCTGGCCAACCTGAATTCTGGCTTCATTGTTATCGGAAACCATGATGTGCGGCGCAGCCATAAGCTTGGCTTTGGAATCCGAGGCCAGGGCATTAATTACCGCCCGCACCGTGGCGCTGGAGTCCACGCCGATTATATTCAGGCCGTCAGTCGTGGGAGCTGTGGGACTGACATCCAATGAAGTGGGATTAAATGATATATGAAGCTTATCAAGACCAAAAGCGGAAAAATTTGTCTTGAGAGACCAGGCCAGACCTAAACTCATTTTATCGGTTAATTGAATGGAGGCGATGGTGCCTTCGATCAATACCTGCCTCGGGATTATATCCAGCTCTGTGATAGTCTGCCTAATTACTTCGTAATCTTCGCGTGTGCCTAAAATCACTACTGAATTTAATTTTTCGTCAGCGAATATTTTGACTTCTTCAGACAAAATTCCTTCGACGCCGCTCTGTCGGCTGCCGGCCACAACAGCTTTGGAAAATTGCGCCGGAGAAGCCGCAGAGAGAGACGTAGATTCCGAGGTTGACTTAGCGCTGCCATCGGTTGTTTGTGACCTCCCTCCCAAAAATAACTGCTGCAGCATGTTCGTAATATCTTTCGCCTTGGCATTCTGTACATGGTAAATGAAAACCCTGATGCCTTTTTTATCTTTCAATTCCGAGGGGACAATCCTGTAAAGTTCTCCATCCTCGACTATCGCAGCCCCGTTTAACTTTAGAATTACCTCCATCAGGGGCAATACCTTTTCTCTGGCAATGGGGGAGACGGATCGAAAAGTCACTCTGCCTTTAACACGGGCATCGATAATGTAATTAACTCTTAATATCTCGCCGAAAACCGTCTGGATAACGGAGTAAATATCGGCATCATCAAAGTTCAGACTTACATGACCCTGCGAAAGAAAGCGTGGTCTGGGCGGGATGTTTGATCGCACGGATTGCGGCACAGAAGATGTTGATACCTCCGCGGGCTTGCCGGGCTCGCCGGAAACTGCACCCGGTTTGGTATCTATCTTAGAAGGATTTGTCGGCACGACCGGATTGGACGGCAATGGATTTTTCTGTAATGTCGGCGGGACCTTCACCGGCAACTCCGGCTGATTAGATGAAGCGTTCTGTGGTTGGCTATTCGTGGTTCCCTGGGCAACGGAATTTTGTATCCCGGTGGCTCCGGTATTTTTACCGCCACGGGTATCGACAATTGCCGACAACACCTTTTCACCATTGGCGGTGTTTTGAACAGCCGCACTGCCGGAAGCTGCCGTATTAGCCGGTAAGACCGTATGAGTAATACCGGCCGGAAGCGTTGACGGTCCGATAAAAAACAACATAAAAAAAATAGCTGTTATTTTTTTCATATAAATTATCTTACTATTCCCAGTTTCCAATATCTTTATCTTCACCTTCACCGCCTTGCGCTCCATCACGTCCATAAGATAACAAATCATATTCTCCATGCGTGCCTGGACATTGGTAATGATACGGATGACCCCACGGATCATTGGGCAGTCCTTTCTTTAAATATGGTCCGTCCCATTTTTCAATATTCGTATTGGCAACCAAAACGTTGAGTGATTCCTGAGTTGTCGGATATCTTCCCACATCTAAGCGGAACTGATCCAGTCCCTGACCGATGAGTTCAATTTGAGCTTTTGCCGCCGATTGTTTTCCCTTGCCAAGCTTAGGAAACAACCTTGGACCGACAAGTGCGGCCAGCATGGCAATCATAACCATAACAACAAGTATTTCGATCAGGGTAAAACCTGTCTTGTTTTGTGATTTCCCAGTTATAAATTTAAACATAGAAATCCTTTCATAGTTTAGTCGGAGAAAACTTAATGCCTTCAAGCCAATGCAGAAACATATATTTTTAAAAATATATGTTTCTGTCTACAGCATACTTCGCGCTATTGCAAGATTGATTATCAAAATTAGCAACATATTTTCCTTGTTATTATGCAACAGAAAACTATTTTCCGGCATTGCATATTATTGATTATTTTTTTATTTTAGTTGCATTACAAATAGTAAATATTAGTGCGGAAAATTGTAGAAACAGCGAAGGGCAAAAGTGTAAAAATAAATTGAGGCCTGTTATGGAAGCAGTTGGTAATTTTATACTTCGATAAATCCCTGCTGATAAAAAAGAAGTGCACCTGCAAAACAACTTTGCTGCCCATGCAGGTGCACTTTCCGGGGGGTCAAACTGTGGATTCAAGGAAGTGCCCACTTTTGACATATATTGGCTCCCCAGCGCGGACTCGAACCACGGACATGGTGGTTAACAGCCACCCGCTCTACCGACTGAGCTACTGAGGAACATTGATTTTCAAATTTAACAGCTTTAATGTTGAAGCCGCTAATTATTTTTTTACTACCTGCAATTCGTACAAATTGCAAGCTCTTTTAACGGAACTCCCGTTTTTTTGCTTATAAATTTTAATTGATCTTCCGGAGCAAAATAACGCCCGCAAACATCACATACAGCCATATCAAAACCTTTGTACCAAATTACACGCTTATCATCTTTATCATCCATCTCTACATAACCTGTGGGACATAGATAAGCACATGAACCGCAACCAATGCATTTATCTGCCGAAAATTCTATCTTCGTCTCTTCCAATTCCCTGCCCAAACCGGGATCTCTAAACGAGAGAGCTCTAACACCAACAACATCTCTACACGCCCGGACACAAAGCCCACACAGCACACAGTCGTGAACTTCTTCAGTAATTGGTTTAGTCTTTACTCCCAGTTTTCCGGCAATTTCACAAACCGCCACAGTATTCGGATATCGATAATAAAGCAGTTGAGCTGCCAATTTTCTTGCTTCTATTGCTTTTTCCGAAGCCGTCCTTACCTCTAAATTTTTACTAACGGGAAGGTCACAGGAGGTCGCAAGCTTCCATTTTCCATTCGCTTTAACTTCCACTGTACAGAGGCGGCATGCCCCAAAAGGAACCAGCTCCTCATGATAGCAAAGGGTCGGCATGTCAATCCTCAAATTCCGGATCTCCTGTAATACATTGGACCCCTCCCGGGCTTGAACGTTTTTCCCGTCTATCGTTATGTTTACCATTTAAAGCCCCTTATCTTTTTAAAATTCTTATTTATCATTCCTGCAAAAACAGGCTTTTATTTTCATACCCGCGTCCACCGCAGCTATCACGGAAAGACCTTGGGTAACTTTTCTATTCCCAAATCATCAGGCGATAACAACGGAGGCATCGAGCAGCTTCGGTCATTGCTTCTGTAGTGTCAAAACCGCCTTCGACTTCAGTTTCACTTTCCAATTCCAGCCTCTGGCTTACTTCGACAAAATTAACCTTGGGCGCCGCCTTTTTAACAACAAATCCTTCCTCACGCTGAACCTTAGTATCAATTCCTGTAAAGGGATTCGTATATGCTGCAGTTTTGCCCTGAAGATAGCAATTGATACTAATTGCTGCTCTATTTCCGGCATTTAAGGCCTCAATGAGTGTTTCTGCGCCACTGGCGCAATCTCCACCTGCATAAATTCCTTCTACACTCGTTCTAAATGTAATAGGGTGCACTTTTATGGACCCTCTATCCGTAACTTCAATCTTCTTTTCTCCGGAAAGGAATTCCAGATCTGATTTTTGACCGGTTGCAGCGATGACCATATCTGTCTTCATTGTCTTTTCTGATCCTTTGACAGGAACCGGATGAGGCCGGCCGCTTTGATCAGGCTCGCCAAGCTCTATTTTAACGCATTCCAAGCCGGTAACTTTGCCATTTTTGGCTATTATCTTAGTTGGAGCTTTAAGAAAACTGAATTTGACTCCTTCTTCTTCAGCTCCGCTTATTTCTTCAGTGCTTGCCGGCATTTCCTCGCGTGACCGTCGGTATATAACCTCAATATCCTGGAAACCCAAACGGGCGCAACTACGGGCGCAATCTATTGCCGCACTACCGCCGCCGAGAATGACGACCTTTTTCCTCGGCGCTACTTTTCCACCCAAACTCAGGTTACGCAGAAATTCCGCCGCCTGAATGAAACCATCATACCCTTCATCCTCACCTTCACAACCTAATTTTACCCCTACATGAGCGCCAACAGCTAAAAAGAGAGCTTTATAACCCTGTTTTTTAAGTTCCTCCCAGTTAAGTCTTTCTATACCGGTTTTGAATTTAAAGATAACTCCCATACGTTTGATCAGGGCTACTTCATGATTCAGAATGTCTTTGGGAAGACGGTAGTCGGGTATACCCACTGCCGCCATCCCGCCTGGGCGCGGTAGTTTTTCGAATATCGTAACTTCATAGCCCCACCGGCGAAGATGATAAGCCGCCGATAAACCAGCCGGACCTGCGCCAACAACAGCAACCTTATCCGGCTTTGTTTCCACTGGAACTGGAAGAGCCGAAGCACCTTCGGCAAGGTCAGCATCCGCCGCAGCCCGTTTAAGCAAACGGATTGACAACGGCTCGTCTATTCCTTTACGCACACAGGCGCTTTCACAGGGATGAGTACAGGCTCGCCCGATAACGCCGGGAAGGATGCACCTTTCCCGAATCAGGTTGAGCGCGTCAGCGAAATGGTTATTTTTAATCAGTTCAATATAACCGGGAATATCCAAGGTCGCCGGACAGGCCTCCATACAGGGAGCCGTCACAGCTACTTTGTAATCTTTTTTCGCGGGCTTCTTCTTGCCGTCCAGCATTGCTGTGAAGTCCGCTTCATAATATTTTACAGCATCCAGCACCGGGGTCAGCGCTGCAGAACGACCAAAGTTGCACTTGGAATTCGCAGCAACTCCCTTGGCAATAGTCTCGATTTCCGAGATATCCTGTTTAGATCCTTTGCCCGCCGCCAGACTTTCCATGATCGCCATGACCTTATCCAAGCCGATCATGCAGACAGAGCATTCGCCGCAGGAAAGCTTTCTAGCTTCCCGCAGATAGGTCATGGTTAACGAAAGGACATCCGCTTTGGGATCCGTTACCACTATACCGTTCCACCCCATCATGGCGGTGATGTCTTTTCCACCCACCTGAGTGGGAAGCCCCGGTTCAACGGCATTGGCTCCGGCACCTTTACGATTATCTAATATTTTACCGTTCCAACTGCTAAACGTGACAGTATTCATGCTTATAGCCACCTTATCCTGTATTTTTATGTTGATAATACCAACAATGTTTAATTTCTTTTTTGCCTTTTTGTCGTGGCTTTTTTCAAGCTCAAATAACATCAGGATTCTTCAGAGGTTCCCCTGTAAATCAATCCCATGCTTTCAGGCACTGAACTTTATCCAGCAACTTCTCGTACTCTTTACTTACTCTATCCTGAATCATCTGAATTTGATCTTCGGTCAGATGACGGTAGCGCCCCTGTGCTTTGAAGTAATTCTTAATTGGCTGCAATTTCTTGGGCATTTCCGCGGAAAGCTTGTACTTGCCGTTTTCCACTTCATAGAGAGGGAAAATCCCGGTTTCTACCGCCAGACGTCCCATGGAAATCGTCTGATCGGAACCACAGCGCCAACCGGTGGGACACACGGTAAAACAATGAATGTAGGAAGGCCCCTTTACTTTTTTAGCCTTTTCAACTTTGTTGATGAAATCCAGCGGATAGCTGGGACAAGCTGTGGCCACATAAGGAACATTATGGGCAACCATAATTTCAGCCATATTCTTTTTCCATGTTTTTTGCCCCATGCTCACTTTACCGGCCGGGGCAGTCGTCGTTGACGCGCCCATCGGCGTACCACTGGAACGCTGAATACCTGTATTCATATACGCTTCATTATCGAAGCAGACAAAAAGCATATTATGACCCCGTTCCGCCGCCCCCGAAAGAGCCTGCATTCCGATATCCATTGTTCCACCGTCGCCGGCCATACCGACAACTTTAACATCGCGGTCGGCGATTTTACCTTTTCTTCTTAAAGCCTTCAGCCCGGCTTCAACACCGGAAGCAACGGCGGCGGCGTTTTCGAAGGCAACGTGAATCCAGGGAACCTGCCAGGCGGTTGTCGGATACATACTGGTTACGATTTCCATGCAACCTGTAGCAGAAGCAATAACCGTATCTTCTCCCAGAGCCTTGCACATCAAACGCACACCCAGCACTTCACCACATCCCGAACAGGCACGATGCCCGCTGGATAAAAGTTCTTTTTTATTGATCAGCCGCGGGGCAAATAAATCAAAATTCTCTGCAATATTCATTATTCTCTTACCCCCAAAAATTCATAGGCACCTGCCTTAATTTCATCCCCGGCTACTTTGGAAACCATGTCGACAAAGTCAGTTACAGGAACATCCCTGCCGCCCAGACCAATAATATAATTGTACATCGCCGGCCTTACTGCTTCATGATAGAGAGCAGCCGTAATCTCTGAACAAACCGGGCCACCGGGACCGCCGAACGAAACTGCACGGTCGGTAACCACTACTTTTTTCGCTTTTGTCAATACTTCTCTGATCTCTTCAAAGGGGAATGGACGCCACAATCTCAGTTTAGCTAAGCCCACGGAAACACCTTTTGCCCTTAATTCATCAATAGCCATCTCCGCTGTTTCACCCATGGAGCCCATGGTCAGCAAAATAATCTCTGCATCTTCCGTTTTGTATGTTTCCACCGGTTTATATTTGCGGCCAAACATCTTCGCCCATTCATCCCAGACGGAAAGAATTACTTTCTTCGAATTTTTCAGAGCTTCATCTTTTGCCTTCAGAATTTCGGTAAAATAATCGGCCATGGCAAAAGCACCCATTGTTAATGGCTGATCCGGGTGAAGGGTGGCATAAGGAACTCTCGGCGGGAGGAATTTATCAACTAATTCCTGCTCCGGGAATTCTAAAGGTTCAACCATGTGGGTAAGCTGGAAACCATCGATATTCACGCAGACCGGCAAATTGACATCTTTGTGTTCGGCAATTTTGAAGGCCTGTACTGATAGATCCAGTGCTTCCTGTCCGTTTTCCACAAACAGGGAAATCCAGCCGCAATCACGCTGCGGCATAATATCCGAGTGATCATTTAATATATTCAAGGGACCGGAGACCGCCCGGTTGGCAATTCCCATAACCACCGGCAATCTCATCGCCGAGACTATGGGCAATATTTCATGCATCAGCATGAGCCCCTGTGAACTTGTTGCTGTATAAACGCGAGCACCTGTTCCCGAAGCGCCGATAACAGCACTGATTGCCGAATGCTCGGATTCGACTGTTATAAATTCCGCATCGATTTTACCGTCAGCTACCAGATCGGAGAGATGTTCCCCAATGTGCGACTGCGGGGTGATAGGGTAAACGGCCGCCATATCAATATTGCATTGTCCGACTACCTCGGCCACGGCAATTGCTACTTCCATTCCAACACGTTTGGCCATGTTATCCCTCCTCCACAATCTTTATCGCCCGAGGCCAGCATTCGTGAGCACAAATACCGCATCCTTTGCAATAATCCAAATCTGCTTTGAAAAAGCCATCTTCTGTCTGCTGGACGCAACCTTCCGGACAAAACACATAGCAAATACCACACTTGATGCATTTCTGATTATCCCAGACAGGTCTTTCCGACCGCCAACTACCCGTATGATATTCACTGGCGCTGCCCGGCCGAAAAACAACACAACCTGTTGTTACTTCCCGCCAGCCAGCCGGCCCGCTTTTTTTCGTCATGATCTTACCACCTCAATTTTAGTTACTGATTTTAATTTCTTCGTAAGCTCGCCTCATCGCCTTGAGATTTTTCTGCGCTATTTTACCGAAACGGTGCTCCACCGCTCCTTTTACCGAGTCCAGTTCCATAACGCCGATTATCTTCAATAACGCACCGATCATTGTCGTATTGGCAATGGGCACTCCCATTTCCTCACGCGCTATATGGGTGCCGTCGACGGTTGCCACCGGACCATTGAATTTAAGTTCTTTGCGAATTTCTTCCGGTGATTTCGGTGTATTGACAATCAGTTTTCCGCCCGGCTTCAAACCATCGAGGACATCAATCAAACCTATTAAGCTGGAATCAAGCACTATAACCACATCCGGCTTATAAATTCCCGAACGGACTTTTATCTTTTTATCATCAATACGGCTAAATGCAGCAACCGGCGCCCCCCTTCTTTCCGGGCCAAAACTGGGGAAGCCCTGAGCATACTTTCCTACTCCAATGGCAGCCTGAGCAAGCAGCTCCACGGATGTTACTGCTCCCTGGCCACCTCTGCCGTGCCATCTCACTTCAATCATGGATTATTATCTCCCCTGCTGGATTAGTTGATACAAAACAAAACGGTTTTTCCTAGTATATTTGACTTTACCTGTCAATATTTTTCTTCCATGCAAAAACAAATCCATATATAATTAGCATATTACATGCCATTTATTTTGTGCGACCTGATACAGGTCATTTCCGCGGGCGTCATTCACAACAATCAACGGCATGTTTTCCATATTAATTTTCCGAATAGCCTCCGGGCCAAGATCTTCATACGCCACGAGTTCCACTTTTTTAGCACATTTGGCGGTCAGGGCGGCGATACCGCCGATGGCGCCAAAATAAACGGCTCCATATTTTTTTATCGCCGCCACAACTTCCGGCGACCGCCCCCCCTTACCGATCATTCCCTTTAAACCGTTTTCAATTAATTTCGGAGTAAAAAAGTCCATCCGGTAGCTTGTTGTAGGACCGATTGATCCGATGACCCTACCGGGAGGAGTCGGTGAAGGAGCGGCATAGAAAATAGTCGCTTCTGCCAGGTCAATTGGCAGCCTTTCACCTCTTTCCAGAGTTTCATAAAGTCTTCGATGGGCGACATCCCGGGCGGTGTAAACGTCACCACTGAGCAAAACCATGTCTCCGACATGAAGCGAAGCAATTACTTTCCCCGTCAGTGGTGTCTTTATCTGTCGCGGTGTTTCTTGTGCAGTCAAAATTATTTTCTTCATAAAGTCGTTTCTTTATGCCGCGCTACATGGCATTGAATATTTACCGCCACAGGCAACGAAGCGATATGACAGGGCATCATTTCGATATGCACCGCCAGCGCCGTCACACGGCCGCCTAAACCTCCCGGCCCGATACCCAGTTTGTTGATGGAGGCGTATAAATCTTTTTCCATTTGCTTCAGACGTTCGTCGGTTTTATTTTCCTCTCCTACCGGTCGTAAAAGTGCTTTTTTCGCCAGAATGCAGGCCTGTTCCAATGACCCGCCGATGCCAACGCCGACAATTACCGGTGGACAGGGATTGGCGCCGGCTTCCCGGACTTTTTCCACAATCACTTTTTTGATCCCTTCGGCGCCCGCCGCCGGCGTCAGCATCTGCGCGGCGCTCATATTCTCGCTGCCGCCTCCTTTGGGCATCGCGATGATCTTTAAACTGTCGCCGGCGACAATATCAAAATGAATTATTACCGGGGTGTTATCCCGGGTGTTCGTGCGCGACAGCGGATCACAAACGGACTTGCGCAAATAACCGTCCGCATAAGCCTGCCTCACGCCTTCTTCAATAGCTGACCGCAGGTCTCCGCCGACAATGTGGACATCCTGCCCCACTTCCGCAAAGACGACCGCCAGGCCGGTATCCTGACACAGAGGCATTTTCTCCCGGCAGGCAATGTCGGCATTTTCGATTATCTTTTCCACCACATGCCGGCCAACATCGGATTCTTCTTTTTCCAACGCCGCCTGCAATGAGGCAATTACATCGGCGCTCAAGTCCGTATTGGCCTCGATGAAAAGCTTCTTTACGGCGGCAGTAATAAGTTTAGTATCAATGCGGCGAATGGTTCTCTTTATTTTCTTTTCCATATTCATAAATTTATTCCCGCATGACGTTTTAAAACAGTCAGAGGAAAGGCGCACAAGTCCTGAGAAGTGAGGCGTATTTTTATACGCCGCAGCGCCGAAGGACGAAGTGCAACGCAGCATATGGCTTTTTTAAAACGTCATGCTACATGCCGCGCCGGAATTCCAGCGACTTGGAAATGGTCATTTTATCAATGTATTTTAAATCACCACCCATAGGCACACCCATGGCAATGCGGGTTATTCTGATATTTTTTTCTTTGAGCATGTTGGTAATCAACAAAGCGGTTGCCTCGCCGTGAACATTGGGATTGGTGGCCAGAATTATTTCCTCAATGCTTCCGTCAGCGATTCGCACCAGCAGTTCACTGAGCCGCAAATGCTCGGGGCCGATGCCGTCGAGCGGCGCCAAAGCCCCATGTAAAACATGGTAAGTTCCATGAAACACTCCGCTCTCTTCAATGGCAGCCAGAGCGTCCGGCTCCTCCACAACACAAATCACATGCCGATCACGGGTTTCATCCTGGCAAATATGACAAATATCTTCTTCCGTTGGATTCAGGCAGATCCGGCACAGCTTTATTTTGCGTTTAACCTCTACAATACTATCCGCAAGCTTGCGGACATCATCTTCCGTCGCCCGCAAAATATAATTGGCCAGGCGCGCGGCTGTTTTTTCGCCAATACCGGGAAGCTTCGCCAGTTCGGAAATCAGACGTTTAATTGGCTGGGCGTATGCTTTCATAAAAGAATCTTTACAGTCCCAACCCGGGAATATTCAAACCACCAGTAATTTTTGACATTTCCTGTGAGGTCATCTCCTGCGTTTTGCGGATTCCTTCATTAACCGCCGCGACAATCAAGTCCTGCAGCATCTCGATATCATCAGGGTTGACTACATCCTTCTCAATTTGCAGGGAGACGATTTCAAATTTTCCGTTGACCACGACCTTCACCATACCGCCGCCGGCCTGTGCTTCCACAGTTCTCGCCTCCAGTTCCTGCTGCAGTTTTCCCATCTTTTCCTGCATTTTTTTTGCCTGCTTCATTATGTTGCCCAGATTATGCACTTTTTCATACCTCCTGTTTTTTCTCGGTTCTTGTTTTGATATCCACGATCTCCGCACCGGCAAACTCATCCAAAACCTTCTGTAAAAGAGGATGATTCATCGCTTCCCGCTTAATATCGTTTACACTGCCGGTTTTTCGACCGTTGTTGGAATTAACCCTGGCTTTATCAACATCAATCGTCGTGATTTTGACCGCTACTTCCTGGGAAAAAAATTCCTCGGCAATTTGCTTCAGTTGTTCTTTTTGGTCCTTTGCACTGATATCTTCCAGAAAGATATACCCTTTGGGAAAACTCAGAGTCAAACTGCCGTCCGTGAAATCAACGGCTTCCGCTGAAGCAATCTTCGCTCCCAAAATCGGATTTTCTCTCCTGATGAAAGCTTTAAAATCATTGCCGGGGTCGACTGGATTTATTGCCCGCGCCTCTTGCGGGCGGTATTCGCCCGGCACTTCAACAGCCGCCGCATCATTTCCCGGAATTGGCCCGCCCGAAGCCGTCGGCATTTTTATCGGGAATTCGCTTGCTTCCTGTTCACCGCTATTTTCTGCAACAAGTCCCCGCTGCAGTTTCTGCTCAATATCTTCAATGGTGGATATGATGTCGCCAAGGGGAATTACCGGCTCCAGATAAGCCATCCGGACTATAATCGTTTCCAGTTTCAACCGAGCTTCCTGGCTCCGGCGGAAGCTGTCTTCTTCCCCGAGCAGAATCTCCAGATACCGCTGCAGGGTTTCCCGTGTCGCCCTGCTGACCTGCTTCTGCAGCGCTGCAATCTGCTCGGTATTGATATCAAAGGAAGAACTGCCGTCTCCGGCGATCTTGACCAAAAGCAGATTGCGGAAATGTTTGAGCATCATCTGGTAGAACTGCCTCATATCCAGCCCGGCCATATAGGCCTCTTCCAGGATGATCAGGCAGGCTCCGGCATCTCGCTGCAAAACAGCGTCCGACAGATGCAGCAGATATCTGCGGTCAACAAGTCCCAGAATATCTTCGACATCCGCATCACTGATATTTACTCCGGCATAAGATATAACCTGATCAAAAATACTCTGGGCATCACGCATACTGCCGTCGCCGGCTTCGGCGATCCAGGAAAGGGCGACTTCGCTTATCCGGATTTTTTCGGCCGCAGCCACTTTTTGTAAATTTCCGGCAATCTCCCGAAGAGAAATCCGGCGGAAATCATAGCACTGGCAACGGGAGAGAATCGTCGCGGGAACTTTATGGTTTTCCGTGGTGGCAAAAATGAATTTTACATGAGCGGGCGGCTCTTCCAGTGTTTTTAAAAGCGCATTGAAAGCCTCGCGCGTAAGCATGTGCACTTCATCAATTATATAAATCTTATAGCGCGCAGCGGCGGGAGCAAATTTAATGTTTTCACGCAGTTCCCGAATTTCATCGATTCCACGGTTGGAAGCGCCGTCTATTTCCCGCACATCCAATGAAGAGCCGTCGGTAATTTCTTTGCAGTTGGGGCATTCGTTGCAGGGAGTCGGCGTCGGCCCCTTTTCACAGTTGAGTGATTTGGCCAGAATTCGCGCGATTGTTGTTTTTCCTACGCCGCGCGGCCCGCTGAAAAGAAATGCATGAGCGACATGACCCTGGCTGATGGCGTTGCGCAGGGTTTTGACAACATGTTCCTGACCGGCAACATCTTCAAAAGATTGAGGCCGGAATTTGCGGGCTAAGACTAGATATTCCAACTGGACTCCTCGTGCCGATTCAGACTCGAAGGCTGTCTTTATTGGCTAAAGCCTTGGCGTCCTGAACTTATAAAATTATAACCTGATAACCTGGAAGTCACGCTTTGAAAGCAGAATGGCACGTAAATAAACTGGTGGCCGGGTTTACCGCAACACACATCGGACATTGCTACCGCTGCTTCCTTCCGGACCTGACGGGGTTCACAAGCCTCCGTTGCGCGGGACCCGGCCACATGTTAAATAAATTTCACTATGGCTTTTAATTGATAAACGAACAGGAATCAACTCAAATTTTTCATATTTTTTGCGGGCGCGTCTAAATTGAATCGTTTTAAAAATGCGTAGGCCACAAATTTTCCATCGTGGCTCAAACTGATGTCGAAAGGAGTCTTTTTGTTTTCGTAATACAATTGAGGTGGTTGAAGCTCACCGCCCCCTCCGTCTCTCCTCACTTCCAGTTCCTGAAAATTTAACCGGTAAAGCCCCGCCAGCTTCCGGGTCAGACATCTGCGCCCAAACGACGAAGGTTCGTTATCTTCGCCTGAGGAGAATTCCGGCAAAGTCTCTATGCCCCAGATGATACCATCCAGATCAGTTAAATTATCCGCACCCACGCAATGCATGCAGCCGGCCGGCAGGTCAAAAATTCGGACAAAAACAGGATCTGCGCCGCCAATGACAACTTCACCTTCCGTAAACATTTTGTTGTGTCTGTTCAACCTAACCGACCACTGCCGTGGCAGAAAAGATAATCCGGCATAAGACTTTCTGATCGTCTTGTACGCTGTTTCCTTGCAGGCCCAAAACGACCAGAGCGCCTTATCCGGATTTTCCGAATTATAGACAAATTCAATCTCAGCACTGGTGAGGATTTTCTTCAGATACCGGAAATCCCTGCTTTTGTTCAAGTTTGCCGGATGCTTCCAATCCACGACATCGTTGCCGATGCAAGACAAAATACTTTTCCTCCATTTGCACCAACTTGTCAATAATCTGCGCCGCATATTCACGCTGGGCGCGCAGTCCGCCGGCAGTGGCGCGTACGGGTGAAAAGACCTCCACCTGGGCATGAAATTTTTCTCCCCAGGCCGGTATAAAACCATAGGTTGCCTGTCTGTCGCCCCGCATATAGACGCACATAATCTTACAGTTATCCACGTCCTGGATAAAACGTCCGACGCCGTACGAAAATCCTTCTTTATCAACTCTTCCGGTGCGGGAACGCCCGCCTTCCGGAAAGATCATAATATTTTGACCGCTGCGCATCAGATATATGCATTTTTCCAGCATTTGCTTTGTCTTTTCCCGGGGACCGCCACGGTCGACCGGAATGCATTTGGAAAGATAACATAATACGGCCAGAACAATATTTTTCTGAAAATTGCTTCTCTCCGGCAGATTCCACGGTATTTTCTTGTAATCCTTCAGGTATGCGCCGAAGCTGAAGATCGCATAAGTCAAAAGAAAGGAATCGATCATCGTCAGATGATTGGCACAAATAATCCAGGGGCCTTTGTGCCGGGACAGCTCCTCGGCACACTGACGGCGGATCTCTTTTAAATTATGAACCCGGTAAAACAGCAGCCGGGCAATAAAAAAATACAGGGGTGCAATAAAAAAAACTGTAATTCGCCCTATATGATATTGCAACTGAAGAAACAATTCGGATTTTCTATCCATTTATTTTACCCAAGTTTTTGTTTGATTACCGCAACGGCGTCGCCAATTGTCCGAATTTTATCCGCTTCGTCATCATCGATGCTGATTCCATAAACATCTTCACATTTAATGATTACGTCAACCAGGCGGGCGGAATTGACCTTCAAATCATTTAAGATATGCGTCTTCATATCCGCTTTTTCCAAAAGCGACACATCTTTTGTATAAGCCTTTAAAATATTAACCATTTCCTCAAATATTTTTTTCTCGTCCATGTTGCTTAGCTCCTTTTGATATAATTATTTTTCTTCCCATTTTTTAAATATAAGACAACTGTTGACGTCGCCGAAACCAAAACCGGCTTTGGCGATAATCCGCAGCTGCGGAAACTCGATGCATTTCTGCGGAATCTTTCCGGCATATTGTTCAATCTCGGGATGAACATCTTCGCAGTTGATCGACGGATGTAAAAAGCCCTTATAAAGCTGCAGGACTGTGGCCACGCACTCGATTGATCCGGCCGCTCCCAGACAATGCCCGACCATCGATTTTGTGGCATTGATATACGGGAAATTCTCCGGGGTGCGCTCTAAAGCCGCCGCCCAGTTTTTAACTTCATACGGGTCGGCAAATGTCGCCGTCAAATGGCCGTTAACAGCATCTATATCAGCAAATTCTATGCCGGCGTCGGCAACCGCCGCCCGGATACATCTTTTTACCCCTTCGGGGTTGGGAGCGGTCATGGATCCGCCCATACGCTGTCCACCGCTGTTAACGTTGCCGCCGATTATTTCCGCATAAATTCTGGCGCCTCTTGCCAGCGCCGTTTCCAGATCCTCCAAAACCAGCAGTGCTCCTCCCGATCCCGGAACAAAACCGCAGGCGGAAGCGCTCATCGGTCGGGAACCGGCCGCCGGATTATCATTAAATTTACGGCAGATAACCTTCATGGCATCAAATCCACCCCAGATATACGGAGAGGCGGCTTCCGAACCGCCGACCACCATCCGTTTGGCCAATCCCATTCTGATTCGCCAAAGGCCTTCAATAATCGCCTCATTGCCGGTGCTGCAAGCCGAGGAATTAGAGGTGACCTGGTTGCCGGCGCCGATTATACCGCCGATACAGCCGCTGGTTGCGCTGTTCATGACCTGTTCAACGATCCTGCTGCCCATACGCCGCACTTTACCTTCATTAACCATCGGTACGAGCGTCTGGGAAATAGTGTCCATTCCCCCGATTCCTGATCCGGATATAACACCTGTATCCCAATCTACGGCGTCATCTTCGCTGTCCAAAACTTTAAAACCGGCATCCACCCAGGCATCAACTGCGGCAACTGAGGCATAACCGATATTTTCATTCATAGACAAAAGCTTCTCATGATCAAAATATTTTTGACGAATCTCATCGAAATTTTCCGGCACTCCGCCAATCTGACAACTGAATTTCAATTGTTCCAACAGGGGAATAAAACGGATGCCGGAGCGACCTTCCCGCAATGCCTGTTCAAAGTTATCCAAACCATGCGCATTGGGGGCAACTACACCCATTCCTGTCACCACTACTCTCTTGTTCATCTTTCCACTCCCATCCCGGCCAATTTTCCCAAGCAGACAACCTCGCCGTTTTCTCTCTCCATGACGATATCCACTTTCATAGCCCCTTTACGAAAATAAATTTTATTGCCCTTGACAATCACCCTTTCGCCGGGTGACACAATCCCCTTAAACTCCACGTTGTCTATAAAAGAAAAAAGACTTAAGGGACTTTTCATCTGGCTTGGTCTAACGTTTTTTTGACATGCCAGAAGATACATCCCGAAAGCAACCACTCCTATCTGCGCCATCGTCTCCACCAGAATTACCCCCGGCGTAATGGGCCTGTCGGGAAAATGACCGCGGTAGAAAAATTCGTCTTCGCGAAAACGGTAAGCCCCGACTATTTCGTCTTCATCAAGAGTAATTATTTCATCAATAAAACGAAAAGGTTTCTGTTGCGGTACGAGCGCCAGAACTTCCCGGACTATGTCGGCATCAGCCACCATAAAGTCCTCCGTTAACATGAATTACGCTGCCCGTGATGTAGCTTCCTTTTTTCGCCAGGAAAGCGACAACTTCCGCAACTTCCTCCGGAAGACCGATGCGGTTTAAAATAATGCTCGCCATAATTTTGCTCTTTACCTCTTCCGGCAGTTCCTGCGTCATTTCCGTTTCAATAAAACCGGGGGCGACGGAATTAACCAGGATGTTGCGCCCGCGCAGTTCCTGGGCCAAAGACCTAGTAAAGGCATCCAGGGCAGCTTTTTCCATCGTGTAAGGAATCTGGCCGGCATTACCCACATGGCCGACAACGCTGGAAATATTTATAATACGGCCGGCCCGGCTGCGCAGCATGAATTGCCGCAGGATTCTTTTTGTCATATACCAGACGCCGCGCGTCAGCGCCCTTTGCTCGTCAAACTGCTCAATTTTCATGGAAAAAATATCGGCGTTAATTGATTGACCGGCATTGTTAACCAGAACGTCGATGCTCCTGGTATTTTCTTTCAACCTGCCAATCATGGCATCCACATCTTCAATATTGGCCAGATCAGCTTGAATTAAAAAACCGTCTTTTATCTCCTCAAGAACTTTTTGCGCCTGGTCGCCGCTCTTCCGATAATGAACGCCAACCCGAAAACCTTCGGCCGACAAAGCGCGGCAACAGGCAGCACCGATGCCTATGGCACCTCCCGTAACCAGTGCAACCGGTTTTTCCATCATTTATCCTCCTTAACCTGCAACAGCATGCATGCCCACGTAAGCCCCGCGCCGACGATTACTACGGCAATGTTATCCCCCGGTTTCATATCATCCCAGTGCATACTTAAGACCGAGGGGGCGCCGCAGCAGGCCTGATTGCCAAATTGATCGACGTTATACCAATGGTTTTCTCCGGCAATTTTTCCCCGGGAGCATACTGCTTCCAGCATCATTAAATTGGCCTGGTGACCAATGAAAATTAACCGTCCGGCGTCAGCTCCGGCAACATTCTGAAGCTTTTTAAGATATTCGGTTGTCTTCCGGATAGCGAAACCCTGGATCGCGTTGCCATCCTGGTGAAATTTCCAGTCCCAGTCAATGCCGACCTTTCTCCAGTCAGACGGCCGGGAATCAAAGCTGCAATTCGAGACAACGACGCGCCCCGGTATTCTTGAAGAAATCACCGTAGCGGCGGCTCCGTCGCCGAAAAGCACCGCATTGTTACGATCTGTGTAGTCAATCGATTTTGTCATCGTTTCCGGATTAACAACCAAAACATAAGGCGGCAGCGCCTCCGGCTGCATCCGGTAAAGAAAATTCATCTGCATCCCAAACGTAGAGCAGGCGGAATTCAAATCGAAACAGGGCACTTCGATGCCCAGTTGTGCGGCAATCGCCGAGGCCTCGGCCGGAGCAAGATTATCAGGCGTGGAAGTACCGGCAACAAGAAGCCCGACATCTTCAAGCTTTATGCCGGCGCGCCGCACCGCCATGCGGGCGGCATTGGCCCCCATTTGCGCGTTGGTATATTGCCTGACGGCGAAAGAGTCCAGTTTGTTGGCATTCCTGGTCTGTCTGATATAATCCAAAGGCAGAACGGTACGGCGGTTTGCAATTCCCACCCGCTCCATAATCCATTCGTCAGTTGTCCCGATATCCAAATCTTCCAGGAATTTATTGGAGATAATATTTTCCGGATGAAAGTGTCCCATGGAGTGAATGTAAATCATCCTTATACTATCTCCCGGCCAATAATCATATTCTGCACTTCCCTGACACCTTCATAAATATCAACAATGTGGGCATCTCTGGCCAGTTTGGAAATTTCGTATTCTGTTGTAAAACCGTAGCCGCCATGCAGATGCAAACCCTCCGTTGAGCAGAAAATGGCCGCCTCCGCTGCGGTGTTTTTCGCCAAGGATGCATAGATTCCGGCATCAGCGGCTTTTTCCTGAATCTTACAGGCTGCTTTTAAAAGAGCCAGTTCCGCCAGTTCCACTTTTTTCCACATAGCCGTAATGGTTTCTCTGGCCACGGGGAGATCACAAATCCGCTGACCGAACTGCTTGCGCTCCCGGGTATAATCCAGAGTGACCGCCAGTGCTCTTTTGGCCAATCCCAGACCGATCGCCGCCACCATCGGCCGGGCATAATCCAGAACATCAACTATGTATTTGAAGCCGAACCTTCTGTCTCCGATAATTTGATCCGCCCCGATAATAACATCTTCAAAGGTCACACTGGCGGTATTGGAGAGACGCTGCCCCAGTTTGTCTTCAGGTTTGCCAATAATAATCTTGCCGCCTGTTGGTAAATTTATCTCCCGGGTATTGTTGCCGATGTCGGGTATCACTTCCGCCGTCACTTCATCCACCGGAATAACAACGCAGGCCATAAAGTTGCCGGTCGGTTTACCGACCTTGCACAGAACCGTGAATTGTGAAGCATAGGAGGCGTTGGTAATAAAACACTTGGAGCCGTTTAACACGTAAGAGCCGTCATCCCTCTTCGCAATGAATGACGTCATCATGGAATTATCCGAGCCCGCCCCCGGTTCCGTCAAACAAAAGGCAGCCAAAAGGGGCTTTTCGACAAAAGGCCGCAAGAATTTTTCCTGCTGCTCTTTCGTGCCGTGCTGGGAAATAACCACATTGGCCAGATCATTGCACATCGCCGAAGTGGAAATTCCCGTATCACCATAGGAAAGTTCGGCGATAATCATCGCCGATGAAATAACGTCGATATCAAAACCTTTCACCGATTCCGGGATGCACAGATTAATGATGCCCATTTCCCAGGCTTTGCTGATTACCGGCCAGGGAAACTTGTGGCCTTTCTCCATCTCCAGAATGTGGGGCGTGATCTCATTTTTCACCAGTTTCCGTACAGTGTCCACATACATCAACTGATTTTCATTCAAGTTAAAATCCATTTTATAAAAACCTTTCCTATTGCGGCTGACTCTCTAAGTTATTAAACATCACTTATTATTATTGGAGCTTTGGCCCTTCGCTGGCCAAATCGTTATCGCTGAATATTATTTGGCGCCGCCAAAAACCTTTTCCGCCGCCGCCAATCCCGTAATCGACTGACAGGCAACATCAATTGTTTTGAAAAACTCCCGCAAGGGTCGACCGGGGCCGACTTCATAAACTTCAGTGGCCCGGGAGGCCAGTGCCTGCATATTGTCGCGCCACCTCACGGCATTGCTGAGCTGGTTAACCAGATTATCAATTATTTCGGAGGCTGAGTCCGGATGGAATCCGCCGGTAAAATTGGAAGTCACTTTGGGAGCATTGCCTGGAGTAAGTCCCGTGCCAACCTCCTTTAAAGTCTGCAAAAAAGGCTCTGCAATCGGTTTCATAAAGCGGCTATGGAAGGGTGCGCTGACATTCAGTTTAACGTAGCGAAACGGCTTTTCTCCCGCCAGAGCTTCCGTCAATATTTTTTCCGCATCCGGTATCGCCGAGGCCTGGCCACTGATGACGATCTGATTGGCCGAATTTATGTTAGCAAGGTCAAGGGGCAGATCTTTCAGCAGGTCTTTCAACTGCCCGGCGTCAAGTCCTTGCGATATTACGGCCGCCATACCTCCGACTCCCACAGGAACCGCCTGCTGCATCAACTTGCCGCGGGTTTGAACTATCTGGAGCAATTGGGCCAGCGGCATAACTCCGGCGGCCTCAAAAGCCGTGAACTCACCCAGCGAATGCCCCCCAAAGCACTGGGCCGAAAAGCCATAACGCTTTGCCAAACCACGGTACATAGCTATTTCCGTTGTTAAAATACACGGTTGAGTATATTGAGTAAGATTAAGTCTTTCATCCTCGCCAAAACACATGGCGGCAACATCCCAACCTAATGTGTCGGAAGCCTCCTGAAAAGTTTCGCGGCTGACGGGAATTTCATCATAAAAATCTTTCCCCATGCCCGGTCGCTGCGATCCCTGTCCCGGAAAGACAACTGCTACACATTTACTCTCGCTCATTGAAAACCTCCCTGCAATATCCACTAAATTTTAAAAAATCATTTATTAATAATAACAAATAGCTGTTACCTTGTTTGCATTTTTTATGCCAAAGACATACCACCCCTGCAGCAAGATAAGTAATTGAAATTATTTAAGACAGACTAAACAGGAACTTCAAGAAAAAATTTTGAAAAAAATAGTTGCGTAATCAAATTTGCAGCAGCGTAGAGTACTTCGCACCGGAACCATTATTTTGCCAGCCTTCCGGATTACCCGCGGGCAGACTGACAAACAGAATTACCAATATTTTTATTGCGTTCATTTCAAAAAAATTGCTTCACCCTCAACAAACAGCTTTCCCCTTTTGAGTTCATCAATGATGATATTAAGGGTAGTAATTTCATCATCAAAAGTAATGATCAATAAACCGCGGCCCTTATTTATATGTTTGGTAACACCTTTAGTTTTCTTTAAAATTCTCTCAATTCGGCCTGCCGCATTACAATCGGCGCAGCCGGACAGATTCAACTGGACAATTCTCTCCTTGGCCGGAACCGGAGAAGGAACAGCGAGGCAGACAAGCAACATAATTATTACAGTTTTTATAATTTTCTTCATGATCTTCTTTCCCTGTTGTATTGTTCTTCTAAAATATGTACAATTTTAACATCAATTTTTCATTATCTTTTTTAGCAATTTGCACTATATTGAAATCTTATGGATAAATTTACTCTCGCCGCTACAAGCTTTATTATTGCTATTTCATTAATTATAACCGGCAAAAAAGATAAGTTGCAAGCATCTTTTATCTGCCTTTGCTTTGCTGTTTTTGTTTCCCAGGTCGGATCTTTTTCCCGGGAGGTATTTGTGTCCGCATTCTGGGGGGATATAAAATACCTGGGCATTCTGGCAATTGCCCCGTGTGCCTTATGGTTTTTCCGCCACCTGACGCACAATAAGTCAATATTGACCGCCGGATTTATAGTTTTTTCCATTGTATCAAGTTCGTTGGGAGCGCTTCTCCTTTTTACCCCCGTATCGCGATGGTCGCACTTTCATCATTTATTGCTTTCCTATACATTCGCCACTTTAGGACTATGTTACATCGCCCTTGTGCGCTACGTTAATAAGCTATTGCCCAGCATGGAAAAAAAACGGCTTGGTTATCTTCTTTTTGCCTGTCCTATTGCGTTAATTCTGAGCAGCGTTGATTTGCTTATTTATATCGGCTTTACTTTTCCGCCTCTTTCCGGAATTATTATATCCGTGCTGCTTTACTTCATTCTGCTGATTATCGCCTACCCGCAGCTCCATGAATTGCATGACTTCTTTGCGCGAACCCTGGTTATTTTTGTCAGTACCATGTGCAGTATGGCGATTTTCTATTTTACCGCCGGATTTTTCAGCGACAGTCAACTGCCGTCTTTTACCAGCATCCTCATGGCCTCATTTTTAATTGTGATTTCCCTTTCCCCCATCCGCATAATATTGAAAAAAATCTTCAGCTTCTTTTATCCGGAAAGCAAAAATGTTTTTACCTCCATCTATGATTTCGACAACAAATTGGAGCGGGAAAAATCGATGATGCTGGCAGAAATGGCGCCGGTTTTCGCCCATGAAATCCGCAACCCGCTGGGGTCGATCAAAGGCGCCGCCCAGTATCTGAAAACGGAAGCAGTAACGGAAGAGCAGCATAAACTGTTTGACGTCATTATTGAGGAAGTCAACAGGCTCAATGCCGTCATCAGCCAGTTTCTCGATTATGCCCGTCCCTACACTCTGAAACTCAAAAAGCAGAATTTAAACGCACTGATTTCCCGAGCCAACTCCATAATCGCCGCCAACGAGCTGGCTGGAAAAGTATCCATTGTCACTGAACTGGATGATACCTTGCCGGATGTGGAGGTTGATGAGCAACAGTTGATGCAGGTTATTTTAAACATTGCCCTCAACGCCATCGAAGCGATGCCCGAAGGAGGCGCCCTGACCTTTCGCACCTTTAAAATTAAAACCGGCGCGGGCAGCGCCGTCGGGCTGACTATTAGCGATACCGGCTGCGGCATCACCAGAGAATCTCTGAAAAATATTTTCAAACCTTTTTATACGACCAAGGAAAGAGGAGCCGGTCTCGGTCTGGCGATCTGCCGGAAAATCATCAGGGAACACGGAGGTCTGATCAACGTGAAATCCGTACCGGGACAGGGAACCGAGTTTCTTCTCCGATTGAACGCCGCAAGCTGAATCCCTGAACATAGATTCCGGCTTGATTTAAAATCCAACCCGTAATAATTAAAGCTTATGCATAAAGTTCTGATAGTTGACGATGAATTAAACATGCGGCTGGTTCTGGCCGCCATGCTGAAAAAAGAAGGATACGCCATCACATCCGCAGCCGACGGCAGGGAAGCCCTGCAGATTTTAAAGGCGAACAAGATGGATGTCGTTGTTACCGATTTAAAAATGCCCCATCTCGACGGGATGGAGCTGCTGCATTGCATTACCGAGCAATATCCGGATGTTCCCGTAATCATGATTACGGCGCATGGAACCGTCGCCACCGCCGTGGAAGCTCTGAAAAAAGGCGCTCTGGATTACATAACCAAACCTTTTGAACTCGATGATCTGAAAAATGTAATTTCGAAAGCTATCAAGACCCGAACTTTAAATGAGAGCGAATTGTTTGTGCCGCCGGAAGAAATAGAACGAACCGGCATCATCGGGTCGAGCAAACGCTCGCTGGAGATATTCGACGCCATCAAAAGAGTAGCACCGACTACAACCACGGTTCTCATTACCGGAGAAACGGGCACCGGCAAGGAGCTTGTGGCCGATGCCATCCATCATAACTCTCCGCGGAAGAATAATCCGCTCATCAAAATCAATTGCGCGGCTATTTCCGAGACGCTGATGGAAAGCGAACTCTTCGGCCATGAAAAAGGCGCTTTCACCGGGGCAACCA
>Ga0208462_1000719_pt1 | contig 28902 bp, 16 predicted proteins | sample AD_SCU001_MetaG_FD_184452 | JGI IMG/M metagenome (GOLD analysis project Ga0208462, IMG submission 184452) | Active sludge microbial communities of municipal wastewater-treating anaerobic digesters from China - AD_SCU001_MetaG (SPAdes) (version 2) | ecosystem: Engineered > Bioreactor > Anaerobic...
ACACCATCGTGCAGCTTGGGGCCGTCCAAAGCTGCACGAAAACAGATCGATGTTGGGAAAACGCGAACATGGAATCGTTCAACGGTGTCCTCAAGACGGAATGCCTGTACAACCGGTTTGGAAAGAGCCGATTCAACAGCAGGAGAGTTCGCAAGACCGACGTTCTTGATGCAGTGGTGAATTTCATCCCTTACTACAACCAAGTAAGGAACTCGGAGGTCCTCATCTCTTAGATGGACTCTGGTACAAGCTTGGGATGGCAGAAGTGATTCACTCGCTCGTAAAGGAAAGGCAGTTTCAGAATCCTCTCGAGCGGCTCATTTTTGCAATGGTCGCAAGAAGAATCTTAAAGCGAGGCAGGAGTAAGAATGGGCGCTCGGAACTGCCACTTGTCTCGATTGCCTTTGCTGTGACAAGGACAGGTATTCCTCTACGCTGTTGGGTATTTCCAGGCAATACGAGTGATCAAACGATTGTCGAAGAAGTAAAGCGCGATCTTGGAGAATGGAATCTTGGCCATGTGATCATGGTGGAGGATGCAGGCTTCAATAGTGCGGACAATCGAATAGTACGAAGCTCGATGCTGCAGAGCTCGTAGCAGGCTACAAGCAGCTCTGGGAGATAGAGAGAGTATTCAAGGACTTAAAGCATACCCTGGATATTCGACCAGTCTATCATAGGCTTGATGAGAGAATCCGCAGCCATGTACTTCTCTGTTTTCTTGCGATGATCCTTGTGCGTACTGCAGAGAATATATTGGATACTTCCTGGTACCAGATTGAGAAGGTAGTAGGGAGCATAAGTGCAGGACTCATTGAGAGTGAAAAGGTGAATATCTGGTATACTTCGGATATTTCCGATGAGGCGAGGGAGATTTTTAGGACATTGGATATTCCCTTACCGAAGAAAGTTCTTGAGACAGTCAGTGCTGAGGCTGCGGTATAATATTTTTCTCGCTATTCTTACATATATCAGTGTATTGTCATTGCTTATTTGCATTTCTTATACCGCAGACGGTACAATGCCAGTAAAGAATGATTAAGAGAATGTTAATCTAAAATCTTATATGCCTTTTTTAGGGCAAAATGGCAAATTGCTTTGGTAGAAAAATAATGGAATCAGCTTAATCTGATTCTGTTAAAAAACAAGCTGCAAATTCAATTTGCAGAATAAGGAGTTGAGGTAATAGTATGTTCAAGAACAAACTGAAGGAGTTTATTAAAGAAGGAAAAGCTGGTATAGGGACATTTGTAATGTGCAATTCTCCAGATATTGTAGAAGTGATTGCGCTTACAGGTTTTGATTTCATTGTCATAGATACAGAGCATGGCCCTCTTTCTGTAGAATCAACGCAAAATCTTATCAGAGCCGCTGAATTAAGAGGTATTACGCCGATTACAAGAGTAACAGAGTGCTCAGAAACAACAATACTGAGATCGCTTGATGTCGGTGCTCATGGAATTCAAGTACCTCAAGTAAATGATAGAAAGACTGCTGAGGATGTGGTAAGAAGAGCAAAATACTATCCAGAAGGCTATAGAGGAATAGCAATGCCAAGGGCCGCAAATTATGGAACTGTCAATCCTCTAGATTATTTCAAGATTGAAAATGAAGAAACGATGGTTGTTGTTCATTGCGAGAATAAAATTGGTTTAGACAATCTTGAAGAAATTGTAGAGGTGCCGAGCATTGATGTCATATTCCTAGGTCCATTTGATATGTCGCAGTCTTTAGGAATCCCAGGTCAGGTTAACCATCCGTTAATAGAACAAGCAGCAGAGCGCGTTCTTAAAGTCTCTAAGAGTGCAGGCAAAGCAGCAGGTATCTTCGTTTCTACAGGAGAGCAAGCCAAGCTAAGAAGAGAACAAGGATTTCAATATATCACGATTGGAATGGATGTAACGCTGTTTGGAATAGTATGCAAAAATGAAATTGCAAAGGCAAAATCTAATTAGATTATAATGAGCCCTAGAATTTAGACCATTGTCGAAGAAAAACAGAGTGGACCGTATCTTCTTGCAAAGAATGAAAAAGGAGGCATAGAGTTCATTATGCGCAAACACTACGACAAGGAATTCAAGGCGAAGGTTACTCTTGAAGCGATCAAAGGAGAGAAGACGATTCAGGAGCTGGCAACACTCTACAGTGCATCCGAATCTGGTAGCGATGTGGAAAAAGCAGCTAGAGGAGAATGCACCTGAGCTCTTTGAGTGATCCCAGAAGGGTAAAGAGAAAGAAGCAGCGGAGCACAAAGAAGAGGAGCTATACAAGGAAATTGGCTAGCTTCAAGTATAGAATGAGTTTTTAAAAAAAGTACAAACAGTTGTACGGGACTGAACCACAATGGTAGAGCCGAAGCATCCGGAGCTTTCGATTCGTCAGCAATGTGTACTTCTGGGTATCTCCAAGGGGAACGATGTACCTTGTGAGCATCATTGACGTCTATTCCAGGAAGGTACTGTCGTGGTAGCTGTCGAATACGATGGATACTAGTTTTTGTGTCGCAGCCTTTGAATAAGCGATTCTGAAGTATGCAGTACCGAGTATTTTCAATAGTGACCAAGGTAGCCAATTTAGTTCAGAGGAATTTCTTTCCGTGCTGCAAGATCATGGTATTCAGATCAGTATGGATGGAAAAGATCGATCGCTCGATAATATCTATAAAACCATCAACAAATGGTCTTGACAAAGGAGCGCAGCTCCGTTTCGCTCCAGACCATGGATACCGTCTACGCCATCGAAGTAACCTTTGAGTACCTTCGTCTTGAGTTCTAGAGGATACTTCATAGCCCTCCTCTCTATCTTATGTTACTTCATTCTATACCCCCTTTTGTGTCTATTTGCAGTGGGTCAGTTCAGCTTCAGAGTAGTGCACTTTTAAACTCTAAATCCTTAAGAAACAGTGTACTTTTGATTCTTAAATGACAAGTCAACCCGTAGAGTTGACAGTTGCAAACAATAAGATATAATTTTATTATCACTGTGCAAGAGAGCTTTTTAATGGTGATTATATTGGGGCTAATCCAGAATCTGGGGGTCTTATTTCCGATGATGTCAAGAATTGCTAATGCACGAGGATATGTGCTCTTAATGCACGAGGATATGTACTCTTTTCTTTATAGAAATGAGATGCTATCTAACCTATTGATAAAATCCATCGGAGAATAAAATTAGGAGGCTAATATGTTTGGCAAGAATGCAGAGTCAGTACAAAAACGGACTTTAATTGATTTCAGAAAAATGAAGGATAATGGAGAACCAGTAGCATGGATTACGGCCTATGATTTCCCACTTTCGCAATGCGCGGAAGCTGCAGGTGTTGATATGATTTTGATTGGTGATTCTGGCGGAATGGTGCAGCTTGGATATCAGACTACAAATCCGGTTACTATGGATGAGATGATAACCTTATCAAAGTCCGTAAGAAGAGGTGCACCCAATACTTTTTTGGTTGGTGATATGCCTCAAGGCTCATATGAAGTCTCTAAAGAAACAGCAATTAGTAGTGCTCTGAGGTTTGTCAAGGAAGCAGGATGTGATGCAGTAAAGTGCGAAGGCGGTCGAAGAGTTGTTGATAAGGTGAAGGCAATGGTAGATGCAGGTATTCTAGTTATTGGCCATTTAGGACTAACACCGCAAAGTACGGCATCTTTTGGTGGATACCGCGTTCAGGGGAAAACGGTCGCCACTTTCGACGAGATAATGGAAGATGCACTTGCGCTGCAAGAAGCAGGTATCTTCTCATTACTACTCGAAGCAATGCCTAACGCTCCAGCTGCAAAAGTAGCCAAGAAACTAAAAATACCTGTATATGGGATTGGTGCAGGAGATGGCGTAGATGGTCAATTACTGATCATGCATGATTTGCTTGGCCTCTATTCGGGCTTCAGACCATGGTTTGCAAAATGTTATATACCTCAATCTATATCTAGCTATCTGAACCATATTCAGTCAACAGAGGACGTCAGAAAGCTTGGTAGGGAGGAGCAATCAGATGGGCTAGGATTTATAGCCCGCGAAGCAATAGCAGCCTATGTTGAAGAAGTAAAACTACATAAGTTTCCGGGAAGCCAATATAGTTATCCAATTAAACCAGAGGAACTTGATAACCTTAAAAAGTCAAAATATTGGTAACATCGTTATCATAAGGAGATTAAGATGGATGCAGCGCTTCGATCATTGAATATTCCTGCTGATCGCCTCACTCTGATAAATGAGGTACTATCGGATCCTCAGCAAGAAATTGTAAGCGATTTTTATCAAATTGTTGCAAAATATGGCTCAATAGAAGACATAAATGATAGGCAAAAGGAATCAAGGAATCTTAATTCCCTACTTAAAAAGGTAGAATTAAAGCAACCAGGATATTTGAAAGACCTCGATTGGCTAATGAATCAACGCGATAATAAAGCCTTTATTACAATAAAGGAATATAGGGAAAAAATATTAGGGGATAAAGCCAAATCAACGATATTTCAAGATCAATATGCAATAACCCTTGAGGTCTCTGCGCTTCAATATTTCCCATGGATTAGAAAGATGTGTGAATATGCGATCAGTAATAGGGAACTTGTTCCGGGTCGGTTTATAGCAGTACGCAAAATGAAAGAAGCCGAATCAGATGGAGATCTTCCAGCCATTCTAGCAGCTATGGACATAATTGGAGCATCATTTGTTGAAACACTTGACACCAAAGGAACTGATGGATCAAATCCCCATCTTGGTGGACCGGCAACAATAACAGGGTATTTCGGGGGCATAGGGCAACCGAATAGGCACGGCCTGGATTGGGTAGATGAATTCCTTTATTACTATACAAACTATGGTGTTTGCGATGTTTTAAATTTTAATGCTGGTACAATTCTTCTTGGGTTATTTCTATACAAAATTGGAGTAAATATTAGGTTCAAAATTTCTGTGTATGCTGGTGTTGATAATCCCTATAATGCTCTTTGGATTATGATTGCAGCGAGGCTTTTTTGTCGTGATGATGGCTCGACTCCTATAATTGGATTAAATTGGTCGAATTCTGTGAATAACAAAACCATAGAGACCGCAGCAGGGTTTAGAAAAAATCTTGGATTTGAAGAAGCAATTAGATTCGAGCATCACATTATCGAGGCATGGAAAAGCATAGTCATACAGCCTTACAATCGTAGAGAAGAACTACTAGATATTGCCGGAAGGGTAATGAATATTTCTGCGAAACATGAAGGCGGTGATCCCGATATTGAAAAGGATTGTGTACATCCATCAGATATTCTAGATTATTTTCGGGATAAGGAAGAAATAATTGCATCAGGTGATTGGGATTATCTACGAAATAATTTCATGAATAAACTCATAGCATGCAACAATACCGCAAGAGCGCTGACAGAAAAGGGTCTTAGTTTCATAGCTGCCACCAACTTACATAAATAGGATCGCCAGTTCAAATCTGAAGTGCGAATAAGGGGATAGAGAACAGCACCGTGTTCTCTGGTAGAATGTGGTTACCACAACTACATCGAACCAGGAGAGCGACGATGCCGTACTAGCATTTTACCAGTGACGAGCGTGATGCGCTACAAGTTTTTATAGATAAAGAGTTCTCAGTTGATCTTATAGCACGAATATTAGGGAAACATAATTCAAGCGTAAATAGAGAAATAGCTCGAAATTCACCAAATGGATTCTACCTTTCTCGGTATGCAGAAATAGTATCAAGGAATAGAAGATCATCTACTGAGCCATGTCCAAAGCGAGATAATAAAGCGCTTATGCAGGTTATAGAGGCAAGAATTAACAAAGATCATTCTCCAGAGCAGATAACAGGCAGGCTTAGGCTAGGGTATCCTGATTCACCGGCGATCTGTCACAGCCTCCTAAAAATACTGATACTTAAATATAAAAAATGCTGCAAATATTGTCAATATTTGCAAATAATATACCATTTAAGAATAACATGGCTCTAAGAAAGCGACAAAAATCAGAAGGAAAAATTATCCAAAACTTTTGCTTTTTACTTTACGAGTCGTTGGCGATGCCAAGTAAGATATGGTAGGTGCTGTGGTGAGATGTGGGTTAGGTAGCGGTCGCCGTCGAGGTTGAGGGCACGAAGCTGGTAATCGGTAAGACGTGGCGAGGGTATAAGGCAGCCGTCGTCAGCAAAGGTGATGAGATGGCGGTCGAAGAGGGCGTCGATGTCGGCGCGGAAAAGGAAGCCGTTATAGACATCGAGGCGTTCGGCATCGGTTTCGCATTCCGACCAGGCTTTGGCGTGGCTGGCGCGAAGGATTTCGGGTATGTCTATGCTAGAAAGGGCGCAGCAGCCTCCCCAGTAGTCGATAAGGGCTTGGCGATAGATGTCCTGGCCAATGCGTTGGCGAATAAGGGCTTCGCGCTCAGTGCCTTTTATGTCTGGTTCGCTATCGAGAATATTTTGGATTTCTTTCTGATATTGAGAGATCGATGTTTCGGGCATGCTGCGCGCAAGTTCAGAAGCTCTGTGTAGAAAGGCAGCCAAGAGCTCTAGGCTCCAAATATAGTAGTTGCCATTCTGTTCGATATCGGGGAAGTTTCTTGACAATTCATTTGCTAAAAAGCGATTATCGAAGCTTAGATTCCAGGAGAATGCATTTTCCCCAGAGGTGATGAATACGTGAATGGGATGATAGGCTGAGCCGAGGACAAGCTGGTGAGATGCGCGCTCTACTACGTATTCAAAGCCATTTTCCCGACCAGCTTTCTCGGCAAGTACAAGGTCGCCCCCATTCATGTCAGCTCTCCTTTTTCAAGGGCATCCCAGGCTGCGAGCACGAGTCTCTGAGTGCGATATTCACCATAGGCCTTGAGCTCATTATTTTTGAGCACGCGAAAGGTCTCTGATGGATAATCTTTTCCCATGACATCTCTGGGATCGAGAATGTACCGAAGCTCATCGCGATCGAGACCATAGAGGCGCGCGTAATATGCATCGAGCTCCGCTCTGAGAACGGCGCGCCTTTCAGGGTTCCAGGGGAAAGGTGGAAAGAATTCTGTTGAGAATGGCCGATCGAAGAATGTATCGGGCAGGTAGAAAGGCTCTTGGGGTGCTGCAGCCTCATCTTGCGCAATTCCGCTCTGATGGATCTCCGGCTCGGACATTCTTCGGTAGTGATTGCCTTCTAATTGAGATCTTCGATAGACGCGCGTTCTGGTATTCGCATCGAGCGAATTCCATAGGTCTTCTGCCCAGCCTGCAATGTCGTACGCGGTATAGGTAAGCGCAAAAACGCGGGGGATGATGAAAGCGAGATCGTTGGCGTTATAGGCTTCTGGGGGAAGAACGGGAAGTTGCTTATAGATAAAATAATTAAGTGTTGTCCCTCCTAATTTTTGTCTTGCAATATAATCATGTGGTAAACAATTAATATCCGATAATAGACAAGCTTTTAAATAGCAGCAAATATTCCCCCTAAAAAGCTTTAGCGGAATCTTATTCCCTACTCCCGCTCTTGGTAGCACACTCGCTATCACTGTTCGCTCATTGGTCGCATTGGTAATATCTCTCCATCCCATAAGCCAGCGCGGGCTGTGTGCTTCGAGCCAAGCGCCCACTTCTGCTAGCAGGTCCGAGCTATCGGCAAGTGCGGCGAGTTGTCGAGGAATTCCAGGTTCGCGAAGCGCTTTGCTCAATTCGTCGATATTGCCAGTACGCCAAGCTTTTATGATCGCTTTGGGAGCATCCGCAATGCGAGCCAGAACCTCGCACTCCTCTACCCAATATCGAGGCTGAATGCTCAGGTGTGGATCGCGCTTTTCTTCATCAGTTAGGTCTCGGCAACGTGGCTCTTCGCCAGGAGCTACATTCGATGTGCTGTACGTTGCCCAGCGATGATCGAATTGATGTATGAGTTTTGCCTCATAGAGCGGAACGAGCCCTGGCCCGGAGCTTGTATGAAAGAGGCCAGAATCATTCGCCATATGAAACATGGTTAAAAAGCGAATACCCCATGGATTTCCTCGATCTGCGTTGTCTGCGCGTTTCCTCTTTTTATCGTCGATCAAAACTGGAACTCTCTGATATATCGTGCGCACTAGCTCTGCATCTTTCTGGGAGCGGAATACTGGACATGTGTAAGTATTGGGATTGAGGAGTTCGAAGTCCTCTGGACTCAGGCTAAAATGGCGCCTTTCATCTCCAAGCTGCTCTACGCTGGTCAGAAAAAACGCAAAATCCGCTATAAGAGCTGCTCCCATCGTGAGGAGGCAAAATTTTATTCTGCTATCGATATCAGGGAAAATGCGCAATCTATTCTCGAAATCGTACAAGGACACTAATAGCCCTTTTCGGGAAATTGCTCCAAAGAAGTCCTTGGTCGAATCATCGGTTGCGATGCCAGAAGGTACAATCAGACCTGCGCGTCCATTCTTTGGCTCACGCAGATTTAGGAATAATTCCGCAAATAGCGCATAGAGATTCACATCGCCCACGCCAGAAAGCGGATAGCGGCCACCCGAATCGGCGCTAGTGTGGACGAATAGGCTCGATGCTTCGGCATTTCTTCTCGCTGAAATGAATTCATTATAGAGTGCCTTGTCAGCATAATCGCCATGCTGCAAATTCTCGATCATGTGAGTGCGCTCTGCAGCATTTCGTGCCCTGGCTATCGCTGGATCCCGTGCAGCAAAAAATTCGATTTCCTGCAATTTGATGCGATCCCATGGTGGATTCCCGAGCACGCAGTCGAAGCCGCCTTTTGCAAAGACCTCGGGGAATTCTAGCTTCCAATGGAAGAAATGATGCTGAGCCGAAAGCTGTTGCGCCAGCGCTAGCACACCTTCGGAGAATTCAGGTTCCGGCGCTCCTGCCAGAGCCCTCCAGACATCGCCTGTAAGGATTGCAGGCTTTCCTTGCTTTTTTGGAGCAAAGAATGCTCCTGTCCAAAGGTCGCTTGCTTCTTTGATGCACTGATATTCGGGGCTTGTTGCAAGCTCGGCATAGAGCTTCCGCTTGCGTTCCACAGCAGCTAGATCTACTTCATCCAGAGTTTCGAGATTCTGATGAAAACGCACTAAGACTTTTTCGGCCTGCTCGACAGGTTCTTCAAAGAGCATGGAGAGACTATCGCACCCTTGCTGGCGTTCCGATAAGTTCGCTTTTTTCTGGGCTTTTGCACATGCGATATCATCGCCCGAGAGTGGCGTATAAGCTTCGTCAGGTATTCCTTTAGCTAGTACGTCTACATCGAATACGCCGATAAGCGAATTCCCGCAGCGAATATGGTGATCCAAAAAAGACAATGGTTTGCCAGGCTCGTGCCCTTCAAGCCAGAGTGCAGTTTTTGCAAGTTCCACAGCCATAGGGTTGACATCTACACCATAGAGGCAGTGGCCAATCACCTCGCGCAAAGCAGAGCGATAGTCTGCTGGCAACACAGATCCATCAAGGCTCCTGACTAAGGCCAACTTTTCAGCAATTCTCCTTCCTGCACCAAGAAGAAAATGACCTGACCCACAAGCCGGATCACAAACTTTAAGGCCGAGGAGGGATTTTTCAGCCTCTGTTGACGAAACTAGGCCATTTGACCAGCCTTTCAGTAATTCATCTATTACAGGATCGAGGGCAGTTTTGAGCAATTCTTGCACAAGAGGTTCGGGCGTATAGTAGCTGCCTGTAGTTTTGCGAACATTGCCAGCAGGCGCTCCTTCTCTATCGATTCCAACAAAAGAAAAACTTCTGGAGGCAAAGTCGATGTCCGGCACTAGTTCGAGAAGACTTTCGTATACTGAGCCTAGCTCTTCCGGCCCAATGTTCTTATAATCGACTGGCAACCTCGAATTTCCAGCAACAGCCCAACGAAGATTGAGCATTGCAGAAAGCAGATTCCGATTGGACAGCTGGGCACGGTCTAGATGCGGGCATTGGCTTTGGTTAAAAAGACCTCCGAGAGCGGGAAGATCGAGGGCAGGCTCACTCCTATCGAGACAGCGGAAAATTGTTTTGCAGCCCTCCCATAAATCGGGATATACATTCCAGCCACTGCGTTGAATCGCCTTATCCTTGAGCCGTGAGAGCGAATAGCCGCGCACATAGAAATCTTTTTCTATGATCTTCTCGTTTTTGCTAGAAGCGTGCAGTATTCCTCGCTCTTCAGTGGTGAAAAGAAAAAGGAAGCGATATATTAGGCGAAGCAATTCCTTAAAATACTCTTCCTTAGTAAGTGAACCATTGTAAAGGGCTTCGCGGAGCTGTTGGTTGCCTTCGCTATCGTAGGAAAGAAAACCGCTCCCTAAGTCAACCAGGGCTTGTGTGACTCCAGTGCGCAGCCCTTCTCGCACTCGCACTCCCTGTTCGATTCCCTCGGTTCTCCAGGCCTCCCATATTTCGGCTGCTCTCGAAGCATGCATGATTCTATAGAGAACACAAAAATCGGCATAGCGTGATTCTTCGAAAATCGTCTCGAGATCGAACTCGAGCCAAGAAGGTCGTACCAGAGAAGGCGAAGCCCGTAAAAGCCTCAATAGCGCTCCATTTGAGACGATCGCCCAACCAGAGCCCCGGGCATTGAGGTATTCCTGAGCTAGCTGCGTTGCGCTGTTCTTTCTCCTGCCCGAATTCTCGATTACAAAACGAGAATCAGGTGTGTCGAGACTGAGCGCTTTAGGTGCGATGATAAGCGGTACGGCATCGCATGCCATAAAACCAATGGGATAGCGGCTTTCCCCAATCTGAGGTGGCTCACAACGATGAAGCGCAATATAGCCGAGGGCATCTCGAAAAAGGCCTATTACAAAAGCTTCGGTTCTCTGGTCTATGTTTCCTGCTATTGCAGAATCCGGAGCCATGAAATGCTTCCACTGCGCTATTGCTGTCTGAAATGCTCGACCCTGTTCATCGGTGAGTCTTAGACCCATTGGAATGTTGTAGTCTTCTGGCTTTTGATACGCAGCATCGCCTCGCATAGCTTTTTCCAGTTGATCTGCAACGAAGAGAGAGCCTTCTAGCTGCACAGTATCGAAACCAAAGCTGGCTTGCATCGATCTATTCATATAGAGCCTCAGAACCCCTTGGGAAGCAGCACATACATGCCTACAAGGTCGACAGGCAGACAGGGTTTGACCGCATAGCTGCCTTGGGCAATCGATGCATCGCGGACGCGGCGATGGTCAGTAAGCAGGATTTCAGCACGGCTTTTTGCCAGATCCTCAAATATCGAGCGATTGTCCAGGTACCATGTGCGCGCCTCAATCAATGTTCGCACCATGGCATCGCGAGAAAGGTTTCCCGAGGGATGTGCTTCCAGCAAAACCTCCGCAGCCTCTCCCTCGATGAGGCGTGGATTTGTTACTCCCTCTACACCAATGGCAATAGATTCCTCCGCCAATAGCTGGCGTCTGATAATTTGCCTCTGAAAGGTGAGTTGATGGCGCAATCTAATAAGATATATGCGTGTAAGTTTACTAACCGAAGTTGTCTCGAACGCGGAAGCTCGCGAAGCCAAAGGCGCTGGGAGATCCGATAGTGCAGATTCGTCTAGTGCACTCTCCAACACAGCATCCGCAATGAGAGATATTATAGGGTTGCTTCGATGGATATATCGCGCTTGGGGAGCAGATGGAAATGTAAAACTTATTGCGATGCTCTCAGCAAACCCATGAGCAATAAAACGTTCCCGCAATGAAGGCGGCAGGTATTGTGGGCTGAATTTCCATGCACCTTTGGTTAGAGACTCAAGCGGGCTACCTGCGCGCTTTAACGCGGTTTGTACAAAGCGCTTGGAATCTTCTGCATTGCCAAGATGCTCGGATTGCTTTTTCCATTCTGGCCAGACTTCCTCGGGCTTTATGCGATGTTGAGCAAAACGGCTGCGATTGACTTTTGCATTTTCCTCGGCATTTGACCATGCCGTTTCTATTGGCCCGAGCAATTCATCGAAATCGAATTCCAATTGCATGTCAGAGGAACGACTACGCAAAAGCGTAGATTTTATTAGCGCAATGCTGATGCGGTCTTTGTCTTCCGGCAAGGGAACGATGACGCCTGTATCATCTTTTATTCTCTGCGCCTTTTTCAGAATGACATTGAGAATAAAACCATCAACAGGATTGTCTTGGCCATATATTATTATGCATCGGACTTCCCTGCTCTTTTGGCCAAATCGGTCCACCCTGCCTTCGCGCTGTTCGTGGCGCGTGGGATTCCATGCGAGATCGTAGTGAATCACCGCATCGAATCCTTCTTGGAGATTGATGCCTTCGGAAAGGCAATCGGTGGCCACGAGAATTCTCTTTTCTGCTTCCTGCAGTTGGAGGATGCGCTCTTTTCGCTCTTCAGGAGTATATTCGCCAGTGATCGCATCTATAGAGAATTCTGGAAACTGATCTTTGAGATGCTCAGCTACATAGTGCGCGGTACTGATATAGCGACAGAATACGATAGGAATAAAACCGTCCCCTAATAGCGCTCTTACCTGGCTGCTAAGACATTCCAGTTTTGGATCTCCTTTAATACCTCTTAGTTCGATTGCCTCTTTTATGAGGCGCACACGCTTGGGGTCTTCCTTTAGCGCGGTTGCTGGTTCGGTATCGGTTATCATTTCATCGGATTCATCGAAATCATCGAGCCCGCTAGCTTCGATAAGAGATAAGAAGTCCTCGTCTTTCTCTACAAAGGGCTTGCTGAGCGCGCTTATGGCCGCGGCAGGTGAAGAAGAAATGCATCGCAGCAATGCTAAGATTGCATACCAGTTGAAAACGCTTTTTATATCATCTTGCGCTCTTTCTGCTTTCGTTGCCATTTCCGTGCAATAGTCCCGAACCTCCCGAAAAAATGATGCCCATTGTCCTGATAGTTTATAGGTTGCTTCGCGCGATTTTCGAGTAGGAAATATGGATGGATCTCTCCATTCGTCGCAGATATCGATACGTCTTCGCTGTACGAAGTGGTCGGCCAGTCTTTTAGATAAATATTCGTTGCTTCGAAAGGACTCATCGTCAAACTCTCCAAAACGCTGATCAAGCAAAGAAAGGAGATTTCGAAAGGCATTGGTATCGCCCGAATGAGGAGTCGCCGTAAGCAAGAGGAGGTGACGCTCGGGATTTTTTGCAAGCTCTTGAACCAATTTCCATCGCTTTTGCGCTCTCTTCGTGCCGATTGTGCAGGTGTGCGCCTCGTCTATGATTATCATCTCTGGCACATTAGCGAGGAATTGATCCTTATGTCTGTCGCTTTTGATAAAATCGAGGCTGATAACATGAGCTTTATAGTGAACAAAAAGGGATTGGCCTGGCGGAGTTTCTCTTTCTAGCTTCGAAACTGAAGTCGATGTTACTGCTACTGCAGATAGGTGAAAACGCTCCTGTAATTCTTGTACCCATTGATCGACGAGATGTGGAGGACAAAGCACTGAAAATCTCGATATCTCGCCTCTATCTATGAGTTCACGAATTATGAGACCAGCCTCGATGGTTTTGCCGATTCCCACATCGTCGGCAATAAGAAGTCTTACGGGCTGTAATTTAAGCGCCATCAAAAGAGGCACGAGCTGATATGCTCTTGGCTCAACTGATATATTTCCAAAAGAACGAAAGGGTCCAGCTGTGGCGCGGAGTTTCAATCTCAATGCATCACGCAGAAGCAAGGCGGAATCATGAGCTCCTGGTTTTTCAGGATCTGGCAATTCAAAAATTGCTGGCTCTACAGGAGGGAACTCGAGACTAGGAATAATGACCTGTATATCATCATCGGATCCACCCAATGGGCGCAATGCAAGAATATCGTTGTTCGACTCTGGTTGGACTACCCATTCTCGGCCTCTTACACGCACAAGAGAACCGGGCGCATATCGCATTTCGTTCATTATGTTCATTGCAAAGCCCCTCTTGCCCCATTCTTGGCCCTTTCATCGCTTATTTTCCCAATCTGTGGAATAACAAAGGGCTTTTCTCGGAAGAAATCCTGCCATTCTTGTTCATTCTTGCCTACTTCGAGTACCTGGTAACCTAAATCTAGCAATAAATTTTTTAGCTTCATGGATGGCGAAGCAAGAAAAACTGCTATCCTTTCTTTTCGATAGAGAGCATCGACAAGCTCTTGGTTATCTAAAATAGGATAAGCTATCACATCTGGCGCTTGAAATGCATGAAGTGTAAGCCAGCGAACAAAATGCTCATGCGGATTTTCGCTTGAGGTGGTTCTTACACCACAACTCGTACCATGGCTTGTGCTATAAGCTGTATTTATCGAGCCATGATGAGGGTCGTTCGGAAGATTGAAAGATGAAATATCTGCGACCAAGAAAACAGTCTCGCTACTGGCAAGTGCACAGAGGATCGAAAGCGCATCCTTGTCTCTTCTATCTATAAGTGCATGTTCAGGTTGATTATAGTAGGAGAGCACACAGTGATAGCATGCAGCCACGCAGCTCTCGGAGCCAAGGCTTTTAGGATGATCGGTAAGTTGTTCTGACGAAATAGCTCCATCGGGCACTTTATAGTGCATAATCCGTAAAGCTTCACGAGCTGCTCGAGCTAGTTCGCCTGGCTGAGATACAAGGCGAACTAGAACGCCTGCACCACCTTCAGATGCCTCGTAGAAGAGCAATCTGCGGCGATTTAGGGCTGAAGGCATAGGCTCAGCGGCCAATTCTGATTCTTCGATTTGATACACTTCTTCGATGCCCCGCGCCAGAGCGGCTTGCAACGTGGCCATGGTCACCTGAGAAACGCTCTCAAGTGGAGTTAAGAGCAGCATGTTTCGCGTGTCCTCGACAAATGGAACTATTCGCTGTGGATGCGTCTGATTGGCGGGGAAAGGAATAAGCCCATCAGGCTTTCCATCTTCCACAATTTCATCTTTGCTCCATAAGCCAGTCATAGGATCGATCAAAAAACCAAAAACAGCGCGCTCTCTTCTGCGCTTCCAGCCCTTGTTTATCCGCCATATAGTCGCCGCAGGAGCATAAGCTATTTCCGCGATGGGCTTATCTATTGCTCGAACAATAGCTCTTTTTACTGACGATCGACCTTTGTCGTCGGTATTGATTCTAAACATGGTTTGAAGATCGTAGCCTTGGCGCTGACGCTCTTCGTCGTTTACTGTGATGCGCTCGACTGGCGTGGTTTCTACGGTTTCGATTCTATACAATTGATCGATACGCGATGAGGGACCAAGCAGTTCGCCGCAATATTCGCATCTCGATACAATGACATCTTCCCGCGGCTGGGAGAGATGCCCATGGCCACAGGAAGGGCAGATAAGCGCGCTCGTAGTTCCAAGCTGAGTCCCTGAATTGACTTGGATTTGTGTTCCGGCATCGAGCTTGGCTTTTACGACACGATAAGTTTTCCCATTATGATATATAAGGCTCCTTGGGCCAAATTCAGAGATTGCCAAGAACCTCGATCTTGAAAGCATTGTACCGCCATCTTCTTCGGTGTTTTCGCGGCCTCTTTCCGGTATCCATGCCATGAGAGGAAGGCGTGGAAAATTGTATCCAGGCAAAAAACCCTGACTTGCCAGATAGCGATATACATAGAAATCCGTATTGGGAGTCGATTGCGCAGAAAGCAAGGTGTCCATCTGGCGCTTGGCATCGGCATAGCGTCGAAGTGCATTGTCTCTATCGCGCTTAGAAGCTGCATGATTTCTTACCACTATGTCGGAAAGTTCCATCTGCCTTTTTGTTCCCAGATAGAGATTTCGCCAGCGGATAAAGGCGCGATCGAATGACAAGGCTGCTGTTTTTACTATCAAGTCAGCATAGTCGCTATTTAGCCAACCTAGCTCGAACTCCGATGTTTTTCTCAGATCTTCTATAAGATGAGCTATAATTCTTCGAGAACGAGCAGAAAACTCAAAATCGGACAGTCTTTCCTTTATATCCGTTAGGATAGGTAAATCGGGATCGTCAAGGTCGAGTATATGGGCTATAGAAGGATCGAGCTCGACCTGCGCAGCTGCAAGCCATTCGGCATGAAGATGGCTCTCTATTAGGTCCTGATTATTGAGATCGAGACTTGGCGCTTTGACAATTCCATGAACCATCTCGGAAGCATGGTCGAAGTACCATTGGTCATGGGGGCTTAGCGAAGCACAATAGGTAATGACCAAGGCTGCTTGACCAGACCTCCCCGCTCGACCGCTTCTTTGGGCATAGTTTGCAGGAGTTGGGGGCACATTTCTCATGTAGACTGTATTCAGAGAGGATATATCCACTCCGAGTTCCATGGTGGGAGAGCAAAAGAGGACTGGTAAGCGCTTTAATTCGCCTTCATAATAATGAGCTTCTCGCCAATCTCTTTTATCGCGCTGTGTATATCTAAATCGCGCTTCGAGATCGAGCCTCATTTTTGCATCGATTTGAGCAGTATGTTCATGCGATTCGAAATCGAATAAGGCATGGCCTGGGACACCTAGAGCTTTGCCGATTTCCGGATAGAGAGCTCGATAAAAAGTGTTTTGAAGCGATCTTCTACCCTCTATATTGGTTTCATTTTCAACGAGGTGCCATTCAAGAATGGAGCCATCGAGGCACCAGCCAGATAGATCGTGCTCGAAATGGACTTGTTTTACATAACCACTGTCCTTAATGCAAAAAAGGGCTTCTTGGATGATGCGAGAAATTTCTACGTCAGACATACGTGTGATTTGATATTCCCAAGGAGTCCCTTTCCAGAACGAAGCTCGCTTGATAAGCCGCACAAGTCTAGAACGCGGTCCTCCAGATATAATGAGCTCCCTTTCTCTTTGCCGATTTGGCGCAATGCTTTGGGTAACAAGATAGTGGGTGGTGGAAAGATGTTCGTCTGTCTGGAATGACCATCTTTCCTTTAACTTATTGTAAGCAATTGTCTTGGATTGTTCTTGTTCTCGAGCATCTAGATATCTCGAGCTGATGCAAAGGTTTTTCCTCATCTCTTCAAATATCAGCTCATAGATAGATTTTTTAAGCTGAGGAGATGCTTCTCGAATAAGAGTGCGTGCATTTTCAAAATGAGAATTGTCAGCGAGAGCTTCTTCCAATCCTGAGTAGCGTATATGTACCAAACCCAATTGATCGAGAGAAGGATTGTTGAAGCGCCATCCTCTTCGGAAATCCCTTAGAATTCTATAACCAAGCACAAATTTCAATGTTCTCTGAGCTTCTTGGATATTTGACCCAGCAAGTTTTTGCGAAATTAGATACTCTTCCTTGATGCCAGGATCGTTACGATCGAATCCCAGAGCTTTGAATACTTCTTCGGCAGCATTTTCTTCTGTCAGTATGCCTCCATTTCGTTCCAGGGCACCTATAAAAGCGCCGCGAAGAGTTACAAGAAATACAAAATCATTGAAATGGCCAGACTGTAGGGCAGCATCCTGGCGGTTATCGGTGAAGCCTAGAAGCTTGCGAGGATCTGGCTCGTCTTCCTTTAATTGCAATTCCTGTTTGAAAAGATATTTCAGCATTGAAAATGTGAGCACAGTAGTCGCAGAAGAGCGACCTTCGCCTGAGAGGCTGGAGAGGCGGTTGATATCATTTCCGCGTGCCTCATAGACAAAGCCACATCGTAGACAAAAGCTCATTCGACCAGGAATAAACCAGTACTTGGAGCCTTCTTCTGCTTGCTGGAAAGGAATTTCATAGCCTGCCGAATCAATGGCAAAGGGCCTTGGAATAGAATTTCTATAGTCGCGCTTCACTTTAGGTTCTGCACTGCTTGTATCAATCCAGAAGTCTGGAAGATCTTCTATATGGCCTTGATATTCGAAGCTATTGGATATTGGAGTAAGGAATCCGATAGCTTCGATATCAGGACTAGCATCTGTGTCGGAGATATCGCGCGGTTCCCATCGGCCATTTCTTAATGCGACTGGTAGATATTCTTGGCCGCATTCTCGGCAAAAATGCATAGCATAGAGAAAAGAGTCCTTGCGTCCAGGTGCAAATCTCTGCGGAGAGAGTGTGAGATAACGCTTTCCCTGAGTCTCTAGCGTACACAGCACCTTGCCAGGCCCCGAAATGAATTGATGTAGTTTGAAAGCAAAGGGACGTATTCCATTTTCCTCGGTAAAATTTTGTGCAGCGAGGAGATAGTTCATAAGAGCGTTTTTTGCTTCGTTTAATGTGACACCAGCATCCTGCGCAAGCATCTCGGATGCCTCGGAGAGAGTACGTGGCAGAGCCCGTCGCGGAGCCATTGTTGGTGCTTGCTCGATACCAAGTGTTAGCTCGACCCAGATTGCAAGCGGATCAGAAGCCAGTTCATTCATAGATGCCCAAGAATTATGCCCTATCTCGATTCGATGTTTTAGATGAGGAAGAACCTGGCTTTTTTCCTTTTTGGGATCCGTCACTCGTGCGAGTGTTTCTCGAATAATATTCTCTTCTGAAACAGGAACACCAAATAGGCTCGATGCGAAGTCGGCCACGGTTTTCTTTTGATCTGCTTCGGTGCCAGAATTGGACATTGTTGCAGAGGTTCCAATGCAGATAAGCGAATCAGCTTCCAGTCTTCTTCTAAGTCTTCGCACAAGCATCGCAACATCAGAACCCTGTCTTCCCCTATAAGTGTGGAGCTCGTCTAGTACAAGATATTCAAGTCCTCTGCAATGTTCCATGACCTTGCGATCGACTTGCTCATAGCGCGTCATGATGAGCTCGAGCATCATGAAATTAGTGAGCAGAATATCAGGAGGAATTTCTGCAATTTCTCTGCGTTCTTGGGTTCTCTCCTGTCCAGTATACCGCTTGATGCGAACAGGGCGCGCTTTCTCGTCATAGTCTTTGAGGAACTTATCGGCTTCTTCCATTTGGCTATTTGCAAGCGCATTCATGGGATATATGATGATCGCTCTGGTGCGGGGGCTTGGATCCTGTTCTTTTTCTTTTAAGATTCTGTCGATTATAGGTATGAAAAAAGCGAGACTCTTGCCAGAGCCTGTACCAGTGGTTACTACATAGGGCTGATTTTGCTGGGCAAATGCAATTGCCTCGCGCTGATGGACAAAAAGGGTTAAAGGCCGTGGTCTGTTTTCGCTTTTCCCTAGAAGAAAGATTCGGCCGCATTCGGGATGAAGAATCCCATTCTCTGCGAGAGTTTGAACTGTATCGCTCAGTCGATAATTAGGATTGAGCTGAATGAGAGGCTCTGGCCAATATCGGTTTTTACGATATTCTGATTCTACAAATTTCCTTGCATCATCTGCGGCAATTTTGGTGAATGATCGGGAAAACTTTTCATATTCATCGATGATTTCATTGCGAAACTGGAATACATCAAGCATCGAAATACCTCATTTTGATATTGCTTTCATGGCAACTTATCCTTACATTCTCTTATTGCATATTGCGCTTTGAGAGGTCTTTCTAAGCCTCTCGATTCATCATTTTTCTATTGTACTTCAGCTCTGGGGAAGGATAAAGCATAAAGGAGGCCAGCTTACGAGTTTGGTCTCCTGTAAAGTGAAATATCCACTTAATTGCCTGGCATAACGACGGGGATCATTGGGTATGCGATCGGAAATTACCTCGGAATTGCGCTATCATAGCTCTTAAGGGGGCTTGGTGGCTAAAGATCGAAATCAAGGCACAATTTCATAGACCGCAAGGGCTTCGGAGCGCGTCGCATCGCTCGAAACTACGGAGAGACCACGCGTAATAGCGGCCGCAGCGCTCCCCTGAAGGTCAGAAAAGTCCGCTTCCATGGTGGCAAAAGCTTTGGTCGAAGCCACCGCTTTTATGTATTCTGTCCCATAAGGAGGGCCTAATATATATTGGAACTTGTCACCAGGCTCAGGAAATTGAAGCGCTTCACCTGCCATTATTTTGCCTGATCCTCCGAAACGGTTTGGCCAGATTAGCTGAGCTACACCATTGACATCGACATGATAGATCTTAAGGTAGGCATCCTTATTCGAGGTCAGGTAGAGTTTGAGCCTCTCGCCATTGCGATAGACTGCCCCTCCTCCGCGGTCTGTAGACAGGCTGAGTAAAAAATCGGGCGCTGCATAGGATTGACTGCCAGAGCTTTGGCCACCTGAAGCCTGGCTTCCAGAGGCGGGAATAAGTTGGCTCAAGCTGACTGCTGTCTGTTGCGTTTTGATGGAAGGCTCAACCACAACGTCGGTGGGGACCAGCTCCTTTTTCACAGGGTACCTTATCTCGCTTATCAGCGCGCCACTCGCAAGGTCAGTCAACGAAAGCGTGACTAACACACCCTGCCCGTCCCTCGCATACTTTCCATAGAGAATCGAATCCGCGCGATCCTGCCCGAAGAAGTCTGCATATTGCGCGCGGATCGCTGGATCCATCGCTGCTGCAACCTGTTTATCAAATAGCTTCATCTTTGAGGTGCGACCAAGCGCGAGCCGCAGTTCGTCCTCAAACCAGCGCGCGAATGGCGTTGGTAGCTGAGTATCGGCATAAGTAAAACTGCCCAATGCAACTTGCACTGAAGGCAGGTAATGGTTGTCCAGCATGTGATCAAGCAGCGCAGGGAGGGAAATATCATCTGTATCATTACTGGCGGGCAGCACTGTGGTTTGCTGTTGCAGCTGCGGCTGTTGTGACGACCGCTGCACCTGAGGGATGGAGCCTTGCTGGCCTAGAGCTTGCTGAGTTCCTCCAAAGGCTACCAAGAAAATCCCCCAAAAAAGAAACCTGCCAATTCGGAACGACGCTTTGCCTCGCATAGTCTTTGTCCATCAAAATAATTGAATTAGTATAGCACGACTTTATTATAGTGTAAAATTAAGTTCGCAATTTGGTAGTTGCAGGTCTCCTGTAAAGAGAACTGTCCACTTAATTGCGTGGCAGGATTCTGGAGAAATCATCGCATCATTAGATATCGAGATCTTTCAGTCCGCCTGATTGAATGATCCAAGAGAATAGAGATAGAATTGATGTGGCCTTATATGCTGGAGCAAAGAGATGAAATCACCCAGGAGTTGTGCGCTAAAGCCAATAATAGAATAACACCTGGGATTACTGCTAGGTTTTGCTCTAAGTGGGGGTAGAAGATTATGGAGACAAGATTCCATCAAGTAATTTGGGCTGCAGCTATTATGGCAGTCGCTTTAGTTGTAATGGCTGTCATTGTAGTCAATGGTTTTACGAAGGTTCGCGCTGCACAAGACACAATCAGCGTAACAGGAAGCGCAAAAGAGCCAGTCGAATCGGACATTTCCGTTTGGAACTTTTCCGTCAACATTCGCGGGAATAGCATCCAGGCTGTATATGCAGATTTAAAGACAGCCATCCCCAAGATCGATGCATTTTTGGCCACGCAAGGCATACCAGCCGAAGAAATTGTCCCCAGTGCCATAAACGCTGGCAGCAATATCTATTTTGACGAAGATCAGCAAGGCCGTCGCATACAGCATGTTACCTTCTTTGCCAACCGCAGTTACAAAGTGACATCGACAGATATAGACAGATTGGAGCGCGTATCGCGCAGTGCAGGCGACCTTATCGCCCAGGGTGTTGCGCTAGACTCTGTCTCTCTCGAATATATGTATACCAAGCTAGCTGATTTACGGACTAATCTGCTGGAGCGCGCCACAGAGGACGCAAAAAAGCGAGCTGAAGCCATTGCTTCTTCATCAGGCGCCAGGATTGGAGCAATCAAAAGCGCGCGCATGGGCGTTTTCCAGATCACACCACGCTACTCGACCATGGTGGATGACTATGGGATTAACGATACTTCAAGCCGTCTAAAAGATGTCACCGCAGTTGTCGGCGCCGAATTCAGGCTTAAATGACGCTAAATGGCATTCATTAGTAAGCATCTCATATAATACAAAGCTATGAGGCGCTCCATTCTTTTATGTGGATTTTGATGAGCGGGCTCATTATCAAGGCGACAAAATTAATAGAAGAAACAGCGAATATCAATCTCTTAGGAAGACCGAGCGTACGGCTTTCTTTGTAAGGCTTAGAATCTATTATGAGTTAATGCTTCCTTTTTGGACAGATCTTTGACTAGTCAACGCAAGATAGCTTTACAATTGATAATTGCAGATTTATAGTTGGCGAATGAACATAGGTTTGAGACCAAATCAACAAATCCCTCAGCCAGATGGTGCCCCTGCAACGGTGCATGTCTCCGAAAGGAAACGCGATGCTACACATCACCTGTAAACCGAGTTTTGCTGAATTCGAAGAAAAGCAACTGCATTCGAGCTAATATATTCGAGACCTGGTAAGAAGGACGGTGCGTATGATTTCCAGAGAGGCAAAGCTCCCTTTCGAAGTCGTTATGCTGATTATCGCTGCGGTAGTCTTACTAGTTACTGGGGTTATGCTCTTCTTGATCTATAACGGAATTCTTCCCTACTATGAAAACGGTTTATATGGATTGCTTCTAATCATATTCGCCTTAAACACGATAACCCTTGGAAGAACCCCATTTGGTGACATACCCAGGTCAAAGCTCCTATTAGTCTTAGGATTGTTGGTTGCGGTAATTGGTATGGTAACCTGTCTTATTCCTATTTCGATTCGCTTTCCCCGTGTGCTGTTGTTTTTCTGTCTTGGTCCGGGCGGCTTGCTTCTCTTTTTGGGGATGTTGTTGGCTAAAGACAAATTTAGGAGTTGGGTGAAATATGGTGGAATTTTTCGACATCTGATGCTTGCATGCAGCGCGGTCTATATTTTATCCATAGCCATCGCGCTACTTATTTGGAAGCAGGATCTATTGACGACGCCAATGACAGCTGTGGTGATTCTATTTTTTGGCGCAGCAGTATTCTATCTTGCCATCGTGCTCGGAGAGATTGATCGGACATACCCAGAGGCAGCGAGACTTCCTATTGGCGACATCAAGCTTTCCATCGAGCAGACGATGATTATATTCACGAGTGTTTTCATGATAATCATCGGTTTGGTGCTGATCCCAGTGAATTTGGGCATGCTTCCTTTTTCAAGCAGTGCACAATTGGGAATCCTAATGGTAATCTTTGCTATTCAGATGCTTGCATTCGGGAATACGCCAATTGGTCCGTTTCCTCGTACATGGCTCATGATTGGACTTGGGATTTTGGCCGTAGTGTTAGGGGCCATCTCAAGCATAATTCCCGGGATCCTTGTATCGCTGCTGACAATTCTCATTGGTTTGCTAAACATCTTAGGCGGAATTATTGCTCTGACTAAAATCTTAGTCCAAGGTCATAGACAAGAGGCCGTATCACGCGATCCCAGTCCGCCGATATTAAGAAGACTCTTCATAACACAGCTAAGCCTGAATCTCCTTCAAATCCTATTCGGTACATCGATGCTCATCCCTGGCTTGGTACCGGGAATGATCATCGGCGTGATTCTTGCTGCGAATGGGGCTGTTCTTCTATATCTTGTGAGTATTTTGGTTGTACTGGATAAAATGCGCAACGACATGGAGGGTGCTAAATAGACTTCTCCAATTTTAGGAGGATTGCAATGTTCAAGTTTGAAGAGGGGAAATGTTACAAGATGCCAGCCCATTTTGGCGGCGCTCCTTTTGATCCAGACGCAAAGGCTGTCTATAACGACGTGGTTACTTTGATTTTCAGCTACATTACCGATGGAGATCAATTGTCCAACTATGTTCCGGAAGGCTTCGAGCTGATAAAGCCAGAGTTGAGGATTGAGTATCAACAGTGCCGACAGGTCGAATGGATGGCAGGGTCATACTACAATCTGGTTTCGATTGATACCCCGGTGCGTTTCAACGGCCAGCACGATCGATTGGAAGGATCGTTTTCCCTTGTGGTTTGGGAAAACAAAACCACGCCTATTCTAACAGGAAACATGATGGGTATCCCGAAGATCTACGCTGACATTGAAGACCTGCACATCCTTGCGGATGCATACCGTACTCGCCTGAGTTTCGAAGGCAGCACCTTTTTGGAACTTGAGATGACCCAGCTTAAACCATTGGATATGGAGCAGGTAAATGCCATGAATACTGACATAAATACATTTGGATGGCGCTACATTCCGAAAGTAGGCGAGCCTGGGGCAGATTTGAGTCAGCCTATTCTTTTTCCAATGCACAACGAAGCGAAAGCAGCCTGCTTGGGTAGTGGGAAAGTCAAATGGACCGAATCAACTTGGGACCAAAACCCCATGCAATTCTACATAATAAATGCTCTTGCAGAACTGCCAATTATCGAAATGAAGCCTGCCATATTGATGCAAGGACGGGAGATTCTCACCGAAGCGCGAGGACGTGTTCTTAAGTAGATGCGTATTTCCATGCCAATTTGAGCAGCCGATATCTAAAGCAGATATCCATCTCTGGAATCTGCATAATTTAAAAAGGAGGATTTTGGAATGAAAGAATATTATGAGAACAAGGTTGCCGTAGTAACCGGTGGAGCTTCTGGAATAGGTTTGGCACTGTGCGAATTGCTCCTATCATTTGGCGCAAAGGCTGTCGTTCTAGCAGATATAAATGCTGATAAATTGAAAGAAGAAAGCGCGAGGCTTGAGAACGAATACCCTGGGAAAGTCCTGGGAATTCAAACCGATGTTACCAAGCAGGAAAAGGTCTATGAGATGATTCAAAAGGCGGCGAAATTTGGAAGCGGTCAAATTCACTTCCTTTTTAATAATGCCGGTCTTGCGTTGTTCAAGGCTTTCGACGAGACAACAGATGCCGATTGGAAATTTGCCTTTGATATCAATTTTTTTGGTGCTTTATATGGTATCCGAGCGGTATTGCCCATCATGCGCGCACAAGGAGGCGGACATATAGCAAATACCGCCTCAGGAGCGGCTTTTTCACCGATGGCCTATCAGAGCATGTACACGGCCACCAAATCCGCCTTGGTAGGGCTTACCGGTTCGCTGCGCTATGAGTTTTGGGATGAGAACATTCGTTTTTCTACTGTCATTCCTGGTACCGTTGCAACGCCCATATATGATAAAGTCGGAGGCCCTCCCGAATCCGCAATAACTCCAGATGAGTCCGCTCGTGGAATACTCAAGGGATTAGCAGCAAACGAAAGAGTTATCATTGTTACCGAGCCCGACCGCAATGGCGCGATTAATGCCTTTCATCCCGAAACCGCAAAGTACACAGATGAGATTCTATTGGACATCGCACGTCAAAGACGGCGCGGCAATATTGGCTTTTGAGCGACTTTCTCAGAATGCAAAGTCAGTAAAAAAAGAGGTAGATAGATCGCGATCGCGCAATAGCATTGAACAAGGCAAAATATATAGTCGCGCTCTTAAGCCTGATTCACTTTCCCTCAACATTCTTCAGCTTTATAATATCCATAATGACAAGAATCATGAGCTTTATAGAATACAAAACCATGACCCGGCCAAAGCATCCATACGCTGATGTTCTAAGCCCTTTAATCTGGCCATATGTAGCATCACCTATCTGCTCCAAATTGCGAACTAAATCTTGCACTATCCGCGGCGGTTTTTGCAACCACAATCGCACTTTTGGCGACTATAAAGTAGACAAACCGCAAGGAGATCAAAGATGAATAAGCAACTGCTTTCATTAATTGCTATTGGACTTCTTAGTACTTTCGCTTGTTTTCCACACGACCCTCTACCGCTGTACGGCAATTCAGCCGCAAAAGCTGACACGCAGCTTACTATAGAATCCATGCTTTCCTATGCTATTCAAGATGAATACGTGGCTGAAGCAGAATATGAAGCTATCATGGAAAAATTTGGTTATATGGCTCCGTACTCCAATATTAAAGAAGCAGAGGGACAACATATCGCATGGCTCAAGCTGCTTTTCACTTCCTATTCCCTAAAAGTCCCGGAGAACAACGCCAGCAGTTACATTTACGTTCCCACGACACTGAAAGAGGCTGCGGAAACTGGAATTCGTGCTGAGATAGATAACATTGCGATGTATGAGAGATTTCTTGCTCAGCCCATTCTTGCCGATCCGCGCTATGCTGACATTGTTGCAGTGTTTGTTAGATTGAGAGATGCTTCAAAAAATCATCTTGAAGCATTCAGAAGGCAAGCATAAGCAACGAGCCTACGGCGAGTACTTGGGCTTGAGGGAATAAATCCCCTTGAGCTGTATAGGGCGATGGAAGGCTGAGCCCTAAGCAAGAGCGGATCGAAATGAAGCTGGCGAAGGGATCGCGCCCGAGCGCATGCAAGCGTTCGAGCGCAAGATCGCCTCTCGGCATTCATCGCTTTGCTATATTGCTTTTCAAATTATCATCCAAAGATTTCAAGTAAATCGATGTCTGCCCAGTCCGAATAGCCATAGCCACGGAAAAGCAGTCTCATGTCTTCAGGTATTACAATGACTTGCAGCACTGTTCCAAAGAGATCACCTTCCACCGCTGGTCCGCCTTGCTGAATGGTTTTGTCCATCATCGCTTTGACCATAGCGAGATCTACCCCCTTTTGCCATTCTTGCGATGCGAACATTCTATCAAGGCAAACTTGCCTGTCGTCGAAAGCATTGTCCGGCAGCTCGACGATCTTTCCCTTCCATGGTTCGTAGGTTGGTCGAGCAAAATTATTGAGCGCATAGAGCGCGCCATCATGCTGCTCGATCACTCGAGCGTCAAAAGTGGGCTTTTCCACCGAAACTGCGCGCTCCGCACTTGCCACTTGGATGATATACGAGGCATCCATCGGCGTGTTCACGATATTTTGCACCATCTGGTCGAAGGTTTCGCTCGTCCTTAAGAACTCAAAAAGCGATGCCACTGAGAAGCGCGCTTCGGGGTTTGTGTTCGGGTCAGAAGCCGAACCGTTGTTGAGTTCGACAAAAATACCGCGCTCGTTGATACCCGTTTCCACATACACTTGGCCAATCGGCCTTACGTTCGCAAACGCGAACGAAGGACCAGATGCGCCGCTCCCCGATCCTGTAGGTACTTCTGACTTCGTCGGATTAAAGGCAACGAGTGCCATGTAACGGAGATAAGGCCGCATTGCATCCTGAGTCATGTCCCAGTTGCGGGCAAAGTAGAGCTTGCCATCGGCGGTTCTGGGACTGGAAACCGCAATGCCCGAACAGGCCGCGCGGGCTTGTGCCGCTTCAATGATAAAATCGGGTAGCAAATAGAATGATGCGTCGAGCAATTTGTGCTCCGCCAATGACAAGCCCGAGGTTTCTGCCATACCCTCCATGAGCTGTTTCATTTCGGGGGTATAGGTTTGGTATGTCGCCTCGATTGCGTCTCGATGCTCTTGGCCAAGTCCACGCGCCGCAAGGTCCTTTTCGATTGCGGTGTAAAACGCTTTGAGCTCTACTGCCGCGAGGGCGCCGTATTGCCTGCCCATCTCGTGCCAGCTTCCCTTTAAGCTGAGCACCGTGTAACCTCCGATCTCGCTGCGATAGCTGCATCCCTCTCCATAGGTGGCCACTGGTACAAGGCCCGACAGTTTTTGAGGCGCCTTGCCTAAAGAGACATTTTCCGTGCTGGCCTTTTGTCTCAAGCAGACTGTTGCGCCTGAATCAGACGAGGCATACACCACCAACCATGCCCCCGTCGCGCCATGAGTCCCAGCCATGTCTTCCGGTTTTTCTTCGGCGCCTTTTGCTTCGGCGCCTGCGGGCGTGCCCGACCATGTCACTTCTCCGTCCGAATCGCTACGGCTGGACGTGATACTGTGAAAATTCTGGTCAAAGAGCCTCCAAAGCGCCGCGCCAGAAATTGTTGCTGTCCCCGATAATGGCAGGCGCAGCCACTGACCTACTTGAGCTCCGTACTTGTCCTGCACAAGCGGAATATTTGCAGTTCCAGGTTCGATTGTGGGAACTGTTCGCGAATCCCGATAGAGTTCGGCCCCAAATCGCAAATACGATGCTCCTTCTATCATCTCAGCGCGAAGGTCCTTGAGGTCGCGGCTGAAGGCCACTGGTATAGAGAGCCACATTGCCGCCGTATTTGCATCAATTGGCTTTAGAATTTGTGGCCCATCCATCGCTTCTGCGGTCAGGTATCCAGGAACCTCAGGCAATTCTTGTGGCGAGATACTCGGATTTTCCGCCACACTAACATCTTCGGCATCGACAATATCGCTAGCCAGAAGCCACTCTGAGTCGCATCGATTTTTCCAGGCTTCTGACAGAACTGGACCGGAATCCAACTTTTGGGCAAGTGGCGCGGAGGTCACATAATGCTCGTATCCTGATGGGAAGCGGATTACATAGAATACCTTGCCTTCGTGCGTTACGAATTTTACGGAGACTGGCGAATCATCATTTGAATACCACCCATCTACGCGCTTTTCAAGCATTGCGAACGAAGGGACCCATGATTCGCCTTGCTTTGCTTCGATGGTCAAGCGTCCTTCATCGTCGAACACCGCGCGGGTAAGCGAATAGGGCATTCCGGCGTAGTATCCCGCGATCATCGCGCGCTCTCTAAAATCAGGCAGTGCTGCCTTTGCGGCGTACAAAGGCCACGACTTGGGCATTGCCTTGAGCCTTCCTTCTTCCACAAGGGCCTTTAGGAGCACTCTTTCCGCAATAGCTCCTGCATCTGAAGACGAGAAATTGCTCGCGCCAAGGACCGTGGCAGTAAGGCCTTCCTTAGGAAGCACCACAAGCGTTGCCCCATAAAAACCCAAGTCTCCGCCTTTCTGCCATGCATCGATGCCTACCGCAGCCATGCCTGGCTGGCTGTACGAGTCCCACCCAAGGCCATAGCGAAATCCGTCATCCCGCCCAATAGGATAAAACAGATTCTTTGTCTGATCCTCTCCCATTTCCTTGATAGATTCTGCGGAAAGCAGGCGTCCCGGGGTTAAAAAAGATGTGGCAAATTTGGCCATGTCAGCGGCAGAAGAGAAAATACCTCCGGTGCCATACATATTGAGATACGCATCAGTAGAAAAATCATCCGCCGGATTCGGAACTGCGTAAGAATTCTCTGGAAGCTGCGAAACAAGAAAGCGCGATGAATTCATACCGAGGACATCAAAAATTTCGCGTTGCACAAAATCGACAAATCTCAGCCCGCTTACGCGCTTG
>Ga0208462_1000725_pt1 | contig 28524 bp, 23 predicted proteins | sample AD_SCU001_MetaG_FD_184452 | JGI IMG/M metagenome (GOLD analysis project Ga0208462, IMG submission 184452) | Active sludge microbial communities of municipal wastewater-treating anaerobic digesters from China - AD_SCU001_MetaG (SPAdes) (version 2) | ecosystem: Engineered > Bioreactor > Anaerobic...
GGATCCGCGCCCGGCTCCGGGATGTCGGCCCCTACTCCCTGGTCGTCTCCGACGCGGCCCCCTCCACTACCGGCAACCGCCTGGTCGATCAAGCCAGATCCGAGGAACTCGTCGAGTCCGTCATGGACCTCGCCCTTCAGGTCCTTGCCCCCGGCGGCTCCCTTGTCATGAAGATATTCCAGTCCGGCGAGGAAAAACGCCTGATCGGCCAGCTCAAGACCCGTTTCTCCCAAGCCAGGGCGTATAAGCCCGAGGCTTGCAGGGCGCAGTCCTTCGAGACCTATATCATAGGCACCGGTTTTATGCGTTGATATTCTAATGGCAGGACAGGTAGTCAAGTAGTTCGTTCTTTTGAGGATTGCGTGCCATGAATTTCCGGAAATTTGGGTCTTCGACTAACGAAGCGATTTCGGAGAGTAGCGTAAGATGCTGCCACTCTCCACCAGACAGGACAAGAAACAAGGTCGAGACTGGCTTGCCGTCCGAAGCGCGCCAATCGATAGGCTGATCAAGATAGACAACGTATAGGATTGACATGTTTTCTTCTGCGAAGATCCGTTTCCTTGGATGCGGAATCGCATATCCATACCCTATCGCGGTGCTTGCCAGAGCCTCTCTTTCAGCTATCGCCTCCAATAAGGAGTTCTTGTCCGGCAGCGTTGGGAAACGCAATAATTTTATTAAGGCGTATAAAACTTCTTTAGGATCTTTACCCTTGACATTATTGATCACATCACCGCGTGCCAAGGTGGAACAAAAAATCTTGCTATCGGACATTAATCTATCACCAGTCTCTGGGTAAAAACGCTGCCGTCCACCGTTATCATAACATCGACTATCGAAGGCCTGAGAATTGGATTAGGCCCAACCACGGGAATGTAGCGAGTTTTTACGCCTCCGCTCTCTCTTCCATCGAACGAGAAGAAAGTATATTTCCCGATGGTATTGTTTCTTCTGTTAACCGATGCTGGGTTGTCATTCTCGGACGAATAAAATAGCCAATACTCTTCGAACATCTGCCGAGAATATGGTTTACCAGTCTCATTGCCGTCTGAACCCGTGCAGGAAACGGTAATGGATATACTAGCTTCAGATGGCAGGTTCAAATTCACCTTGACTATCACGAATTCGTTCAACTTCCCCCTGATCAAGCTCCTAGGTTCGATGAATGGATTTGTTTCGTAACTGACGCCATATTTTGAAAGCTCTTTCGGTTCGGCTCGCTCGATCGAGATCAAGGGAGCGGAAGGATCAAAACGTTTAGCGGTGGCGCAGGAGAATATAACAATCGTTCCTAAACACAATAATACAAATAGAGTAATTGTCTTTTTCATTATTCAATCATAAAAACAAAAAGCCAGCCCCACAAGAGGGCTGGCTTCATCTAGAATTATGCTTTTGCTAGATTAGAAAGAAATTCCGTACTTGAGCTTCGCGTTGGCGAAGAAACCAGTATCGGCATAGCCGAGGGTTCCCTGGAGTTTCAGGCCGTTTCCGAAGCTGTATCCGAGGGTGCCGTCCACGTCGTAGACGCTGCCGCTGCCCACGGCGCCGTACAGGATCGCGTAGACATTGTCGGTCACGTCGTAATCGGCTTCAGCGTTGACATCCCAGGAGGCGGTACCGGCTGTGGAGAGGAAAGAACCCTCAACGCCTACCCAGAGCTTGTCGATTCCGGAATAATCGCCGCCGAGACCCACTTTGTAGGTATTGGCATCGAAAGCGCCGTCGAAGATGGCGAAGGCGGTGACGTTCTCAACCGCGGTGAACTTGAAACCGACGGCGAGCTTGTTGGCGGGGGTGACCAGGTCGACATTGAACAGCGCGGTCAGGGTGCCGAGGTCCTTGAGCACGTACTTGGCGCCGAGATCTGCGGACTGGAGCACGTCAACAGTGTCCTTGGCCACGTTGCTAAAGGGAAGATTCACGCCAAGGGTAAGTCCGTCCATGGGGAAGGCTTCGACGAGTACGTTGTACCCGGCGGCGATATTATCGTTCCTCCAGTATCCAGTGGAATAGGTCAGTCCGTTCATGGAGGTGCGGAAGTCGGAGTTGGAGAAATTGCCCACGACTACCTTGAACATCGCGCTGGGCTTGTACCAGACGTTCCAGCTGCCGATTTCGATCGAGGGCAGGAAGTTGCTGTCGGATACGGAGAAACCGTACTTGGCATCCTTGTCCTGGGCCTTGAGAGTGAGGGTATCGTACCCAGCACCATTCGGGGCGAAAATGGACGAGCCGGCTTCGTCAACGATTTTGACTGCGCCCGAGAGAGCGACCGCGGTCGTTACCTGTGCGGAGACGGCGCCAACCATTGCGAAAGCGAGAAGCAAGACGATAAGCTTCTTCATTAGAAGTCCTCCTTGCAATTTGAAGGGGGCCGCGCCGACGGCTCGGTAATCCCCTTTCCGAAGTTCTGTTAGAGTATATATCGGCCAATTTTTACATGTCAAGCACATATTATTCATGTTTTATACGTAAAAAAAAGCCTGGTGTAGTATAATTTTGTTTAAATTTTCCATTAAAACTTCCGAAAAGGGGCGGCGATCAGTTAACGGTTCAGGCTCCTGCACGCAAATCAGCCGTCAAGTTCGTAGTACTTGGCTAAGTTTAGCTTCTGCATAAGGATATCGTATTCGATCTTTTCCGCGTCGAGACATTCCACCGAAAAATCGATCTGGGCGATCACTAGGCTTTCCTCGTTGGCAAAACCTCCTTGATAGAGCGCCTGCATCGTGGACAGCTCATCCTGGGCGTCTTCGATATCCAGTCGCTGAATTTTAAGATCCAATTCAAGGCTTTCTATATTCGCTTGTATCGTACCAATAGCACTTGAAATGCTTTTTCGGGCTTCCGCGAGTTTTGCTCGGTAAATGCCGGGATATTCTTTTCTTTTATACACCTCAAAGGATTTTCGACCTTTGTCGGCTACGTCGTAGGATAGAGAAAAAGAAAGACTCCAATCCAGGTTTCTTGTGCTCGTATCATAGTATAGTTCCGCAGTTAAGCTCGGATTGGGCAGGTAGGGAAGCAAGGCAAAGGCTTGTCGTTTCTCGGCCGCCTCGAGGGTTAGCTCAAGCGCTTCAATGCTCAGGCTGGTCTCTGGCATGCTCGACTCGATGCCTATGTTCCATTCTCCCTGAAGGCGCGCCAGATCTCTGGTTAAGGATTCTAGATTATCTTTCACTTCCGCGGAGATATCATCCAATGCCCTTTTCGCGGAAAGGAAAGCCTTGTTGGCGGCCAAGATCCGCCGTTCTAGTTCGCGCAGGGTAGTCGCGTCTGTCGTGGCTTTCCTCACCTTCCCCAATATCTCAAGATTTTTACGATTGGCTTCAAGCATGCTTTCGTAATACCTGGCATCAGCTATTTCCTTGGCAAGACTTATTCTGAGCGCGTCCTCGGCGTTCTTTCGCGAAGCTCGGGCGTTTAGAAGGGCTGCCTCGGCGTCAAGCCGTGCGGCGTCTTCTTCTGTAAAGAGTTTTCTGCTTACGCTCAAGCTCGGGTCTTCAAGGTTCATAGAACCGTTAGCAGCAATCTTTAAAGGCATTTTTAGCGAAACATCGGCGCCGAACACTCGCTCAAATCCAAGAGAAGGTATAAGGCTCCCCCCGGTGAAGCCTGAGGAATTTACCGAGAATGGCTTGCTCGCGCTCGTGCTCAGGGATACTACTGGGACATATGGTTTTACGTACTGTTCAAGCGTAAGCGTCGCCGTCTTCACCCCTATCGCAGCTTCCTTGCACGCGGCGGAGCTATCCAATCTCAGCGCATATAGCTCATCCCAACCTAATTGCGCTATACCCTGGCCGGCTTCTTGGGCGAATACCCTCGAAACGAGCGCGAAGGCCAAAACGATGAACGATGCCGGGGAAGAACCTCTAGATCCCATCATACAATCCTAAGGGGTTCTCCCCCAGTCCGCTCAGGCAGGAGCCGATAGACTTTATATAATTCTTCCTAGCGGACAGGAGATTCTTCCTTGCCGTTAGTAAGGTCATGGCTTTCTGATTCTTGTCGCCCTGTGAAATGATGCCTTTTTCGTACTGACGAAGCGCGTCTTGAAAAGAAGACTCATCCAAAACATACTCATCGCTGCGTATCTGAAGCAGCGCAGCTTGGTTGCGAAGAGTTATACTCATGCTCTCGAATGATCTTTTAGCGTCACTCTCCGCATTCGCATAGCTTACTTTTGCCTTAAGGTTTTCCGTTTCCTGAATGCGCTTGTCATACGCCGAGGCGTTGGTCGCGAGCAAGGCAGTCTTAAGTTCTTGGATCTTGATCGCCAGCCTAGCTATTTCGAGACTTGTGTCCTTGGAAAGCCAGTCCTCCGCGGAAGCGTCGAACGTAAAGTCGGGCACTTCAGGCAGAAAGGAGGAGTCCCATTCCCTGCCGGTAGCCAAAAAGAACACGTTCTTGGCATCCAAGAGAGTCCAGGCGGCCAAATCATAGGTATTGGAAACCGTTTTATAAGCGATCTGGATTTCCTTGTAGACATCTTCCGAAATGAGTCCGTTTTTAAACCTCGTATCGGCATAATCCTTATCAACTTGCGCGTTTTGTAGACTCAATCCGACATATTCCAGGTCTTGTTCCGCTGTGGCAGCCGCGAAGGCGGCGTCGATCACCTCGTTGTAGAAACTCAAGACAGAGCGGCGATAGCTCGCCAGAGCGGAAGTATAAGAATTCTGGGCGTTTAGCCTGTCGAGTTCCACCTTGGCCTCGATTTCGCCCTTTGTTTTCTTGAGCTGGGCTAATTCAAGTTCCAGCTCATAGACAGAGTAATCCTGATTCGATAGGGTAGCCGCGGTAAAAAGATCCTTGAGAGTTCCTGCGGAAAGCGGCGCCGCAGCCACAATGTAGGCGAACAGGACTATCGAAGCGATGATGCCGGTTTTGATTTTCATATTCCACCCCTTTCTTTATTATCGATGTCCTTGCCTGCCGACTCCGCTTCCGGGTCGTCAAGAAGGTTTAAAAAATACTGAAAAATTTTAATACCTTCCTTGGGGAAGGCCATTTTTACTTGGTTCAAGGCATCGCGAACAAGTTCCGCCTGGGATTCTGGCCCTACAATGACGTAAAGGACATTCAGCTCAGGCCAAATGGCCGTACCATGGCGAACCCCGCTCCTACCCCTGCCCTGCACGTCTTCGAACAGGGAATAACTAAACCCGGGCAGGCGGTTCTCTATAGCCTCGAAGACATCTTCTTCGACCGACCTGTTGGCATAAATTTCAGTTCGAACCATCCGCAGCCTCCGCCTTTCCATAGTCGCCTTCCGGCAGGTTTTTTCGCCATTCTTCCATTTCCCTCAATTTTTTCTTGTTTTTTCTCTCTCCGCGACTATTGAAGATATGGTAAAGCACGGGGGTAAGGAATAGGGTCAGGACCGAACTTACAAGAAGACCGCCGAACATGGTTTTCGCTATCGGCTGTATCATCTCCGTGCCCTCGCCCGGAAAAAGCGCCAGGGGCATGATGCCCAGAAGCGTGGTGAAGGTGGACATCTGGATAGGCCTAAGTCTGCGTCGACCGGCTTCGGTACAAGCTTCGAAAAGAGGGTATCCTCTGGCTCTCAGCGTATTGGTGTAGTCGACGAGCACGATCCCATTGTTGACAACCACGCCGGCCAAAGCCACAACCCCTATCATGGAGAAAAGCGAAAGCGTGTCCCCGGTAAGGCGGTAAATCCACACCACGCCGATGAACATAAGGGGAATCGACAGGAAGATTATCAGCGGATCGATAAAGGATTCGAATTGGCTGGCCATGACGCCGTAGACAAGAAAAACCGCGACCGCGATTATCAGCATCAAGACCGGAAGGAAGGTATCCACGTCCCGGTTTTCGCCGCCCACCGATACTGTCACGCCCGTCCGCGGTATGTATCGCTCGTCCAGCACATTCTGCACGATCTGCGCCATCTCTGTGGAACTTTGCTGGAAATTGGCGGGAAGATCGCCGGTGACGTGAAGTATTCTTTCCTTATTTTCCCGGTTGATTTGACGAGGGGCGGTACTGTTCGAAATCGTGACGAAACTCGATACGGGTATTCGCGTTCCCGACGAGCTTATGAGGAATATGGACTTTAAATCCGACAAGGTTTTCCTGTCCTCTTCCTGCAGTTGGATATAGACGTCGATGGTTTCGCCTTCGGTTTCGAAGGTGGTGGCGGCGGTCCCATAGATAGAGTTCTTGATTTCCTGGGCGACCTGGGACACGGAGAATCCGAAAAGCGCGGCTTTTTCGCGGTCGACGCTGATGAGAAGCTCCGGAGACCCTTGATCGAGGGACAGGCTCAGGTTTTGCACATACGGCAATTCCTCGGCTAAGATTCGCTTAATCTCGGTGGCTTCTTCCAGCGAAGCATCCTGATCCTTGGAGCGGATTTCCACATCGACCGCCGAATTGGAGGAAAACTGTCTTCCCGAGGAAAAAGAGGTCGTGGCGCCCGGAATGGCGTTCAGCTGGGGAGCGAGTTTTGTCCTAATGGACACAGGCGTGTCGATCTGGTCCTTGGGGTCCGGCAGCAATATCTGGAGGGAGCCCGAGTAGCCGGACGAGCCACCCCCCACCGAAAGCACGAGACGCCGATATCCTTTTATAGTTTGTTTGACATAGGTTTGAAGCTCCTCCAGCACCCCCTGGGTTTGTTCGCTGATCGTTCCCAGCGGCAGGGATACGTTGATCGTTATATTGTCGTCGGTGGACGACCGGGGGAAAAGATTGAGGCCGAAAGAACTCAGTTGAAGCAGCGCGGAGACAAGGATGACGGCAACGAGGCTTACCACCAGAAATTTGTTTTTGAGGCAGAATTCAAGGGTTTTTTTATACGCCCGCTCCTGCGCCAGGAAGAATTTTTCCAGGATTTCATCGACCTTTCTGACGAACGGCGTTTTCAAGGGTTTCTGCGTTCTCGTATCCAGGCGCATTATCGGTCCCGCAAGGACGGGAACAATAGTCATGGCAACCACGAGGGAGGCGGCGAGAGAAAAGCAGATGGTGAACACCAGGTCGTTGAAAAGCTGCCCCATCATTCCCAGATCGTTACGGAACAAGAGAATGGGGATAAAGACGCAGAGAGTGGTCAAGGTGGAGGCCATTATGGCGGTGACCATTTCCTGGCTGCCGAGAAGGGCGGCTATTCGCGGCTTGGCCCCCCGTTCCCGGTAGTAATAAATGTTATCCAAGATGACTATGGACGCGTCCACGATCATTCCCATGCCCATGATCAAGCCGGTAAGGCTTATCGTGTTGAGGGTAAGCCCCATGAAATGCATGCTCAACAATGTCAGAAGTATCGAAATGGGTATGGATATCGCGATTATGAAAGTGGCTTTCAAGTTCCTGAGAAACAAAAACAGTATGAGTATGGCGAGAATTATTCCCTGGGCGGCGGCGGCATAGACCTCGTTGAGGGTGGATGTGACTAAGGTGGTGTCGTCGGAAATTATCTCCACCACCACCCCTTCAGGAAGGGAGCCATTGAGTTCGGCGAGGGCGATTTTGACGTCTCTGGATATCTGAACCGCGTTGCTGTCCGTTTCCCGTTGAATTTGGACATTGATCACCCGTTGGCCGTCGTAGTACACCTTCCGTGAAGGCTCGTCCTTTTCCAGCTTTATGTCGGCGATATCCTCGAGTCGCACGATTCTGACGCTGTTGCCGTCCTCGGAACTCAGGGTTTTGACGACGACAGCTTTTACATCCTCCAGGGTGGAAAGCTTTTCGTCGGTACGGATTTGATATTGTATGGAGCCTCGAACTATGGTGCCGCCGGAGACGAGCACGTTTTGGGAGGTCAGGGCGGAAGTTATCGAACTGAAGCTCAGCCCATAGGCGGCAAGCCTGCTCTGCGACACTTGCACGTTGAGAATTTCCTCGCTTCCTCCCGACACGCTGGCGGAAGCCACGCCCTTGACCCTTTCCAGCCGGGGCTGTATTTCCTCTTCTCCCAGGGTTTGCAGCTCCTCCAGGGAGCGATCGCCGCTGATTATAAGGCGCATGATCGGCATGGAATTGATATCGAATCGCCTGACCCTTGGCGTGTCCGCATCGTCCGGAAGCCTGTTGACGAGACCGGAGACGATAGACTCTATCTCCGATTGCGCCTCGTCCAAATCGACTTCGTAACCGAATTCCAATGTTATGGTGCTGGAACCTTGGGAGGAGCGCGAAGAAATATTTTTCAATCCCTCAAGGGACGAAAGAGCGTTTTCCAGAAGTATGGTGACATTTTCCTCCACATCCTCGGGGCCGGCGCCGGAATAGGTGGTGCTCACCGAGAGCATGGGCATTTCGGTTTCGGGATTCAACGCGATGGGGATTCGACCTACAAAGATCGCGGCGACTCCGGAGAGGAGGACAAATATCATTACGATGGTGACGGGATGATCGATGGATCGACGGACCGTACTCATCAGAGCGCACCGACTTTGCCGTTGATTACTCTCACCGTGTTCCCATCCACAATCGAGCCCTTACCCTCGGTGACGACTTTTTCACCCTCCCTAAGCCCGCCGGTAATCTCAAAGGCATTCTCCCCTTCCATACCCAGGGTTACTAAACGTTTTTCAACCTTGGTTCCTGATGTGTCTTCTTTCAGCACATATACATAGGATTCGTCGGTAGCGAGAATTACGGCGTTTCGAGGAGCAATCACCACATTGTTTTTCATTTCCGTGACAAGCTTTACCGTAGCGAACATGCCGACAAGGATGCGCAAGTCGTTTTTATCCAAGGCAAGTTTCACCTCCCGCGTCCGGCTTGCCGGGTCGAGGACGGGGTTGAGGCTGGAAATTTTAGCGTCGAAAACCACTCCGGGCAAAGCATCGAAGCTCAATTCCGCCGAGCCTCCGATTTTGAGCTGGCCAACAAAGCGTTCCGGAACCGCGGTGACGATTCTCAGCCGCGAAAGATCGCCCACCGTGGCTATGACGGTACTGGTGGAGACCGTATCGCCGGCATGCACGGGAATGGATAATATGGTTCCCGCCACCGTCGATTCGACGGGATTGGGCAGGTAGTTTTGGCCGACCTTCGAAGGATCCACAAGGGCGACGACCGAACCCTTGGCTACCTTGTCGCCCACGGCGACCCTGCTTTCCATAAGCGTTCCGGCCACGCTGGGGAAAAGCTTCACCTCTGTGGCGGATACCACATCGCCATGGAGCTTGGTGTAGTTGCTCAGCGATCCGTTACGGACCTCCTCCACCCGCACGGCGATTGTCCGCGTGGAGCTCGTCCGGGTCGCCTGAGCGGCGCCGCTGGATTGCGCCGCGGGACCCGAGGATACCGCCGCGCCCGAAGGCGCTTGAACTGTCGATCCGGTTGCACCGGCGCCGGGAAGGGCTGCCGCGGAACCCGAGGGGGCCGGGGCGCCGGCGGTCTTGGGAGAGAACAGGCCGAGCTGATTCACGATGATCGATCCCCCCACGGCGACGATTACGATGACTATGATGATCTGCGGTAAAATGCCCTTGATCGACTGCTTCATTACTTTAAAACTCCTAATCCTCGTTTCCGGCTCAGCATACAAAAAACCGACCGGCGGTGCCAGTAACAAAGGTCATGAAGATATGTGACCGCCGTCATATTTTGCGCATGCCAAAGCTCTGGGAAAGAAAAAGGCGATAAAGTATAGTCGAACCATGCTGCGGTTTTTCAAAAAAAGCCAGGGGGAACGGGATTTCGCCCGGATAATCCTCATGGCGCTTTTCTTTCTCTTTCATTTCATGCTCACTTCCAGGCCTTTATTCTACACCCGCCGCTACACGAGGGGCGAATCGGGACTGCCGTCCATCTTCACGCTTCTGAATATCGCGATCGTAGGTTTCTGGTTCATCCTCGAATTGTTCGAGTTTTTGGCCTGGAACTACCGGTGGAAAAAGCCATCCCAGGGTCTTTCGATCACCGTCCTGCGTTGCCTGCCCATCCTCGGCATCCTCGTCTTCGACCCCCGGGCGCTCCCCGGCATGATGACCCTGGTTGCGCCCCTGCTGACCTTCTATCTTTCCTTGGTAGTCAAACCATTCTGGCGTTTCTGCGTGACTATCTTTTTTTGCGTAGTCCAGCTGGGCTTGTTCTACTATACTCCTCCCCATGCCCCGCCCCCCAGCGCGGCGAATCAATATGAGCTGGTCATTCTGCTCTATCAGCTGATGAGCATCGTGCTCATGTTCCTCTTTGCCCAGCTCTGGGAGCAGGATCGGAGAAATCGCGATCATCAGGCGCTTCTCACGGCGGAGATTACCGCCAGCCATGGGGAGCTCAAGAAATTCGCCAGCCAGGTGTCCAGGACAGTCGCGTTGGAAGAACGCACCCGCATAGCCAGGGACATCCACGACAGCCTGGGGCACACCCTGACCGCCGCATCCATCCAGCTCAACAAGGCGGAGGCCTTTTTCGAACGAGACGCGGCCGTAGCCAGGCAGGCAATAGCCGATGCGCGATCCAGCATGCAAGAGGCCATGGTGGACGTTCGATCCACGCTGGAAACGCTCAACGCAAATTCCGAAGGTTTCGATTTCTTCGCACAGGTAACGAAGCCGCTTGAAAGCCTGGAACGGGGCGGCGTAAAGGTGGCGCGCAACTTTTCCGGAGACCAGGACGGCTTCAATATCGCCGTGCTCCTGGCCTTGTATCGTTTTATCCAAGAGGGAGCGACCAACATCCTCAAGCATTCGAAAGCGCGCAACGCAACTATTGCAATCGACTTCGGGGAGTCTTGGGTATCCGCCGAGCTGTCCGATGACGGCTGTGGTTTCATCCGCGGCGCGATGGGCGAAAAAGCTTCGGGTTACGGGGCCTACGGGCTTTCGGGGCTCGTGGACCGAATAGCCCTGGTGCGGGGCGAATTTACGGTTGATTCGACTCCGGGAGAGGGTACCACTCTCAAGGCGAGAATGCCCAGGGATCCGGTATCGCGCATCGGAAAGGAGACGGGAACCGATGGGCATTGATAAGAAAATAAGGCTATTGCTCGCCGACGACCAGCGACTCGTGCGGGACGGAATCGCCTCGCTCCTGGGTCTCGATGAGGAAATCGAGGTTGTGGGGACCGCCGAGAACGGTCTGGAAGCGGCGGAAATGGCCATGGCTTTGAAGCCCGACGTCTGTCTGCTGGACATCCGGATGCCCATAATGGACGGCATTTCCGCCCTCCAGAGAATCAGGCAAGAGCAAAGCTGTCCCTTTGTCGTCATGCTCACCACCTTCGACGATCGCGAGTACGTTGTGCGATCTCTTAAGGAAGGCGCGGTAGGGTATTTGCTGAAGGATCTGCCCAGCGAAGAACTCTCCGGGGCTGTGAAGCAGGCGGTCAGGGGAGTCTTTATCGCCAACGGCACCGTGATGAAAACCTTGATGGGAGTTTTGGACGAGGTCCAGCGGGGATCGACGGGAGGGGCGACCGGGAACGGAGCGGCCGAGGGCGATCGCTTCGCCCTCTCCCAGCGCGCCGTCTTGAGCGAACGCGAAAGGGAAATTCTCTCCCTCCTGGGGGAAGGGCTCACCAACGGCGAGATAGCCGAAAGCCTTGGTTTGAGCGAGGGCACGGTGAAAAACTACATATCCAGCATCCTCACGTGCCTGGGCTTCAGGGACAGGGTCCAGGCAGCGCTTTTCGCCGCCAGGAGCAACCGGGCCAAACAATAAACAAAAGCACTGCCCTCGCGTTTGGGATAATCGATAACCGGCGAATTCCGCGCTTGCGCCGCCGGCTCTTCTGCCAGCATAATTGTGCAATGATAGTCTGTATTACCCCAGACGATGGAATAGCCCAGACCTTCAAGCGGGTCGCCCATGAATTCAAGGAAAAGATTGTTGTCGAACGGGGCCTTTTAGAGGCCGCCATTCCCATCGCCCGGCGCTGGGAGGACGAGGCGGACGTAATCGTGAGCCGGGGCGGTACCGTTTTGGTTATGCGGAGCGCGGGCATTTCGACGCCGATCGTGGAATTGCAGGTTACGGCCAAAGACCTCGCCCTTGCCCTGGAAAAGGCCCGCGCCCTGATTAAAAAGGAGGAATTCCGAATCGGGGTTATGACCTTTTCCAATATGATCCAGCAATTAAAGGACTTCCTTCCATTTCTACGCCTGAATCTCAGCCTCTATGAACTGAGCATCGATACCGATCAGGGCGAGGCAATCCGCAAAGCCAGGGATGACAGAATGGATGTGCTGCTGGGCGGGGTTATAACCTCGAAGGTCGCCGCGGCCTACGATATTCCCTCGGTGCTTATAGAATCAGGGGAAACCTCGATTCGTTACGCCCTGGAGGAAGCCTCCAAAATCGTGGCGGCAAGAAGGCTGAAAAACCGCCGGGCGGAAGAACTCAGAATCATTATGGAAAATATCCGGGAAGGGATCATCGCCACCGACGGCGAGGGAAAGATATTCCAGATGAACGGCAAGGCCAGGGAGCTGCTAAAGCATTCTCCCGAACGTCAAACCTGGGACTATGGCGCGAAGCTGCCTTCTTTTCTCGTCGAAATGATTCAAGCCCCGGGCTCGGGTTCGCGCCAGGGAAAGGAAAAACGCAGGCTGACGGAAATCGGCGCCAAGCGGGTCATGGTGGACGCGATTTCCGTCACCGTGGAAGGCTCGGTCGCATCATCGGTCATTACGCTCCAGGATATCGGCAGTATACAGAAACTGGAGGAGGATATCCGACGGGAAATCTACTTCAAGGGATACGTGGCCAAGTTCGATTTCGGGGATATTGTCGCCGAGGACCCTTTAAGTCAGAGGACCATAGATCTGGCCATGCGCTACGCGCGAACCAACGCTTCGATCATGATTCGCGGAGAGTCGGGGGTGGGAAAGGAGATGTTCGCCCAGAGCATCCACAACGCCTCGGAGCGCAGGTCGGGGGCCTTTGTGGCCATGAACTGCGCGGCGATCCCCGAAACGCTTTTCGAGAGCGAGCTTTTTGGCTATGTGGACGGGGCTTTTACCGGAGCGAGGAAAAAGGGGAAACCCGGCCTTTTCGAGATCGCCCACGGAGGTACGGTGTTCCTGGACGAAATATCGGAAATGCCCTTGTCGTTGCAATCCCGACTGCTTCGGGTGCTCCAGGAGCATGAGGTAATGCGCCTGGGAGACGATAAGATAATTCCCGTGGACGTGCGGATTATCGCCGCCTCAAATCGGGATATGCCCTCTTTGGTCTCGTCTGGGGCCTTTAGGAACGACCTCTTTTGGCGTCTGAATGTCCTCAACTTATTTATCCCGCCTTTGCGGGAGCGAAAGGGCGATATTCTGCCCCTGGTGTATCATATGCTGGAACAGTCCGATTTTTGCGGGCAGACCCCCCGCTTGGGCCCTGGCTGCGCCGAATTGCTTCATGACTATTCCTGGCCGGGGAATGTCCGGGAACTTAGGAATTTTTGCGACCGTATCGCGGCGATCTGCGAGGCGGAGGAAATCGAAGCCGAGTTCGCCCTGGCCCTTCTGGACCCGGGCCTTCTCGTCCACCAGGATAAGAAGGTCCAGAAAAAGGATTCGCAAGACTATGCTTTGACCTCCCAAGACTTGAATCTTGAAAGAATAATCAAGGAAGAAAAGACTTTGGAGGGCGCCGCCAAGCGCTTGGGAATACATCGCACGACCCTGTGGCGGAGGAGAAAAAAAATTGGGCGTCCCGACAATGCGTCGTCGGAATAGACTGACCTACCCCTGTTTTTATCATTCCTGTTGCGTTTGTTGCAACAGTTGCGCAACATTGCAGCGTCCGCAACATATCAAAGCGCCCGACGCCGCCCTTCTCTAAAACGGGAGGAATAGGCTGGCCGCCAATTCTCTATCTTAAAACAAGATCTAAGCAGGATGATCAGCCAAATGACGACGGCGTGGTTGGCATGTTTCTTGCTAATTCCTTACTATGCACGCTATCGAAAAAATCCTGGCCCGGGCGGCCGGAAAAAAAAGCGTATCCACCGGCGAGATTGTCACCGCCGGTGTCGATGTCGCGGAAGTGAACGACCTCTACCTCCAGGTAGTCACCTCGTTTTATCAGCTCGGCGGAACAAAGGTAAAAAAACCCGAAGCCACAACCTTTGTCTTCGACCACTATGCCCCCGCCCCCACGATCAAGGCGGCGGATAATCATAGGGCTATGCGGGAATTCTGCGCCGCCCAGGGGATAGATAAGCTCTTTGATGTCGGCCGGGGAGTCTGCCATCAGGTCCTTATCGAAGACGGCCTCGTAGCCCCCGGCGCGATCGTCGTGGAAACCGATTCCCATACGACGACCCTGGGCGCCCTGGGAGTCTTCGGCACCGGAGTCGGCGCCACCGACATGGCTCTCATTCTTCTCAACGGATCGCTCTGGTTCAGAGTTCCGGAAGTGATGAAGATCGTCCTCGAAGGAGGCCCTCCCGGGGCTGGCGTCATGGCCAAGGACATCATTCTTCACATTATCGGCGACCTTAAACAGGATGCGGCAATCTATAAATGCGTGGAATTCACCGGTCCCGCCGTCGCGGCCATGCCCGTGGAGGAACGGTTCGTGCTCTGCAATATGTCCGTCGAGATGGGGGCCAAGACCGCCTACATTCAGCCGGATGCCAAGACCTGGGAGTTCCTGGCCACCATGGGCGTGGGCAAGGCGCTCAGGGAAGTGGACACCGATCCCGATTATGTCTATGCCTCGATACACCGATACGATGTCTCCGCGATCCGTCCCAGCGCGGCTACCCCGGGTAGTGTCGACAATCTGGCCGAGGTTCGGAGCGTGCAGGGAGTCCATGTGGATCAAATATTCATCGGTACCTGCACCGGAGGCAGGCTTAACGATCTGGCTACGGCGGCCAGGATTCTTAAAGGCAAGAAAGTCGCCAAGGGAACCAGACTTGTTGTAATTCCCGCATCGGACAAGGTGATGCAGGATGCCATGGCCGCCGGCCATGTCCAGACCCTCATGAGGGCCGGAGCCGTCTTTTCAACCCCGGGCTGCGGACCCTGCCTGGGAGCCCACGAGGGCATACTTGCCGCGGGGGAAGTAGGGCTTACCACCTCTTCGAGAAATTTCCCGGGCCGCATGGGAAGCACGGAATCCAGGCTGTATGTCGTGTCGCCGGCCACCGCGGCCGCTTCCGCCATTTCGGGCACCATCAGCGATCCGGCGAAGCTTTAGGGAGAGGCAGGATGAAAACACTCAAAGGCAAGATTTACAGCTTCGGGAACAATATCGATACGGACCAGATATACCCCGGCCGCTACCTCGAACTCACGGACCATAAAGATATCGGCACGCACGCCATGGAAGGGGTCGATCCGGATTTTTCCAGGCGTTTCGAAAGAGGCGGGGTAATCGTGGCCGGCTCGAACTTCGGCTGCGGCTCCAGCCGGGAACACGCGGCGATCACCCTCAAAAACGCCGGAGTAGCCGCCGTCTTCGCCAAATCCTTCGCCAGGATATTCTACCGGAACTGCATCAACCTAGGCCTGCCCCTCATCATGGTCCCCGATCTCGATTCCTTCGGCCTTTCCGAAGGGAAGGAAATCGAGGTCGACCTGGCGGCCGGCATCCTCAAAACCGAGGACAGGGTTCATAAATTCCTTCCCTTATCGGAGGATATTTTGGCCCTCATCGAAAACGGGGGCGTTTTTTCGCTTTACAGAAAATAAAAACGGGCGAACTATTAAAACGTTAGGTTTCATTGCGGCCCATGGAGGCCAGACAGCAATATCGCAGGAGGCATGTAGATGAAGTCGTTGAAAAAAGGGGTCATAGCCTTTTTCCTCGTGCTCGCGGTGGGCGGAATAGCCTTCGCCCAGTTTCCTAACAAACCACTTAACTATGTTATCGCCTTCAATCCGGGCGGCGAGTCCGACATCTTCGCCAGGGCTCAGCAGCCCCTCTTGGAGAAGGTGCTCGGCCAGAAAGTTGTCGTCGCCTACAAGATCGGCGGGGGCGGCGCCGTGGGTTGGGCCGACCTTTTGAAGCAGAAGCCCGACGGCTATACCTTTACCGGCCACAATCTTCCCCACATTATTCTCCAGCCCTTGACCACACCGAACTCTGGGTACAAGACCAAGGAAATCGTGCCGGTCTACACTTTTATGTCCACCCCCTGCGTGCTCGCGGTCAATGCCAAGAGCCAGTTCAAAACTTTAGACGATTTTGTGAAATACGCCAAAGCCAACCCCGGCGCCGCCCTGGTAGGCGGCTCGGCCTCCGCCTCGGCTAACGAAATCGCCCAGAAAATATTCGACAAGCTGGCGGGGATCAAGACCACCTATATTCCCTTCACCGGATCAGGTGATGCCATTCCCGCGCTCCTGGGCAGCCACGTAACCGCCCTTATGACCTATACGACCATGGGCAATGCCTACGAGGGCGAAGTCCGCCTTCTGGCCGTGGCGGCGGATAAGCGTGTTTCGTCTCTGCCGGATGTACCTACCTTCCGCGAGCTTGGGTACGACCTCGTCGAAGGCGCATTCCGGGGCGCGGCGGTTCCCCCCGGGACCCCCGATGCGGTCAAGAAGATTCTGGCCGACGCTTTCGAAAAGGTGAACAGGGATCCCGAATTCGCCAAGAAAATGGAAGCCTCGGGCTTCAAGCTGGAATTCTACGGTCCCGAGGCCAGCGAAAAACTGGTGGACGAAAAGATCATAGCTTACACACCCCTGGCGGCGGAGTTCAAGAAATAATATTTTTTTGTGCCCTGGGCGCGGGGCGATTTCCGCCCCGCGCCCTTTGTCCATAACGCCGCGGAACTTACCGCGGCCGCTTCGTTGTTACGCAGAATTTCTCCGAGGGTAGTTTTTATGACAATGCAAATATTCATGGAATCCATCGCCGCGATTTTTACCTTACAGAATATGCTTTTCATGTTCGTAGCGATCGTGTTCGGCATGATGGCCGGCGCTCTGCCGGGCTTTACGGCTACGATGGCCGTGGCCTTGATGGTGCCTTTTACCTTCACCATGTCGCCGGTATCCGGCCTTATCACCATAGGAGCGCTCTATTGCGCCACCATATTCGGAGGGTCTTTTTCCGCGATCCTGCTCAACACGCCCGGAACCCCCTCGTCGATCGGCACCTGCTTCGACGGCTATCCCATGGCGCGCCAGGGCCGCGGCAAGGAAGCCATCTACACCGCCACAATAGGATCGGGCGTGGGCGGCGTAGTCGGCACCTTCGGACTTATTCTTTTTGCCGTACCCCTTGCCAGGGCGGCCCTCAGGTTCGGTCCCCCGGAATTTTTCTGGGTGGCAATCTTCGGGCTTACGATAATTTCGTCCATCTCTGAAGAGTCCCTTCTCAAGGGTATCGCGGCGGGATTTATAGGCATTCTCATCTCCATGATCGGCATAGCCCCGGTGGGCGGCGACATGCGCTTCGACTTCGGGATGGTTTCTTTCCAGGGCGGCGTGGAGATCGTGTCGGTACTTATAGGTTTCTTCTGCATTCCCGAGATTTTCAGAATGGCGATGGACCCATCCGCTTCATATTCCGAGGTAAATTCGGTCCAGCACGAAAAGGGTGCCTTGAAAAGAGCCTTCAATAACGTCATCGGTCATCCTTTGGCATCCCTGCGCGCTTCCATACTAGGACTAATAATCGGGATTCTTCCCGGCGCGGGCGGCAACATCGCCAACCTCATCGCCTACAACGAGGCAAAACGGGCTTCCAAGCATCCCGAGACCTTCGGCCATGGCGAGCCCCAGGGCGTCGTGGCGACCGAGGTTTCGAACAATGCGGTGGTCGAGGGAGCCATGGTTCCCCTGCTCGCCCTCGGCATTCCCGGTTCCCCTCCGGCGGCTATTATCTATGGAGCGCTCCTGCTCCAAGGTCTTTCTCCCGGACCGCAGCTTTTCACCCGGAACGCATCCTTGGTTTACGCCTTTATGCTTTCCTTTTTCGTGGCGAATATTCTCATGACCATAGTGGGATTCTTCGCCGGCAAGGGGATGTACAAGGCTGTGATAAAAGTGCCTATCCGTATCCTCATCCCCACCATACTTTTCCTGACGGTCCTCGGTTCTTACGCTATCCGCAACAATCCCATGGACGTGATTATCATGTTCGTATCGGGCATTGTCGGCTATATTCTGAAAGACCTGGGATTCAATACCGGCGCCTTTGTTTTGGGGCTCATACTCGGACCTATCGCCGAACGGGGCTTCGTGCAGGGTCTGTTGATGGGGAACAACGTCTCCATGACAACTCCCTGGATAATCCTTTTCACACGACCGCTTTCCATCGCCCTTATAGTGCTCTCGGCGTTCTCCGCCGCCTGGCCTTTTATCCGCGCGGCCTTCCGCAAGAAAAAGGGGGGAGCCACAATCGTTGCCGCCGCGCTGGGGAAAACCGAGGCGCCGGGAGCGAAAAAGCTTAATACCGACTATGTCGGCGGAGCCATAATACTGGCTATTACGGCGATTTTCTTCTTCCAGATAAAGGAATGGAGCAGATATGCGACCATGGCGCCCAAGAGTGTTCTTTTTATCCTGGCGCTTTTCGGCCTGGCGCTTCTGATTAAAGGCAGGCTCAAGCCCGAGATGATCACCACCACATTCACCAAACTGTCAAAATCCTTGGTCCTCGTGCTTGTGGTGGGCCTGCTTTGGGTTTTCCTTTTGGACAAGATCGGTTTCTTGGTTACCAGTTTTATTGCCTTCTTTACAATAATGTTCGCGTTCCATCCCAAGAAGGGGGCCGCGAGAATCATCGGCGCCGCCGCGGTAGCGGTGGGCGTCATCGCCGCTCTTTACCTGGTGTTCGTCAAATTCCTTCTGGTTTCCCTGCCTACGGGCATTTTGATTTAAGGAGAAGGCTCGATGCATTTCGATCTAAAATTCGGCAAAGGCACGCTCCCCCTCGATCTTGAGGACAAACGTATCCTCAAAGTCGTCATGCCCGGGGAGAAAGAACCTCTGATGGATGCCCTGGGCTCCGTAAAGAAGGTACTCTCGGCTCCGGAAGGGACTCCCCCTCTTTTGGAGATGCTCAAGGCTGTCAAACCACAAAAGCTGGTCATAATTGTAAACGATATCACCCGTCCCACGCCCTATCCCGTGTTGATGCCCCCCCTGGTGGAAACCATCGAAAAGGCTGGGATTCCCGACTCCAACGTGACGCTGCTCACCGCGACGGGCATCCACGATCCCCATACCCGGGAGCAGGATATCCAGGTCTACGGCCAGGAGCTGTGTCGAAGATTCAAGGTGCTCTCCCACGACGCAAAGGACAAGGACAATCTGGTTTTCAAAGGAATCCTGCCCTCGGGCTACGAATTCTGGCTCAACAAAATCGTGGACGAAGCGGACTTCATCATCACCCTCGGAGTGGTAATGCCGCATTACTTCGCCGGTTTTTCGGGAGGAAGGAAATCCATACTACCCGGTGTGTCGGGCAGGGAAACTGTCGAGAAAAATCATGCCCGGATGGTGGAGATAATGGACAACCTGCCGCCGATAAAGGAAAATCCGATCAGCCTCGAAATGATCCACGCGGCCAGGGTCGCCGGGGTTGATTTTATACTCAACGCCGTCGTGGACGATGCCGGGCACTTGGTAGAGGTCGTGGCCGGGGACGTCGAAAAGGCCTGGTACCGGGCGGTAAGCGTGAGCGAATCTATGTATCTTACGCCCATACCTCGAAAGGTCGAAATTGCTCTGGCCGCATCTTCGGGGTATCCAAGGGACATAAATCTGTATCAGGCCCAAAAGGCCTTGGACCATGCCGACAAAGCGACGGTGGAGGGCGGGACTGTCATCGTCGTGGCGGAATGCAAGGAAGGTTACGGCGAAAAAATCTTCGAGTCCTACATGAAGGCGGGGTATACCGCCCGGGGTATCATGGACGAAGTCAAGGCGAATTTTGTCATCGGTGGGCATAAGGCTTACGGCTTTGCCAAGGTAGCCGCCGATAAGAAGGTTATTTTTGTAACCAGCCTCTCCGATGAGGTGGTGGCCAGCCTTTTCGCCCGTAAGGCGGCGACCGTCGAAGAGGCGGTGTGCATGGCCCTGGAAGACCAGGGCCCCGACGCGGAGTTTATCGTCTTTCCCGAAGGGAGCGTGACGGTACCCTATGTAGCATCCCAGGTGCGGGCCAGGGGAGTCGATGCCCGGAAATAGAAAACCAGCTTGTAAGCGCAGGAGGCTCGGGCGGCGAAATTTTCGCCGCCCGAGCCTCATGATATTCGGAAGATCTTTGCAGCATCCGCGCCGTCTCGGCCGGCAGCGCCAAGCCGTACGATGATAGCTGCTATCAATGCACTCGGGCGAGGTTCAAGGCACCTGGGCTATGATGTCCTTGAGCCAGGGCTTCTTGGCCAAGTCCTTTTCAAGGCCGGCGGCCCTGGTCTTGTTCACATAGTCCCGGTTCTCGAAATAGTAGTGGTAGTTGGTATGGACATCGTAGCTGCCCTTCATAAGCGCGAAGGCGTCTTCGGTCATCACCAGCTCCTCGTCGGTGGGGACGACGAAGACCTTGACCTTTGAACCGGCGCCGGTGATATCCAGTTCGGCATTACGGCACTTGGCCAGGGCGTTTTTCTTTTCGTCAACGACAATGCCCATTTCGGCCAGACCTTCGGTCGCCAGTTGCCTGATATGGGGGGCCATTTCGCCCACGCCGGCGGTGAAGACCAGGGCGTCCACACGGCCCAGGGCCGCGTAATAGGCGCCTATGTACTTCTTGATCCTGTAGCTTTCCATGTGCTGGGCCAGCTGGGCCACCAGGTCGCCTTTCTCGGCCGCCAACTCGATATCCCTGCGGTCGGCCCACTTGCCGGTGATTCCCAGAACGCCCGATTCCTTGTTGAGTTTCTTTTCAACCTCGGCGGCGCTCATACCGGTGCGGCGCATCATGTGGAAAATGATGCCGGGATCGATATCGCCCGAGCGCGTGCCCATGACCAGGCCCTCAAGGGGGGTGAGCCCCATGGAGGTGTCGAAGGAGCAGCCGTTCTTGACAGCGTTGATGGAAGCGCCGTTGCCTATGTGGGCGATGATGAGGTTGGTATCGAAGGGATCCTTGCCTAAAAGCACCGCCGCGCGCTTGGCGTTGTAGAGAAAGCTGGTTCCATGGAAACCATAGCGACGTACCATGTGCTTTTCGTACCAGTCCTGGGGAAGGGCGTACATGTAGGAGGAAGCGGGCATGGTCTGATGCCAGGCCGTGTCCATCACCGCGCAGTGGGGTACGTTGGGGAGTACGGAACGGGCGGCTTCCACGCCCATGAGGTTGGCGGGATTGTGCAGGGGGGCCAGGTCGGTGAGTTCCTTGAAGGTGTCCAGGAACTCCTCGTTGATGACCGAGGAGCGGGCGAAGCGGGAACCGCCGTGCACCATTCTGTGTCCCACCGCCTTGATCATCCCCATATCGGAGATAACACCATAGTCAGCATCGACAAGGGTGTTGAGGATAAGCTCTATGGCCACGGTATGATTGGGGCACTCGTGCTCAACCACGTAGTCGGGCTTGCCCGACGCTTTGTGGGTGATGGAGGAGCCGCCGATGGTGACGCGCTCCACAATGCCGGTGGCCAGGATATCTTTTCTGTCCCAATCGTAGACCTGGTACTTTACGGAAGAAGAACCGCAATTCAGGGTAAGAATGACCATATTCTCTCCTAGGGGGTTTTTTTCATAGTACCACTCGGGACAAATCGCGGCAAGATGAGCGCTAAAGGCCGTTATGGCGATCCCGGATTTGACGCCCTCGACCTCTTCGCCCCCTCAGGCGGGATCGATCACAAAAGTTGCACTGGATCTATGTCGATTTCAAGATAGACCGAAGAGGGAAATTTTACGCCTTCGATGATTGTACGGACAGCCTTATGGAGTTCGCTCAGGCTGAACGCGCGCAACAGCAATTGCCAGCGGTGGGAGCCTGCGATCATGCCCAGGGGACATTCGGAAGGGCCTAGGAGTTCCACTGTCGACCCGCGGAAACTTAAGCCTTTCCTGGCAAGTTGCCGAATGGAACCTATGCACGCTTCCCTGTCCTTTGAGCGCAGGACGAGGCGGGCGATGCGGGCGAAGGGCGGAAAGCCCTGGGCTTGCCTGAGCATAAGTTCCCGGTCGTAGAAGGCTTCCATGTCCATTCCGCTGGCCAGGCGTATAACCGGATTGTCCGGCCTGAAGGTTTGGATATAGACCCTGCCGTCGGGATCGTAGCGACCCGCCCTGCCCGCCACCTGGACTATGAGGGAAAAAACCCGCTCGGCGGCCCGGAAATCGGGGAGGTTGAGCCCCGCGTCCGCCAGGACGAGGCCGACGGTCTTCACTCCCGGGAAATTGAGCCCCTTGGCAACCATTTGGGTGCCCAGAAGCAGGTCGATCTTTCCCTTCCTGAATTCTTCGAGAATGGATTCGAGGCTTCCCTTCTTGGTTACCGAATCGGCGTCCAGCCTTCGTATTGACCAGCCGGGAAAGAGGTTTTCCACTTCTTCGGCGACCCGCTCGGTGCCGAAGCCCTTCCAGCCCACATCCAGGGAGCCGCAGTGGGGGCAGGCCGGAGGAGGGGCGGCCCTGTAGCCGCAGTAATGGCAGACCAGCTGGTTCTGTTCCTTATGATAGGTGAGAGAGACCGAACAATTCCTGCAGCTGAGTTCGGCGCCGCAGGTGTTGCAGACGAAAAAATGGGAAAAGCCTCGACGGTTCAAAAAAAGAATGGATTGGCGGCCTTCGGCCTTGGTAGCCCTGAGGGCTTCGGCCAGGCGGGCGGATATGGTGGTCTTTTCTCCCCTCATATCCACCACTTCGATGGAGGGGAAGGCCCCGCCCGCCGGACGTTGCCGCAGGGTTTCCTTTTTCATGGCTCCGCTTTCGCAAGAATGCCAGGCCTCCACCGAGGGAGTCGCGCTGCCTAATATGAGTATCGCCTTTTCTTTTGAGGCCCTGTACATGGCCACCTGCCGGGCGTGGTAGCGCGGGGTGTTTCCCGACTTGTAGGAGCCTTCGTGTTCTTCGTCTATGACGATGAGCCCCAGGTTGCGGGCCGGGGAGAATATCGCGCTGCGGGCTCCGATTATCATGCTGGCCCGGCCCGAGAGAATCCGCCGCCATTCGCCCAGTTTCTGAGAAGGGCTCAAGCGGGAATGGATCACCGCGCAGCTATCGCCGAATCGTTTGCGGGCTGAGCGCACGACCTGGCCCGTAAGGGCTATTTCGGGCACGAGGTAGATGACCGATCGGCCCGAGGCCAGCTGGGACTCCGCGAGCTGGAGAAAGACCTCGGTCTTCCCTGTTCCTGTTGGGCCGTAGAGGTAGGTGGTGGAGGGTTCCGACGCGAGAATGCTTTCGAGGGCTGTTTTTTGTTCTTCCGTGAGGGGAAGAGCCTTGTCGCCTATGACAAAGTCCTCAAGCTCGCCCAGGACCTGGGAACTTTCCCTCCTTCCCGAGGGGAGCATCGCCCCCAAAGCTTCGCCCAGGGAGCAAAAGTACATGGTGGAAAGCCATTGAGCGAGGGCTACGGTGGAAGCGTCGAAAAGCGGTTCCTTGTCAACGCCGCGGATGATGGATTTGAGCAGGTTTTCCTCAAGGGGGCAACTATCCGCTTCTTCGACGACGAAGCCGGTTGCTTTCCTGCGTCCGAGGAAAGCCTCCGCCCTGTATCCCAGCCCCGCAGGTGATTCAGGGGAGTTTTTATACCAGTACCGCGCTTCCAGGGGCAGGGGGAATGCCAGTCTCAGGTAAGGCTTCGCGGCCGGGACGCCCTGCCTTACCTGCTCATCCATGGCTGCCCTCATCGGACTCGATAAGGCTTCGAAGTCGCTTGAGATCCTCCCAGGCGGGACGCTTGAGGCTTTGGTCCCTGAGCAGGGCCGAAGGGTGATAGGTGGGTACCAGGGGGATGCCTTCGAAGTCCCGCACGGTGGATCGAAGCTTGTTGATGCCCTCGGTGGTGCCGAGCATGGCTTGCGCCGCGGTTCTGCCCGCGCAGAGGATGAAGCGGGGCTTGAGGAGGGCTATCTGTTGTTTCAGGTAGGGCATGCAGGCCGCCCTTTCGTCCGGCGAAGGCTCGCGGTTGTTGGGGGGCCTGCATTTGACGATGTTGGCGATGTAACAGTTTTTCTCCCTGTACAGCCCTATGGAGGCGAGCATCTTGTCCAAAAGCTGCCCCGAGGCTCCCACGAAGGGAAGACCCCGCTTATCCTCTTCGGCCCCCGGCCCCTCCCCTATAACCAGGACGACCGGGTCGAGCACCCCCTGGCCGAACACGGCCTTGTGCCGGCCCGAGGAAAGAACGCAGCGCGTGCAGGCCTTTACTTCCGCTTCGAACCGGGCGAGGGCTGCGGCCCTGTCGGATTCCGAAACCTCGGAAAGGCCAAAAGGCGCCCGGGCGGGAGTCCGACTGCCAGATAGCGCCATATCGAGCTCCTCCTGGGAAGGCGGCGCCGGGCTCGCCGGCTCCCGCCCGGGCGCTGGTTCGTAAAGCGCCGCCGGCGTCGTACCAAGCCGCAATCCGCCCTTGAGACAATCGCCTATGGTAGCCAAGGCTTCGTACAGGCTTGCCTTGTCGGTATATTCACCTTCAGTCATTGGCGTACTCCACGTCGATATGCAGGCCAAGGGGTTTTTCCCTGGACTCCAGTATTCCCCGGGGCCCCGCGATTTCGATTTCGATCTTGCCCGGTTCGCCTGTGCTGGCGACCCAGAATACCGCTTCGCCGCATAAAAGGCTGCGATCCGCCGATCCGATAAGACGTCCCGGGCCCTTCAGTTCGATATGGATCGGCTCGAAGGCGAAGGGACAGGTGTTCCCGTACTGATCCACGAGCCTGAGCGCCACCCTGCTGGCCTCCCACTCCCCGCCGTCCTTTATCCTGAGCGACCGCGGCGAGGCTTCCAGGTCCAGGCCCGCGGCGTGGGCGTCGGGACCATAGCGTTTGCGCGCCACGGCTTTTCCATCCAGTATCCCCACGACTTCAAATCCGTCGTCGGCCTTGCCCCAGGCCAGGCCATAGTTCATCACCAAATCCCGGGCTCGCCGGAAATTCATGCCCCGCTTTAGCAGAAGAAGCGCGAAGTCGAGCTTGTCCCCTATGCTGAAGGAGGCTGGACCGGTGCTCATGGCCTTGGAGGCGAGGCGGAGGAATCGTTTTTTGTCGGCGGGGTGAAATCCCTGGGAATCCAGCCTGTTCCCGATAAGGTCGTCGATCGGCACCGGTGGGTGCAACAGGTGGGGATAGGTCTTTCTGTCGGGATAAAAACGTCCGACCAGCGCTCCGGAACGATAGAGATCCACGGCATCGCAGTTGGTGTAGACATCCACCGGCAGCATAGTGGCCCCGCTGCGTTCGCCCTTGGTGAATCGGCTCGCGGGCTCCAGGACTATGCCTTCGGAGGGCGACCTCTGGCTGGCGTAGAGAAAAGCGGCGTACTTGGGGCTTCTGAACATGTCCGCCACGCCATGATAGCAGATCCGGTCGCCGGAACCGAAATCCCTGTGGGTATTGTAATCGAAGGCGCACCACCCTATCGCGCCGGCAATTCCCAAATCGCCCATCGCCGCATCCAAGACCCTCGCGTGACGTCGCGCATGTTCGGCGAGCCGTTCCTCCTGGTCCCAGCGCTTGGCGGGGAACATGTGCCCGTTGTGTTCCGTTACGAGGTAGGGCACCGATGAATTTTTGCCGGAGCCTTGGAAAGCGGCGGCAAGGCCCTTGGCCTTTTTTTTTCGCGTTGCGCGTTACCATTTTCTTTTTCGCGACAGCCTTCTTCCCGCCCTCGTGGGTGAAATCGTTGAAGGTATACACGTCTTCGAAAAGCGCGCTGCCCGAAAAGTTGCGTACCCCTCCGCGCTGGCGGTCGGGGTCGAGCATCGCGACCAGCGCGTTAGTCCTCTTGTAGAACTCCTCGTCGTCCGGCGATTCGTTGATCCGCGTCCCCCACAGGATAATGCTAGGATGGTTTCTGTCCCGCCTCACGAGGCGTTCAAGATCATCCAAGGCGTTCCTCTTCCATTCCTCGTTTCCGATGTGCTGCCAGCCCGGAAGTTCGGTAAAGACCAAAAGGCCCAGCTCGTCGCAGGCGTCCAAAAAGTGCCTTGATTGGGGGTAGTGGCTCGTGCGGACCACGAGGCAACCCAGGTCCCGTTTCAGGATCTCCGCGTCCTGCCTTTGCGCGCCGGGCCCCATGGCGTAACCGGCGAAAGGCCAGGACTGGTGGCGGTTGAGCCCCCGCAGGAAGACCCTTCTGCCATTGAGGAAAAAGCCGTCGGACTTAAAGATCGCCTCCCTGAACCCGATACGGCTTCGCGCGAGATCGATCCTCTCCCCACCCAGGTGCAACGAAAGTTCCAGATCGTGGAGAACCGGGCTTTCGATGTCCCAGGGAAGGATGTCGTCCAATGGGGGGAAATTGAGATTGTAAACCCGATCGCCGGCCCCGGTCTGCACAGAGGGATCATCCTCGGAGAGGAGCTTGGACGCTTCCGCCAGACAATGCCCGGAACGGAAAAGCCGCCCTTCGAGCCTGAGAGCGCCAGTACCGCCCCGAAGGGCTTCGCTCAAGGAGCCCGAAAGTTCCAGTTCCACCGCCAGAGCGGCTTTGCAAGGCCGAGGGAGCCAGCCCCCAGCCCCGTTTTTCGACACATCGGCGACCGCGCCCTTTCCAAAGGAGTAGATCCTAGGCCGCGCGTGGAAATGGGCGATATGCACAACGCCTTGCACACGCAGGCTTACCGCCCTGTAGATGCCCCCATAGACAAGATAATCCACCACCCCGCCAAAGGGAGGTACGGAAGGATCCTCGGCCGCGTCCACTTCCACCCAGAGCTCATTGCTCCCCTCGTTCTTGAGCGCCCGGGTAATCTCCAGCGTAAATGGAGTGTAGGCGCCCTTGTGTCCGCCCAAGGATCGGCCGTTGAGCCAAACTTGGCAGGAGACAGCGACTCCCTCGAAATCGAGGAAGACCCGCGAGCCTTCGACGGCTTCGGGACCCGGGAATTCCTTATAATAACAGACCCTTTTCTGATAGAGCCTTTCGTCGAAATTACCCAGCGGAAGCTCGGCGATGGAATGAGGCAGGTCGACAGGGAAGCCTTTTGCCCTTTCGCCCATTGGGGCGTCATAGAAAAGCCAGTCTCTGTTTAGGGCTGTAATCCTTCTCATGGCAGAAACTTCAGCCGCTCATCATCACTTGGACGATCTGGAGAAGGGGCAGGACTATGCAGACAACGATGAATACCACCTCCAGATTGATCATCCTCCGCTCGGCCGTATCGTTCTTGAGCAGTTCGTAAAGGTTTTGCAAGGCGCCAAGGCGGCGCTCGACAGATACTTTCCATCCTTCGGTGTTGAATATCTCGCAGAGACGTTCATAGATGTAGCCCAAAAAATAATCGCCAATGATCTTTGAGGAGTTGTCGAGGTTTTCCAGGGTGAAGAGCGCGTCGAACCGCAGGGCTTGCAGGCGGGCGAGCTTCATTTTCACCGCCCGCTGTCCAAAATGCGACTCTCCTCCGCTCAGGTAGATTTTCCGCAGGTCCTTCTCGGCCTCGTCCAGCCAGGTATCCAACAGTCCGTCCAAAGCCCTGAGCTCGATGAGGCGGTAGTTGGCGTGCTCGGCGATGATCAGCAGGTCCTCATAATCCCTGGCAGGATCGATTATAATGCAGCGGTCCATGTCGAAGACGGCGATGTCGTTCTTGCGATAGCTCACCGGCTTGGCCAGGATCTGCTTTACCTGGCTGGAGTGCAGTATGCCCGGCTCCTCGCCGGCGAGCAAGGCGGCGGCGACTTCGCGATTGGCATCCAGAAAGGCCTCGGGATTTTCGCCGGGGCATTCCAGGAGGCAAAAAGCCGTATAGGCTTCCCGGTCGTATCCTTCGGCGCCCTTGGGACCGGACACCGAAGCCTTGATGGCGTCGACGACCATACGAAAAGAGGAGTCGGCAAAATCTTCTATACAGGCGGGGCTATTGGTATCCCTCAGGGGAAGGTTGCTCATGGAAGCGAGCTTTTCAAAGCTGGAGTGGGTTCTGTAGCGCACGACCAGCGTGAGGGCGCCGTCGTCGTAGATCTTTGCCACGGCGCTGAACTTTTCGAAGCGGCTGGAATCGCATTCGTCGCTGTTGAGGGTGAGGATGAGGGGTTTGGGCAGCTTGAGGGAAGCCGGGGTATCGCGACGCTTCCCGAACCCTATGTCAGGATAGGCCGGAATAAGGGAAGCGGCTTTCTTGAGATCGACCGCCCTCCCGATGTCATAGACATAGAGGTGTACAATCTCGATGGGCAGTTCCCTGTTTCCGATTTCCTGGTTCATTAGCGCTTAACCCCCGTTCGGGAAATTTCCTTGTCCAGCGCGGAGAGTATCAAGGTACTACCCTCGGGAAGCGAGAAGGGAATGCTTAAGCCCCCTCCCGGATGTTTCATCGAGGCGATAAGTTGGCGTTGTCCGCCGGACTTGAGGGCTTCGATCTTGACAGGCACAGGATAGGGATATTCCGGAAGGGTATACATGAAAACCCCGTGGACCAGGCCGGGGCTTGCCTCGGGGGCGCTGAGCACCAGTTGAATTCTATCCTTGACCTGGGCGGTGACGCCAGCCTTTGGTTGCT
>Ga0208462_1000729_pt1 | contig 28452 bp, 21 predicted proteins | sample AD_SCU001_MetaG_FD_184452 | JGI IMG/M metagenome (GOLD analysis project Ga0208462, IMG submission 184452) | Active sludge microbial communities of municipal wastewater-treating anaerobic digesters from China - AD_SCU001_MetaG (SPAdes) (version 2) | ecosystem: Engineered > Bioreactor > Anaerobic...
TATAATGCACTTTGTGCGCTGCGGTGGCCTAGCCGGTTATGGCGCCAGACTCATAGGGTTTTTGAGAGAACGGAGCGTCAGGACCTGGGACATCTGGAGATCGTGGGTTCGGATCCCACCCGCAGCATCTATTATTCAGGTTCAGATCTGTCAGCAAACGCTTTTATACCACCATTCCGACCTCCCTTGCATGGGAGCGTTCACAGCACCAACCCAAATCGACAGAGAGTTTCATCCTGTCGATAAAACCTACGCCACCACAGCCGTCCGGAAAGCAGTGGCCACGGGCCTACTCACCCGCGACGATGCCGATCTCATCACCGAGTTCGTGACGGAGCTCCAGGCATCGCAAGGGATCACAACCGTCCGGGTAAACAAGATCACGTCGCACCTGGTAAACTGGCGCCGTTACATCTGCCCCTACCGGGAAGCGACCCTCGGCGATATCTTCTCTGCCATAGCCACCATCAAAGAGGCCAGGAACCAGCGCGACAGGCCGTTCAAGCAGAACACCCTGCACGACTACATCATGTTCCTCAAGCGGTTCTACCTCTGGATGATCGAGAACGATTACTCGGACCTATCGAGAGTCAAGATTCAGAAGATCAAACCGCCGCGGATGGATCGCTGCACCAAACTCCCCGACCAGATGCTCTCGCAGGAAGAGGTCGGAGCGCTCCTGCGGGCCTGCCAGTCCTCCCGCGACCGGGCGATCATCGCACTCCTCTACGAATCCGGGTGCCGCATCGGCGAACTCGGCCGGCTCACCTGGCGTCGCGTGCAGTTCGACGCCTACGGCACGGTGATCTCCGTCGAGGACACCAAGTGCCATACTCAGCGCTACGTCCGGCTGGTCATGGCCACGCCGTACCTCGCGGCCTGGAGGAACGACTACCCCTTTGAACCCGCCGGCGACGCCCTGGTCTTCATCACGCACCAGAAGCGGCCGCTCCAGCATGCCACCGTCTACGGGCACCTCCCCAAGATCGCGAAACGAGCCGGCATCACCAAGAAGATCACCCCGCACATCTTCCGGCACTCGCGGATCACGCACCTCATCAACCAGGGGATGAAGGAGTCCGTCATCAAGCTGATGATGTGGGGGAACCTCAACACCGATATGTTCGCCACCTACGCCCACCTCACCGGCCAGGACATCGATAAGGAGGTCCTCGGCCAGTACGGCATCATCCAGCAGGAGGAAGCGGAGGAGCGGCACCTCGAACCGGTGCAGTGCCCCGGCTGCAAGACCATCAACGCCCCGCATGCGAACTACTGCTCCACCTGCGGCCGGTCGTTCACCGGTGACGGGGAGGATGTGCAGGAGGCGATGGGCAAGGACGTGCTCGACAACCCGGAGCTCGTGCGGAAGCTGCTCAACGAGCTGATCGAGGAGAAGAAGCGGAAGGGTGAGTTGTAAGGGTGCCCAACATGAACCGGCGCGAGACATACGAGCACCTGAAGCACAACCCGAAAAACGTGCGTTTCGAAGACCTCTGCCATGCGGCGGAGGCCTTCGGGTTTCACCTGAAGGGCGGGAAGGGCAGCCACACCGTGTACGTGCGGGACGGGATCCCTGAGATCCTCAATTTCCAGGACGTGAAGGGTAAAGCAAAACCGTACCAGGTAAGACAACTTCTTAAGATCATTGAACACTATACTCTGTTGGAGGACGAAGATGCCGCATAAATACGCAATCGAGATCTTCTACAGCGACGAGGACGAGGGGTTTATCGCCGTCGTCCCGGAGCTGCCGGGCTGCTCCGCGTTCGGCGAGACCGAAGAGGAGGCGCTCTCCGAAGTGAAGGTGGCTATCGGCCTCTGGCTCGACACCGCCCGGCAAGAGGGACGGGAGATCCCGGAGCCAAGCGGCCGGGAGCACCTCCGGGATATCCTTGCGGGGAAGGGTGCTGCCCGCGAGCAGATGGCGTGATCTCGGATACCATCTTACCTTATCAATTCTCGACGTTAGTAACAACCACTTTTATACTTGGTCCGTACTCATATAGACGCTTAAAATCATTCAGATCGCGCGCTCTCAGTGTAATAGGAACATGTTGAATGGACTGCCCATCTGGAGGGAGATCTCCAAAGTCTACACTTTGAGAGAGTAACTGAGATCCGTCCCTCGGAGAATACAGATAAATTACAGCCCGGATATTGCGTGCATCAACATATCCAACGTTCGTTGCTGTTGTTACCAGAGTATAGTTTAGAGCGTAATCATTGGCGCTTGGAATAAAGCCCCCGTAAACATATGTATAGATGTCCTGAAGATCATCATCTACAACCGTAACCGCAGAAACATATGCTTTGGCCGTGAGAACATCTACAGCTATAGGCGGAGCCACTAAGATCCCGAGAAGTAGAATAGCGTAAAGCGCGATATGTGAGTTTTTGTAAGGAGCAAACGGAATCGTTCCGCCATTCATTTTCTTTGCGGTGCTGTATGCATGTATACAACCACCAATGTACACTGAAACACAGAGCACCGCACCCACCACCCGAGTAGAAGTACTTGCAATGAGCCAACCAGCGCAGCCGGCCAGAAGCATTAGGAAGACCCCTAGAACCAATTGGCCATTATACACCTGACCGGATCCGGCGAATAAGAAAGATAGGATAGCAGCAGTTGAAGGAGATTTACTTACAACAGCACTACCAACGTCTGATAACTTCTCCTCCTCGCTTGTGAGGTGCTGATTGCTAGTTGAACTTTCATTGGTGGCAGCGTGCAATGGAGATCCACATGCTGAGCAATATTTTGAATCAGATGAACTCTCCTTCCCACATTCTGGGCAGTACATACAATAGTGTCTTGCTAAGATAGTTGGCAATAAGAGTATCGCTTTTACCATGACACTGACAATCTATCTTTTGTAATTCCATTTTGTTGCAACATTCTGAACTTCCCCTAAAGCGTTAGGTGACACCCTTCTATCCCCGCTATTCCCTCGTATCCAATACTCGCTTTGTGCTGGTATCGAGCCATCCTTGCCGATCTTCAACGACACTGCCTCCGGTGAAGCGTGGACTTGTATAATAAGTATCGTTCTCTTTTGGTATGTCCATAAGCGCGGTTTAACATATTTTAGAGTAGACTTCCCGATATATCGAACGATCATTTGGTCAAAGATTTGAAGATAGAGATCATCGGGTTCAGCTTTTTCCCCATTCCGAGCGGCATATCTAGCGAGGCCGTCGCGTTCATTATCAATCCCCCGTAAGGTTCGATCATCATTAATACCGATGAGTATCTCGCCACCCTCAGAATTCAGCATCGCCACGACATTTTTCATTACCCGATATTTCATCTCGTTAAATCTTAATTCCAAGGGTAAATCAGTCGTTGTTCCCGTCAAAACAGGTTTAAACTCTATCTGCGAGGATTCAGGACCATATAATATCTTCTGAATCCGCGCACTTTCTTCCATTGGCCATCCATCAGGCGGAATGACAGAAGGAGATAAGCAACATGAATCCTTGACATACAGCCCTTCAATTTTCTCGAAGTCAGCATCACTCATCTCAAGCAGCGTATTCCGGGTGAACTTCCCGATGAACCGAAGCCCCTCAGCGCCTGCAAAGTGCTCACTATGCACATGAAAGACAGTTAGTCCCGGCATTTCCTTTATCAAATTCCAATTGACCAGGTTTCGGTATTCCTGTTGCGCGGTGAGATCAATGACAAACCGAATTTCCTTTGCCCTGATATACTCTTGGATAATGTCCGTGAGTAAGTCGTCACTACTCCAGAGGTTTTGAAATTCAGGAAGATCCTCAAGCGGACACTCGTAGAGTTGAATAAACTCATCCGGACGGAGAATGCCGTATAATCCCGAAATAATAAGAGCATGATGGCGGGATGAAAATAACTTACCAAGTCCTTCGGAACCCAAGCCGGCCTCGTTGTAAAATCTCCCGATGTATTCTTGTATCGCAGGGAGGTATTTTCCCTCCTTTATCCCCCCTAAATCAGGGCCGAATACTAGATCCCCATTATATGGATTTGTAGTGAGCCTTGCGCCGCTGTTATGCAGCATCTTAACAAGATTGTATGCTTTCTGACGGTGATCTACGACCCGTTGCCGGATTGATGGAAGCACATTTACTATTGAATTGCCGGGATCATACTGTGTGACTCTTGGAGAATCTTCATCTTTCGTTCCTGAACAGATGAAAACAAATAGCGCTTGGGATGTTGGGGAGTATGGTTGTAGGCAGGTCATATCAGATGTCCTCTTTTAAACTTTAACTTTTGATATCCAGATAATAGACCTTCCTTTTTTAGTTGTAGTGAGTTTCAATTGCTTGATCCCTTATGCCACTAGAAATGATGACAATGAACTGCTGTAGTCACTTGATCGATGACCTCTTTTACAGAGAGTTCATTGGATTTTGTTCCATATTCGCTCTCAATGAGCGAGCAGATGTATGGGACCATCTGTATTCACAGCGAAATTCCAGACGGCTAAATGTGAAAATGTCGCGCTCCCCCTTCACTTTCACCCCGCCCGCGGCGTGAGTTCTTATACCCCCGTTTCCTGATCGCTTACCTATGAGGCAGAGAGAAACCCTTCGCTACGACCAGACGGTCTTCCGGGACCGCGAGGTCTTCGAGTTCACCTACATGCCCGACGAGCTCCACCACCGCGACGCCCAGATCCGGGAACTCGCCCTCCTCGCCCGGCCGGCCCTCCGGAGCGGCAGTCCGAGGAGCGCGATCCTCCGCGGCCCGCCCGGCACCGGCAAGACTACCACCGTCCGCCGGCTGTTTGCCGAGATCGAGGAGACGACACAGCAGATCGCCCCGGTCTACATCAACTGCAAGCAGCACCGGACGCCGTTTGCCGTCTTCGCGTGCATCTTTGAGGCGGTCGTCGGCTACGCGCCCCCGGCGACCGGCAAGCACCTCGACGAGGTTGTGCGGGTGGCGGCCAAACGCCTCGGCGAACGGGAGGCCGCGCTGCTTGTCTGCCTGGACGACGCCAATTACCTGCACGAAGCCCGGCAGCTCAACGACCTCCTCTACCGAATCCTCCGCCTCTACGAGGCGTGGGACGTCAGGAAGCCCGGCGTCTTCGCCATCTCCAGCGACCTCCGCCTGAACCTCTACACCGCGGTCGACGAGCGTGTCCGGTCGGTCTTCCACCCGACCGAGGTCTTCTTCTCGCCATACGCAAAGTCGGAGATCCAGGAGATCCTCGGCGACCGGATCCGGCAGGGGCTGTACCCGAACGTGGTGCCGAAGGCGAGCGCGAACCTCATCGCGGACCTCACCGCAAATGAGCAGGACATCCGGGTCGGGATCGACCTCGTCCGGATGGCGGCCGAGAACGCGGAGGGGGCCGGGCGCCGGACCGTCACCCGGAAGGACGTGATGGATGCCTCCCGGTCGATTATCACGCCCACCCTGCAGAAGCGGGCCGCGGACCTCAACGAGGGCGAGCGTGCCCTGCTCTACCGGATCGCGGAGATGGCGCAGAAGACCGATGCGACCATGACGTCGGGAGCGGTCTTCGAGGCGACGCAGGAGTATATCCCGAACGGAGCGACGACCTACCGGACACGGTTGAAACGGCTCGAGGAAGCGGGTCTCGTCGACCTGCCGCTCCGCACCGACCGGGGACGGACCCGGGAGATCCTGCTCCGCTTCGCCCCCGATCAGGTGCTCGCCGCCTGCGAAAAGATCGGGAAAACCAGCGCGGCATAATGCCCCTTCACATCGAGGTATGCCGGATCCACCCATCTTCCGGCCAAATTCCCGTTTTCCGATAAAGTAACGGTTAAATAACGCCTCTTTTCACCATCACCCTACGCACAACACGTTTTTAAGCCGCGTACTCTCACGCTGAATCAAGCGATGCACGCCGGGTGCTTTCCTCGGAGAGCGCCGGTGCGCCGCGAACCGCAACAGAGAGGTTACGCATGAAACGACAACCACGACTCGTAACCCAGGACGATGTCGACGCCTTCGAGAAGCAGTATCCGCTGTACCGGGGCATCGGGAGACTGATGATCCGCGAGGGCATCTGGACCCTGGTAGAATCGAGAAGAGAACACGAAGAGATCTGCGGCGGCAGCCAGGCACAACCAAATGTTCACAGCACCAGGGTGCACCGGGCCGCCAATGGTACTCGGCACTGCAACGATATAAGGATGCCCACCCCGGGAGCGTGCCCGTTATGAGTCGGGAAGGATGCAGACCGAACCCGGTCCCGCTCTACCTCATCTCGCAGGTGGTGGCAACCGAAGTCGGCCGGCACGGCAAGGCGATCCGGGAGATCCACGTCGTCCGGACCGGCTGCCACTACTACACCATCACGACCGTAACCGCACAGGAGGTTGCCGGCCATGACTGAGCCCGGCACTCTCTCCCACGGCACCGGCGGGGCGCTCCACATCTCCGTCGACGCCGAGAAGTACCGGATTGAGGCCGAGGACCTCAAGAACCTGCTCTTCTACGGCAGGGTGATCCCGATCTGCGAGGACCGCTCGCGGACGACCCCGGGCGGGATCCTGGTCAGCGAGGTTTCCATCGAGGGCCACGCGGCGATGAACGCCTCCGGCAAGGCAGTGATGCTCCACACCCGCGTCGGCTCCTATATCATCCCGCTCATCAGTTTCCAGCGGGTTGCCCGCGGGGAGGCCATCTCCGCCCCCCTCTTTCCCCTGGTGCCGGGGGTGACGGGATGAGCGACGAACAGCCGGGTGCGACGTTCCAGCGGAACGGAGCAGGAGCACCGAAGGTGCGGGACCGGAGCTCGAGCACCAGAGGTGCGAGTGACGAGATCAGAACCGCGGTGAGGGTCCTCGCTGCCCCTGGCAGCGTGGTTGAGGTCCGGGCGCTCGCCGACGGCGTCACGCACTCGGGCTACTTCGACGACCACGAGGCGCTCGCCCGGGCCGTCGAGGCCCTCGACGCCGATCCCTCGGTCGCCGGGATCTACGTGACTCTCAACACGGTGAACCCCGCCCTCCTCGCCCGGCGGGCGAACCGGATCAAGATGCGGCTCTCCCGCAAAGACGCCACCACGGCGGATGCCGACATCCTCCGCCGGCGCTGGTTCCCGGTCGACATCGACCCGGTCCGGCCGAGCGGGGTCTCCTCGACGGACGCCGAGCACGCGGCGGCGCTCGCCGCAGCGGAGCGGATCGCGGCCTACCTCGCGGAGCAGGGGTTCCCTTCACCTATCAAAGCCGACTCGGGCAACGGGGCGCACCTCCTCTATCGGGTGGACCTTGAAAACGACGATGCGGCCACCGCGCTCGTGAAGGGGGCACTCGCGACCCTCGACGCCCTCTTCTCGAACGAGGTCGTCACCGTCGATACCGCGAACCACAACGCCGCCCGGATCTGGAAACTCTACGGCACCACGTCGAGGAAGGGCGACAACACCCCGGAGCGGCCGCACCGGCGGGCGAAGGTCCTCGCTGTGCCGGACGACATCCGCATGGTGCCCCGGGAGTATCTGCAGCACCTCGCCGGGCTCCTCCCACGGGAAGAGCCCCCTGAACGGAAGAGGACAAACGGCAACGGCCCCGGCATCAACCTCGCCTCCTGGCTCCTCGACCACAACATCGCCGTGCGGAGCACGCGGCCCTACCAGGGCGGCACCCTCTACGTCCTCGACGAGTGCCCGTTCTCCTCGGCCCACAGGGACGGCGCGTTTGCGATCCAGTTTGCGAATGGTGCTGTCTTCGCCGGCTGCCACCACGCAACCTGCGGCGGGGGTGCCCAGCGCTGGCCGGAACTCCGGGAGATGTACGAGCCGAAGCGGTCCCGGACCCCGGCGAAGAAGGTCGAGGAGATACCGCTCCCTCCTCCCGTTCTCATCGAGGACGAGCACCAGGCGCGTGCCATGGAGATCCTCAAGACTGGCGACCCGCTCGCCTTTCTCCTCGACACCTTCAACAAGAGCCACGTCGGCGACCGGACCGTCGCGGAGTGCCTCGCGATGTCCGTCGCCTCGCAGTCGGTGGCGAACACGAAGGGGCTCCACGTCTCGATCTCCGGCAACTCCGGCAAGGGGAAGAGCCACGCCTGCACGACGATGCTCAACCTCATCCCGGAGTCCCACAGGATGACCGGCACTGTCTCGAACAAGGCGCTCTACTACGCCGACGACCTCCGGCCGGGGACGGTGATCCTCTTTGATGACACCTCGCTCTCGGATGACCTGCAGGAGGTGCTGAAGTCGGCCACCTCGTCCTTCCACGAACCGATCGAGCACCGGACCGTCACGGCCGACCGGCAGCTCCGGGTCTGCTCGATCCCCGAACGGTGCGTCTGGTGGCTCGCCAAGGTCGAGAACCCCGGCGACGACCAGGTGATGAACCGGATGCTCACGGTCTGGATCGATGACTCGGCCGAGCAGGACAAACGGGTGCTCGAACACCTCAAGGAGACGGAGGCCGGCGCCTGCCGGAGAGGGGACGACCCGGCCGTCCTCACCTGCCGGGCGCTCTGGTCGGTCCTGAAGCAGCAACGGATCTTCGTCCGCATTCCCTTCGCCCGCAGGATCCAGTTCTCGAACGTCGCGAACCGCCGGAACCCCGCGATGCTCTTTGACCTGATCAAGTGTCATGCGGCGCTCCGGTTCCTGCAGCGGGAGGGGAAGGAGACGGGCGACGAAGTCCGGATCGAGGCGGCCCGGCAGGACTTCGACGCGGCGGCGCGCCTCTACGCTGCGATCAACCAGGAGGGAGGCGGGCAGGACTCGAAGATGACCCGGAACGAAGCGGCGGCGCTCGCCACCATTGCCCGGATGGGATGGGAGACGTTCACGGTCCGGATGCTGCAGCAGGCGACCGGGCTCTCCTACCATCAGGTCCGGCGGATCCTGCAGGGTTACACCGCGAGGGGCATGGTCTACTGCGGGCTGCTGGAGAAGTGCCCGGCGCTCGGCGTGGTGGACGCGACGGTCATCGACGAGAGCACCGGGACGACTGTCCGCCGGCACGAGTCCCACTTCCAGTTCGACGCCGAGCGCTACCGGGAATGGACGGCGCAGCTCGCGGTCTGGTTGGAGGATGAGGGCGAGGGGGAGGAGGACTCCCCACCACCTTCTGGTGACGGTTTGCAACATCTAAAACCCCGTTGCAAAGGGGTGTGCAAACATGGGTGCAAAGAGATCGAGGGTGGGAGTTCTCAGCGGAGCGAGGGAGATTTGATGAACAGAGAGATTACCGCAGAGATTGATGCCGGCGCTCCGGGGTCGTTTGCAACAAATTCCAGATCACACAGTTCACCGGATCCTGCTCCACTAGAAGAACACCATGATCGCATGCACGGCCGGGGTGAGCCGTGTGTTCCTGGACTTGTTGCAAATGAAAAGATCGAACATGAGTGTTTGACGGCGAATCAGAAAAACCTCAACGTATCGAAGAGTTCGATCGTGAAACGTGTTTGCACTCCCCTTTGCACACCCCTTTGCAACACAGGTGCAACTGCTGCAAACGGTGTCCGACCGCTCTCCGGGGTCCTTGACCCCAGGTCGTTTGCCCGGGTGAAGGTCGAACTCGGCCGGTGCGACGTATGCGGTGCCGCAAAAGCGGTCTACCGCTCGCGAGAGGCACAGGCGAAGATCTGTGAGGGGTGTTATGCACGGCTCGTGCGGGAGGGGAACGCGAGGGTGGGGGTGAGGTGAACGACGGGCCGAAGGGTGCGACGTTCCAACGGAACGGAGCAGGAGCACCGAAGGTGCGGGTCCGGAGTTCGAGCACCGCGAGGCTGCGGGGATCTTGTAGCGTTTCAATTCTCGACGAACTGGAGAGTTCCCTCAGCGCCAGATATCAGACACCCCGAAAACAGAGGATGTCCGATATGTCCGATAAATGTCTGATAAATGTCCGTTATCTTGCAGGGTATACTCCCGACATATCAGGCTTTTCCGGGATGTGGCCGGGCTGCCGGAGCCGGAGTTCGCCGTCAGCGATGGGTTCCAGACGATCATCCGCCGGACTCTGGCCCCCAGTCTGGCTCCGCAGCCAGAGTCACAGCCAGAGTCGCTGGAGACGAGAGTCATCCGGCTCCTTGAGGACGAGCCGAAGTCCAAAGCGGAACTCTCGCGGGGGCTCGGACAGAAAGAGATCTCGGGTCCGCCCAACAAGGTCGTCCGCAAACTCCTGGCAGACCGGATGATCGTGTCATCCCTGAAAACCGAACAGCCGGCACCAGAAGTACCGCCTCACCGGGCAAGGCCGGGCTGCACTCGCGAAAGGTTCCGGAGGAGATACGTAATGAGCACCTTCGGCGAGCGTGGGATGTTCACACAGATGCTGGTCGTCATCTCTTTCCGGAAGACATCACCGTGGCTCTTGGCGGCCCGGTCGGGAAAGGCCTTCTGATGAGTAAGGGGCCGGGCTGGAGCACGTTCTATTACCGTCCCGGCCGCCACCCGATGGAGGGTGGATGTTCGGAGCTCCTGGGATCTGTTCGAAGTCAAGCTCCGAACATTTGCTGGGGAGCTTCGAACATTTGCCAGAAAGCTTCGAACATTTGATCGCAAGCTTCGAACATTTGATCGCAAGCTCCGAACATTTGGATACACTACGCGAGATCGCAAGACCGGTTGGATCTGTGCGGAAAGCGTCGAGGAAGGTAGTTGAGACAACAGTTCTCCGCCTCTGCGAGGGCAGATACCTGGCCCTTGATGATCTGGCCGACCTGCACTCGCACCCTTCGGCCCGTCGTTAATCGCGCCTTCATCCCTGCGTTCAGAAAGGGTTATCTTTTATTACCTGTAATACGCACACATACAGACTTGTTTCCCCGGTTATAGCGGAAGCTTCAGGGTCGAGGTGATAGGATGCGGAAGCAGAAGTTGATCAATGCGTTGCTATACGCGGTGGAGCACGACGGCCGCATCGGCCGGACGAAGCTCCTGAAGTTCATCTTCTTCGTGGACCTCATCTACTACAACCAGCGAGGAACAACACTCTGCGGGACGACCTACATCCGCATGCCGAAAGGACCTGCCGAGGCTGCGGCGTTCCAGTTGACGTTTGAGCCGAGCGCCTACCTGGACGTGAAGGCACCGACAGCAAAGGCGTATCCGGGCAGGCGGACGTCGGGCAGCCGTTCCCGGAGCAGGAGTTACGAATCTTACTCATACTACCCCAAAGTTCAGGCGGATCTTTCACTCTTTACCCTCTACGAGCGGGTGCTTCTCTGGACCGTGCTCCAGTGGATGAAGGTAAAAAGGGCAGACCGTATCAGCGACATAACCCACCAGTTCCGCCTCTGGAAGGAGTTTTCCGACGGTGAGGAGATCCCGCTCGAACGCTTCCAGTTGAATTCAAGCGAGCTGGCGTATCTGGAGCGTTGTGGCCTGCACGCCGACGGCTTCGAGCGCACGTTCTGTACAGGCATCCTCCCGCTCTCCACGGAGGTTGCCGATGCGCTCCACCCCCTGAATGCGGAGCGGATTGCCACCGTCGAGGAGGTCCTGGACAGCTTCATCGCGGCGTATCCCCTGCCCGCCCTGGAGATCTTTTACGACGCGTACCTGGCGTGGGACGACGCCTACCGCTCGATGCTCCGTCACAACCCTTCGCACGCCCCGGCACTTGCGACCGAAGGCTGCGATGCCCTCTGTTTCGTCTCGCACGTCGTCGCGAAACATATGATCCCGATTGTGTATCGGGAGGAGCAGTTGCAGGAGTTCTGCGACACCGCGGAACGGCGCTTCAACGCTGAGCGGGACGCGATCACCCGCGATAATCCGCCCTCGCCCCCCCCGGATTCCGACGGCGAGGTCCTGGCTCTTGTCGATATAGCAATGCGCATCTCTCGCGATCTCGCGTGCAGCGAGTCTCCGGCAGGGAGGAGGTAACCTGCCCTATTTCCTCGACAGCAACGTCCTCATCGGGTACTATTTTCACGCCGCCGACACCTGGGGCACGGAGGCCGCGGATGTCTTTGATGACCCGGAGCCGAACCATTCCAGCACAGGGGTCTGGGCCGAGTGTTTCGGGGACGGGACGGGCGGGCGGTGCCACACCATCCAGCAGAATCTCGTCCGCGAGTTCCGGCGGGCGGTCGCGCACTTAAAAAGGGACGGGTCGGCGGAGACCCTCCTCGCCGAGGCCGAGAGCCGGGGGTGGAAGACCGTCCCGCTTCTCCGGCATGTTGCCGAACTCTGCCGCGAGCAGCCGGCAGCGGCCCACATGACGCTCCTTGCGGTGAAAGAGCGGTATGAGAAGCTCTGCCGGCGGCGGCGCTCCGCCCTCGAGGACCGGAAGGTGTTGGCGCTTCATGCACGAACGGAGCCTTACCGCGAGATCTGGGACCGGTTCAGTGCGGTCATCGAGGACTACGACGACTGCGAGGTGCTCCTCGATGCCCACGATGTCGCCGCAACGATCGACGGCATGGTACTCTATACCGGGGATTACCGTCACATCGTCGCCAACCGGGAGCTCATTCTTTCGGAGACCCGCCTCCACGATGTCCGGTATCTGGGGGACCGGACGGGCGGGCGGCCGCCGGCGTGAGGACCTGCGGGGGAGGGGTGGCGCCCATCCTGGAATCCCGCCCCGGTCCCGGTAGTAGTCGATGACCGGCACGAAGTGCCTCCGGAACGAGACGACCCTGCCGGTCTCCTGGTCGGGGGTCTCCCCGTCCTTCTGTGGGGTTTTTTCAAGCTCGATGGAGAGTATCGACCGGCAGTGGGTTGACCGTAGAAGCGTTTCCGGTATCGCGAGCAATAATCTCTCCGGGCATCGAGGGGAGAATGGAGAGAACGGCCGGCCCGCATCTTCGGGTGCTCAGGCTCCACTCCGGAGGGAGCATCGTGGCTCGCAACCTTCTACGCGGGGGACGCGGGGACTACGCAACATTCTTGATCTTTGCCTTCAGCTTGGATGCGAACGTCTCCATTGAGTTCAGGTCTTTGAACCCGGCGAGGATCACCTTCCCTGACGAGAAGATGAGGGCGGTCCCTGCGTCGCCCCGATAGATCAGGCCCGGGAACTGTTCGGGCTCAAACTCAACCTGTTCCATCTTGAGCGCGACGACGAGTTGCAGGAGCGGGATCTTAATCTGGAGATCGTCCATGCCGACGATGTTCCTGATCTCTGGCGGCGACGCGAGTGAAGGGTCGATGAGAGGTGAGATAAGGGTGAGGAATTCCCGATAGGAGGCATCGACCTCGTCGAGGGACGCGAGGCCGTAGAGAATATATTTCCCGCTCCGGTAGATGGTGGCCTTCCCCCTCGCGAGGAGGATGTAGGCCCCATGGTAGTTCTCAGGATTGTATCGGTAGTTTGTATCGGGGAGCTCCGGCAACCGCTCAAACGGGACGGGCTGGTGGAGGTCGCCGGAAGCGACGATATTGATGAGTTTCATCCTTGAAAATTTATGGGACTTACTCCCGGAGATACCTTCCTCCGACCGGGACGAACCGCTCCGGCTTCATCACTGTATCGTACTTCTGGATATCCCCGAGCTCGAGAGCCATCCAGGGCCGCTTTCGGGGCACCTCCTTCCTGACCCGGACCCCCTGCCACCGCTCTTGGTTCTCGACGTAGGCTTTTGCCTCCTCCCTTGTGAGGAAGACCGCATCGCCGAAGGTCTCGAAGAACGCGAGGGGGTTATCGTCGATGACGATCCGCCTGATCGTCGCCTCCCCGGCGTAGCCGGTATCCTCATGGGACTGGTAGAAGACGAGTCTCATGCCCGGCTTGAGTTCTTTGAAGACGGTGGCGGGTTTGATGAAGACGGTTTTTTTGTCCTTGAAGAACCTGGGCATGAGGTGTTTCGGCACGGGGAAGGTGACACCGGTGATCTCGGACATCGGTTACACCTCCACTCCGGCCCGCCTGAGGATGAGCCGGTAGTCCTCCTCCGGGATCTCGCGCATGGCGATGCGGAGGTGGCCGCTCCACATCGTCTTGTTCGTGATGAATTTGAGGTCGGGGATCAGCGGCTTGAACTCAAGGGGTTCGGGAAAGACCGCGACCGGCCGGACCTTCATGCGGAAGGGGAAGACCTCGTCGCCCATCTGCGGCGGGGTGACGAAGAGGCGCGAGTGATCTTCGTAGGGCTCGGAGACGACTTCATAGGCGCCGGTTATCGCGGAGGGGAGGATCGTATCGTTCTCTTTCTCCTGCCGGACATACACGAGGATGGTGTCCCCGGGCTTCACCCGTTGCATGAGGGTTCTGTTCCGCTTTGGAACTCCCCAGATGTGCTTCTTTTCGAGAATCTTAGCGTTGTCCCGGTTGGAGGAGGCGATCCAGTGGGTCATATGATAGAGTCATTAACTCCACATAATATGATGTTTGTTTTTGTGATCGATCTCGAGAATCGTTCTCCACGTAGTTATCTCCCCTTAAAATGACCCTTTGACTAAAAGATTCCATGAGGAACCTCGATTCATCAAAAACGTTTCCTAACGTATTTATCGGATAACAGGGTTATTAGAAACGTGTGCAGTACCGTATCAGCGCTCAACAACAATATCCCGAAGATGCAGGTTTTTTAAACGGAGTCGGAGTGCACACCGCTCGAACAATAATGTTTAAAGAGATTTCAACCATTCTGGGCACAACTGACGTAGACACTTCGTTCGATGAAATCAAGGGTAAAGTAATCGATGAGAACCTACTTCAAAAGGCCAGCATCTCCGGGAGACGAAAGTCATTTGCTCACCTGAGGAAGGCATACGGGCTCGATCCCGACATCCCAATTTTCAGAGCGCTCCGCTGGGCGTGGAGCGTGAGTGAAGAAGGCGAACGACCGCTCCTGGCGCTTCTCTATGCTCTATGTCGCGATGCATCTCTCCGTGTCTCTGCGTCTTACATCCTCACCCTGCCTGTTGGAGCGGCCGTGGAGAAACAGGCGTTGTCTTCAAGGCTGGAGCGCGCATTTCCAAATGTGTATAGCCCGGCAGTGGTCGAGTCGATGACTCGAAACCTGCTCTCATCATGGACCCAGTCCGGGCATCTCCAGGGGTTTCGGGATAAGAGTCGATCGAAAGCCTCGTCTCACGCCGGGTCAACTGTGTTTGCGCTTTATATTGCGTCTTTAACCGGATTAAAAGGGCGGATACTCTTTGATTCACTCTGGGTCCGGGCGCTCGATGCAACCGATCGCGAACTTCAGGACTCAATTCACCTGGCTTCGAGGCGTGGATGGATGAAATATCACGAGAGTGGTGGTATGATGGAGATTACCTTAACACCTGAGATCTTCGCCGGGGTGGGAGGTCTATGAGTAAGATTGACGATCTGCTCTCGGCGTATCAAAAACAGATTTCGCTCCCCTGGAACGATCTGCTATCGCCGCAGGAGAAGGTCTGGTTCTGCATTTACGATCCTTCACAGGAACGCCGGCTTCGAAAACAGATGGAAGCGTTCGCCATCGTCACCCAGGAGACGGGGCATGATTGGATTCCGATCGATGTTACGTTCCTCTTTGAGCAGTTTCTCGCATCTAACGAGCATCACGAGAAATACTACCGAAATCCCCGGCTCATAAAGTTCGAAGAGAAGAACTTTCTCGAGCATCTCTCAAATTACGTTAGGGACCGGGCCGAATCGAGCACTGCATCGTCTGTTGTTGCGATCAGCGGTATCGGGGCACTGTATGGCATCGTACGTGTCAGCAAGATCGTCGAGGAGATTGTGAAGACCGTTCCGATTCCCGGCCGCCTTCTGGTCTTTTTCCCCGGGGAGCGGGATGGGAGAAACTACCGATTATTAAAGGCGCGGGATGGGTGGAACTATCTCGCCACCCCCATTGAGGCAGAGGAGATGGACTCATGACAGTAAATTCCCTTACAGTCTTAAATCGCGAGATATTCTACAACGACCCTACGACCTACGCTCTACCGAACGACGGCGTGGCGAGGGTAGGGCCGCTTCCGGAGGACAGAGAGGACAAGCAATGGGCTGTCGCACGTTACGAACTCGAACACTTCGTCTGTGAAGGGTCCTATCACGACGGGCTGAAGAGAATCCTCAAATCGTATATCCAGAACCTCGATCAGGGGTCCCAACCCGCAGTGTGGGTGAGCGGTTTCTTTGGGTCAGGTAAATCGCACCTCGTTCGCGTGCTTGAGTTCCTGTGGTCGGATCTCAGGTTTGCCGATGGGGCCACCGCCCGCGGGATCTGCAATCTTCCACCGGACATACAAGAAGCCCTGATAGAGTTAACGACAGAGGCCCGGCGAACCGGGGGTATCTGGTCCGCGGCCGGGACACTCTCCAGCGGCGATTCGGACGATCCCCGTCTTGCGGTGCTCCAGGTGGTGCTCCGCTCCGCAGGGTTGCCCGACATCCTCGATATCGCACGCGTACATCTCTGGCTCGCACACGAGGGTATCCTCGACGGCATGCGCGAGAAGTTGCGGGCAATCGGGAAAGAGAAGGATATGGAGCTGCCGTTCGTTTCAGAACATTTTGCGCAGGCCCTTCTCGAACTGAAACCAAAGTTCGCCGAATCCACCCCACAGGCCACGGAGTTTCTCAGCAACCAGTTCATGACGGATCGCCGGATGACAAATACCGAACTGATCGGTCTGATGAAGGATGTCTTCCTCCTCAAGGGTTCGGTCAGGGGACAGGTCCCTCTTGTTCTCCTCGTGCTCGATGAGGTGCAGCAGTACCTGACTATCGGGGAGGGAAGCAAGCAGCTGCTCGCATTTCAGGATATCATCGAAGAGTGCTGTAAGAGTTTCGGGGGGAAACTGCTCGTCGTCGCGACCGGACAGGAGGCCCTCCAGGCGAACGTCCTGCTCCAGAGGCTCCAGGGGCGGTTTTCAGTTCCTGTCCAGCTGGAGTCAAAGGATGTCGATGTCGTGCTCCACCAGACTGTGCTGCGCAAGAAGGAATCGATGAAGAAACCGTTGCAGTCGGTCTTCGACCAGGTGAACGGGGAGATCTCAAGGCATCTCGGCGGGACAAAACTCGCTCACCAGATGGAGGACGATGACGCTCTCCTCCTCGACTATCCCCTTCTTCCTACCCGGAAACGGTTGTGGGACAGGATTCTCCACGCCGTCGACACCGGCGGCATGAGTACGCAGCTGCGTACGCAGTTGCGTCTGGCATACGAGGGTTCCCGGAGCACAGCGCTTGAACCTATCGGGAGCGTCATTCCGGCAGATTTCATCTTCAACCAGTTGAGCACCTACCTGATACGGAACGGGTTGCTTGCGGATGAGATCAACGAGATGATCCGGAAGGAGGATGACGGGACACCGGACGGGAACCTCAGGTCACGCATCTGTGCATTGATTTACCTCATCCAGTACGTCGACGAGTCGTTCGGGGTTAACGCAAACGCGCAGACGTTATCCGACCTGCTGGTCACGGATCTCCCTGCAGGGAGCGAAATGTTGCGGAAGAAGGTGCCCGAGCTCCTTCTGGAACTCAATGATCGCGGCGTGATCAGCGATGTGGGGAACCGGGTCTACCATATCCAGACAAAGGAGGGGAAGGCCTGGGACTCGGATTACCGGGCGAAACTCGCGCAGTACAAGGCCGACGATTCGAGGATTATGTTCAAGCGGGACGAGTTGCTCAGCCGTGCGGTTGAAGAAAAGCTGCGGGGGCTCAGCCTGGTCCAGGGGAAGAGCAAGACCCCACGCCAGACGGAACTTACCATCTTTGGGTCGCAGAAACCAGAGATCGGCACCAAAGTACCCGTCTGGATCCGTCACGGATGGGAGGTCCCGGAGTCCCAGGTGAAAACCGAGGCGCAGGAGCAGGGGACCGAGAGCCCCCTGCTCATGGTCTTCCTGCCCCGGATGCACCATAACGAGATACGGAACGAGATCGCCGGGATGCTTGCTGCCACCGAGATACTTCAGAGCCGGCCGACACCGACGACGTCGGAAGGGCATCAGGCCCGGACGAATATCGAGGCGAAGTGCAAGAACCACGCAACAAGAGTCGCGGAGTACATCACGGCGATACTCGCGAACACGAAGTTGTATCCCGGAGGCGGGGTTGGCGTGGACTGCCCGGACCTTGTCAAAGTCGTCCACGACGCAGCGCAGAACTCGATGCTCCGGATGTTTCCCCGGTTCAACGAGGCAGATGCTGTCGGCTGGGACCGGGTGATCCCCCGGGTAAAAGCCGATGCAAAATCTCCTCTCGAGACGATCGGCTTCTCACGGGCGACCGAGGAGCATCCGGTCTGTAAAGAGATCCTGCACCGGCTGCGCTCGGGTCCGAAGACCGGCAACGAGATCCGGAACACCCTCGATGCTCCGCCGTTCGGATGGCCGAGGGATGCGATAGACGGAGCGCTCATTGCCCTCTGTGCCTCGGAGCATCTAGTTGCTACTCTGCAGCGGAGACCGGTTCCCGCAAAGGAGATTGACCGGAAGAGTCTCGGGAAGATGGAATTCCGCACCGAGACGGTCGTGCTTATAACTAACGATAAGATCGCCCTGCGGGGTGTCTGCGCCGCCCTCGCGATACCGACCGAAGGCGTCGCGGAGGTTGAATCGGCACGCAGTGTGCTCGATGCGATAAGTGCGCTCGCCGCGACGACGGGAGGGAAAGCGCCGCTCCCCGAGCCGGAAGCGCCGGAATACCTCTCTGAATTGCGCTCTCTCTCCGGAAATGCGCTCATCAAAGCGATCGTGGCCCGCCAGTCGGAGATCCGGGGCGACGCCCGGAGATGGCAGCAGACGGCAGGGCGGATCGATACGCGAACGCCGGCATGGGAACAACTGAAAACTCTGATCGATTACGCGGAGGGGCTCGATCTCCTTGACGAGGTCCGGGAACAGTACGATGCGATCATAGAGCGGCGGAGCCTGCTTGGTGATCCCGATCCGGTGCCCCCTCTCCTGCAGAAGATCCGGAGCGGACTGCGCGACGCTCTGACCGAGGGGGCGAAGCAGGTGAAGCGTGCGCAGGAGATCGTGCTCGCCGGGTTGCAGGACGATGCCCTCTGGGGGCGGCTCACGGAGTCGCAGAGGAGGGATCTGCTGGATAGGTACCAACTTGTCGTCCAATCCCCTCCAGCGCTTGAGAGCGACGCGGCGATCATCGCCCAGCTGAGGAAGACCCCGCTCGCCTCGTTTGCGCAGACCGCCCGCCTGATCGAGGGATCGCTCTCTGAGATCCGGGCGGAGGCGGCGAAGCTGCTTGAGCCGAAGACGGTGACGGTTCGGCTCTCGTCGGGGGTCGTTGTCAAGACTGAGGAGGACCTCGATTCATACCTGGGCGACCTGAGAGTCCGGGCGATGAACGAGCTCGGGAAGGGCAACCCGGTGATGCTGAAATGACGGTGCTGGAGAAGTCCGCCCGGAACCAGCTGGACAAGGCGGTGCAGGCCGCTCGCCGTGCCGCGACGGCCGGGGCCGATCGTGCGCTCCGGGCGCTTGCCGTGGACCTGGAGAAGAAACCGGCCTACCTCACCCCGGAGCAGAGCGAACTGCGCCGACGGCTCCGTGTCCGGTGCCGGGGGCTCGGATCGTGGCAGGAGACCGTCCGGGCGGTGGCGTACGAGCAGTGGCATCGGATGCTGTTTGCCCGGTTCCTGGCGGAGAACGGGCTCCTGATCCATCCCGAATACCATGCGCCGGTGACACTTGATGAGTGCGCCGAGATCGCACGCGAGCGCGGGCTTGACCAGTGGGAGGTTGCGGCCGGGTATGCGGCCGGGATGCTCCCTGGCATCTTTCAGCAGGACGATCCGTTCCTGCTCCTGAAGTTCGCCCCGGAGGACCGGGCTGCTCTGCAGGAGATCCTCGCGGAGATTCCGGCGGAGACGTTCCAGACGCAGGACGCGCTCGGCTGGACCTACCAGTTCTGGCAGACAGAGGAGAAGGCGGCGGTCAACAAGTCGGGGCGAAAGATCGAGGGAGCGGACATCTGCGCCGTGACGCAGCTCTTCACCGAGCCGTACATGGTGCAGTTCCTCCTCCAGAACACGCTCGGCGCCTGGTGGCTCGACCGGCACCCGGAGAGCCCGCTCCGGGAGGAGTGGGTCTACTACAAGGACCAGGTGCAGCACGATTTCTCGACCTGGCCGGAGAGCCCAACTGGGTTGAAGATCCTCGATCCCTGCTGTGGAAGCGGACATTTCCTCGTTGCGGCGTTTCACATGCTGCTTGCGATGCAAAGAGAACTCGGCGAGGAGACCAAAGCCGCGATCAAAGGCATCGTCCGCGACAACCTGCATGGGCTTGAGATCGATCCCCGTTGCATCCAGATCGCGACATTCTCCATCGCGCTGGAAGCCTGGAAGGAGGGGTTCTCGCCGACAGATTCGTACCTGCCGGTGCCGAATCTTGCCTGTACCGGGATACCGATCAGGGCGGAGAAAGAGGAGTGGCTGAAACTCGCCGGCGGGGACGGGCTGCTTGAAGGCGTGCTTGCGCAGTACTACGACCTCTTCAAGAACGCCGACACCCTCGGCAGCCTGATCCAGGTGGATAAGCAACCGACCCTCGTCGACCCGAAAACCCTGGAGAAGAAGTTTCTGCAGGCGTTGCGGCGGGAGAAGGATACGGGCGACCCGGTCGCAGAGACGTTCGGGGAGACGGGGTACGGCGTGCTGAAGGCGGCGGAACTCCTCTCCGGGCGGTATGATTACGTCATAACGAACGTTCCCTATCGGTCCAGCGGGGATCACGGGGACATCCTGAAAACCTTCATAGAGGAACACCACCCTCTTGGGAAGAACGATCTTGCAACTGCGTTTCTTGAGCGGTGCCTCGCCTTCTGCCAGCCGGGGGGTAAGGTCAGCATTGTCCTGCCACAGAACTGGCTCTTTCAGACATCATATCGGCGGTTCCGGGAGCATCTGTTGAAGAATGAGCGCTGGGATCTGCTAGCGAGGCTGGGTCCAAAGGCATTCGAGACCATCTCCGGCGAGGTTGTGAGGGTCATCCTCCAGAACATCTCTCACACGAAACCACCAGCGGGTCACCTGCTCTGCGGGCTGGATGTATTAAAGAAGCGCGACGCGGTGGATAAGGCCCGATCCCTGCTGGATGCGGAGATGACGTGTGTGGAACAGGCAGGGCAGCTGGAGAATCCGGATGCGAGGGTGACGCTGAAGGAGGGGTCTGAAATGGCCGAAGTGCTGAGAAGATGTGCTAATAGTTGGCAGGGGATAAAAACCAGCGATGATGAGCGCTTTACACACGATTTTTGGGAGTTTCCTCAAATTTTTGTAGGATGGAAAAAGTATCAAAGGACGCCACTGGGAAATATCGAGTATACGGGCCGATCTGAGCTAATTTTTTGGGAAGATGGATGCGGTGAATTAACGACAATCTGCCAGAAAGGAGCTAGTTTCAGAGGGAAAAGTGCTTGGGAAAAACCTGGAGTTGCTGTCAGTTTAATGAGTAATTTACCGTGTACTATTTATACGGGCGAATTATTTTCGGCAGATGTTTCAATTGTCCAACCTACTGATAAATCTGAACAGGAATTAATCCCGGTTCTGTATACATTCTGTAATTCTCCTATATTTTATACATCTGTAAAAATCCTTGATCAGTCTGTCAAAGTTACAAATGCAAGTCTGCTGGATATCCCCTTCGACCTCCCCCACTGGCAGAAAGTCGCCGCCGAGAAGTACCCCCACGGCCTCCCCGAGCCCTACTCCGACGACCCCACCCAGTGGATCTTCCACGGCCATCCTGCCGGGAGCGTCATCTGGGACGAGGAGACGAAGATGCTCGCCCGCGGGCCGCTCCGCACCGATGGAACCGTCCTCCACGTCGCCATCGCCCGCCTCCTCGGCTACCGCTGGCCGGCCGAACTCGATCCCGATATGGAACTTGCCGACCTGCAGCGGGAGTGGGTGAGAGAGAGCGAGAAACTCCTCCAGTTCATCGACCAGGACGGCATCGTCTGCATCCCGCCGGTCTGGGGCGAGCGCCCGGCGGTCGAACTGCTCCGGAGCATCCTCGCCGCCGCGTACGGGAGCGAGTGGTCGCCGCGGAAGGAAGAAGAACTCCTGCGGCAGGCCGGATATACGAAGAACAGTGGCCTCGAAGGCTTCCTCCGCGACGAGTTCTTCGCGTCGCACTGCAAGCTCTTCGGCCACCGCCCATTCATCTGGCAGGTCTGGGACGGCACGAAGGACGGGTTCTCGGTGCTGCTCAACTATCACAAACTCAACCGGAGGACGCTTGAGAAACTGATCTACACCTACCTCGGCAACAACTGGATCTCGCAGCAGAAGGACGAGGTCCGGCAGGAGAAACCCGGCGCCGAGCGGAGGCTTGCCGCCGCAGAAGCGCTCAAGGCGAAACTCGAACAGATCCTCGAGGGCGAGCTGCCCTATGATATCTACGTCCGGTGGAAGCCGCTCCATGAACAGGCGATGGGCTGGGAGCCGGATCTCAATGACGGTGTCCGGATGAACATCCGGCCATTCATGGAGGCCGGCGTCCTGCGGTGGAAACCGAACATTAAGTGGGGGAAGGACCGGGGCGCCGATCCGGTCCCGAACTGTTCCGGGACGACGGAGCGGTTGAACGACCTGCACTTCACGCTGGAGGAGAAGCGGAAGGCGAGGGAGAATGCTGGAAGGATTGCATAAAAGATACAGTGATTGGGATTACACTTACCCACATTTACTCTGGGGTGGAATCTTCATCGCCTGTTTCATACTTGCACTGCTGATAGCAATAGGGGTTGTGTATATTTGTCCGAATTTGACCATTACGAGTGATAGCGCCCGATCTTTTATCAGCTCTTCAAATCAGATTCAGGCGACAATTCTTGCCATCGTAGTCTCCCTCACGCTTCTTGCAGTTGAAATGACTGCATCGAAGTATTCACCAAGAGTCATTGAAATTTTCAAGAGAAATGCAGCATTATGGATTTTTCTCTCCAGTTATTCTCTTTCAATTGCGATCGGGTCGATCTTCCTTACTATCATCGACAGCCCTGATTTTCCCTTATCTACCACGCTGGGTACGCTCTATCTCCTTGCTCTAGGAATTGTTCTCATTTTCATGCTTTTCCCCTATCTCTTGAGCACTCTGGAGTTCTTAAATGCAGAGAGAATTGTCAAAAGGCTCGCGCATTTAATAAATACAGATACCATCAGCCCGGAGGTTGACCCATTTCAATCAATCTTCGATGTTATCTACGGCGCAATTAAAATTAATGATTTTACCACCATGAGTACAGGACTGATCTGCGCTGAAGAGCGACTCAAAGAAATTATGGCCAATGCTTCCCGGGATCGGCGGGATGATTACATTCTATTTCGGTTCTTTGACGACATGAGACGTTGTGGTTTCTTACTTATCGAGAAGAAAGAAGACAAATACGCATTTGAGATAATCACTCGTTTGGAAACGATTAATGAATGGGCTTTCAAAGAGCAGCAGATACTTGTTCTCAATAGATCTTGCGCCGCAATAGAAGATGTTGCAGTTAAAGCGTGCGAATATAATCTGGCTTCTGTTGTTAATCATTCATTCACAACATTGAAAGAAACAGCCAAATCTGTTGGAGGAATTGAGGGATTATCTCAAGATGATAGTATTACGAAAAAATGGAGGCACACGTTATTCTCGTTCGTTGAATCGATAAGCAACATTGGTAAAGCTTCGGTTAGACATGATTTGGACACTTCGTCGCGGAAAGCAATTGAAATACTTGATAGTCTTGGAAGGTATGCAATAGAAAAGAACCTTATCTTCGAGGATGATTTTGTCTTTAAAAGAATCGGTGAGATAATACTCGAATATGTAAACCGGGATAAAACTACGTTAGTTAATTCATCGGTTCAGATGTTGCAATTCCTTGGCGAGTATGCCGTCGATCACAATCATAGCAAGGAAGCGCTTTGGATACTGGATGAATTAAGAAAAATTGGGAAAAACGCAGCGCATCAAAAGAAGGCGCAGGTTATCCAGAGGGTGGCAGGTGCAATCCAATCTATTGCCATTTGTGCTACAGCAAAAAAGAGGAGCGATATTGAAGCAAATACTATCGACTTAATTGTGAAGTTTAAATTGATATACCCTGCACTTTTTAAAAGTGGGAAGGGAGTTCAGTTATTTGATTATAACCCTCCCGATACAATCACAATTCCAAAAGAAGAGTATGATTTAGTATTCCAGTACGAGTCTTACCTAGTGGACGAATATCTTCGTCCACCAGACGATTGGGAAGGCGATTATGACGATGATGGAACAATTGTCATCTCGCTCTAACTTACATCAGACTACATGAGGAAATCCAGATGAAACAAACCTTCCTTGACCGGGTCCGCGAATCGCTTACCAGCGCCATGAACGATTACAACCGGGAAGACGTCGTCCGTCAGCAGGTGGTCGTCTTCCCGGACAAGAACGGCGAGTGGGCGCCCATCGTCGCCCGCCTCCGGGACAGCCTCCCCATCGTCACCTTCGGCGCCTACGACCCGGAGCACCTCACCGGCCCGGCCATCTACCTCCGCTGCCTCGTCGCACATACAACCGACTCCCCCCTCCCCAAAGACCAGCCGGTCATTGTATACCTCCCCGGCTACTCCCGCGAGCAGCTCCGCAACCTCGAAGACTGTCCCGATGAGATCAAACCGCTCGCCGGCCTCCAGTATCTCGGCAACGTCTGGTCGCAGCGGAACGGGCGTGACTGGACCCTGCTCGCGTTCTTAAAGACGAGCCAGGGCGGCCTCGCCATCCAGGTCCACGATGACGCCGAGACACGCGATGCCATCCGGAGCGCCGCGGCCGTCCTCGCCGAAGAACCCGTGGAGTTCCTGAAAGCAAAGGAACCGCTCAACGCGGCCTTCTTCGACGAACTCCACCACCCCGACCCGAACAAACAGATCCTCCAGTGGATGAACGCCCCGGCCGGGGAAGAGCAGCGGATGAAGGTCAGCGGCGACTGGGGAGCGTTCTGTAAGATATGCGGGAAAGAGTACGACCTCGACCCGGAGAAGGACGGTGCGTCTACCGCCGCGGAGAAGCTGGGCTCTCAGTCCGGCAGGTGGGCGGACGTATGGGAGCGGTTCACGGAGAATCCCGGAGCCTACCCTGAGGTCCCCCAGCTCCTCCGCAGCGTAAAACTGCCCGGCTGGATGCCCTATCAGGACTCATGGCCGCAGTACAACGACGCCCGCGAGAAAGAACTCTCCCTGGTCTTCACAGCCCTTGCCGAAGCCTCTCCGGAGGAAGCTCGCAGGCAGATCGCGGACCTGGAACGGGTGCACGGCCAGCGGCGGGAGTGGGTCTGGGCCGGGATGGGCGAGAGTCCCCTCGCACGGGCTCTTGAACATCTCGCGCACCTCGCGATCATCACGACCGACATGAAGTTCGGGGGAACCGTACTCGAGCAGGCGGAACGGTACGCCAGTATCACATGGCGGGCCGACGATGCGGTGGTCCGTGCGCTTGAGCAGGTGACGGACAGGAAGAGCAGCGAGGCCGTTGCAGCTGTTATCAACGTGCTCTACCGGAACTGGCTCGACGCGATGGCAGAAGCGTTCCAGAAGGAGTGGCTGCGGGAACCGGCACCGATGCGCAAAGAAAACCAGGAGCCCGTTGCCGGTGAGATCCTGCTCTTTGTCGACGGCCTCCGCATGGACCTCGGCCACCGCCTCTCTTCGAGTCTGACGGATGCCGGGTACTCCTGCACCCTCTCCCACCGCTTCAGCGCTCTCCCGACGCAGACCTCGACGGCAAAACCCGCGGTCATGCCGATCGCGGGCGAACTCGTTGCCGGCGAGAACCTGACCCCCAGAACGAAGAGCGGGGCGCTCGCGACGATCACCGCGTTACGCAGCATCCTTAACGACAAAGGGTTCAGCGTGCTCAGCGACTCCGAGACCGGTGACCCCACGCACTCCGCCTGGACGGACTGTGGAGACATCGATACCGAAGGACATACCAAAGGAGCTGCCCTCCCTGAAGTTCTCGACCGGGAGCTGGAGAGGATCCGTGACCGGGCGATCGAACTCCTTGAGGCCGGCTGGCAGCAGGTGCGCATCGTCACCGATCACGGCTGGCTCCTCCTCCCCGGCAAGCTGCGAAAAACAGAACTGAAACCCGGACTCACCGAGGTGAAGAAGGGCCGCTGCGCCGAGTTGCGGGCCGACGCAGAGACCGATTATCCTGTCATCCGGTGGTTCTGGGACCGCAACGTCCGGATCGCCCTGGCGCCCGGGGTCTCCTGCTTTGAGGAGGGGAAAGAATACGAGCACGGTGGCCTCAGCCCGCAGGAGACCGTCGTGCCGGAGATTGTCGTCAAAATTGGTGCGACCCGCAGCAAGGGTATCGAGATCGGTCAGGTCCGGTGGGCCGGACTGATCTGCAGGGTCCATGTTGACGGCGCCGAAGGCTACTCTGTCGACATCAGATGGAGGCCGGCCGACGCAGGGAGCAGCGTCACGACCGGCAGCCGTACAGTCAGCATCGAGGGCAACGCCTCGCTCACCATCGAAGATAACAGTAACGAAGGAAAAGATGCCTGGCTTGTCGTTCTGGACAGTCAGAAATCTCCCGTAGCACAAAGAGCGGTTCGAATAGGACAGGAGTGACAGCATGGTGGACCTTGACTCACTTGATGCAAAGGTAACAGCGGCGTTTGAAGGATACGTGGTCCGTAAAGACCTCGCCCAGAAGTTCCGTGGCGGCTACCCCGTTCCGACATACGTGGCCGAGTTTCTGATCGGTAAGTACTGCGCGACCACCGACGAGGCCGAGATCCGCGAAGGCCTCGCCATCGTCCAGCGGCAACTCACCGAACGGATCGTCCGTGCTGGCGAGAACGAGCTCTTCAAAGCCCGGGCCCGTGAGCAGGGCTCGGTCAAGGTGATCGACCTGATCACGGCCCGGCTCGACACGCGCACCGACACATTCATGGCCACCATCCCGACCCTCCTCCTCAACGACGTCTACATCCCGGCCGAGATGGTCTACGAGAACGAACGGATGCTGACCGGCGGGTTCTACGCCGAGGTCGAACTCGAGTACGGCGCCGGCCCCGGCGAAGGCAAGAGCGGCCGACCGTTCTCCATCACCAACCTCCGGCCGATCCAGCTCTCAAAGCGAAACGTCTTAAGCGATCTGGCCCGTGGCCGCGAAGGAATGACCACCCGCGAGTGGAAAGACTTCCTGATCCGCAGTGTCGGCCTCGAACCCTCCTCCTTTGACGAACGGGCGGAGAATGTCCTCTTCCTCCGGATGGTCCCGTTTGTCGAGAAGAACTACAACTGTATCGAGCTCGGTCCGCGGGGCACGGGCAAGTCCTACCTCTACCAGCAGATCAGCCCTTACTCGCACCTCGTCTCCGGTGGCAAAGCGACCGTAGCCAAGATGTTCGTCAACAACGCTTCCGGGCAGCGTGGGCTCGTCTGCCAGTACGACGTCGTCTGCTTTGACGAGGTCTCCGGAATCAGGTTCGACCAGAAGGACGGCGTCAACATCATGAAAGGCTACATGGAGTCGGGCGAGTTCAGCCGCGGCCGCGAGAGCATCCGCGCCGAGGGTGGCATCATCATGCTGGGGAACTTCGATGTCGACGTGGAGCACCAGCAACGGATCGGCCATCTCTTCGGCCCGATGCCCCCTGAGATGCGAGACGACACGGCCTTCATGGACCGGATCCATAGTTACATCCCGGGATGGGATTACCCGAAGATCCATCCCTCCATGATGACCGAACACTACGGGCTCGTCAGCGACTTTCTCAGTGAGTCCTGGCGACAGCTCCGGAACGGCAGCCGGCTCCACCTGATCACCGACCGGCTCCTTCTCGGTGATGCTCTATCAGGCCGCGACCGCCGTGCGGTCATGAAGACGATCGACGGCCTCCTCAAACTTCTTTATCCATCTACTGACTGCGAGATCCCGGATGAAGACCTTGAATGGGCCGCCCGCATTGCTCTCGAATCACGGCGCCGGGTTAAGGAGCAGCAGAAGCGTATCGGATCGGCCGAGTTCCGGAACACGATGTTCAGTTACCGGCTCGGACCGGATGGGATTGAACAGTATGTCACCACCCCGGAACTTCACAGGGAGAACACGATCAGCCCCGAGCCGCTGCCGCCGGGACAGTGCTGGGCTGTGGGGCCTGACGAGGAGGGAGGGGGTAGCGGCCTCTACAAGATCGAGGTCACGGTCACACCCGGTTCGAGCATCCGGTTGATCAACGTCAAGGCGCCGGCTGGACTTCGTGAGAGTCTCCGGGCAGCTGAGCAGGTGCTCTACACTCAGGCTCGCCGTCTTGTCGGGGATCATGATCCTGCAGATGCTGAGTATTCGGTCCAGGTGAGATCGATGACGCCGGTTGGCGCTGGCGCCTCTCTTTCGGTCTCGATCCTCCTGGCTCTTGCCTCGGCCACACTTAACAGGAGTCTCAAAGGGGGCATGGCGATCGCTGGAGGTATGAGCGTCGGGGGTACTATCGAGCCGGTATATCATGCGCTCGACATGGCAGAGCTTGTGGTCGAAAAGGGAGCGACCATGCTCCTCCTCCCTGTTGCAAGCCGCCGGCAGATGAACGAGA
>Ga0208462_1000731_pt1 | contig 28368 bp, 25 predicted proteins | sample AD_SCU001_MetaG_FD_184452 | JGI IMG/M metagenome (GOLD analysis project Ga0208462, IMG submission 184452) | Active sludge microbial communities of municipal wastewater-treating anaerobic digesters from China - AD_SCU001_MetaG (SPAdes) (version 2) | ecosystem: Engineered > Bioreactor > Anaerobic...
GGTAACACAAGCAGCTCGTATCACACTGACACGGCGAAACTCTTCTCGTAAGTTGATATCCGTTAAGTGAACTTCCACGGTAGGTATGTTACTTCCTTTGATTGCATCATAAATTGCATACGAATAATGTGTGAGTGCTCCTGGATTGATGATGATGCCATCATAACTAGCATGATAGGCTTGTTGAATCAAATCAACAATCTTACCTTCGTAATTGGTTTGTTCGACTTGAATTCCAACATTATATAATTTCCCTAAATCCTTGATATACGATACCAAATCAAAATAGGTTTTTGATCCATAAATATGTTTTTCTCTGATTCCTAAGAAGTTTAGGTTTGGTCCATTAATGACGAGTAGCTTCATATACGTTCTCCTTAATCTTGGTGATTACATCGGTAAATGTGGAATTATTATCTACTAAAATATCACAATAGTCAAGATATAATTGGTGTCGTTCCAAAAAAAGCGTTTTTATGTCTTGAGGCGATTTTAGTAGAGGTCGGTTTGAAACATCAGACTCCATTAAGCGATCTAAAGTTCGGTTAATGAAGACGATGATTCCGTTTTGAGATAAGTAGTCGATATTTGTTTTATTCTTAATGATTCCACCACCGGTTGAAATAATCACACCTTGGTATTTCGCAACCTCAGCAATCGTTAAGGTTTCATACTCGCGAAATGCACCTTCGCCCTTTTCTGCGAAAATTGAAGATATGTTACCAAATGTTTCTTCAATCATTTGATCAATATCATAAAATGGTCGTTTAAGATCATAAGAAAGTAATTTTCCGATTGTCGTTTTTCCACTTGTAGGCATTCCAATTAGCACAATATTGGTTTGATTGTACAATATCGTTTGATAAGTTGATAAAATTAAAGAAGGATCTAAGCGTTTGTTTAAAAAGATTTCTTCAGCGTAAAATGCTTGTGCAACTAACATATAAAGTCCGTTGATTGCCTTTTTTCCAAGGGATGAGGCGACTTGTAATAGTTTTGTTTTTAATGGGTTATATACGATATCAATCACAATGGTAGCATTTGGAAACAATCTTAAATCGACAAATGGGTTGTTGTAATTGCTTGGATACATTCCAACCGGAGTCGTATTGATGATAATATCGACATCCTCCATACGTTCTAGCGTACTTACTAGAAGTTCATCAGTCGAACGCATGGTTCGAACGATTTTCTTGATTTGCTTTGCCTGTAAATTCTTACATGCATAATCTACCATCGAAGCAGTGGCACCATTTCCTAAAATGACGACGGTTTTGTGTTCGATGGTTACTCCTTCGTAGGCTAGTAAATCTAAGAACCCTTGATAATCGGTATTGTACCCTTTTAAAACACCAAATGTGTTAGTAATTGTATTCACAGAAGATAAGGTTGAAGCAAGTGGATCTAACTCTTGACAAAATGGGATGACACTTTCTTTGTAAGGAATCGTCACATTGATCGCAGAAAATTCCTTTTTTTCCATGAAGTCCACGATAGATTCTTTTTCAACCATCTGATATGGTCTACTTGGAACGATTAATTCATGGATTTGTTTTGATAAACTATGTTTTAGTTTATGTCCAAGTAGTCCGACCATGGGAGTTCACCCTTACTTTCCTTGTAATTTTTTACTTTCTTCAAAGATTGTGAGATAGACGTGTTTGATTTTATCGTTGTGTTTGAATGAACTGGCTTTGTTTAAGATAAAGGTTTCTCTTGTGGGATCATTGACACTAATATGAGCATCTTTTTTTACAATCCCGATAATTTTATTTAAGTTAAATCGTTCATCTAATAGTTTCATAATTTGGTCGTCTAGTAGATCGACTTGTTTTCGCAAGGTATTTAGATCATCCATGAGGTTCCGTCCTTTCTTGAAATCGTCTCTAAGATTCCGTATTGTACCATAGCATTGATGACATGAATCGCACGTAAGGCAATGCATGGGTCATGTCTACCAGTAATTTCTAATCTCGTTTCGGTTAAGTCTTGTAAATGGACACTCCCTTGAGGTTTTGCAATCGAAGAAGTAGGTTTGATGGCAGTTTTCATTAGGATCGGCATCCCGTTTGAGATACCTCCGTTGATTCCACCACTGTGGTTCGATTTTGTTTTGATGATTCCGTTGTCTAGGATAAACTCATCGTTTGCTTCGGAACCAAAAAGGTTCGTAATCGCAAATCCTTTTCCAAATTCAACTCCTTTTACTGCGGGTACACTAAACATTAGGTGGGCAAGAATCGATTCAATGCTATCAAAGATGGGGTCTCCATATCCAGCTGGTAAGTTTAACACAATTGTTTCTATCACTCCACCAACCGAATCGTGTTTGTCTTTCATCAGTTCAACGAGTTGTAACATCCGTTCTTTTTGTGTTTGATCGATTACTGGTATATCACAACCCATTAGTTTGTTGATTAATCCAAAGTTAATCATGGTTGTATGAAAAGGTTGATCAAGAATCTCACCAATTGATGCCAAATGAGAGGCAACTAAGATATGTTTTTTACTTAAGATTTGTTCGGCGATTGCTCCCATGATGACCATTAAGGCAGTTAATCGACCAGAGAAGTGCCCTCCACCGCGGTAATCATGAAATCCACCATAGCGCATATGACCGGTGTAATCGGCGTGACTTGGCCTTAAAATATGTTTGGTTTGTTCATAATCATTTGAACGTTTATCGGTATTTGGAATCAAAAAGGTAAGAGGTGTACCTGTGGTAAACCCCTTGAAATATCCACTTATGATTTCAAATTGATCGGCTTCTTGTCTTGGTGTTGTGAGATCGGATTTTGACCTGCGCTGATTGAGACGTTTTTTGATAAGCTCAAGATCTAAATTGATTCCTGCAGGTAACCCATTAATGGTAAGACCAATTGCTTCCCCATGGGATTCCCCAAACAAACTCATTTGAATGATTTGTCCAAATACACTCATACGTTTTCTCCTTATTATAGTAGATTGAAGAAATCTACTAGTTTCATTCGCTCAATTTTATGAGACCCGATTGTTTCGAGTAAAATGACATTGATTGACTTGTTCGATACTTTTTTATCTTTTAATATATAGTCAAATAGTTCTTTTCCGTTGTAAGGATCATTGATTGGTAGGTTGTATTTTAACAAACAGTCAATCAACTCTTGTTTGATGATTGGATTAGAGGTGATTTTCACCATTCCTATGGCGACTGCTTCACCGTGGGTGTATTTTTTATAGTTGTAGTGTGCTTCAATCGCGTGACCAATCGTATGACCAAAGTTCAAGATTTGGCGAATCGATTGATCAAACGGGTCCATTTCCACGATTCTCTTTTTTAGTTTTAAGGCTTTTGTGATAATCCCTTCAATTGCTTCTATCTTGATTCCTGCTTTTAGTTCATAAAAGAATTTTTGGTCTAACAGAGCCGCAATCTTGATGATTTCAGCCATACCACTACGGATTTCTTTTTGAGGAAGAGTTGAAAGTGTAGAGGGGTCGATTAGCACAAGCTTTGGTTGATAAAAGGAACCTACGGCATTTTTCATTGTAGGAACATTGACTGCGACTTTCCCACCAATCGAAGAATCGACTTGAGATAGTAATGTTGTTGGAATTTGGATAAAGTCAACACCACGTAGGTAGATGCTCGCAACAAATCCAGCCAAATCCCCAACAACTCCACCGCCCAAAGCAACGATTTGAATGTCTTTTGTGCATTTTTCTTGAATCAAATAGTCGATGATTGCTTTGGCTTCTTCCAATGTTTTTGAAGTTTCTCCATGATTTATGATATAGGAGTAAAAGTTTAATGTAGGAATTTTTGAAGATAGTTTTTCTAAATAAAGTGGTGCTACGACATCATCGGTTACCACAAGAGTTGGTTTCATGACATCTATATAATTTTGAACAAACTCTAAGATTCCTTGTTGTATATAAATATCATAGGTAGACTGAATGAGTTTGACACTTAGTTTACTCATCGATTTCACCACTAATGTATTTGACATTACCACCTAAGGAGATAAAATCATCAAAGAAACTTGGATAACTTTTATTGATACTATCGGCATCGCGGATGATGAATGGTTTTTTACACATCGTAGAAATGCTTGCTACACTCATGACAATGCGGTGATCTTTGAAACTATCAACATCACCATCGCCATCTAGTTTTGGTTTTCCACCAATCGTTAATGTGTCAGCATCACTTAAGACAAAGCCACCTAACTCGTTCATCGCGGTTTGAATCGCTTCAAGACGGTCTGATTCTTTGATACGTAAACGTCCTGCGTTTTTCACATCGGTAGTTCCATCGGCTAAACACGCAATCGCAGTAGAAATTGGACCTAAATCAGGACATTGTTCAATATCAACAATGGTAGAAGTTAATTCACTTCGTGTGACTTGATAACCTCCTTCAATTTCAGTGATGTTTCCACCAAAATCTTTGATGATTGTCACAATTTCTTTGTCTCCTTGCTTGGAGTTATGATCTAAATTTAAGACTTTGATTTCGTCATTGAAGAGTCCCATTGCCATAAAGAAGGCTGCTTGCGAGTAATCTCCTTCAATGGTTAAATCGGTTGCGACGTAAGACTGTCTTCCTTTGATGTAATAGGTATTGTCATCGCCTTCTTCAATTGTGACACCAAATTTGGATAAAACATCAATTGTTAAATCAACATAAGGTTTGGACTCGAACTTTTCGGTTACGATGATTGTACTAGAGCGGGATAGAAGAGGGAGCGTCAACATCAAACCGGTAATAAATTGTGAACTAATGTTACCTGGTACGACATATTTTCCAGGACGTAATGCCCCTTCAATAAACACGTTGTTTTTATTGTGTTTAAAGGTTGACTTGTGTTTTGTAAAAATTGATTTATATAAGGCAAGTGGTCGTTTCATTAACGATTCTCTACCGGTGAACGTGACTGCTTCATTCGCAAGCGAAAGAAGAGGAATCAAGAAACGTAAGGTAGATCCAGATTCATGACAATCAATTAAGTTGTTCGACAGTTCAAAAGCATCGTTCCCAACAATCGTTAAGGTGTCGTTTTCACTGATAAAGGTAACACCTAGTGACTTCATCGCTTCAATCGTGCGTAAAATATCATCCGAATAATTGATGTTACGAATAATTGATGTTCCATTTGAGATAGAAGCAGCAATGATGGCACGGTGTAATATGCTTTTTGATGCGGGGACTTTGATCGTTCCTTTTAATGGGCTAGGCGTGATTAATACATCCATTAGGTTCCTCCTACAGTTTGCTTCGTTTTTTTGTTGCTTGTTTCATCAGATGTTTGATTGTGGCATCATCGTTGTCAAGCAATGCTTTTTTAAATCGGTCTAATTCAGATATAAACGAATCCATTGCGTGAAGCAATGCATCTTTGTTTTTTAAGAAAAGTTCACTCCAAAGTGTTTCATTGATCATCGCAATTCTCGTTAAATCTTTATAAGAATCGCCTATCATATGCTTCATTTGGGGATCCGCACTGGTAGCATTTACGATTGCTAATGCGATTAGGTGAGTAAGTTGAGACGTAAACGCAATGAGTGTATCGTGTTTTTCAACCGTTACATGTTCAATATGGCCAAACCCGATGTTTTGAATCAACTCTTCAATCACTTCAATATGTGCTTTTTTATTGGATTCTACTGGACAAAGTGCGTAATTCGCACCTTTGAAGATGGAAGGGTCGGAATGTGTGATGCCCTTTCTTTCTCGTCCTGCAATAGGGTGTCCTAGAATAAAATCCAAATCATCTCTTAGAATTGGTTTGATTTCTTGATATAGTTCGGATTTGATGCCTGCGATATCGGTAATGATGGTGTGAAAGGCAAATAGGTTGATATTATCTTTGATAAATTTGATTGCATCTACTGGATTTAAACAGATAAATACGACATGTGAATGTGGCAACACATCACTTGCGAATGTCGAACCACTATCGATAATTCCATGTTCAATCGCATAACGAATGGTGTTGGGGTCAATGTCATAACCGTAAATGGTATGACCAATCGCTTTGAATGCTTTCGCAAAGGATCCTCCCATTAATCCACAACCTATGATTCCAATTTGCATAAACATCTCCCCTATTCTATAATAATTATACACTAAACGTGGGAACTTTTAAAGCAAATTTCTTGATATTCAATGAACCATATTAGGAATGTACAATAAACTGCTTTTCAAATGAAGAAATATTGTTTATAATATATATATGAATGTTACGAATTGTAATAGAAATGAGGGATTTTTCGTGATTGAAATCATAGAAAAAGAATATAGAATTGATGGGTTAAATCGAACCTTTACAGCTAGTATTTTACTTCCAGATGATTATGATGTGTTACACACGGTAAGATATCCAGTCCTTTATGTGGTTGGTGTGAACCACCTCTTTGATGTGCATCCAACACAGTTAACGCACTGGAATGTAAAGTCTAGCTTGGACATTATGAAAAAGAACAAGTTAATCGAACCAATGATTGTTGTCTCTATAAAAGGAGATAATACTTTTGAACTTGAAGATTATGTTCACAACCTCAACCAAGGAATTTTTACAGACCCCGCTCATAAAAACAAACCATTCATCAGCAATGCAAAAGAAGTTGCGAATCTATTAGTTCATGGCATCAAACCCGATATTGATAAAAGTTTTCGTACCAAACCAGATCTCTTAACAACTGGCATTATTGGTGCTGGATATAGTTCCATCTTTGCTTTGTACATCTTGAGTGAATATTCTCACATCTTTGGAAAAGTGGGATTGTTTTCAATGCCTTTATGGTTAATATCAAATGAAATCTATTTGCGAGCAGAGCAATTGATCCTCGCAGAAGAAGCAACGATCTATCATTACATCGCAGAAAAAGAGACGTCGAATTGGGTGAAAAACCAATATGCGATCTATTTGGCCAAAAAACTAAATACGATTCTTTACAAAAAATGCAAACAGTTAAAATTTGTAGTTGGATATGGTGAGAATGCAAATGTAATTGTTTACAAAGAACGCTTTCCTGAGGCAATTTTAACACTCTTTCGAAAGGAAAAGAGCTAGATGAAACACATGAATTTACTAAAACACATCACAAAAGAAGCATATGACTTTGTAAAAAATGCATCATTACATGGATCAATTGAAGTTTATATTGACCACGAGGATGCTATTATCGTTCGTGTGTGGAATGATTTTCTTGAAATCGTATATGCTTATACTACTTCTGAAACCGATCCATATTTAGATTGTTTCAAACAAGCAATCGATGAGCGTAAGTTTTTGGTGGAATATTGCATCAACGTATATGGCGAGAACATCCGTTCCATCAAACGGATCAATTATGATATGTTTGGACTTGATCAACATGGGTATCAACTTCGTGCAACCCAAACAAAGGAACAACCAATGATCAATAACCTAATCATTGAAGATTATTCCCCACGGTATATTGAACAGGTTGCATATCTTTATGATGAGGCATACCACACTACAATTTATTCGCAAATGGGATTATCGTTTAATCAAGATTTGGTAAGAAAGGCAAGAACTCACGAAGCAAAAACAGCCTTTTTTAATGGGGAACTAGTGGGATCTTATATATTAGATGGGTCTTATATCGCTGAACTTGTGGTGAGTCCATCGTTCCAAAACCAAGGAATAGGGAAATCTTTGCTAATAAACGCATTAAATGAGGTATTATCAAAACACAATGAATGCTTCATTCGTGTAGAACGTATCAATACGAAAGCACTACAATTATACTTGAAACATGGTTTTCAAATCATTGGAAGTTACGCAGAACATACGATGAAATAAAGTCAGAACTCGTTCTGACTTTATTGTTTTCACTCTTTTCATTGTAGTGAAAAAGAATGATTGACATTTATTTATAAAGGTTGTAATATGAAATAAGAACCGCAAGTTGTTTTTGGCATCGATTTCAAAACACTGGGGTGATATATAGTGAAAAAATCATTACACAAGAGTCTTGTAGGATTTGTTTTTGTGTTGGTAGCCTTTTTTTTGATGGCTTGTGACAACCCAATTGCAGATCCTTTTGTCATTTCTATCGAAGTTGATCCAATAACCATTGCATCCGACTTAGATATAAATGAATTTGATATTAGTAATATACAACTACTTGTAAGAAAGTCAAATGGATCTGCATCTCGTATCAGTTTAATGCCTTCAATGTTGTCAGTGGAAGATTTGCTAAAACTTCAAACGATTGGAACACACATGATAACAGCAAGGTACGAAACTGCTACAACAACCTTTACTGTTACGATCAAAGGTTCAACTTTACAGATGCAACTTGTCGCAATCTATAACCAAGGAATTGCGGAAGAACTCATTACAGGAAGTTATGAGGAATGGTTAGAATCAATTCAAGGGGAAGATGGTGTAAGTATTGTAAGTGCAGCCGTCAATCCCGAAGGATATTTAATTCTTACCCTTTCAAATAGTCAAACAATAAATGCTGGAATCGTAAAAGGACAAGATGGAACAAATGGTAAGGATGCATGTTTACGTATTTCAGATGGTTATATCCAGTGGCAACTAAATGGGGAAACTATCTGGAATAACTTAATTGCATTGGCTGATTTAACTGGTCCTGTAGGTGCAAGTGGTAATGATGGTATTGGTATTTTATCGATATCTATATCTGATAATGGTGAACTCATTATCACACAAACAAACCAAACCGAAACCAATCTTGGAAACATTATTGGAAGCGATGGAATAGGAATTACATCAGCTGTGATCAACGAATTAGGTCATTTAATTATTACCTATTCGAATCAAGAGACAATTGATCTTGGATTGGTGGTTGGAAACGATGGAATGGATGCAAACGACATCTTGTTAAATGTTCAAGATGGGATTTTATCATGGAAATATGAAGATGAACTAGAATGGAAGGAACTCTTTGCATTATCTTTGTTAATTGGACCACAGGGAGATCCGGGTAATGATGGGTTAGAAGTGACTATGCAAGTCGCAAATGGCTATATTCAATGGAAATATGTTGGAGAATCCCTTTGGCAAGACTTAATTGCAATTTCAACGCTCATTGGTCCTAAGGGGGATCAAGGTACAAGTGGTAGAGAAATCGTGATGCAAGTGAATGCTGGTTGGATTGCTTGGAAATATAGTGATGAGTACTCATTTAAACCTTTGGTTGACTTGATGGATTTGATTGGCCCAACAGGTGCTACTGGTATGGATGGTTTAGAAGTTGTTTTACGTGTAGCAGGAGGTTATATTCAGTGGCAATACGAAGGGGATTATGACTGGAATAATTTAATTGAAATTAGTACGCTTATTGGACCTAAGGGAGATTCTGGAAAAGAATTTATTATGAGAGTGTATAATGGTAATATTGAATGGCAGTATGTTGGTGATTTGGTATGGAATCAATTAATATCACTCACGTCACTCGTTGGTCCTCAAGGGGAACCCGGTATGAATGGATCACAAATTGTCCTTCAGGTGGATAGAGGATACATTCAATGGAAATATGATAATAGTGTCACATGGGAAAATTTAATAGAAATCGCAACATTGGTTGGCGAAACAGGTGCGACAGGAGCATCTGGAGAAGAAGTATTATTACAAGTATTGGATGGATACATCAAATGGAAGTATACAAGTGATGTTCTATGGACACCACTGATCGAAATAGCATCATTAATTGGCCCAAAAGGGGAACAAGGTAATCCAGGGAACAATGCTGAAGCTATATTGTTACAAGTACAAGGTGGTTATATTCAATGGAAATATGAACTTGGCATTGAGTGGACCAACCTGATATCAATGGAATCATTGATTGGTCCGACTGGGCCAAAAGGTGATACAGGCGATGCAGGAAAACAAGTAGTCTTCCGCGTTAGCACAGGATTTATACAATGGAAGTATGAAAGTGATCTTGAATGGAACAATCTTGTTTCACTAGAATTATTAATTGGTCCGCAGGGAGAAGCTGGTTTATCTGCTTATCAACTTTATTTAATACAACATCCAGAGTATACCAAAACAGAATCAGAATGGATGTATGATTTAGCCAATGGTTTACTTAGTGAACGAGCCATGTATATGGTTACATTTAACCCAATGGGAGGAGAACTACCAGAAGGGTATGAACCAATCATTTTCATCGAAGCAAGTAACACCATCAGCCTACCAATTCCAACCAAGATGGGTTATACATTTGAAGGTTGGTATTCAGGTTTAACAGTTAATGATGGTAAAATCACAAACATCACTCCGATACAGACCAATATGACAGTATATGCAAAATGGCGTGTAAGTGATTACTTTGTTGTCTTTTTCGATCATGATGGAACGTTTATTAAAATGGTAGGTGCACATAGTGGTGAAGACGTAACTCCGCCGAATAATCCATCCAGGGTTGGATATACTTTTTTAGGATGGAGTCATGAACTGAACAACATTACAGAAAGTAAAATCATCTACGCACAATATTCAATTAATCAATATACATTATCTTATATGCTACAAACGGATACTCCAATTACATTTGTAAAGTTAGGTATTGATCAATTTGGTGGAATTGCTTTGAGTGAAGGTGGAAAATTGTATATTTGGGGTATTGATTACTCTGGTAAATTTTTAGGTGGTACAAATGCAACATATTTAGTTCCAACCATACTTAATAGTCGAATTCCATTTAATGAAAATGAAGTCATTAGCGATGCATCGTGTTCTGATACACATTGTATATTATTAACATCACAAAATCGAATTCTAACGTTTGGCTACAATGGAAGAGGTCAATTAGGAAATGGTACTACCCAAGATTCGTTCGTACCTATCGACATAACAGGTCAGTTTCATTTTCAACATGACGAAACTGTTTTAATGGTTAATGCAAAGGTTCAAAATACAAGTATTCTAACCTCGGCAGGAAGATTGTTTTTGTGGGGGATGAACAGTTATGGTACTGTTGGAAATGGTGGAGGTAGTGATCAATTAATACCACTGGATATTACATCTTATTTCAACCTAAGATCTGAGGAAGTAATTATATCAACGCAGTTTGGCTATATGAATGTGGGAACTCTAACGAATCAAGGACGAGTTTTCATGTGGGGATACAATGATCAATATAGTGTTGGAAATGGATCAGAAGGGTTCTCTTATTATCCACCTAGTGTAAATTATCCATTGGATATTACGAATTATATAGACTTATCAGAAGATGAAATGGTAACCCAACTAAACGTACATTATTATCATACACATGTAATAACGAACATGGGTAATATTTTTGGTTGGGGTTCTAACTGGGCTGGACAAGTAGGTAATGGGACTACTTTAATAGTCATAACACCAACCAAAATTACGGATAATCTTAACTTACTAGAAGGCGAACAAATCACATCTATTGAAGGCAGTTTTCATAATTTCGCAATTACATCATTTAACCGTATTTTGTCATGGGGATATAACAATTACGGTCAATTAGGAGATGGTACACAAAATAACGCATCGACACCGATTGATGTTACTAGTAATTTATTATTAGAAGAAAATGAATTTATTCAATTACTCCAATTAGGAAATAGCAATACATATTTAATTACAAACAAAGGCCGCCATATTACATGGGGAGAAAATAGCAATAGCAATCTTGGTAAAGGCAATTTCAATTATTATGATAATCCACACATCAATCCACAGTTATATAAATATAGTTTATATCAAGTAGTTGAAGAAGACTATGGTACTACAATAAATTATCCAACCGTAAGTCAACTAGGATATACATTTAGTGGTTGGTTTACTGACTTTCATTATACGATGCCAAGTTCATATAGTGTCGTTCCTGCAAACAATTTAGATTTGTACGGAAAGCTAATCGCTAATCAATACGAAATTAGTTTTGAAAGCAATGGTGGAAGTCCAGTTTCATCCATTGTTCAAGATTATGGTACAGATGTATATCCACCAATAAGTCCAGTAAAAGAAGATTACACATTTGAAAACTGGTATATTGATTCATCGCTTGAAATACCTTATGTGTTCACAACAATGTCTGCTAGTAATATAACTCTTTATGCAAAATGGCAGCTTGCATACTTCGCGAATGAAAGTATTATAATGAGTAAATCAAGTTACAATCATGTTGTAGCTCTTACGGTCGATAATGAAGTATATACATGGGGAATCAATACACATGGTCAACTAGGAACTGGTGAGGAGGTCATTGTTAAAGTAGATGCAGGTAGAGAAATGTCAGTTGCTTTAACGTCCCTTGGTCGTGTTTTCACATGGGGATATAACGGTTATGGTCAACTTGGAAATAACACATTAACTGGTTCAAACATTCCAATTGATATCACATCCTACTTTAGTTTAACAGCAGATGAGATTATCCAAGATATCTATGGGGAAGCAAATTATACGATTTATGCATTGTCCTCAAAACACTATTTGTATGTTTGGGGACGAAACTTCTACGGGTCTGCTTGTCAAGCTTCTTGTACAAACTACAGTTTGCTTACACCACTTCGAATCGATTCCTCCTTCCCACTTGAAGTTGGTGAAGTCATTGATAATGTGTATTCCAATAGTTCGGCAGCTTATGTGCTTACATCTTTCAATAATGTATATGGTTGGGGAAGCAATTATTGGGGTAACTTTGGGAACGGAACAGCAGATTCTGCTTATATATGTGTTCCTTCGCCAGTTTTGCTCACCAATGTCATTAGTTTGACAGAAGGAGAAGTAATAATAGATGTGGTTGCAGGACCAAATATGTCTTATTTTGTCACATCTACAGGTAGATTATTTGGTTCTGGATACAATACCAATGGTCAACTAGGAGTGAACTATACCTCTTTCAGGATCTCTACAAAAACAGAAATTACATCAAACTTTGGATTTGCCGAAGCGGAAACCATACTAAAAATTGGTGTTGGTAATGGCAATAGTGTATTATTAACAAATATTGGTCGCGTGTTTGTTTGGGGAAGTGGACTCGGTGGAATTTTAGGTACAGGTGATGAAAATGATGTTATTTCTCCTCTAGATATTACAGCATTGTTTGATTTGGAAGAAGGAGACCATATCAAATCAGTTTATGTTGGAATTTTTCACTCGTATGCATACTCGATGAATGGGGTTGTGTTTGTTTGGGGTAATAATGCTTTAGGATTATTTGGAGATGGTACTTTTGATAGTAGTTTGATTGTGAAAGCAATCAATCAATAATTTATATTCAGGGATGAGTTTATACTTTAATGACTCATCTCTTTTTTATGAAAACAAATCATAGCTGTTTGAAATCTTGAAAAAGTCATTGACATTTTCACTCTTTTCTCGTATAATATTTGTGTATACAGGAAGCGTTTTCATCTGAAAATGCTGGTAGAGGAGCACTGTTTATGAATAGGTAATCTGAGGATGGCAACAAAGAGGATTACTGAAGATTTAGAGTGCCGAAACCTGTTAGTATGCCATGTGCTAACACGTTGGAAATTCTTCGTATGGGAGATTTCTGTCATTGAATGATTCAATGGAGCGCTACCGGTTAAACTTGAAGTTTAACCGGTTTTTATTTTTGTAAAATGGAGGTATCAATATGAAAGCAACAATCCGTGTAAGAATGAGTATGCATGATGCACATTATGGTGGTAATTTGGTCGATGGAGCAAGAATTCTTGGTCTTTTTGGTGATGTCGCAACCGAGTTGTTAATTGCGATGGATGGGGATGAAGGGTTATTCAAAGCCTATGAAATGGTGGAATTTATCGCACCTGTTTATGCGGGAGACTATATCGAAGCAACTGGGGAAATCATTAAAGTAGGAAACACATCGCGTAAAATGGAATTTGTTGCGAAAAAGGTCATTGTTGCTCGTACTGATATTTCAGCTACTGCTGCAGATTTACTTGCTGAACCAATTGTTGTTTGTAAGGCAATTGGAACTTGTGTTGTTCCTGCTAGTTTAAAACGAAAGTAGGAACTCTTATGGAAAAATTAATCATTACTGCTGCAATTTGTGGAGCAGAAGTTACAAAAGAACAAAATCCTGCTGTACCTTATACGATTGAAGAACTTGTAAACGAAGCCTATTTGTCTTATTTAATGGGGGCATCGATCATTCATTTACATGTAAGACGTGATGATGGTACTCCAACTCAAGATAGCAATCGCTTTAAGTTGGCACATGAGGCGATTCAAAAAGCATGCCCTGGTGTTATCATCCAGTTTTCAACCGGTGGTGCTGTTGGAATGACGATTGAAGAGCGGCTTGATGCAACAAAACTATGTCCTGAAATGGCGACCTTAGATTGTGGGTCGGTTAATTTTGGTGGCGATGAAGTATTTATTAATACCGAGAATGATATTATACATGTTGCGAAAACATTACAAGAACGCAGCATCAAGCCAGAATGCGAAGTGTTTGAAAAAGGACATTTAGACTCACTCCTTCGCTTACATAAAAAAGGACTGATTCAAGGACCTCTTCACATTGGACTAGTACTTGGGGTAAATGGTGGGATGAGCGGCGAACTCAGAGACTTTCACTTTATGAGAGAATCAATTCCATCAAATGCGACTTGGAGTGTAGCAGGAATAGGAAAATATGAGTTTCCGCTCGCCGAAGCTGCGATTATCCACGGTGGACATGTTCGAGTAGGGTTAGAGGACAATCTATTTATTGAAAAAGGCGTTTTAGCAAAATCGAATGCTGAATTAGTTGCAAAAGTAGTAAAAATGGCACGTAGCTATGGTAGAAGCATAGCAACTCCCGAAGAGGCACGTCAAATCTTACGAATCAAGGAGTAAAAAAGTATGAAACAAGGATGTCAATTTGGAACTCATCGTGTAATATTACCAATTGGTGCACTTCCACAAGCTGCTCAAAAACTAGATAACACGATGGATTTATATGACAATGAATTAAAGATAAATGTCAAAACACTCAATATTGATTCTGCGAGTTTCACACAAATGAAGCGTGTGTGTAACAACGATGCGGATGCGATTGGTCAAATGATTTCATCGATTGTAACAGAACGTGGGAAAATGCAAAATCCGGAAACAGGAAGTGGTGGCATGCTGATTGGAACAATTTCAGAAATTGGTCCTAAGTTTCCAGACAAGACCTTAAAAGTAGGTCAAATGATCGCAACACTCGTTTCCTTAACGCTTACTCCACTTCAAATTAAAACGATAAAACATGTTAACTTATCCAACGATCAAGTTGAGATCGAAGGCGAAGCAATTTTGTTTGCATCAGGAATCTATGCTGTTTTACCAGATGATTTACCTGTTACCTTAGCACTCGCAGCTTTGGACGTTGCAGGAGCACCTGCCCAAACAGCAAAACTAGTAAAACCTGGTGACACCGTCGCCATCATCGGTGCAGCCGGAAAATCAGGGGTGTTATGTTGTTATCAAGCGATGAAAAACGTAGGTCCAACTGGGAAGGTAATTGGAATAGATCGTTTTGATCATCAAAAAGAGTATTTGCTTTCTCGTAATCTTGCGCATGAGGTCATCATTCACGATGCAACCGATGCCTTTGGATTATACGAGGCAATGTTACAATCAAACAAAGAACAAGTTGATGTAACGATTAACTGTGTGTCTTTACCAAATACAGAAAATTCTTCGATTATGATAACGAAAAAAACAGGAATCGTTTATTTCTTTTCGATGGCAACTTCATTTACCAAAGCAGCTTTAGGAGCTGAAGGGATTGGAAGTGATGTTACGATGATCATTGGAAATGGATATACCCATAATCATGCAAATCTAACACTTGATATCATCAGAGAGTCGCAAGTCATTAAAGCGATTTTTCTCGAAAAATATGTCTAGGAGACGAAATTATATGGCAATCAAATTCAATCAATCGTATGTTAATAGAAAACATACATACTTTCCAACTGTGAGTGAACATGAGTGGAACGACTGGAAATGGCAAGTCAAAAACCGTATTAAGTCCGTTAGTGATTTAAACAAGTTTGTATCACTTTCCTCAGAAGAAGAAATTGCAATCCAAAAAGTATTGGGAAAATTGCGTATGTCAATTACACCATATTATTTGTGTTTAATTGATCCAAACGATGAACACTGCCCAATTCGGATGCAAGCAGTTCCTTCCATCTATGAGCTTAAAAATGGGAAGAATGATTTACATGACCCATTACATGAAGATGTGGATTCTCCAGTACCAGGGTTAACACATCGTTATCCAGACCGTGTACTGTTTTTAATCACGGATATGTGTTCGATGTATTGTAGACATTGTACAAGAAGAAGATTTGCTGGTCAAAAGGACAATGAGTTAAACATTGAAACCATTAACAAAGCAATTGATTATATTCGTAGTCACGAAGAAGTAAGAGATGTCTTATTATCGGGTGGAGATGCACTACTGGTAAGTGATGAGAGATTAGAATATATATTAAAAGAATTAAGAACGATTCCTCATGTCGAAGTCATTCGCATTGGAACAAGAACGCCTGTTGTACTCCCACAACGAATTACAGATGATTTGGTGAACATGATTAAAAAGTATCACCCAGTTTGGATTAATACTCATTTTAATCACATCAATGAAATCACGAATGAGACTAAAATAGCACTCGACCGTATGTTAAATGCAGGAATTCCACTAGGAAACCAATCGGTACTGTTACGCGGTATCAATGATTGTGTTCATAAAATGAAAGAACTCGTTCAAGCACTTGTGTATTTACGTGTTCGCCCATATTACATTTATCAATGTGATTTATCCATGGGGATTGAACACTTTCGAACAACCGTTTCCAAAGGAATTGAAATCATCGAGGGGTTACGTGGTCACACCAGTGGTTTCGCGGTTCCAACGTTTGTAGTGGATGCTCCTGGTGGTGGAGGTAAGATTCCAGTAATGCCACAATATGTGATTTCACAAGCACCTGGAAAAGTGGTTTTACGTAACTTTGAAGGTAAAATTACCGTATATCATGAACCAGATGGATACCATGATGATTGTAATTGCGATGCTTGTAAAGCAGGAAAAAATCAAGAATTAATTGGGGTTGTAAAACTCATTAGAAACTAAGAAAGTAGGTTAGAGTATGCTAGATCTGATTGGAACCTATCGACGCATTGCATTAATTGGTATGGCAAAAAACGCCGGAAAAACCACTGTTTTAAACCATATCATTAAAACCATAGCTAGTGAGTACCAATTAGCAATTACTTCAATTGGATTTGATGGGGAAGAGTTAGATCATATCTATCAAACGAAAAAACCTAAAATTGAGGTAATATCTGGGATGTTGTTCGCTACAACAAAAGATGCTCTAAAAGATTCTACGATGGATTATGATATAATCAAAGAACTTCCGATTACAACAGCAATGGGTGCGGTTGTTATAGGAGTTGCTAAATCAATTGGAACCGTACAACTAACCGGCCCATCACGAAAGCTCGAGTTAGAACAACTAAATCAAGAGTTTGTTACATTAGGTGCTGAAAAAATACTCTTAGATGGAGCATTTGGCAAACTTATGCAAGCAGATCATACGTTGGTTGATGCCTGCATTTTAGCAACAGGTGCATCGTACTCCACCGATATCAAAAAACTAGTTCACGATACACTTTATATTGCGAACTTGTTTGATTGTGCAAAATTGCATCACTTTAATGGGACTTTAAATGTGTTGCGGATTGAATCAGCGTTAACCAATGAATTTCATAATCAGTTTATATTAGACCAAGATACGAGTATGATTGAGCTAAAAGGTGCATGTACCGATTCATTTGTAACATTTGTGATGAAACAAAAACACAATCATCAACCACTTACCATTTTATTAGAAAATCCCACGTATTATTTTGTTGATGAGCGGATTGCAAAACTCGCAAGTGCGAAACAAATTCGATTTGCATTTAAGTATATTCCAAAACTATTAGCGATTACGATTAATCCACTCCACCCAAGTGGAGTATTACTAGATAAAGATGAACTAAAACATGCCTTTATGCATGTTACGAGTATCCCTATTATAAATGTGTGTGAATAGGCAGGAGTACGTTATGGCAGAATTAAATATAAATTTAGATATTGTTAAAGAATGTAGGACATTCGCACATATCATCGCAAACGATGTTCAACAAATGATCGATTGTCATACAACGGTTGCAGTTGAACGAGCGATTTTGCGTATTTTAGGTGTGGATGGTGTAGATCAATATGGTGTCCCACTTCCAAATGTCTTAGTAACTCATATCGAAGAAAAAGGACTCTTAGGAAAAGGAATTCTTTGGTTTCTTGGAAATGCGATGTTAGAAACTCATCGCTCTATTAACGAAATTGCTGATCTGGTTAGTAAAGGTATGCTTGATCTAAGTCAAGTGAAAGAACATACAAAAGAAGCTGTGACACGTGTGTTAGAACCAATCATTCGTTCACAACTAGACTTCATCAAAACAAACGTTGCGAAACGAAATGAGTTTTATACCAAGTTTGGTAAGCCAAAAAGCCCAGAACTCTATGTCATTGTCGCAACGGGAAACATCTATGAAGACGTCATTCAAGCCAAAGCAGCTGCAAGACAAGGTGCAGATATCATCGCCATCATTCGTTCGACAGGTCAATCCTTACTCGATTATGTTCCTTACGGAGCAACAACCGAAGGATTTGGTGGAACCTATGCTACACAAGAAAACTTTAAAATCATGCGTTCTGCATTAGATGAAGTAAGCAACGAGTGTGGTAGATACATTAAACTCGTGAATTATGCATCTGGATTATGTATGCCAGAAATTGCTTCGATGGGAGCACTAGAGCGACTCGATATGATGCTAAATGATTCCTTATATGGAATCTTATTTCGTGATATAAACATGAAACGAACCTTTATTGATCAATATTTTTCTCGTACGATCAATGCATACGCAGACATTATTATTAACACTGGTGAAGATAATTATTTGACAACTGCGGATGCGATTGAAGAAGCACATACCGTTGTTGCTTCACAGTTTATCAACGAACAATTTGCTTTACTTGCGAATCTAAAAGAAGAATTACAAGGATTAGGACATGCGTTTGAAATCAACCCACAAATTAAGAATGGCTTTTTATACGAATTAGCAAGTGCACAACTGTCACGTCAACTCTTTCCAAAGTCACCATTAAAATATATGCCCCCAACAAAATTTATGACTGGTAATATCTTTAAAGGCCAAGTCCAAAATGCTTTGTTTAATGTGGCATCAACCCTCACCAACCAACAAATTCATTTGCTTGGCATGATGACAGAAGCCATTCATACCCCATTTATGAGTGACCGTGGTCATGCGATTGCCAATGCCAAATATGTATTCCAAACGATGCAAGATTTATCTTCTGAGATTTCTTATAAACAAGGTGGTATGATTGAAACTAGAGCAAATCAAGTGTTACTAGAAGCACACAGTTTATTAAAACGGATTTCTGAAATTGGTCTTTTTCATGCATTGGAACAAGGAATGTTTGCGAATGTTAAGCGTAAGCCTACGCAAGGAAAAGGCTTAGATCATGTCCATGCAAAAATGGATGGATATATGAATCTTGTGTTAGATATGATGAAAGAAGAGCTAAAAGGAGGAAAAACATATGAGTAAAGTTAATTTCAAACGAATTGTACCATATGGGGATACTCTAGATGATGGTAAAGTACAAATAAGCTTTACTTTACCTGTGAAAGCCGATGAACAAGGAATAGCTTGTGCAAAAGAAATCGCGAAAAAAATGAACATAACGAGTCCGGAAGTTGTCCATCAAGAGGCACTTGATCAAGATTTTTCTTATTACATTGTTTATGGATCACTCTTTTCTGGAGTGGATTATACCTCAATCAAAGTAGATAAGGTAACATCGACTGCGATGAGCATGTATGAAATTGAAGAGTATATCGAAACTCAGATTGGAAGAAACATTGTAGTCGTAGGAGCATCGACTGGAACCGATGCTCATACGGTTGGAATTGATGCGATTATGAATATGAAAGGCCTTGCTGGTAACTACGGATTAGAACGCTATAAAGGCATTACAGCTTATAATTTAGGATCACAAGTCGAAAACGAAGCATTCATTAAATTTGCGAAAGAGGTCAAAGCAGATGTGTTACTTGTATCCCAAACCGTCACACAAAAAGACGTGCATGTCAAAAACTTAACGAATTTGATAGAACTACTAGACGCTGAACATATGAGACAAGATTGTTTGGTAATAGTCGGTGGACCTAGAATATCCAATGAACTTGCGAAAGAACTTGGATTTGATGCTGGGTTTGGGGTCGGAAAGTACGCACAAGATGTCGCAAGTTTCTTTGTTGTTGAACTTGCTAAGAAAATAAAGGAGGAGGCGTAAGCTATGATTTATAACAATTTTATTTATGAAAAGAAAGACCACATTGTTGTGTTATCCTTTAATCGTCCCAAATCTCTTAACGTTTTAAACATGGAAACATTATATGAACTTGAGAAAGTGATTAACGACATTTCAAATGACCCAGATGCTCGAGTGATCATTTTTACTGGATCTGGAAAGGCATTCATAGCTGGAGCTGACATTGCTGAAATGGAAAAAATGACTCCAGGCGAAGCAAACAAATATTCCATGTTTGGTTCAGAGTTGTTTCGTAAATTGGTTAACATGAATAAAATTACCATTGCAGCGATTAATGGATATTGTTTTGGTGGTGGAAATGAGTTTTCTCTTCATTGTGATTTACGGTATGCATCAAAATCAGCTCTGTTTGGTCAACCTGAAGTTGGACTTGGAATCATCCCTGGATTTTCTGGGACACAAGCATTACCAAGATTGGTTGGAATGGCAAAGGCAAAAGAATTATTATTTACGGGTAAAACCATATCCGCAACCGAAGCGTATCATATCGGCATGATAAACAATGTGTTTGAAGATGATGTGTTTTTTGATGAAGTATTAAAAATTGCAGGAATCATCGCGAAAAACTCATTCCAAGCAGTGATACATTGTAAACGTTCGATTCATGAAGGTTATCAAAAACCATATCATGAAGCAATTATCGTTGAGGCAAATCAGTTTGGAAAATGCTTCGAATCTCCAGAACAAAAAGAAGGTATGAGGGCGTTTATTGAAAAAAGAACTCCGAATTATCGTAAATAGGAGGAAGTAAGTATGAAAGTATTGGTAGTTGGAGCAGGAACCATGGGTTCTTTGATTGCACTGTCGCTCGCAGAAGCAAAACATTCGGTTATTTTATATGATATATCAGAAACTGCGTTACAAAAAGGATTTGCAACCATTGACAAGACACTAGAAAAAATGATTCAAAAGAGTAAAATAACGTCAGTTCAAAAACTAGAAACGATGAATCATATCTATTTGACCTTATCACTCGCAGAAGCAAAGCACGTCGATTTTGTGATTGAAGCAGCTAGTGAAAAGTGTGAAATCAAACAAGCCATTTTTAAAGAATTAGATCAAACAATTCAACCAAATGCAATTCTTTCGACAAATACGTCTAGTTTATCGATAGCTGACATCGCAAAAGATGTGAAACGTATTGATAAAGTATGTGGTGTGCATTTCTTTAATCCAGCAAATATCATGAAATTAGTCGAACTGATTGCTCCAATAACAACATCTGTTGAAACAATCACAGTAACAAAAGAACTAATTTCCTCGTTAGGAAAAACAGCAGTTGTTGTAAAGGAATCACCTGGATTTGTAGTAAACCGAATCCTAATTCCAATGATCAACGAAGCAATTGGTCTTGTATCAGAACAAGTTGCGAGCGTTTCTGACATTGATCAAGCAATGATGCTAGGCGCGAACCATCCAATTGGTCCTCTTGCATTAGCGGATTTAATCGGAAATGATATTGTATTAGCGATTATGAACTCGCTACACCAACAACTTAAACATGAAAAATATGCACCTCATCCTTATTTAATTGAGATGGTGGAACAAAATAAACTAGGTAGAAAAACCAAACAAGGGTTTTATACCTATGAATAAGTAAGGTGATTTATGAACAAAATGATTGATGACAAACAGTTCCAAGCATTGTTGTTAGATGGTATGAAGATCCACGTTGGTGGGTTTATGGGAGTAGGTACTCCAGAACCTCTCATGGATTTGATTGTCGAATCCAAGGTAAAAGACTTAACCATCATATGTAATGATGCAGGATACCCCGATGTTGGGGTTGGTAAACTCATTAAAAACAATCAAGTCAAACACTTGATTGCATCTCATATTGGTTTAAATCCAGTAGCTGGAAAGCTAATGATGGAAGGATCTATGCAAGTTACACTCGTTCCTCAAGGAACATTAGTAGAGCAAATTCGAGCCTATGGGTCTGGACTTGGTGGCGTTTTAACAAAAACTGGTCTTGGGACGATTGTTGAAGATGGAAAAGATAAAATTATCGTGGATGGTCAAACTTACATCCTCGAAAAACCACTAGGTGCCGATATGGCGTTAATTAGAGGATCATTTGTTGATCCATTTGGAAATGTGATATACCGTGCAACAACAAGAAATTTTAATCCAATAATGGCAACGGCTGCGAAAACTGTTGTGGTTTGGGCAGAAAAAATAGTTGACGAACTCGACAAAGAAAAAATCATGACTCCACATATCTTTGTGGATTACATCTTGCGGGGGTAGTAATGATGGAAGCAAAAGAAATTATCGCAAGACGAATTGCCAAAGAACTACACGATGGTGATGTCATTAACCTAGGAATTGGGCTACCTACGATGGTAGCAGATTTTGTTCCTAGCAATATCTCAGTTTATTTTCAATCGGAAAACGGTATGATTAACTTAGGTCCAACGCCAGTTGAGGGATCAGAAGATTATGACTTAACCAATGCGGGTGGAAACCCTGTAACGATTTTAAAAGGTGGAGCATTTTTTGATAGTGCGATGTCATTTTCGATTATTCGTGGACATCACGTCGATTTAACCGTATTAGGATCCTTACAAGTGGATGAACTTGGAAACATTGCGAACTGGATTGTACCAGGAAAATTAGTTCCTGGAATGGGTGGAGCAATGGACTTACTCGTTGGTGCGAAAAAAGTATTTGTTGCGATGACACACACCAATAAGGGCTTACCAAAGATTTTAAAACGTTGCACATTACCTTTAACCGCTGTAGGAGAAGTTGATTGGATCTTTACAGAACTAGCAGTTATTCAAGTTACTAAGGAAGGGTTAGTGCTAAAAGAATACCACGAATCTACTACAATTGATGAAGTTTGCAAGTTAACCGAAGCAAACTTAATCATTGATCCAATGTGTAAGGTAATGGAGTTATAATATGACAAATCATAAAGTGAATAAACCTTTGATTGGTGATTTGATTTGGGGGTTGCTATTTATCGGCATCACTACACTCTTTATCATTCCATCAACTCGAGGTGCGATTGGAAATGCGACACTAAGTTACCCCTATTTATTAGGATTCTTAAAAACATCGGTGTTGGCATCAATGGGAGAAATATTAGTAGGAAGAATCAAATACAAAGCGTATACTATCAATCGTCAAACGGTGTTGAAGTTTATTGTTTGGGGATTTTTAGGGATGTCATTTGTGCTCGTATTTCCTTTATTTAATGAAGGGGTAAAAGCATTACAAGGGAAAAGTTTACTTCCAAACATTGCTGGTCAAACTTTTTTAAGTAAGTTTGTTACAGCACTCCTGACTTCAACTCTAATGAATTTGATCTTCGCACCAACGTTTATGATTTTGCATCGGTTTACCGATAGTTATATTGATAAAAGTGTTGGTACAATTTGTCAAATGAAACAAATATCCTTATCAAGTGTTGTAGAATCAATCAACTGGAAATTCTTTTTTGGATTTGTTGTGTTTAAAACAATCCCTTTATTTTGGATTCCAGCTCATACGATAACCTTTCTATTACCAGAAGAGTATCGTGTATTGGTTGCTGCGTATTTATCGATTGCACTGGGTATTATATTGTCTTTGTCTACCGTTTTAGCGAAAAAGACGGATGTTTAATATAAGGAAGAGATCATTTCATTGGTTTGCGTGAAATGGTCTCTTTTTATTTTTCTTTCATAACTTGGAAAATTTTGATACAATGTAGTAAACGAATAAGCATGATTGATAAGGAGTCACAGATATGAACAAACAATTGTTTTCAAAAGAAAAATTAACGACTTATTTACTGATTGTTTCAATTATTACAATCACTTTGATTGGATTATATTTTTTAGGTTTGATATCATCTAGTATTTTAACAAAACTTTTTTCAGCAATTAGTGCTGTCTTAATACCATTTGTAATAGCATTTTTCTTGAGTTTCATCATTGGACCAATTGCAAATTGGTTTGAAACAAAACTAAGAATCAACAAAACAATCAGTATTGTGATAGCAATTTTACTTGGTATCGTGTTTATTATTGGGATATTATTTGTTTCGATTTTGTTTGTGTTTACACAACTGAATACCATTTTGACCAGTTTAATTTCATTGATTAATAATGCTTCCGTGGAATCCATTTTAGTTGAAATTACAGAGCTTATTGGTACGTATTTATCAAGCAATGACATAGGGGCAATTTTAGAAGAAATTTCAAACAATGGAGCATCCATTGAAAAAATCTTTACACTGCTTGGTTCCATCTTCATCACACTAACAGACATCGCTTCGAGTATTCTCTCAGTAATTGTAGTATTTGCCTTAGCTCCAGTATTCTTATTTTATTTGATTAAGGAAAAAACACTGATTTTTACCAGCATAGCTAAGGTCGCTCCAAAATCAATTAGAGGACATGTTATAGAACTAGGGAAACGTAGTGATCATGTCATTCGAATGTATTTTGTTGGACAAGGCATTATGATGATGATTATTTTTACTTATTTTTTCATCACATTGAGTATTTTGTCCTTCTTTATTAAGGGATTTGAAATTCAACATGCCTTTATCTTTTCATTGCTAATGGGATTATTTAATTTTATACCATACGTAGGAGCATGGTTAGGTTTGGCCGCTCCCGTGATATTCTTATTGACTCTACATTTGGAGTTTCAAGGATTACCTGGTATTGGTAACATGTATTTTATAGCTATTATTATTGTATTTATCATTCATTTGATTGAACAAGGACTTGAAATGAGCATTATTCAACCCAATGTCATTGGGAAGCAAGTTCACATTCATTCATTAGCGGTACTTGCTAGTTTGATCTTTTTCGGTGGAGTGTTTGGTTTTGTTGGTGTACTGCTAGCCGTCCCACTTGCTGGAACGATACGTGCGTTCATTGAATATTTTGGTGAGCAATCTCAAGCAAGTAATCCATTGCCAGCAGTGGAAGCCCCTGTATCTAGTAGTGATATCAATATCACAAAGAAAAAGAAAACAAAGAAATAAAGCAAAGGTGTTGTAAAATGATATCTATTTTAAATGAATACATAAAAAATCATCAAATATCAATGAAACAGTCAAGAAATGGTATCTATCAGTATTATGGAATACCTTACCCAATTATGCGTGATATGGCGAAAAGCATTATAAAGTCTAATCCAAAGACTATCTTTGAAGAACTCGATCCAACCATTTATGAGCATTTGATTCTATATACAATGGTCTTAAGAGGAGTGAAAGATATCAGTATTGGGCTTACACTTTTTGACCGCTTTTTATCTTTTGCAAAAGACTGGAGTACGGTTGATTCATTATGTCAAAATTTTGTGGTAACAAAAGAACATTTAGAAATTGTTTGGAATTTCTTAATGACACTCCTCAAAGTGGACAATGAGTTTGTACAACGAGTGGTTGCTGTGATGATACTAACTTATTTTATCAACGACCAATATATTGATAGGTTATTTGGAGTTCTTGATCAGTTAACACATCAAGGATATTACACAAAAATGGGAGTTGCATGGGCTGTTGCAACCATCGCATCAAAATATCCATCTAAAGTCATTGACTACTTACACAAGGGATCACTCGATATTTGGACACATAACAAAGCAATACAAAAAGCCAAAGAGTCATTTCGTGTAGAAGATTCAGTGAAAGAAAAACTACATTTGTTAAAACGATAAGAAAAAAACGAACTCAGGACATGAGTTCGTTTTGATTATTCTCTTAAAATAGATGATATAGATTTTCCTTTGGCCAATTCATCGATGAGTTTGTCTAGATAACGAATGTTCTTCATCAATGGATGATCTATTTCTGCAATTTTTACTCCACAAATCGATCCTGTTATTAAATGTCTTTTTTCATTCAACTTTGGTGCTTGATCAAAAAATGTGGTAAAATCAACTTCTTTTTCGATTTGGAGATTTAGTTCATCCATCGTATAACCAGTGAGCCAACAAATAATCGTATCAATTTCATCTTTGGTTCTATTTTTTCGCTCGGCTTTTTGGACATAGAGTGGATATACTTTGGAAAAACTCATTTGAAAGATTTTATGTTCGTTCATTGTGCACCTCTTATTGATTTGATGCTTTATTATAACATAGGAAAACAATCACAAACAATTATTTTATCTTACGAAATAGACGTCTTTATGATACAATTAAGATAGGTGATGAAAATGAAACAAACTACATACAAACAAGTAAAAGCAACTACATATGATGAATTTGGTCGTGGTCAAGTCATTGTCAATAAAAAAACATATGGTGTTTCTGGAATGATTCCTGGTGAGGTAGGAGATATTTCTATCCTAGGAGATTATGCAAAAGTTTTAACCATAGAAACAAAAAGCAAAGCAAGAGTGACTCCACCATGCAAGGTGTATGATCGATGTGGAAGTTGCCAACTTCAACATATTCATTATCAAGAACAACTCAAGTTTAAAACACAATATGTGATTGATTGCTTTGCGAACTATGATATTGCAATCAAACCCAAACCAATTATTGGAATGAACGAACCGTTTCAGTATCGAAACAAGAACCAATTTGGATACGGGTATGATAAATCAGGGAATATCATTACAGGGTTGTATGAGGAAAACACTCACAAATTAGTACCAGTAAAGGACTGTTTGATTCAAGATCAGCTTACAAATGAACTATTTGGTTCGGTACAAGAACTGATGACAAAGATGAGAATTCAACCCTTTCAAGAAGATAAACGGATAGGTATTGTTCGTTATGTCTTAGTGAAACGAGCATTCCAAACCAATCAGACACTAGTGACTGTTGTAACAGGTGTTGAGAATTTTCCAGGAAAAAAGGAATTTTTTAATGCGATTTTAAAAAAACATCCTGAGATTACAACGTTAGTCCAAAACATTAATAATCGAAAAACAAGTGTTGTATTGGGTGATAGTGAAAAAGTGTTTTTTGGAAAAGGGTTTATTGAGGATATCTTATGTGGATTAAAATTCAGAATTTCCTCGAAATCGTTCTATCAAATCAATTCCATTCAAACCGAAAAATTATATGGTTTGGTCAAACAGTATGCTAACCTTACGGGAGAAGAAACTGTTATCGATACCTATAGTGGAATCGGAACAATAGGATTAATCTTAGCACAAAACGCAAAACAAGTTTATTCGGTTGAATTAAATAAAGATGCTCATTATGATGCAATCTCGAATGCAAAAATAAATAATATAAAAAACATTCAGTTCTTTAATCAAGATGCCACACAGTTTATGATAGGATTATCGAGAGAAAAAGTTAAAGTTGATGTTGTTATTATGGATCCAACTAGAACTGGGTCCACCATAGAATTTATCAATGCATTGAGACAATTAAAGCCTAATAGAATCATTTATGTCTCATGTGAACCAGCAACACAAGCAAGAGATGTGAAGGATATTGTTAATACAGGTTATCGATTAGTCGAAATAGTTCCAGTAGATATGTTTCCACAAACATATCACGTTGAAACTATCACATTGCTTTCTCTAAAAACCGCTTAACAAAGCCATTCATATAATAAGACAAGAAGCATTTATCCCTTAAAAACTGGGTTAAATGCTTCTTTTTTTGTTTTTGCCCAATGTGGAAACATATCAAAATCAATGTGGAAACATCAAACTATGTCTAAGCATATATTTTCTTGAGTGTGAGAACATCTATTTGATAAAAAATTATATCACAACAACCCGATATAACATCTTAGCTAAGCCATCGGGCGCGTGATATGTTTCCACAATTATTGGTTCAGTTTTTAAGAACTCAAAACGACGTTCTTTGAACTCATTGTCTGAATAATTCTTGGTTCCTGCAACACAGTATACGATCTCATTTGGACTGACTGATATCATTTTATATATGAATGTACTCAAAATCTCTGAATCAAGTTCATCGATGACTAGATTCTTTTTACCTAGAATCTCGTTGATTTTATCCATACGT
>Ga0208462_1000739_pt1 | contig 28205 bp, 18 predicted proteins | sample AD_SCU001_MetaG_FD_184452 | JGI IMG/M metagenome (GOLD analysis project Ga0208462, IMG submission 184452) | Active sludge microbial communities of municipal wastewater-treating anaerobic digesters from China - AD_SCU001_MetaG (SPAdes) (version 2) | ecosystem: Engineered > Bioreactor > Anaerobic...
CGCGCGCGGCCATAGAAAGGTCGATTCCCGTCGTTCTGGACCCGGTGGGAGCCGGCGCCACCGCCTTCCGGACGGATACGGCCAGGCGCCTGCTCGATGAATTCGGGATCACCGTGCTCCGGGGGAACGCGTCGGAAATCATGGCCCTTGCGGGTCTGGACAGCACCACGCGGGGCGTGGACTCGGTGCACGCAACCGCCGAGGCACGGTCTGCAGCGGTTGAATTGGCCAATGTGTACAAAGCGGTTGTGGCGGTCACCGGCGCGGAGGACTTCATCACCAACGGGCCAAAATCCGCCAGGGTCGCCAACGGACATCCCCTCATGGGCAGAGTCTCCGGCACGGGGTGCGTGGCGTCTTCGATCGTGGCGGCCTTTTGTGCGGTTCAGCCGGACCCTCTGGTGGCCGCAACGGCGGGATTGTCGGTGCTCGGAATCGCGGGCGAGCTTGCCGCACGGGACAATCCCGGACCGGGGACGTTTCAGCACCTTCTGCTGGATGCACTCGACGCGATGGAATCCCGGAACATCGAAGAGAAAGGACGAATTGCCGTTTCATGGGAACAGTGAGCCCGCCCGTCGATTATACCCTGTACCTGGTCACCGACCGGGGGCTTGCCGCGGGCCGTTCCTTCGACGACATTGTCAGGGAAGGCGTCGAGGGCGGGGTTACCCTGGTGCAGCTCCGTGAGAAGGACCTTGCCGTCAGGGATTTCGTTGCGTGCGCCGTCGCTCTCCGGAATCTGCTCGGGGAGTACCGGGTTCCCCTGATCGTTAACGACCGAGTGGACGTCGCCCTGGCCTGTGGAGCCGCCGGGGTGCACCTCGGGCAGGACGACATGGACTGTTCGAGCGCCCGCCGTATCGTCGGGCGGGGCCTGATCGTCGGTGTCTCGGTGAGTTGCGTGGAGGAGGCGGTGAAGGCCGAAGCGCAAGGGGCCGACTACCTGGGAGTGAGCCCGGTGTTCAGCACGCCCACGAAGACGGATACTCCTCCCGCGGTCGGGCTCGTTGGGCTGCGGGCCATCCGGACGGCGGTTCGCCTGCCGCTGGTCGCAATCGGAGGGATCAAGGCGGAGAATGCGGCGGACGTGATACGGGCGGGGGCGGACGGCCTGGCGGTGGTGTCGGCGATCATGGCCTGCCCCGAGCCTCGGATTGCGGCCCGGACGCTGAAAGCGGCCATTGCCGAGGCACGGGCCCGGGTTCGCACCGCGCGGATCGGCTGAGGGCCCTCACAGCTCGGACTCGCGGTGCTGTGGCCGGCGTCCCCGCGCCTGGTATCAGCTTCCTCATGCGAAAGCCAGGCCGTCGTCATCGTGCGGGCCAGGTCCCGAGGGCCTGGAAGAACCCGGATTCCCACCTTTGTGCAAACCCGGCGGGGAAGGCGATTTCTTTTCATCGCGAGAGCCGCCCTGCACCGGAAGCTCACAACGAAGGATGCGAATGTCCCGGTTCGGCGCGTTTTCTCACGGAACAGTCGGGCGGGGCACTTTCTGACGATGTGGCACGCACCCGGTGCCACTTGCCCCGGACCGCGCGATTCAACCTGCCATGCAAAAGAAAACGGGAATCCCGAGCAACACCGCTGCTCCCGGTTCCGGCCGGGTGGAAAGCACCTTGCATTTTCCTGCAAAATACAACGAGTCATCTCAAGAACATGAATTGGTCTGAAAAAGAGTTTATATATGCTAGTACTAACATATACGCACGGCGATATTAAAATTCAGCATATGTTTATACTAACATAATAAAAATGAGGGAATCCCAGCCAATAAGATATTGACAACTCCTATTCATGATATAGGATGGACACGCGTCATCAGTGGTCTCGGTGGTTCGCGCGGATTTACGAACGGCCTTTTCTGTTGGCCGGCGGAATGCTGAGGCCGTATCCGGATCAAGAGACAAAGCCTGTCGATGTCGGAGTGTGTTCGGTGAGAGAGGATTCCGCCTTTCCCGGGAGATAGGGGAAGGTTCTCCGGTGGCCGCTGTTTGTCATGTTGTTTGGGCTTCTCTTTGAATCAGGAGACGTTTCATGAAACTTCATTTGTGAAGCGGGACTTCCAGGCCGGTAGGTTACCGGCGTTGCGAAGTCCGTTTGCCGAGCTGATCGCCCTCCATTCGAACTTCGCAAAACAATCCTGGAATACCCTCCGTGTTCTGTTCCTTTTAGTCTTGCCGGGCAGGTAGTCACGCCGGACGGGGACCCCCCGGTGCGCTCCCGCCCGGCAATTCGAAACTGACGGGGCACGAATTCCGCTGCATCCATGGCATCGCTTCGCGCAAAGTGGTGAGTCGCGGTTTTCGGCGGCTTTGCCGGGGGTCTGGAGGTCTGTCCCGATCACCATGCCCGCGCCGCGGCGAGGTGACGCCGGCAGGAAGGGCCGCGGGAGGCTTTTCCCCGGCGCTCCGGCATGAAGGGGGGGCGGCGCAGGGTCGGCAGGCAGGCTGAATGCGGATTCGGATGCCGGCCTCGACCAATGCGTCATGCGCCGATCCCCTGCATTCCGGGATGCCGGATCGCTGCAATCGACCGACGGGGGCGGAGGCCGTTCAACGCATCATTGCAACCATACTGAGCAAAGGAGAAGAAGATCGATGGGCGAAGATATCATCAACCTGACGGTAAGCGGGAAGAATTTTCAAGGAAGGAACATCCGGGGAAAGCGGGGGCAGACCGTACTCGAAGTCTTGAAGGACAACGGCATCCATGTTCCCACCCTGTGCTACCATCCCCGGATGCCACCCTACGGGGGATGCAGATTGTGCATCGTCGAAATCGAGAACATGCGCGGTCTCCCGCCTTCCTGTACCACCCCGGCAACCGACGGAATGGTTGTGCACACGCACTCACCCAAGGTGGTCGGGGTGCGTAAAACGGTGCTGGAACTGCTCCTCGCATACGGGGACCACAATTGTCTGCTGTGCGAGCAGACGGGCAGCTGCGAGCTGCAAAACCTGGTTTACGAGCATGGCATCGACCATGTTCGCATCAAGTCGGAATTCGTTCCCAAAATCAAGGACGATTCACATCCGATGATCGTCCGCGACCACAACAAGTGCGTGCTGTGCGGCCGGTGCGTCAGGGCCTGCCTGCAGGTGCAGGTGAACGGCGCCATCGATATCGCGGCTCGCGGTTCGGATTCCTACATCACGACGTTCAACAACACCAACCTGATGGAATCGAGCTGCGTTTCCTGCGGTCAATGCGTTCAGGCATGCCCGGTGGGTGCCCTGACCGAGAAAAAATCGAGGTTCAAGGGCCGTGCGTGGGAAATGAAGAAAGTCCGCACCACCTGCCCCTACTGCGGTGTGGGTTGCCAGATGTGGCTGCACGTCAAGGGCGGCAGGATCGTCAAGGTGACCGGGGTCGAGGAAGGCGCCCCCAACCATGGGCGATTATGTGTCAAGGGAAGGTTCGGCTACGACTTCATCTATTCGGAGGACAGGCTCAAGACGCCTCTCATCAAGAGCAACGGCGGTTTTCGCGAAGCGTCCTGGGATGAAGCCCTCGATCTCGTCGCCTCGAGGCTCAAGGAAATCATTGCAAAGCATGGTCCGGACTCTGTTGCCGGAGTGAGCTCGGCTCGAAGCATCAACGAAGATTCCTACCAGATGCAGAAGCTCTTCAGGACGGCTATCGGCACCAACAACATAGACAACTGCGCGCGTGTCTGCCACGCTCCAACCGTGGCGGGCCTGGCGAAATCTTTCGGTTCCGGGGCCATGACGAATTCGTTTGACGATTTCGCCAACGCGAAAATGATCCTGGCCATAGGCACGAACGCGACCGAGGCACATCCGGTGGCGGGCACGTATTTGAAGAACGCGGTGGCCAACGGCGCCGGGTTGATCGTTGTCGATCCGCGACGCATAGAGCTTGCCGACCATGCCGTGCTGCACGCTCAGATAAAAGTGGGAAGCGATATAGCCTTTCTCAACGGAGTCATGAACGTTCTCATCAGCGAGAATCTCTACGACAAGCAGTATGTGGCCTCATACACCGACGGTTTTGAATCGCTCAAGGCCAAGGTGATGGAATATCCGCCGGAGAAGGCCGCGGGCATCTGCGGCGTAAGCGCGGAGATGATTCGGGATGTGGCGCGCCGCCTGGCTTCCGTAAAGCCGGCGCTCCTGGTCTATACCCTGGGCATCACCGAGCACACCTGCGGTATGAACAACGTGCTTTCCTGCGCCAACCTGCAGATGCTCCTCGGCAACGTGGGGTTTGCGTGCGGCGGCGTCAACCCGATAAGAGGGCAAAACAACGTCCAGGGTGCCTGCGACATGGGGGCTTTGCCGAATCTTTTCCCCGGCTACCAGAGAGTTGATGATCCCAAGGCCCAAGAGAAGTTCAAGGCCGCATGGAATGTTGCAAGCCTGCCCGACAGGCCCGGGATCATGCTGCCCCAAATGCTCGATGGGCTTGCGGATGGAAAGATCAAGGCATTTTACATTTTCGGCGAGAACCTGGCCAACAGCGAGCCGGATATCAAGCACGTCGAACACTGCCTGAGCTCTGCCGAGTTTCTGATCTGCCAGGACAACTTCCCGAACGAAACCACGCGTTTTGCGGATGTGATCCTGCCGGCCGCCGCGTGGAGCGAAAACGACGGGACATTCGCCAGCAGCGAAAGACGCATCAGCAGAGTCCGAACCGCGAGCGAGGCGCCGGGGATATCCAGGCCGAACTGGTGGATCTTCAAGGAGATAGCGCGACGAATGGGCCAGGATTGGAAGTCCGAGAGTGGCCAAGAGCTGTGGGACAACGAGATATCGGTACTGTCGCCGCCGTTTGCCGGCATCAAGTACTCGCGCATCGAGGGCGACGGGCTGCAGTGGCCGGTTCCCACGGAAACCCACCCGGGAACGCCCGTCATGCACAAGGACGGCAAATTCACCGGCGGTCGCGGTCAGTTCGTGGCCGTCGACTGGACGCCTCCGAAGGAAGTCCCGGACGCGGAATACCCGTTCACATTCTGCACGGGCCGGAGACTGTATCACTATCATACCCGGACCCAGACCGGCCGTTGTCAGGGGTTGAACGAGCTCCTGGGCGAGGAGACGGCGGACATCTCGCGTTTGGACGCCGTAGAGCTGGGCATCGAGGATGGCGAGTACATTCGCGTGCGCTCGCGTCGAGGAGAGGTGAAAGTCAAGGCGAGGGTTACGGATCGGATGCAAAAGGGCAATGTCTGGATGGCCTTCCACTTCCGGGAGGCCTGCGCCAACTGGCTGACAAATCCGGTCTTCGATCCGGTGACGCAGACAGCGGAATATAAAGCGTGTGCGGTGAAGGTCGAAAAGATTGTGTAGGATTTCGAGGAAGTGTATTTGCCGGGCGAGTTGATCATTACCACTCGCCCACTCATCGAAAGAGGAGAAAAAGACATGGGAGTCACACGGCGTGAGTTCCTTTTCATCTCGGGAGCCATGGGAGCCGGTCTGGCGCTGTCGTCTCTGGGGGTCGACATGCTTCCGGTGGTGGCCTATGCGGAGGGGCTCAGTAAAATCGACAAGGTGAAAAGTGCGAAGGAGACGTATTCTCTGTGTTACCACTGCGCGGTAACCTGCGGGCTGATATGCAGCACCGACACAAAAACCGGCAAGATCATAAACATCGAGGGAGATCCGGACAATCCCATCAACGAGGGATCGCTTTGCGCGAAAGGTGCGGCGTCGCTCCAGATGTCGGCCAGAAATGAAAACCGCCTGACCAGGGTTCTCTATCGCAAACCGGGCGGCGACCAATGGGAGGTCAAGACGTGGGACTGGGCCTTGACCAGGATCGCCAAGAACATCAAGGCGGTACGGGACAAGGAATTCATTGTCAAAAACGCCAAAGGGCAGGTGGTCAACCGTGTCGAAGCTCTGGCTCACATGGGCAGCTCCAAGCTCGACAATGAAGAGTGCTGGATGATCACCACCGCCATGAGGGCACTTGGTCTCGTCTATTTGGATCACCAGGCGCGGGTCTGCCACGGGCCCAGCGTGGCCTCGCTGGCGGAGTCTTTGGGACGCGGGTCGATGACCAATCACCCCATCGATATCGGCAACAGCGATTGTGTCATCGTCATGGGCAGCAATGCGGCGGAAGCTCACCCCATCACCTTCAGGTGGGCCATGCGCGCCAAGGACAAGGGGGCGAAAATCATCCACGTCGATCCTCGCTTTACCAGGACTTCGGCCGTGGCGGACCATCATGCGTTCCTGCGTCCCGGGACCGACGTCGCCTTTGTGGGCGGCATGATCAAATACATTCTCGACAACAACAAATATTTCGAAGAGTACGTCAGGAATTACACCAACGCCTCGTGCATCATCGACGATAAGTACAGCTTCAAGGACGGTCTCTTCTCGGGTTACGATCCCGCTGCCAGGAAATACGACAAGTCGACCTGGGTGTTCAAGCTCGATGCCAACGGCATCCCGAAAAAGGACCCGACCTTCCAGAATCCCAGGTGTGTTCTGCAGATGATGAAGGCCCATTACGCGCGGTACGATTTTGAAAAGGTGTCTTCGATCACCGGAACTCCCATAGAAGATCTCAAAACAGTCTATGAAGTCTACTCTTCGACGGGGGTGAGAGACAAGGCGGGGGTAATCCTCTACGCCCTCGGCTGGACTCAGCACACGGTGGGCGTGCAGAACATCAGGTCCTTCACCATCGTGCAACTGCTGCTGGGGAATATCGGCATCGCGGGGGGCGGCGTCGCGGCCTTGCGCGGACAGCCCAACGTCCAGGGATCGACGGATCAGGCCATCCTCACGCACATTCTCCCAGGCTATCTCAAGACACCGGTGGCTTCTCTGACCACGCTGGACGAGTACCTGGCGAAGAACACCCCAAAGACCAGGGAGCCCCAGTCGGCCAACTGGTATCAGAACACGCCCAAGTACATGGTGAGCCTCCTCAAGACCTGGTACGGCGACAAGGCTACCAAAGAGAACGGTTTCGCCTATTCCTACCTTCCCAAGAACGATGACGGTCAGGATACGACGCTTTTGGATCAGATCGACAAGATGTATGAGGGGAAGATCAAGGGCTTTACGTGCGTCGGCCAGAACCCGGCGTGCAGCAACCCCAATTCCAACAAGACCCGGAAGGCCCTCGCCAAACTCGACTGGATGGTACACATCAACATTTTCGACAATGAGACGGCTTCCTTCTGGAAGGGGCCGGGAATGGATCCGAAAAAGGTCAAGACGGAGGTCTTCCTCCTGCCGGCGGCGGCTCAAATGGAAAAAGAAGGCAGTATGAGCAATACCGGGCGCTGGCTCCAGTGGAAGTATGTGGCGGAGAAGCCGCCCGGAGAGGCGCTTTCGATGGGCGATATCCTCTATCGGCTGGTGATGAAGCTGAAGGACCTCTACAAGAAAGAGAAAGGGGCGTTCCCCGATCCCATTGTCAATCTGCAATGGAATTATGCGGATGCCAAGGGGATGTATGATTCCACGGCGGTCGCCAAGGCGATGAACGGATATTTCCTGGAAGATGTCACCGTTGGGGACAAGTCTTTCAAAAAGGGGGAATGCGTTCCCGGCTTCAGCTACCTGCAGGCCGACGGAAAGACCTCGTGCGGCATCTGGATTCACTGCGGGAGTTTCACGCAGGATGGCACCAACCTGATTGCCCGGCGGAAGAAGGACGACCCGACGGGTCTTGGCCTTTACCCCGAATGGGCTTGGGCCTGGCCGATGAACCGGCGCATCCTGTACAACCGGGCGTCGGTGGATGAGAATGGACAGCCCTGGGATCCCAAGCGGGCGGTCCTCAAGTGGGCAGACGGGAAATGGGTGGGCGATGTTCCCGATGGTCCATGGCCGCCCCTGGCCGACAAGGAAAAAGGCAAACTGCCTTTCATCATGAAGCCCGACGGTGTGGCTTCCCTGTTCGGGCCGGGACTGGTGGACGGGCCGTTCCCCGAGCACTATGAACCCCTCGAAAGTCCGCTTGATAAGAGCCTCATCTCGGCCCAGCTGAGCAGTCCCGTCATCAGGATCTTCAAGGGTGAATGCGATAAGATCGCCGGATGCGATCCGAGGTTCCCTCTGGTCTGCACCACCTACTCATGTACGGAGCACTGGTGTACGGGCGCGGACACGAGATGGCAGTCGTGGCTCACGGAAGCCATGCCGCAGGCCTACGTCGAGGTCAGCAAGGAGTTCGCTGAACTTCGTGGCATCAGAAACGGGGATAAGGTCAAGGTTGAATCGGTTCGCGGCAAAGTCGAATGCGTGGCCATGGTCACCACACGGCTGCGTCCGTTGAAAGTCGGCGGACAGACCCTGCACCAGGTCGGGATCACCTACAATTATGGCTGGCTCTTCCCCAAGGATTGCGGCGACAGCGCCAACCTTCTTACCCCAACGGCCGGCGACCCCAACACTGGAACCCCGGAATACCGAGCCTTCATGGTCAACGTGAGCAAGGTGTAGGAGGAGTGAGACATGTCCAAGGGAAAATCCATAATGGTTGATACCTCCAGGTGCACCGCCTGCCGTGGCTGCCAGGTGGCCTGTAAACAATGGAACGGTTTGCCCGGCACGAAGACCAGGCAGGTGGGCACGTATCAGAACCCCCAGGACGTCTCCGCGGAAACGTGGAAGCTGGTCCGGTTTTCGGAGGGGATCAAGGAAAACGGGAAACCCTACTGGTACTTCTTCTCGGAGCAATGCCGGCATTGCCTCGAACCGCCGTGCGTGGATTCCATCGGCGGATACCAGCCGGAAGGTGCGATGAGGGATGAGGCGACGGGTGCGGTGATCTTCAAGCCGGCGTCCAAGGAGGCGCCTCTCGAGGAAGTCAAGGGCGCCTGCCCGTACAACATTCCTCGCCAGGACGCCAAGAGCAAGGAGTTTTTCAAGTGCACCATGTGCCTTGACCGCATCACCAACAACAGGATTCCGGCGTGCGTTCAGAGTTGTCCCACCGGCGCGATGGCGTTCGGAGAGCGGGACGCCATTGTCGAAATGGTGAAGAAGCGCGTCGAGGAGTTGAAGAAGACCTATCCCAAGGCGATGGCGCTCAACCCGGACGAGGTCCGGGTGATCTACATCGTCACGGACGATCCCAAGAAATACCACCAGTACGCGGTGGCATGAAGAACGGGGCGGATGTCCCCGTTTCGACGGTTGGTATCCGCCCCTTTTCAAATCCCGGTTTCCGATGCGCTTCGGGGGGGACGATCCCCATGTGCCGGATGGAAATCGAGCAGTTCATGATCGATACGAGCGGCAGCGTCATTAAAGTCAGGCAGGGTGCCGAATCCGTCACCCGGCCATCCCGTACCCCGGCGGCGGCGAGCCGCCGGAGCGTCAAGAAATCCCGCCGAAGGTCTCCCCAAAATCGCAAAATTGTTTTATATCAGGATGTGCCGACACCTGCCGGGTCTTTCACTGGGCCGGGCGGGCAGGTATGGCGAATCCGCATTGTCGACGGCATGGGTGAGCATGAGCAGCGAGCGACGTCCCGGACTGGACCGAAGAATCATCATCTGCGTTTCCATCGTAACCGCCCTGGTTCTTACCGCCGGCGCAATCCTGACCTGGTGGGCGTCGCGCGTGGTGCGGCAGGTGGTGACCGATCAGTTCAACGCGGAGCAGCTTGCGGTGGCTCGCGGCGCGAAGTACTTCGTGGAACGTGAGTTCAACCACCTCAAAAGGTCACTGACCACCCTCCTGCAATATATCGCCGTCATTCCGGAGGTTTCCACCTTAGCTCCCGGCAAAGAGCGACTCGTCAGCCGGGTCACGGAAAGCGGGGTACGGACGATCGAGCTGATCGATCCGGAAGCTCGGACAAAATGGGTCTATCTTGCCAATGACCGGCTGGTTTCAACCGCTCCGCTGGACACGGATTCGCTGCCGCGGATCCCTGCGGATTTTTTCTCTGAGAACTCGCTGTGGTTTTCCCGCCCCGTCGTCACGGACTCCGGCATCACCCTCACCATTGCTGCCCGGATGCCCGGGAAGACGTCCCGCATCGTGCTGTTCCATCTCGACATTGCATGGTTTCTGGACCCGTTCTTGAAAACCGTCCACTCCGGCAGGACGGGATACGCCTGGATCATCGACGGCGACGGCATCTTCATGTACCATCCCAACAGGGATTATGTGGGGCAGAGTGCGTTTCAGGCGCGCGAGCGGAAATTCCCGGGGCCTTCCTACAACAAGATCCACATCATTCAGGGTGAGGAGATGCTGCAGGGCATGGAAGGCACCGGGGATTATACATCGACCTGGCATCGGGGAAAAACCGGATTGGTCCGCAAGCTCATCGCCTTCACTCCCCTTCGGATTCCGGGTGAGCCGCCTCAGCTCTGGTCGATTGCCGTTTCGGCTCCCGCTCACGAGATCGAAGAGGCGATCTGGAAGAACCTTTACTGGCAGCTCACTTTCCTGGGCCTCGTTGCCGGAGTGCTCGTCCTGGCCGCGTCAACGATTCTATACCTGGAGAGGCGATGGCGCCAGACCCTGGAAAAGCAGGTGCATGCCCGCACCGAAGAACTGAAACGATCGGAGGAGAATTACAGGTCCCTGGTGGAAAGCGCCGAGGATTTCATTTACACGCTCGACAGGGAGGGCCGCTTTCTATCGGTCAACAGCTTCACGGCCGGCTTTTTCGGCTCCACTCCCGAGGCCCTCATCGGAAAATCCATATACAGGCTGTTCCCCGAGGACGTGAGGGAACGCCTGGCCCAGCGGGTTCTCCATGTCTTTGAAGCGGGCACGAGCATTCGAGATGAAATCGAGTGGATGAACCGATACAACCCGACCTGGATTGCCGTCAACTTCATGCCATTGAGGGATGAGGCGGGGAAGGTCAAGGCGGCCCTGTGCATCGCCAGGGACATTACGGAGAACAAGAAGCTGGAGAGGCAGCTGATAGGGGCGGAGAAACTGGCATCGCTGGGGACGCTGGCGGCCGGGGTAGCTCATGAAATCAACAATCCGCTCGGGGTGATCCTCGGATTTTGCGACCTGCTCATTCGACAGAAAGAACCGGGGTCCCAGGAGTACGAGGACCTGAAAATAATAGAGGCACAGGGATTCTACTGCAAGGACATCACCGAGAACCTGCTGAGCCTTGCACGGTTGGATCGTTCGGAGAAGAGGCACTCCAACCTGGCCGAGTGCATCCAGGACACAATCAGGATCGTTCTGCATACCCTCGAAATGAACGGCATTCAGCTGGCCGCGGAATGGGGTCCCGATATCCCTCCGGTTCGAGGCGATTACGGGCAGCTGCAGCAGGTGTTTCTGAACCTGATCAACAATGCCGTTGCCGCAATGAAGGATGGCGGCGTCCTCACGATTCGAACGAAGAGGGGCCCAGGTGGCCGCAATGTGTACGTGCAGATAGAAGACGAAGGCTTCGGTATTCCTCCGGAGAACCTCGATCTGATTTTCGAGCCCTTTTTCACCACTAAACCCGAAGGCGAGGGCACGGGACTCGGGCTTTTCGTCAGCTACGGAATTGTCAATAAATACGGTGGGGCCATCGAGTGCGAGAGCAGAACTGCGGATGCTCCGGGAGAGAAGAGCGGGACGATTTTCACCGTGAGACTTCCCATCGCAGGGAGAGGGGAAACATGAAAGGCCGGATCTTGATCGTCGATGACAAAGCGGAAATGCTCCTGCTCTTGAAACGGATCATCACGGAGGGAACTCCTCACGAGGTCGTGGTCGAGTCGAGCGCGCCGGATGCCCTCAAGCAGATACGGGAGACGCCCTTCGATCTGATCATTACCGACCTCAGGATGCCTAAAATGAACGGCATCTCGCTGCTTGAGGCTGCCAGGGAGGTCGACCCACAGGTTGCGGTAGTCATCGTCACGGCCTACGCTACCATCGACACCGCGGTTGAGGCCACCCACAAGGGGGCGTTCGATTACATCACCAAGCCGTTCCGGAGCGAACGGATTCTGTTGACCATCGATAAGGTGATGAAATGGCGTGAGGTGACCTACGAAAACCGGGTGCTTCGCGAAACTCTGACCGGTTCCGGATTCCAGAGCCTCATGGTTGGGGCCTCGCCGGTCATGAGGGAGTGTATGCAGCGGGTCCGGCAAGTGGCTCCCACCAATGCAACGGTCCTGATCACCGGTCCAAGCGGCACGGGCAAGGAACTGATCGCCCGCTCGATCCATCGTTACAGTACCCGAAGCAATCGAAAACTGGTGACGGTGAACTGCACCGCCATTCCTGAATCCATCCTGGAAAGCGAGCTCTTCGGGCACGTGAAAGGAGCTTTCTCGGGGGCGTGGAAAGACAAGAAAGGGCTGGCGGAAGAAGCGGACGGAGGGACTCTGTTCCTGGACGAGATCGGCGACATGAGTCTCGTGCTTCAAACCAAGCTTCTGAGGCTTCTTCAGGAGGGGGAATACAAGCCGGTTGGGAGCGTGTTGACAAAGAAGGCGGATCTGCGGATCATCGCGGCCACCAATCACGATCTGCTTGCCGACATTGCCGCAAGGCAATTCCGGGAGGACCTCTTCTACCGGCTGGACGTGATACACCTGAAGCTGGCTCCTCTCAAAGAGCGCAAGTCCGACATCCCGCTGCTGGCCTATCACTTTCTCAAGAAATACGCCAAAATACACGGGAAGGACGTGAGGGACATCTCCCCGGAGGCCATGCAGCACCTGGGGGCCATGGAATTCCCGGGAAACATCCGTGAACTGGAGAACACCATCGAAAGAGGGGTGATCTACTGCCGGGGCAGCATCCTGGCGGAAGCGGACCTGTGGCACACTTCCGGCCGGGAGACCCCCTGCGGGGACGTCGAGGAGAACATCAACGGGTTGCCTTTTCGTCAAGCCAAAGAGCAGATGATGCGGGTGTTCCATCGGAGCTACATTGAGCGTTTGTTGCGGGAGAACAATGGGAACGTCAGCCTGGCTGCCGAAAAGGCTCGCATCCAGCGCCAGTATCTGCACCGGCTCATGAAGGAAGCGGGCCTCAGCTCCGAGGATTACCGCCAAAAGGACGAATAGAAGGCCATGGATGGAAAAGCTTCCGGCGGACCCGGAAACAACAGGGAGGGGAATGCGAGGGAGCCCCGGCGAGATAGAATTGGCGGAAGGACCGCTCCTTGACGGATTCTAGGAAGTACCTGCGGTCTCATCCTGTTGCAGGCCGATTTCCTGAAAGGCATCCTTCAGGCGGACGATGCCAATCGGGCGGTCTCTTGACACGACGGTTATTTCCTCGACGTTGTGGCGCACCATCAGTTCTATTGCGTGTGTCAGAGGCGCGTGCAGGTCGATCTTCGGATGCGGGCGGACCTCCGGAGAGAGGGGAATAACGATGTCGATGACCTGCATCTTTTTCATGTCGCCGTCTCCAGGAGGTGCGAAAAGAGCCGGTGGCCGGCAAATAAAGATCCGCTTGGCCCCGGACGCCGGTCTTGTGCAATATGCCTGCCACAGTCCGAACCTTGTGGCGAAGTCCGCGGTCCCCGAAAAACCGCTGGATCGTCTTTTCGGCGAGATTTCAGCGTCGGTTTCCCCTCCGCGGCGCCTCGGGGAAATCCGTCTCGGACCACCCGGCCGGCCACGTAACAGCCGGGACCGGAAAACCACCCGGCCCGAAGGATTGTCTTTCCGGCAGCGGCGCTGCATTGAGCCCGCATGCTCCTCGTTATGGCCGGAGGCGGAGTGAATGCCGTCGGTTGTCTCCTGCAGGGAGACAATCGAGCGCCGAGCGACCACTGCCTGCCAAACCGGAGCGGCTCCCGCCGCGTGGGCCAATGGAAAAATGCCGTGGGAGGCTGATGTCGGGACGGGTGTCCCCGCCTGGACACCTTGGCACGTATCTTGATTAACTGACAATGACATGGGCGGCATCGATGAAGAGTGTGCCTTGCCGCAATACGCCGATGGATCTGATGACGGGCACAAAGTTGGAGTGGTTCAAACGGACGAAGAGGAGAGTTATACATGGAAGAGCCAAAAGCGAAAAAGGGGTGGGAAATTGCCGCGCAGGTCGAGGAGACCAAGGGGTTTTGGGAGCGCCTCGTACCGGAGAAAAGCCAGATGGCTGGGGCGGTGAAGGGCATGGTCGTCCTGTTCGTGGTGTTTCTACTGGGCTGGTGGCTTGCGGGCAACCCTTTTGAGGCGACCAAGCGCATCGATTCGGCCTACGTCAAAGCCATGGGATGGTCGGGAACCGACCAGTGGGGGATCATCTGGAGCGTGGTCGCAATAGCCATGATCTTCGAGTTCATGGACGCCACGGCCGGAATGGGTTTCGGCACGGCGCTCACGCCGTTGCTCCTCCTGCTGGGTTTCGACCCCAAGCAGATTGTGCCCGTGGTCATGATCCAGCAGGGAATAGCCGGCCTGGTGGGCGCTTTCCTCCACAGGGAATATGAGAATGTGGAGTGGAGCTTCAAACCGATGTCGGAGACGATCAAGCTCTGGATTTACATTGCTCTCCCCGGCATGCTGGCCGTCGCTTTCTCGGTGACCGCGGTCTATGGGATCCTGAAAGTCGCGAAGGTCTGGATCAACCTTTATGTCTGTGCCCTGCTGCTCGGCATGGGATTGATTTCCTTCTTCCAGGGCATTTCCACCAAACCCCGTCGGTACAGGCCCAAGATGATGATCGGTTTTGCAACCCTGGCCGGTTTCAACAAGGGCGTCGGAGGCGGCGGCTACGGCCCGGTGGTCACCATCGGCGGCCTCCTGGCCGGTGTGCCGGCAAAGAGCATGATGGCGGTGACGGCCATCTCCGAGGGAACCGTGAGCAGCTTTTCCGTCCTGGTCTGGCTGGCCATGCTCACCGGCGGCGTTGTGATCGACTACCTGCTGTTGCCCTCCATAATGATCGCCACGATTTTCACCGCGGTGCTCGCTCCGTGGGCCACGCGCGTGTTCCCCGAGAGGATCTGGCAGGTGGTTGTCCCCGCCTACAGCCTGATCCTGGCGTTCTACAGCACTTACAAGTCCTTTCCGGCCATCAAGAAGGCCCTTCTCGGATAGCCGTGACGCGACGGGGAGGATTTGGACGGGTTGGATTCCCGGACCGGGGACCCTGTAACGGGGTCCCCGGCTCCATCCGGGAAGAGAGGATCGATCGATGCAATACATGAGTGCAGGCAATCCCCTTCAGCGGCGCCTGAAGAGCTTTGGCCTGAACATGATGGTGATGGCGGTGAGCTTCGGGCTCTACTACCTGGGGTTCTTCGGCGGGGTCGAGGGACCGCTGAACATGACGAACATCGGCAAGACCATCGTCGGTCTCGGGTTCACTTCCAATCACTTCCAGGTGCTGCTCTTCGCCTTCTTCATTATCGCTCTGACATGGAACTGGGTCCTGAACCTGGTGGCTCATCTCACCGGACAGCGGCTCACCTGCTCCGCCGGAAGCGAGGAAAAGGGGTTCTGCGGGCAACCGGTGCAACGCAGCCGCGACTCCGAAGGGAAGGGCTGGATTTACACCTGCCCCTGCAATCACCGCGGCGCGCAAGCTCATTTTCGCCCGATCAGAAAAGGCACGAAGGCCAACTCCGTGCTCATGGTGAGTCTGGTCTGTTGCGTGATGTACTACGTCTCCTGAATCTCGTACGGGTTCCTCGAGTCGTCCCCCCCATTTCTTGAGGTGTCTCCGGCTCTCCGAAGAGTGGCCTGTCGTGTCATGTCGGGTGAAGCGTGGAATCTGAAGGCGCCTGTTCACCGCGCGGAGATTTCTCGCTTCACGCGCGATACCGATTCGGACCGAAATTCCCTGATTCATGCCGAAGTGCGTTCAAGATCACCCAACACCGCTGCCCGGCAGGAGGTGTGATACCATTTTACCTGGAAAATAGATTCGCGGGTGAGCCTGTTTTCATGCTTCGCGGGTGTCGCAGGGGGCATGGATAATTGCGTTCAAGAGATGTGTGCATTGGGCGGGTGGGATAGACCCCGGGGACCGTGAGGATCCGTAGGGTGGGCACGGTTCCTCCGTGCCCACGATCAGGCCGGGCCTCGTGCACCCGCACTCGTCAGCTTCGCTGCGAAAGCGTGCGGCCACCCCAGCCTCTTCAATGGGTGCGTTCCAGACGTCGGCTCCGGATCGTTCATGGCGCCAAGCGCTGGGGCAAGGGTATTGGGATCGTGGGCTGCGCTGTCGCGCATCCCACCCTGCGCGACCGGGATGGCGTGATCCATCAACCTCGTGCTCATGGGGATTTGCGGGCAACGTCAGCGGCACGAACGGATCGTTCGAGGGGTTCCGGGAGTCCGCTCCGGCTCAGATGAAAAACGCGGAGAGCAGAGGAAACGGGCGGCCGTTTCTCTGTATCTCCGCGTCCGATTTGTGTTGACGATACTCCAGGAAAGCAGTCCATGGAGCGGTGCGGCCTTAATCCTTGGCGATTACGGGCACTGCCTCCGACTCAGAGACCTGATCCGGGTTTTGCCCGGCTTCCTTTTTGCGTTGGGCGATCACGATATATCTGCCAAGGGCAATCACTGCCACCGTGAAGAAAATCATGACCCCATATTCGGTTATTTTGGATGGGTGAAGGAGATTTTCCACGTACGGATCCGTGATCATCATTTCGCCGCCGACCTTGCCCAGTATGCCTGCCCCGATGTAGAGGATGATCGGGTACCTGTCCATGAGCCTGGCCAGGATTGAACTCATGAAGACGACGAACGGGATGCTCAGGCCAAGGCCGAACAACAGCAGGAACAGGTTGCCGTGCGAGGCGGCGCCCACGGCCAGCATGTTGTCGATTCCCATGCTCATGTCCGCCACGATGATGATCCAGAGCGCCTGCAGCATGCTTCCCGCCTCCTTGTGATCCTCCTCCTCGGAGCCCTGAACGAGCAGCTTCACCGCAATCCAGAGGATCACTGCGCCTCCCACCAGTTTGATGAACTGTATCATGAGAAGCTGTGCCACCACGAACGTGCAGGCAACCCGGACCACGACCGCTCCGGCCGCGCCCAGAGCGATGCCCATGGTGCGGGTGCGCCCGTGCAGGTTCTTCACTGCCATGGCGATGACCACGGCGTTGTCGCCCGCCAGTACAAGGTCGATCACCACGATGCTCATCAACGCCGTCAAAAACTGCCATGTGAATTCGATGTGACCGAACATCCCTAAATCCATCTTTTCCTCCCCCGTTGGTCCAGGCTGTGCTTCATGCCGCTCAGTCCGCTTCCGTCACACTCGTTGAGGATGGTCTCAGCGGCCTCACCTCCACTAAAGGGAAAGAGCAACATACATGCCAGACGCAAATGCGCGGGGCAGTCAATAGAATGAGGTCTAATTGTCCACTGAAAGGAGACACAAGTGTAAACTCCAGAGAGACATCGGTCAAGAAGAAGGCGCGACGTTTTGGATTTCCCCCGCATCCGACCGTCGACCACATCGGTATGGAAAGTGCCCAAAGGTTCCGGTGACAACTCGCACACATGTTTGACGTCTCCGGAGAGACCCGGCTGCCGGGTGGTTCTCCCGGTCCGTTCCGCCGGAGGCGGGCCGGATTGGTCCGAAGTTTGAACCGTGATCGCGGGGTTGGCTCTCTTGCAAAACCCCAACGTGATGCTTGCATTTCCATTTTGAATACGAGAAGCTCTGATACGATACGATCATCGAATGCTCCCTGTCCTGCGCGCTCCTCAATCCACCGGGGGAGCCGCCGCGTCTCTCGCATCGCTCGACGCCTGTCAGGCAGTAGCGGTGGAACAGGTGCCCGGCAGTGAACCGTTTCCAGGTGTCGCGCGGAAAATGGGCCGGTCGAAGGATCATTCCGGCGCGATCGGCAAATTTCAGCAACCAGGGGGAAAACGGGTGGGACCACGAGTTCTCGTAGTCGACGACGAAATTGCCTTTGCACGAAACATCGCGAGCCTGCTCCGGCACCGGCGGTTTGACGTCGAGACCGCCGTCGACGGGGTTGCCGCGCTGGAGGCGTTCAGAACGCGCCCGGCTTTTGACGTGGTGTTGCTCGATGTAATGATGCCGGGCCTGGACGGAATCCAGGTGCTTCGAAAGCTCAAAGCCATGGCCCCTGAACTCGAGGTCATCATGCTCACCGGGCAGGCCACGGCGGAGATTGGCGTCGAGGCGATTCGAGCCGGCGCGTTCGATTATCTGATCAAGCCCTGCGACATCGAGGACCTGACTGAGAAGCTCCGCTCGGCGACCGACGTGAAGCAGATCCGCAGGCATCCCCTGCTCTGGACTCGAACCATGGTGGCGGAAGTCATTCTCTACGGCTTCAGGCGGCTCACGACGGATGAGCCGCTGATCCGGGCCTTCGAGGTATTCAACTCGGACCGCAGAAAGATGGCCGGTGAAACCCTTTTCATTGTCGATTCCGAGGACGTCCTCCAGGGTACGATCACCCAGCAGACCTTGGTGGATGCGGCTCGCACGGTGCATGCCGGGGAGAATATCACCTGGGAGGAATTGCGGAGCCATCCGGAATGGCTTCCCGATCTGCCGATCGGCGACTTTTTGAGACGCGAGGTCGTCTCGACGCATCCGGAGATGTCGCTCCGAACGGTTGCGGAGAAGATGATCGAGCATCGGATGCAGAGCCTGCCCGTGGTCGACGGAGGGCGGGTGACAGGCATCGTGCGGCTGCGGGATGTGTTGAGGTACCTGGAGTCCGACGAGGCGGAGGAAAACTGATGTCGATGGGAAAGTCATCCGGTCGCCCCGTCAACGGACGGCACGATTACCCTTACTTCCGTGCGGTGTGGAACCGGATCGTGATCACCATGCTGGCCGCCGCTTTCCTGCCGGTGCTTCTCATCGGCGGAGGGCTCTACTTCTTCACCTTGAAAGTGATGGAGGAGAAGGGGCTGGAGAGCCTCAAGCTGGAGACCCTGGAACGGAAAATCCGCGTCGATCGTTCTTTCGATGAGCTTATCCTGGATGTGCGGCGACTGGTCCTTGAGCCGGGAGTCGAGCCTCTGTTGTCGCCCGGCGCCATGGATGCGGCGTTGCTCTCGCTGAACCGCGCTCACGGAACCTTATCCGGCTTGGCAGTCTTCAGCCCTGATGGGCGGTGCCTGGCCTTTGCAGGCCCGGAGGCCGGCCGGGAGGCCGATGTTTCTCAAAAGGAATGGTTCAAGGAAGCCCTCGGCAAGGGTGTCTCAATCACCGATGTATTCCGGGGATCCCGGGGCGCGCCCTGTTTCCTCGCGGCCGTCAAGGTGCGCGCGGGCGATGGAGTGATGATACTGTGCGCCTCCGTGGATGCCGCCCGCTACAGCGATATGCTGTCCGGGGTGCCGGGGCCCCGCATCGGAGATGCCTACCTGATCAATCGGGAAGGAATCTTTCAGACCTCGCCGCGAACCGCGGGGCAGTTGATGAGCCGGTCTCCCGTCAAAAACATGGAGAAGTTCGACCGCATCGAGGTGGAGGAGTCGACTCGATCCTATCTGCTGAAGGTCTGGCAGGACCGTGTCCCCTGGATGAATGTCGTCCGGATCGACCACAGCGACATGTCCGGGCATTTGATGCGGGTTTATGCGTTGGCTTTCCTGGTTTTTCTCGTTCTTGCCATACCCATCGTGGGTATCGTGTTGATTATCGGCAATAGTCTTGCCTCCCGCCTCGAAACCAAAAGGAGCAGCCTCAAGATGTTGGACCGGCAGCTCCGCCGAGCAAGTTACCTGTCCTCTTCCATGGAGCTTTCCCTCGGTTGCTTCCGGGAAATCAAAGACGTTCTGGCCAATATCGACATTACGGCCGTGGTTGCCCTTGAAGACCCGGCCGTGACCGGTTCCGCAGACGCCCGGGAAAGCATCGACGAAGTCCTCTCGCAGACTCGGCGGGGACAACAATCAGTGGAGCGGTTTCTTCGGTACATCGAGCCCGAACCCCCGTTGATCCGGGACGTCGACGTTCAGAAGCTGCTGGATGATCTGCTGGATATTCTCGCCCGCGAGCTTCGATTCCGGAACATAACCGTTCGGCGGGAATTCCAGGTTGATCTGCCCGCGGTGCGCAGCGACCGTTCGAAGCTGCGCCAGGTCTTTCAAAACATCATCATCAACGCCCTCGAAGCGGTGGAAAAGGAAGGCGAAATCAGGCTGACCACCGGCCTTCGGGAGAAGGGCGTTGCGGTGACCATAAGCGACGATGGACCGGGAATTCCGGCAGCCGATCTGAAACAGGTATTCGAACCCCTCTGGACGACACGGCCTCAAGGCACCGGCCTGGGGTTGCCGCTCTGCCGGGAGATCCTCGACAAGCTCGATGGCCATATCGAAATTGAATCGACGGTGGGGAGGGGCACCTCGGTGATCATCGTGATTCCCCTGCGCCTGGACCCGCAACGGTTGCGCCGTGACTGAATCATAACATGATCAAGCGGGAACACATCAAACAGGCCGTCGACGAGATCGCCCTGCGGTCTCCCGAGATTGGCTATTCCCTGGATGAGTTGCTGGGAGTTGGGCGCATCGACGCTCTTCCACCGGAACGGGGCATCACGGAAAACGGGGACTTTCGTTTTCTCTTCAACGACGAAGTCCTGACGGTGCGGCGGTTTGCGTTCATCAACTACGGTATTCCCCCCGTCGAGCAACAGTTGCTGATCAAATACGGGGAAATGCAGAAAAGACGGGAGCTCTACGACCCGGGCGGCGGTGTTTCCTACCGGGATGCCGCCCGCGAAGTCCGTGCAGCGGGCCTTCGCCTGGCGGTCGACTATGAGATCGATTTGGCGCTGGAGAAGCTCGGCGACCGGGTGACGCCGCAGAAGCACGATTCGGACGGCGCGGCGCGGGCTCAACCGCTGATGGATCGCCTGCTACAGCTCAAGAAGGAGGGGGAAGGCGAAAGAAGCCTTCCGGACAATCTTGTCGGCGAGGGGACTGAAGCGCCCTTTTTTCAAGGCACCGTCGGTAACGACATCCCCGCGCTTTTCGTGATGTTCCCGTATGCCAGGTGGGCACTGGAGCAGGCCGCCGGGTTGAACCTGGAGTTTTTCCACCTGCGCTTCCTTCTCAACACTCTCATCCAGGGCGATGAGAGCCGCCTGTTTGCCTGCGTGGTCCGAGGACAGATCGTTGGCCTGATTTTTCTTGGATTGCGGGAAAGACTCTTTTATCGGGCCATCGAGATTGTCTACATCTCCACGGCGCAAGGCCGACTGCCCGCCCTTCAGAGCCGCCCATTGCGCGGCGTGGGGAGTTTCCTGGTGGCAGGCGCCTGGATGCTGTGGAAGACCCGCTTCCCGAGTGCGCGGGAGTTGGTGCTCCACTCCGAAGTGGGTGCCATTCCCTTTTATGAATCCATCGGGTTTCAAGCGCGGCAATCTTTCGATTATGTGCTGAAAGCACCGAAGGCGTATTTGCTGGACTGCATCATAGGCCTTGCCGAGTCCTGCCCGGACCTTCCTTCCAAGACACTTTACGAAATCGCCGACCTTCTCCGAAAGCAGTTGAAAGCATTGGCAAAAGCCCGGCATTCAAAAGGAATTTCCGCTTTTAGAAAGCCCACCTTGCGGGCGGTTCGCAGAAGTCTTCTCTCCAAGCGCCACTCCTTGCTGGCCCGAACCGCGGCGGGCACTCTGCTGCGTTACCGGGCCAAGCTGTCGGAAGCCGTCGAACTGCTCAGGATTGCCGCCGACCATTCCAGTTCCAACGCGCGGGAGAAGACGGCCGGAGATGAACGACCCGTTGTGGTTCTGCACGACCTGGTGTTTGCAGAGCATCTCAAAGGGCTCTTCCACATGGAGAGCACTCACCGGGTCATGGCGGTCGATGCGGCGTTGCGCAACCCTTCCCTGGCTAAAAAATGGAGGATGGTTTCGCCTCGAGCGGCTTCCGCCGCGGAGCTGGCATGGGTGCATAGTCGAAGCCATATAGAAAGGATCGCCCGCAGCGCGGGCAAGGAAGTCGTTTCCCTGGACCTGGACACGCAGACCACGCCGAGATCGTTCGAGATTGCGTGCCTGGCGGTCGGCGGCGTCTTCAACCTCATTGATGAAATCTGGAATGGAGACAGTCTGCGCGCTTTTGCCTTTGTCCGCCCGCCCGGCCATCATGCCGAGCCGGACAGGGCCATGGGATTCTGCCTTTTCAACAACGTCGCGCTGGGAGCCGTCTACCTCGAACGGGTCTACGGCCTCGAGAGAATCATGATCATCGATATTGACGCGCACCATGGAAACGGCACGCAGAAAATCTTCTACGACAGCAATACGGTACTGTATGCCTCCCTGCATCAGTTTCCCTGCTATCCCGGCACCGGCAACCTGGGTGAAATCGGGACGGGCCGCGGCGAAGGATTCACCGTCAACATTCCCATGCCCAGGGGCTCCGTGGACCTTGACTTTGCCCAGGCCGTCCATTCCATTATCCGGCCCGTCGCCGAAGAATACAGCCCCGATGCCCTGCTGGTTTCCTGCGGGTTCGATCTGTGTCAATCGGACAGGCTCACTCGGATGAACGCCACCTCGGAAGGTTACGCCCTGATGACGTTCTTCCTCAAGGAGATTGCCGACGAGGTTTGCGACGGCAGGCTGATCTATGTCCTGGAGGGAGGCTACCATCTCCGATGCCTCGAAGAATGTACCTTGCGGACGCTCCAGGAGCTCTCGGGCATTTCGACCCTGGACCGCGATCGAATCGAACGTGTCCGCCTGACCACTCCCTACAAGACTCCGGCGCTGAGAAAAGCCATCGAAGTTCATCGAGAGTTCTGGAAGTCACTGCGATAGGCAAAATACCGGTGTCTCACCTTGTCTCCTCATGGAAGACATGCGATGGAGTCCCGTCGTCCCCCCCCCGCCACGCATGAGGTGGCAAACACTGTCGAACGGTGTGCTCATACCGAGGTGCCTTCAAGATTGCACGACACCTTCCCCGCGGGAGGTGATACGGGCAACGGGCGGGATAAACCCCGACCCTTCGGTCCGATGTGCCGCTCAGACGTGGCAAGGGAAGGACTTTTTCCCTTCCCGCCCAATGCACTCATTTTACCGTGAAAATGCTTGGCACGATACTTGTTAGGCTTATCGATGAGCGGGACTCCGCGGAGGGACCGGTTTGCCGAACCTCAGGAAAGGCTTGCATGATGCCGAATTCAGACGATCACGGGAGGGTTGCGGAGAGCAGGCTTGTCGCGAACCAGCGGGGAGACCTTTACCGCCGGCTGTTTCGCCGATTGGTCGCATTGATCGTCTTCTGTTCCATGGTTCCCTTGTTGCTGGTCGGTTGGGCGATCAGCATCCGCTACACGGACATTGCCCGGGACCGGATGATGGACGCTTTCGGCACCGAGGTGGGATATCATAAAAAGATTATCGAAATGTTTCTCGGCGAACTGCGATCCAAGCTCAAGTTGATGGCCAGAACCCATTCCAGGGAATATCTCAGCAATCCGTCCAACCTGAGCGCGGTGTTCGACCTGATCAACCAGAGAGGGAACCCCATCAAAGACTTGGGGGTCATCGATCAGGAAGGACGTCATCTTGCGTACATCGGTCCATATGACCTGATGGACAAGAACTACTCCAAAACGTTCTGGTTTCAGCAAGTGATGGATAAGGGGCTCTTCATCAGCGACATGTTCCTGGGATTTCGGTTGGAGCCCCACTTCATCATTGCGGTGGCCGCCGGACATGCCGGCGATAGATGGATATTGAGAGCCACCGTCGACACGGAAGCCTTTCGCAGCCTGGTGGAAGACGTCCAGATCGGCCGGACCGGCGAAGTCTTTCTCCTCAGCCGGGAAGGTGTTTTTCAGACGAATCCGCGTTTTTCCGGGCACATCATGGAAAAGAGCGGTATTCCTGTCGAGCCGGTTCACAAGGGCATCAGAGTCGTGACCGTCGAGCCGGAGCTGCAGAATGGGCTGAAGGGGGAACGGCAGGCGATGGGCCTGGTGTGGCTGGCTGAACCTCCCTGGTTGCTGGTGGTGAAGCAGGACTATTCGGAGGCCTTCGACGATGTGAATCATGCCAATTATGCCGTCCTGTTCCTCCTTCACCTGAGTGCCGCGATGATCCTTCTCATCGCCGTTCTGACCGGCAGGCACATGATCAAACTCATCCGGAAGCGGGACATGGAAGCCGAAGAGTTGACCCGCCGGCTCACTCAGGAGCGAAAACTGGCTTCCATCGGGCAGCTTTCGGCCGGAGTGGCGCACGAGATCAGCACCCCCCTGGCCAACATCATGACGGAACTGGAGGTCCTGGTGGATGCCGCGCAGGAGGTGCCGGAGATGGACCAGGATTTCTGCACCCAGCTCGATCACTCCACCAACCGGATTTTCGCTCAGATCCTGAACTGCAAGCAGGCCATCGGCAACCTGCTGCGATTTTCCACGCGGTCGCAGCCCATGATCGAAAGTGTTCAAATCAACAGGCTCCTCAAGGACATGATCGAACGGATGGAGCACAAGGCCGAAAACCGTGGGATCGTGTTCTTGAGCGATCTCGCCGAGGATCTGCCTCCAATACTGTCCGATCCCTCCCAACTCCGGCAGGTTTTCCTCAATCTGATCACCAACGCCGTGGACGCGCTCGAAGGCGAGGATTACGGCAGTATAACCGTCCGCAGCCGTCTCCGCGATTTGGGGGAAGGGCAGAGCCCCATGGTCGGTGTGCAGGTTATCGATACGGGCCGCGGGATCCCTCCCGACAAGATCGACGATATCTTCGATCCGTTTTTCACCACCAAACCACCGGGCAAAGGCGGCGGGCTGGGACTCAGCATCTGCCAAAACATCATCAAACAGCTCGGCGGTCGAATCTCGGTGCAAAGCCGCCCAGGCGAAGGGACCGAATTCTCCGTCTCATTTCCTTTTCGCCCGCCTCCTCAACTGCTCAAACAGGTCGACAGGGAAGGAACCTTGAAGGCGCGGTCCGTGAACCATTAATACCGAGGTGGGTTCAAGATTGCATAACACCGGTTCGCCAGGCTGTGCCGCGGGCGTGTCATGTCGTGTTCCCACGTCGCGGAGATCGGTGGCAAGGGCGCGCCGGTCGGCACCCTTCGCGGATGCTGCCCGGGAGGGTCCTTGAAAGCGAATTTCGGGGCGCGCAGGCATGCTACGCCCCGCGTGAGGTTCGAACCGCGATTTTCGCGAGGGGACTTGCCGCGGTCGGCTCCGCTGCGAGCGGTTCTCAAGGCATGACTTCGACCGGAGTGCCCACGGAGACGATGGAGAAGAGCTCATCCATCGCGCTGTTGCGCACGGCCACGCAGCCCCAGGTCCAATCCCGGCCGGCCCCGCCGCCGTGGATGAAAATGTCGCCCCCGAGGACGGTGTTTGACGGCGGGCGCCTCTTGCCCTCCGCGGCTTCAACAATGTTGCGGAAATCTTCCAGGCTGATGGCCCCCCACACCAGCGCCTTCTCCGCATGCCTGGGGTCGGGATAGTTCAACCCGAGAGATTTGTAGAACCGGCTGTTGGGGTTCTTCGCACAGATGAAGAACTGGCCCTCGGGAGTCCGCCCGTCTCCGCGCATGAACTTGTCGCCGTTGGGGCTGAAGCCGAGGCCGATGGGATATTCTCTCACCAGCACCCCGTTGTTGACGAGCAGGAGTCTTCTGTCGCTCTTGTAAACGTATATCTTGGGATTGGAGACCAAAGACAACGGGCAGTCGAGATTGACCTCGGTGTATGGAACCTGCTCCTTCGGCGGTTCGGGCGGAGGCGGGGGCAATTTTGCCACTCGCGGCCCGGTGGGGGTGCCCGATTGAAAAAGCGAACAAGAGGTAAGAAATGCGACTGTCAAAGAGAAAAAGATCCCAATAAGCACACAATTTCTTTTCGGCAATCCTGTCCTTTTCATTTCTTGCTGTCCCCCCCCATTCATGTCAAGTTTACATTTTGCCCCATACAATTAGAAACGCTCAATCGGAGGATTGCAGAATAGCGCATATGGGTGTTGCTCTGCAAGCTCCATCTCTTCAAAACACGGCCGGCATATTCAAAAAAATCACGATTCAGTGGTAGCTTTCTTCTTTTTCTTGGGTTCAACGGGTTTTATTTGCTTGAAGTAACTCTGAAGCATTCTTGTCGTGTCATCCACGGAGTCGACGATTACAACCATGGTCCCCTTGTCGGCCCATTCGTAAACTTGCTCCGAAGGTCCCATGGGCAGATTGATGCAACCGTGCGAACAGTAACCTCCGATCACGTCGCCCATGTGAACCCACACGCGCTCGTAGATCCTTAATGCATAGGGCATTGGAGCCGGTTCGCCGAAAGCGTTGGTATAGGATTGGGAAATATGGTCGATGTCCTTGTCCAGTACCCTGTAGACCCCGGCTTTGGTCCAACCGAACATTTTCCCGATGCAGATTTGCGTGTCCCCGATCAGCTTCCCCTGCTGGTACCATCCCAGGAAAGGGATGTCCTTGGCGATCAGGATGAACTTGGGCAGGCCCGCAACCTCTCGAATATACAAGGGCATCGGGGTCCAGTTCTTGTACGCCCGGAAATCCCTGGGCACCCTGAGTTTTTTCTTGTTCTTGATATCCTCGGGGATGTAAAACCTCGCCTTGGTATTGAGTCGGGCCAGTATTTCCTTACACGCGACGGGAGTCAGATCAGGGTCCTTTTCGGCCATCTTCTCTATTTCTTTTTCCGTGATGACGCGCTCGGTCCAACGTTTGTCAAGCACGGTCTTTTTTGCCGGCCGGCGCGACGGAGGCGCCTTGAGCGGAGGCGGAGGCGGTTTTTGCCGGCTGTAGGCCTCGTCCTCCAGGTTGTCGATCTGGCTCATGTCCACCTGTTTGGTGGACGCACATCCACCCAGAAAGACAACCGCAAAGAGAAAACACCATAAAGAACCGATCAGTCTTTTAACCACCGGTCAGTCATCTCCTGAGCTTTCTTCGCCGAGCATCCGGATAGACGGTCTTTTCAATCCGACGGCACCCTGCCGGTCAACGCTTCATGTCCGGTCCATTCCGGACCGTTGTTCGGATTGGACCCCCGATTGTGGGGCAGGCAACATTCCCTCAGCAATCACGTTCTCTTCATGGGTGCATGCAAAGGACTTGCAATTCCGAATCAAGCGTCAACAGATAATTCGTTTCAAGAGAGAGCCACTCCTCAATCTTTCCGTCACAAACGGGGCAAATATAGTCAAGAACAAGGACTAATGCAAGTTCGAGATGCACAAGGCGCGGATAGGCGGGTCGCGATTCGAGCCGAATACAGCTTATTGCCTGGGGCACTGCCTTGAGTATGGACACAAAACACTGTAGTTACAACCGATTAGGCATATCCGTGGCGCTCATGCGCTTGATGCTGCCTGAGGCTTTCTCCGTCGGTTTGTATCTCGGCAGCATGTTCAGGCGGTCCGCGGGAGGGTTTGTCTGTCGGAAATAACGCAGCACCCGTTTCCCGGAGACCACGCCTTCTTTCGCGGTTCCTGCCAATGGCCGCGAGCCTGGCGATCGCAACGACGCGGAAACGTTTTGAACACGGCCCCCCGCCGTATGCAGGCCCACTTTCTTTCTCCGGTGATGTTGCCCCATGTGTCCATAACCCACGCTCACACGGATGTGCGGGGATGCCGACAATCTCCATGCGGCAGTGACCGTGATGTTGACGGCTTTTTTGAGGAGTTTGTTTCCGCGCATACGGCACCTCCGATTTTTCGGGGAGAGCAAATTCTTCACAAAGCGGATGGAATTTGATGTAATAAGCGCTGAACAGGCTTGGTGCTTTCGGGCAAGGCTAACGATCCGACGCGGGGTCTCCCTTCCGGGCCAGACAAGAGCCCGTTCGGCTGCCGTCGGGAGTTCCACGATCGCGCGGCGTCCATGGGGGGCGCATTCCGGAAAGCGGCCCGGCAAAATGATTCGGCAGGTCCTTGCCGTGAAAGCGGCTCGGTCGCCGCGACGAAAGGCGGTATCGCGGAATCCGGCGCCGAGGCACGGTGTTTCCTCCCGGATACGGTGTGCAAAGGAGCACCGGCGGAAACGCCCGGGTTTCTTTCCGCCCTCGATCCTTGCGGATTGCCCGAAGGGCCCGTGTGTCGCCTTGTGCGGTTTCTGTTTGATATGACAGTGTCGATTCGAAGGGAGCCGAAAGAGATGTCGACGAACAATTCCACCCCTCCACCCAATTTCATTCGCGCCATTGTCGCGGCGGACGTCCAGTCGGGGAAAAACGACGGCCGGGTCATCACGCGATTTCCTCCGGAGCCCAACGGCTATCTGCACATCGGGCACGCCAAGTCCATCTGCCTGAATTTCGGAATTGCCGCGGAGTTCG
>Ga0208462_1000742_pt1 | contig 28127 bp, 20 predicted proteins | sample AD_SCU001_MetaG_FD_184452 | JGI IMG/M metagenome (GOLD analysis project Ga0208462, IMG submission 184452) | Active sludge microbial communities of municipal wastewater-treating anaerobic digesters from China - AD_SCU001_MetaG (SPAdes) (version 2) | ecosystem: Engineered > Bioreactor > Anaerobic...
TCTTTTGACCCCGGTACAGGGCCGTGCATCATCTCCATCGCAGCTCTTTTCACCCGATCGCACCCATATATATACATGGCCTCTCACGCCCACCGGATAGAGGTACACTACTCCTGCGATCCACGGTTACAGATGCGTACCGAGAGGTTCCGCTCGCTCGGCATCCCCCTGCGCGAGCTGCACCTCGTCGACATCTATACTATAGCGACCAGTAAAAGAGACTTCTCCCCCGAAGAACTCTCGCAGATCGGCGCGCAGCTCAGCAACCCCGTCGTCCAGCGCTACTCCGTGGACCGGCCGACCGAGGCTGACTTTGATCATGCAATCGAGGTCGGGTTCCTTCCCGGAGTCACCGATAACGTCGGAGCGACGGCAAGACAGACCATCGAGGACTACTTCGGATTCCAGTTCGGCAAGGGGGAAGCGGTCTTCTCATCGCAGCTCTACCTCGCCGCCGGCGACCTGACTCCCGAATCCCTGGAAAAACTCGCCGGCGCCCTCGCAAACCCGCTCATCAACCGCATCCACATCAAAAGCCGCGAGGAGTACGGCAAGAAGGGGATGGATGCGGTCACGCCCTTCGTCCATCTCGACGACCCGCAGGCGGCCGGGGCCGTGGGCCTCGATCTTTCCGACGCGGACCTCGCGCGCATCGGAAAAGAGGGTATCCTCGATCCCCGGACAGGAGAGCGGCGGGGACCGCTCGCGCTCGACCTCGCCCAGCTCCACGCGATACGGGACTACTTCAGGGGGCTCGGGCGGATGCCGACGGACGTCGAGATCGAGTCCCTCGCCCAGACCTGGAGCGAACACTGCAAGCACACCATCTTTGCGTCGGCGATGGACGACGACGTCCCTCGGGGGCTCTACAAGACCTGCATCCAGGCGGCCACCAACGCCATCCGCAAGAAGAGGGGGGACGCGGACATCTGCGTCTCGGTCTTCACCGACAACTCCGGCGCCATCATCTTCGACGACGAACACCTCGTGACCTGCAAGGTCGAGACGCACAACTCCCCCTCGGCCCTCGACCCCTTCGGCGGCGCCCTCACCGGGATCGTCGGGGTGAACCGCGACACTATCGGGTTTGGCCTCGGCGCCAAACCCTGCATCAACATATACGGCTACTGCACCGGCGACCCCGACACCGAACCGGCCCTCTTCCGCGGGAAGAACCGGGAAAACCCCATCCTCTCCCCGCGAAGGATCTTTGAGGGCGTCATCAGCGGCGTCGGCATCGGCGGCAACTGTTCGGGCATACCGACACCGCAGGGGTGGTGCTACTTCCACGACCGGTACGTGGGTAAACCTCTCGTCTTCGCAGGCACGGTCGGCGTGATGCCGCGTGCTCACAACGGGAGACTGCTCCACGAGAAGCAGGCCCTGCCCGGCGACCTCATCGTCATGGTCGGCGGACGGGTCGGGAAAGACGGTATCCACGGCGCAACCTTCTCCTCGGAAGCCCTTGATCCGGCGAGCCCCATGACCGCGGTCCAGATAGGCGATCCGATCACCCAGAAGAAGTTCTCGGACGTCATCGTCAGGGAGGCCCGCGACCTCGACCTCTACCGGAGCATCACCGACAACGGAGCGGGGGGGCTCTCCTGCTCCGTCGCCGAGATGGCAAAGGAGTCCGGCGGATGCCACGTCCTCCTCGACCGCGTGCCGCTGAAGTACCCCGGCATGGCACCGTGGGAGATCTGGATATCCGAGTCGCAGGAGCGGATGACGCTCGCCGTCCCGGAAGAGAAGGCGGACGCCTTCATGGACCTGATGGGGAAGAGAGATGTCGAGGCAACCGTCATCGGGACGTTCACCGATACCGGAAGGTGCGTCGTGGAGTACGACGGCACGACCGTCATGGATATCGACCTTGACTTCCTCCACGACGGCCTGCCGGAGAAGCACCTTCTGACATTGCCCGTGGAGACGGCATATCCCGAGCCCGACTTCCCCTGCCCCGACCGGCTCGACGACCTCCTCCTTGCCATGCTCGCACGAAAGAACATATGCTCAAAAGAGTTCATATCGACCCGGTATGACCATACCGTCCAGGGAGGGCACGTTCTCGGCCCCGTACAGGGGAGCGGGCGGGTCCAGACCGCTGCCACCCTGACAAAGGTCGTCCCCGGCTCGATGAAGGGTGTCGGGCTCTCGCAAGGCATCTTCCCGACGTACTCGGAGCTCGACCCCTACCGCATGGCGATTGCCGCGATCGATCTGGCGATCCGGGGCCTGATCGCGATAGGTATACCGCTCGATGCCATCGCACTCCTCGACAACTTCTGCTGGTGCTCCTCCGACGAGCCGGAGAGGCTCTGGCAGCTCAAACAGGCTGCGTTCGGATGCCGTGACGGTGCGATCGCGTTCGCGACACCGTACATATCGGGAAAAGACAGCATGTATAACGATTTCTCCGGGTTCGACGCGGACTCTCGCCCCGTGAAGGTATCCGTACCCCCGACGCTCCTCATCACATCGATAGGCATCCACCCCGACGTTACCACCGCGGTATCGATGGATGCGAAGTTCGAGGGCGACCTCGCCTACGTCGTGGGGGAGACCGGGGAGGAACTCGGCGGGTCGGAGTACCTCGCCCACATCGGCATCGAGGGCGGCGTGGTCCCATCCCTCGATATGGAGGCAGCAAAGGCGCGCTACGAGAAGATGACCGGCGCAATCGCAAAAGGGCTTATAGCGTCCGCTTTCCCGGTGGCGCACGGGGGGCTGCTCACCGCCCTTGCAAAGGTCGCTATCGCCGGACGGGTCGGCATGGATCTCACCATACCCGGCGGGATGCGCCCGGACCGCTACCTCTTCTCGGAGTCGCCCGGCCGGTTCGTCGTCACGGTCGCTCCGGGTGACCGGGAAGCGTTCGAGGAAGTCTTCGGCGACGATGCGCACCTCCTCGGCCGCGTCGGCGGCACGGCCTTCCGGGTATCGGCAGGAGAGACCCTGATCGAGCAACCGATCAGAGCGATGAAAACAGCATACAAAGCGCCCTTCGGAGGGTACTGAGAATGACGACCGTCAAGACCGCGGCAAAAGCCCTCATCATGAGCGGCTACGGGATCAACTCCGAGATGGAGACAGCAGTTGCCCTTATGCGGGCGGGCATGGCATCCGACACCGTCCACATCAACGACCTCATTGCAGGCGAAAAATCCCTCTCCGACTACCGGTTGATGGTCTTTCCCGGCGGATTCTCCTACGGCGACGATATGGGCGCCGGCAACGCCTGCGCCAACCGCATCAGAAACAACCTCTGGAGCGATGTAAAGGAGTTTCTCGCGGGAGACAACCTCGCCCTCGGGATCTGCAACGGGTTTCAGATCCTCGCGAATCTCGGCCTCGTCCCCGCGTTCGACGAGGACCGTCCCCGCGAGATCGCCCTGATGCCGAACAGAAAGGGCGTGCTCGAGTGCCGGTTCGTCACCCTGAAACCCGCGGCGGAGAACCTCTGGACGCGAGGTATTTCACACCTCTACTGCCCGGTCTCCCACGGCGAAGGAAACTTCTTCTGCACGGAGGAGACCCTCGCGCGGATCGAGAGGGAGAACATGGTCGCGTTCCGGTACTGCCGGGACGACCTCTCCCCCGCGGGAGGGGAGTACCCCTACAACCCGAACGGAGCGCTCGCAGATATCGCCGGGATAACGTCAGCCGATGGCAAAGTGCTCGGCATGATGCCGCACCCCGAACGGGCGATGGAGTTCGTGAACCTCTACGACTGGCCGACCCGGAAAGAACGGCTGAAGCGCGAGGGAAAACCGCTCCCCACCGAATCGATGAACATGCGGTTCTTCCGAAATATCGTCGCGTATTTCGGAGAGTAACCCGATCGGGGCTCCCCCGAAATACGTAGCGACGGCGCTTGAGAGGGGGAGAAGCATGCCGGAAACCGGCAGCTCCCGGAAGGCCGCGGGATCCGCTGCGGTGGGATCCCGCCCCCATTCCCGGCTCGCCGCCCCTCTCACACCGAGAACAACTGCCCGAGTTCCACCTTCTCCCAGTCCCGATCCACGACCTTCATCCAGAGCGTACGGGTCTCCGGGATAAAGACCACCTGGTAAATCGAGGAGGCCGAGAGATCCCCGACTGTGTAATGGCAAAACGTCGCACCCCCATCGTCGTACAGCACGTCGCGGATCCCGACCATCCGTTCCCCGTCAACCGATCCTTTGCTCTCTTCGGCGAGGCGCAGCAGATTGCCGTATCGCACGACCGTATTCTCCTCCGTAGGAGGAACTGCAAGCCGCCACGACGGATCCACGAAATGGTTCGCGGCCGCGATCACGCCCGTACCCTCGCGGCACTTGATATCATACACGGTCTCCTCATAGGAGCAGGCCCGGTCAGCCCCGGCCGCGTTCACGATAAACGCGCAATCCGTCCGGGTCGACATGATCCCGGCATCGAGCTCGTCCATAGTGGAATAATCGAGCATCAACCGGAAGAACTCCCCGACCAGTTGAGGCCTGCCGGCGATCTCAAGGCTACTGCCGGAGCTCTCCCCGTTATCCTCGGCGATGAAAAGCCCGGCACTGTTCATCAGGGTCTCGGGGAGCAACCCTACCGGGCCGAACGTCGCGACACTATTGCTCCCGTCGGTCGGGTTGTAGACCGCGAGTGTGTAGTATGGCTTGAAGATCAGAAAGGCATCGTTGTGGTCCCAGTTCCGGGAGAGGACTACCGAACCGTCCGGGGTGTAGTTGCCCCAGACAGCCAGAAACGAGCAGCCGGCCTTCCCACCGGCGGTACTGAAGAAGGCTTTCTCGTTCATGGTACTGAAGAAGACCGGCACCCCTTCGTAGAGGATATCGACCTCCTCCACGGTCAGGCCCGATGTTTCCGCGATACCGGCCCGGATCTCCTTCATGCGCTTTGCCTGGAGCGTTGTTGCCTTTCGGGCGAGCTCACCGATCTCCGCCTCGGTGTATCCCGATGCCGTGAAGTGCGACCGGAGCATCGCATACTCGGCCCGGAGTTCATCCTTCATCAGGGCGCCGTACTGCCGGCCCATCTCCCGGTAGGTGCCGGAAAGGACCACGACATGATACGATCCCGCCTCGTAGCGCGTGCCGTTGCCGGAGGTGGCGACCTGTTTCAGCCCGGTACCGACAGTTTCCGCATTCTCCGCCGTGAGAAAGACCGCCGCCGCCGGGGCCACGAGCGCCAGTGCGATGAGTATGGAGAGGAGTCTCATGAAGAAACATCTTTCAACGGGCGGATAAATCTGCTGAAGTGAGTTGTGTGCATCTGTTTCATCATTGCAGGCAACTCGTCCACCGGATCGCTCTGTTGCATCTCCCGGCAGACGGATCGGGATGCCGGCCAAGACCCGGACGGCATCCGGTCTGCAAAGAAGACCTCCCGCGCCCCGGCATAAAACTATATCACTCTTCCGAGAGAATATCCGGAACTGAACGGAGGAGTCGCCACGAAGATCAGGGTCGCCCGCTGCTTTATAGAGAAAAGCGCCGATACGCCGGCAGTCCTCGAAGTCGAGGTCGATCAGGCCGACGTCCCTTCCGCAGACGAGATCCTGACGTTTGCCTCCGTCCACGGAAACTTCGCCTGCATCTCCGACCGCATCTTCCGCCGGTTCGAGATCGTCCTCCCTCCCGACAGCCGCCTCGACGTCCTCAAGGATGCGCTCATCGAGGTCATACGCCTCGAACCTGAGGGGCAGGGGGAGCTCAATCCCTACGAGGTCGAGGACTTCGTCGATGCGCTCGAGCGAACGCGGCAGAAGGTCCTCACCGGAGGCGATGGTGCCTGAGATCGAGTTTTGTTTACTCTTTCGCCCCGGATCGATACGTGATTGGAGTGAGGGGGGAAGAGAGAAGAGCAGGCGGGCTTACCGTGGACTGCATCGAAGGCACGCGGCGCCTCCCGGAGGCATCATCGTCACGTCGCCGTTCTACGCCATAGGGAAGGACTACAACCCGTACGACGACAAAAAGTCCCGGGATGACTTACCTCGGCTGGATGGGCGAAGACGCCACTGGAGCGGCGCGGGTCCTCGCCGACGACAGCGGCAAACCCCGGGACGTTTGAGATCGATCCTGGCTACCGGGAGATCGCAAAGGCCCGGATCACCGAAGCACGCGGGCAAGAACAACGGGACCGACGCCGGCCCGTACCACGTGGAGCGGCATCCTGCCGTTTCGGGGTGACCCCGGGCAGGACATATACCGTGTATTTGCCGTATATCGTTAATTTACCTCGAAAACCACGTTGGACCATGCCTATTATATGACACGGGCGGTATGTTCTCCCTGCCAGAGGGGAACGACAATGGATATCAAGTATGTATCGACAACGTGCCCGTACTGCGGCACCGGGTGCGGGTTCAACCTCGTCGTCCGGAACGGCAAGGTCTTTGACGTGGCGCACTGGCAGCGCGCACCCGTCAACGGGGGTAAACTCTGCCCCAAAGGACGTTACGCCCACGAATTCATCAACAGCCCCGACCGCCTGACAAAACCGCTCATCAAGAAGGACGGCAAGTTTGTCGAGGCGACCTGGGACGAGGCCTACGACCTGATCGCGGAACGATTCGGATCCTACAAACCCGACGAGATGGCCTGCCTCTCCTCCGCCCGGACATCGAACGAAGAGAACTACCTGATGCAGAAGTTCGCCCGGGTGGCGCTCAAGACGCCGCACGTCGACCACTGCGCCCGGCTCTGCCACTCGTCCACCGTCGCCGGCCTCGCGGCGGTCTTCGGGTCCGGGGCGATGACGAACTCGATCCGGGATCTCGTCGAGTCGAAGTGCATCTTCATACTCGGGTCCAATACATTCGAGCAGCACCCCCTGATCGCGCGGAGCGTCGTCCGCGCGAGAACGAACGGTGCGAAGGTGATCGTGGCCGACCCGCGCTACACGCCGACCGCCCGGCAGGCCGACCTCTACATGCCGTTCGTCTCCGGGACCGACGTCGCCATCTTGAACGGGCTGATGCAGGAGATCATCAGGAACGGTTGGGAGGACAAGGAGTTCATCACGAAGCGGACGAAGGATTATGAGAAACTCAAGGAGGTCGTCATGAAGGATGTCTACAGCCTTGAGAACGCCTCGAAGGTCTCCGGTATTCCCGTCGAGAGCCTCAGGACCGCGGCAGAGTGGATCGCAGCCGCCGACGTCGCCGCGCTCATCTACTCGATGGGCATCACCCAGCACACCACCGGCGTCGACAACGTCAAATCGACCGCGAACCTCATGATGCTCACCGGCAACCTGGGCAGGCCCGGCGGCGGCGTGAACCCGCTTCGCGGCCAGAACAACGTCCAGGGCGCCTGCGACATGGGAGCCCTCCCGAACGTCTACTCCGGCTACCAGAAGGTCACCGACGAGGCGACCAGAACGAAGATGAGGGAGATGTGGGGCGTCGACGATATCGCCGAGGGTAAGGCCGGTTACACCGTCACCGAGATGGTGAACGTCCTTGCCGATACGCCCGGCACGCTCAAGTGCATGTACATCATGGGCGAGAACCCGATGCTCTCCGACCCGGACATCCGGCACGTCGAGGATGCGCTCAGGAACCTCGAGTTCCTGGTCGTTCAGGACATATTCCTGACCGAGACCGGCCGTCTTGCCGATGTGATCCTGCCCGCCGCCTGCTACGCGGAGAAAGACGGCACCCAGACGAACACCGAGCGGCGGGTCCAGCGCTGGAGGAAGGCCCAGGATCCACCGGGGGATGCGAAACCCGACTGGCAGATCCTCTGCGACCTCGGGAAGAGGATGGGTTACGAGAGAGAATTCGCGTTCGAGAACCCTGAGGCGATCTTTGCCGAAGTCACCGCCGTCACCCCGTCTTACCACGGCATGTCCTACGCCCGCCTCGACCCGGACGGCCTGCACTGGCCCTGTCCGACCGCGGAGCACCCGGGAACGGCCATCCTCCACCGGGAGAAGTTCGCCACGCCGGACGGCCTCGGGGTCTTCTCCGCTATCGAATGGAAACCTCCCGCCGAGGTCCCCGACGCCGAGTATCCGTACGTCCTCACGACCGGGCGGGTCATCTGGCAGTGGCACACCGGCACGATGACTCGCCGGTCGTGGAGCCTTGAGAAAGAGGCGCCGATCGGCTGGATCGAGATCAATCCCGAGGATGCAAAGACGCTCGGCATCAGGGACAACGAGGTCGTCCGGGCAAGCACCCGCCGCGGGTCCATCGATATCCCCGCCAGGGTCACCCCGGAGATCATCAGGGGCGTCATGTTCATCCCGTTCCACTACAAGGAGCACCCGGCGAATATGTTGACCCACAACGCGCTCGACCCGATCGCGAAGATCCCCGAGTTCAAGGCGTGTGCGGTCAGGGTCGAAAAGGTTGCGGAGGCGTGAGATATGGCAGGAAAAGGCGATTTGCTCTATGCATGGACGACGGATGAGGCGCTCAGGGAGAAGGCGGAGACCGGCGGAGCGGTCAGCGCACTGTTGCGCCACGCTCTTACGAGCGGTATGGTCGACGGGGTCTTTGCGGTCAGGAAGGGCGCGGATGTCTATGATGCGGTGCCGGCGCTGATCACCGACCCCGCCGATATCGAGGGGATTGCAGGCTCGCTCCACTGCGGCACCCTCCTCCTCCCGAAACAGATGCGCCGTTGTCTTCTCTCCGCCGAGCCGGATATGCGTATCGCGACGGTCCTCAAGGGTTGCGACGTCAAAGCGATGTACGAGATGGCGAAGCGCAACCAGGTCAATCTGGATAACATCCTGATGATTGGCCTCAACTGCGGCGGCACCATCCGGCCGGAAGTCGCCCGGACGATCGTCCGGGAGAGACTCGGCCTTGACCCCGACGATGTCGTCAAGGAGGAGATCGACAAGGGTAAGTTCATCGTCATCACGAAGGACGGCCAGCACGCATCCATCTCGATCGACGAACTCGAGGAGGGGGCAGAAGACCTCCTCGGGAACGAGGGGCTCGGCCGCCGGTCCAACTGCCGCCGGTGCAAGATCAAGATCCCGCGCCAGGCGGACCTCGCCTGCGGCAACTGGGGGGTCATCGGTGAGCGCGCCGGCAGTGCCACGTTTGTCGAGGTCGGCTCCGAGAAGGGCGCAAACCTCCTCAACAGCGCTGTCGAGGCCGGCGCGGTGGCGACGGAGGCGGCGCCGGCAAAGGGTATCGAGATCCGTGGCAAGGTCGAGAACGCGATGCTGAAGCTCGGCGACCGGTGGCGGGCGCGCTACTTCGGGGCGCTCGGCGAGGGTAAGGAGCGCCTGAACAGGATCCGGGAGCAGACGAACCGGTGCATCAAGTGTTACTCCTGCATCGAGAACTGCCCGATCTGCTACTGCATCGATTGCAGCACACGGAAGGAGTACCTGGTCGAGCCGGGCGTGATCCCGCCGCCGTTCATGTTCCACCTGATCCGGTTCGCGCACATATCCGACTCCTGTGTCAACTGCGGCCAGTGCGAGGAGCTCTGCCCCGTCGAGATAGCGAACTCGGTCTTCCTCCACGCCATCCAGACCGATCTCGAGGAACTCTTCGGGTTCCACCCGGGCGAGGATATGACCCCGCCGGTGCTCGCGCTCGTCGAGGAGAAACCTGAGCGCGACCGGCTCATGGCCACCGGCAGCGACCAGATATTCGACATCTTCAAGTAACCCCTGCCCGCAGGATAGGAGTCCGGGGGATGGTCAGATGAGTTGGAACCCGGGAAAGTGAATCTCCCGGGTTTCCCCGTGCGACCCACCCCCGGGTTCCCCCAAGATGCCTTACAGCGCACCTATAGCTCATGATCTTCCCGGGCTGGTGTTTCGGATTGTCAGCATGGCGTTGTGGTGCCAGAAGAAAGGTGTGTGCGTCTCAGCGGGATGTAGCGCCGGGACGAGGGCTCGTGGCGAAGGATCCCCTGGCACCGGGTGACGGACCTGGTGGGGGGCCGCAGGCAAGACGCTCCAGTTTCCCTGAATCTCCCGGATCAGGCCTCGCTCCAGGGCTCCAAGCCCGCTCGAAAAACGAGAGGTACGGCCTGAATATACCAAAAAAAGAGTAATTCCCGGGTATCACACCCGGGTCGTGGTGGCATCCGGCGACGCGCAGGCATCCGCGACGATTTTAGTGGGCGATCATCGCCCCACGAGAGGAAGAGCAGGAGGTTGGAGGAGCTGCGCGCCTGCTCCCGCACGCTCGCTCAAACATCACCCTAAAACTACCTATATTCCGCGTGGTCTCAAAAACAAATCCAGAAGCGTCGTTTATCGATTCTTGATGTTTAATTACGGGAATTAACTCAACCCGATGATAAACGCCTAAATTTGGGTTATACTCTTCCTGCGTGACGATCAATTCGAAACTTATTAATATCCCTCTCAAATTACTGATTAATTAGACCTATACAGTCTGATTACTTGATGGTATAGGTAGGACGTTTAGAGAGGTGTATGAAAAATGGTGTTCCATCCTCCAGTTGCTATCGTAGCAAAAGCGGGTGATGCCGGAAAGTACAAGGTCGGGCTGCCCGTCTGGAACATGATCGTGCGTGGCTTCATGTCTGGAGCCTACATCGCCATGGGCGGTGCGCTCGCAACAGTCTGTTCGACCGGCGTCATGGCAACCGACGTCGCACTGAGATCCGGTTTCGCAAGCGCCGGTATGGCCCAGTTCATGCTGGGTGCCGTCTTCCCTGTGGGGCTTATCATCACGATCATGACCGGTGCAGAACTCTTCACCGGCGACGCGATGCTCGCCCCCATGGCAGCGTTCATCCACAAGGTCAGCTGGGGCGCTGTGCTCAATCTCTGGCTCTGGGTGTATGTCGGCAACCTCATCGGGTCGGTAGTCTTTGCGTATATCATGGCATACGGCCCGTGTGTCTCCTTCGATGCCGCCGGAACCGCAACACTCACCGCATTCGGTGTGAGAGCGATCGGCATAGCAACGGCAAAGACGAGTTACGTCGGCGGTATGGCTCTATGGTCGGTATTCGTCAAGGGTATTGGTTGTAACTGGCTCGTCAACCTTGCTGTCCTGCTCGGTATATGCGCTGACGATGCGATAGGCAAGATCGTCGGTATCTGGTTCCCGATCTTCGCTTTCGTCGCCACCGGGTTTGAACACAGTGTTGCAAACATGTATTTCATTCCCACGGGCATCTTCTGTACAGGTCTTGACCCCACAAAGGCAGTCGACACAGTCAACTGGGTAGCCATGTGGACCAACAACCTGATTCCAGTCACGCTTGGCAACATCGTCGGCGGTATGCTCTTTGTTGGTATCATCTACTGGGTCGCGTTCAGAAAGGAAATTGCAGCCCTCAAGTAAACCTGATTGACAATGCAGATTGGAGATATTAGAGTGAGGGTGACGCCAGTTGCACTGGCCGTCTTCCTCTTTTTTATGATCCTGATTGCGGTGTACGTCTTTGCTACCGGAGATGTACGTTCGCTGATCTGGGCGGTTCCGGCAGCAGTCATGCTGATCCTCATACCAGTGGCGCTCAACTACATGAGCCAGAAACAGTATGCATCGCTGGTGCCGGTCTATGAAGCAGAAGCACGAACAACCCGCGTCCGCGAGATCAACTTAAACATGCTCGGCGAGACGGTGCGCGTCAAAGGCGTCGTCGAGCGGGTATACTTCCAGTTCCTCAACCGGCCGCAGTATCTCGTCGCCGACCGGACGGGTGAGATATCGGTCAAGATGTTCACCTCCCCGGCGGAAGATGTTCAGAAAGGGGATGTGGTCGAGGTACTGGGAATGGTCGTCAAACGCTACCTCCTGTCCGGGGATGCGGTCATCAACTGCGTCTCCATCCGGAAAGTCGAGAAAGTTCAGCGATCCTGACGCCTCAGGGCGCCAGAGTGTTCAGTGAAGGGAGGGTTGACACGGGATAGAACCCTGCCGCCATCACCTTCTTGCATTCCTGCTAAAATGTTCTCTCAAGGCCGTCGTCTATCGGTCTTGCCCCCGGCCTTTCGCTGAGGTCTCCGATGTAGTCCTCGAAGAGATGGATCCGGGTGCTCACGGGAAACGGTATACCGATGGTGCTGATGACCGCTTCTCCCGGCTCAAGCGTCTGGATCTCGGTATCCAGGCGAGAGAGGTCCTGTTTTGCGCTGCTCGCTATCATGTCGCGGTCCCCCCGGTCGGAAAGCCCCATCACGACGAACGTATTCAGTTGCGCAAGGACCCGGGCGTCGATGTTCTTTGGCTGCTGGGTAACCACACAGAGACCGACACCGAACTTCCTCCCCTCCATCGCGGCCTCCCGGAAGACCCGGGTGCTCCCGGACCCCGACCCGAGCACCCTTTGCGCCTCCTCGATGGTGATCAGCACCTGCCTCGCCTCTTCTGCGCTCCTTGCATCTTCGCCCTGGTGGTTGCGCATGATCATCCGGGTTATGATCGAGAGGACGAAGAGTTCGCTCTGCTCGCTCATACCGGGTATATCGATCAGGGCGACTTTGTTCTCGTGAAGCGCCCTCATGATATCCGGTATCGAGGTGCCCTGTCTCCGGAAGAAACCCCGGTTCCGGTTGAGCATGCCCGCGATGCGCCGCTGCATGACGGCAAGCGTGCTTGCGGAGAAGTTTTTCAGGCCCCGGGCAATCCCGCGGTGCGGGCCGCTGTAGGTATCGGCATCGAAGGTCGCGGCATCGATCCCCTGGAAGAAGTCGATCACGTCTGAGCCCGGCACGCTCTCGAGCATCTCCACGACCTCGCGCTGGGGTGGAGAATGCTCGTAGAGGAGGAGGAGGTCGGGCATTCGAAAGTCGTCGTAGTCGAGAAAGAGCTGGTCCAGGTGATACTTCTTCCGGTACTGCTCCGACCGGGTGGAGAAGACGGCAAGGCCGTCACGGCCCGCCTGATAGTGCAGGAGCCCTCTCGTCGACTCTCCGCTCGACGATCGCCCTCCGGCCACGTACTCGCCGTGCGGGTCGACGATGAGGAGCCCGAACTCCCGCACCCGCATGCAGGAGGCGCAGAAGACCTTCATGAAGTTGCTCTTTCCCATCCCCGTCGTCGCAAAGACACCCATGTGCTGCCGCATCACCGCCGAGTGGAGCGCCACCCTTACATCCTTCAGGACACCCTGGCCGGTCTTCATCACGCCGACCTCGATATCGCCCATCACCTGCCGGAGGAACGCGAAGTCCTGCGACTCCGGCCGCTCCACGCGGGAGAACTTTGCCGGGATCGTCCGCGGTTTTCGGAATTCGCCATCCTCCCCGATGTAACCGAGAGGGACCGCCTCGACGAGGATGAAGACGTCCTCCCCTATACCGTAAAAGTGCTCGGTATGCGGGCGGGTGTCCCACTTCGGGTCGGAGAAGTTGCAGTCGTGGAGGAGATCGCTGACTTTGGCAAAGAACGTCAGCCCTTTGACGCTGTCGGTGATCTTCAAGATATCCCCAAGGTAGAGCTCCGCATCGTGGGGAACGGCAAACCGGTAGCTGAGCACCCGGTCTCCGATCAGGCGGTACTTCGAGGCGTCGTCGCCGTCAATATCGATCAAACTCATCATGGTAATCACCGAAGATGCCGGTGTAATCGGCGAGGTTCATGCCGAGCCGGTCCATATCGCGGATGATGTCGTGGCGGACCTGCTCGACCGCATCCCTCCCTATCCGTGTGGTGAGGTGGGCGTCAAGGAGCGGATACGGGTAACCCGTGACCCTTCCGTCGTCGGCAAATGAGGCGAGCGCGGAGAAGACCCGTTCTACCCGCTCCGTGTCGTAATACCGGGGGATCTCCACTTTGAACGCCCGATCGGCCCGAGGGTGCAGCCGCGCGACGTACTGTTCGCCCCGCTGCTTCCAGGCGGAGGTCTCCCGGCGGTCGAGCAGGCCCCCGGCGGCGGAGAGAGAGAGATACCAGGGCTCGGGGATGCCGAGGCCGCGGGCAAGCCCCTCCGCCGCCGGGACGATCGGGTGCCCCCCGCCCCAGGTGAGCGACGTCCGTTTCGTCACGGCGGCGATGAGCACCCCCCGGAGGTTGCAGAGGTTCAGGAGGCTCTCGACGACCTCGTCGTGGCTTGCGTGGCGGACCTGGAGCGTGCCGTCGAGGACGATGAGGTCGCCGGCATCGAGTTCTCCGGCCATCTCCATCGCCGCCCGGTACTCGAGGGTATCCCGTATGACGGCGGCGTTCCTCACGGGGTCGTCGTGATCGAGATGCACTTTCGGGGGACGCTGGAAGCAGTCGTAAAAGAGCGCATCGAAGTCGTCGTTCCCGGTCCCGGGGTTGACCGTGACGATATGGAGAGGCGTCGTCCTGTGATAGAGGCGCGCACCACCGGCATACGCGCTGACCGATGCCCGGACGGCGGCGACGGCAAAACATCCCGCGTCGAGGACGATGGTGTTGCTCCCGTCGACGGCGCAGACGGCGCCGCCGAACTCGGGCCGACAGTGCCGGTAGGAGGCGGGGTCAAACCCGCCGGCTGCCGAGAACCGCTCCGCAAGATCCGGCGGGGCGACTTCACGGATCCTTCCTGCGACCCGCCGGATGGCGTCCCGGTAGAGGGTGTTCTGGTCCATCACGCAAACTCCCGGACCCGGCTTGCCTGATCTGCCCCCATCTCGACCACGAACGTCGTCGAGAACTCGTCCTGGACCTCGGTGATGTGAGATATGAGGAGGATCTGGGGGAAATGGGCCTCCTGGGTCCTGAGAGCGCGGAGAAGGTTGTTCCGCCGTCCCTCGTCCTGGCTCCCGAATATCTCGTCGAATATAAGGAACGTGGAGTCGTGCACCCCGTTCACCTCGGCAAGGAACCGGGAGAGGGCGACGCGGAGGGCGATCGCTATATCGTCCTGCTCTCCCCCGCTGAACCGGTCGGCCGGGTAGTCGTCCCCCATATCGTGGACGAGGACGGTGAAGTCGTCGTCGAGCATCACGGTGCTGTACCTCCCGTCGGTGATCTCCGCAAGCACCCTCCCGGCCTCCTCCTCGATTCGGTCCCTGACCACCTGGAGGAGGTAGTCGGTGTAATCCTTGATGAGGGATCGGGTGAGTTTCAGGCGCCCGATCTCCTCGGTGAGCGCCTCCTGCTGCCGGAGGAGGGCATCCGCACGGGCAAGCCTCCCGGTTGTCTCCTCGATATCGGCCGAGAGGCCGGTTATGCGGGCAACGATCGCGATCTCCTGTTCCCGTGCGGCGAAGAGATCCCTTTCGCATCCTGCGAGCGCCTTCTCTATCGCCGCGACCTGCCGCTCGTCGAAGTCAAGGTCGTTTACGGCCTTCTCGACCTGGAGCCGTTCGGTCTCCCGGCTCGCGAGGAGGTCCTGCTTTGTCTTGAGCGCCCCGGCGAGCCGCGGGATCTCTTCGAGCCGGACGCGGAGCTCCAGGGTCGTCCTATACGCCGCCTCGGCACGGTTGCACTCTTCGTTGAGGTGCGCGAACCTCTCCGGGTCGAACGCGAGGCGGGCGAGTTCGTCCGTGACGACCCGCAACCTCTCGCGGAGCCCGTCGGCCCTGGCAACGACGGCTCTCAACTCCTCCTCTATGTCCGGTCTCCGCGCAAGGCGGGCCTCTGCTTCCGTGCATGCCCGATAGGATGCTTCAAGTGCCTCCGCATCCGCCTCGAGACGCTGCCGGACCTCCGGGTCGAACCCGAGCCGGGCGATCTTCGCCTCGATATCCTCCTTGCGGGCGAGGTAACCCTCGACCTCGGCGATGAGCCGTCGCCGCTCCTCCTGGAGGGCGGGGAGGCGGCAGCACGCGCCCCGGAGGGTATCGGCCGCCGTCCGCTTCCCCTCGATATACCGGATCCTCTCCCTGAGGGCGGCGTGCGCAGCCTGGTCGTACCCGTCCATGCCGAGCGCCCGGATTGCGGCACGGTGCTCGCTTGCCTCGGCCTGCCAGCGCTGCACGATACCTGCGCTCTGCTCGTACCGGGTCGAGGAGAGGGCGTGCTGCTCTTTCAAGCGCCGGAAGACGGTGAGGTGCTGCTGGAGGTCGGCAAGCTCGGCGGCGAGGGACTGGTGTTCGATGGTCCCCCGCGCATGCTCGTACTCGAGGTCTGCAAGCGTCGCCTGCATCGATGCAGTGGCGGCGGCGAGGTTCTCGACCAGCTCCTCGTAGTGAGCGCCGAGGCTCTGGCGGCACGTCGGGCAGGCTCCTTCCGGGCCCGCAGAGAGGATATCCGCCCGGTGCCCGGCGAGCCGCCGGATCTCCTCGCGAAGCGTTTCCTGGCGTTCGGCGCATGCGCTGGTTCGTGAAGTCAGGTACTCCTTCCGGCTTGCCGCCGACTCGATCCGCTCCTCGATGGCGGCCATCCCGGCGAGTTGCCGGGCATACCCGGCGATCTCGCCCTCAAGATGGCTCATCTCCTCGGACCCGGCGCGGACCTCCTGCAGGCACCGCTCTTCCTGCCGGGAGTACTCAAGAACCCTGAGATACACCTCCTGCTGGGCCCGGAGACCATCGTAGTCGCCGATCTCGGTCTCGAGCGCACGAAGATGCCGGTTCTTCTCCTCGATCGTCTCGATCTCCCTCCGGTTCTCCTGGACACGGCGCTCTGTCTGGACGAACCGCTCGTCCATGCGGGCAAGGTCTTCGCGGAGACGATCGTATTCCGGCTGAAGGGCCTTCATTGCCGTGATACGACCGCGGAGGGCCTGCCACTCCGCGACCTCCCGGGAAAGCCCGGCAACTGTCTGTTCGTCCCGGGCAAGCGTGGCGAGCCCGGCATCGAGGCGCGCGCGACGTTCGTCGTACTCCCGCACCTGCTCGCCCGCGGCGCCGGCCTCGAGGCTCAGGCGGTCGCGTGCAGCCTTCGTCTCCGCCATCGCGGCAAGCTCCGCCTTCAGGGGTTCGTAGCGCCCGGCGAGCGGGGCAAGGGCTTCGAGGTCGGCCTGCAGTCTCCTGCGTCCTGCGATCTCCTCCTCGGCCTCCCGGCACTCGGTGCGGAGCCGCGCGATATCGGTTGCGAGCACCTCTTTTTCCCGCGCAAGGTGCAGGAAGCGATCGCGCACAAAGAGCAGCCGGTCACGCTCCCCCCGGGCGTTATCGAGCGCCGCGATGGCGTTCTTCTCTACGGCGCCGGCACGCTCCGCCTCTTCCTCCGCACGGGCAAGGTCGGCGCGGAGCGCCGCAAGGCGGTCGCGCACGGAGGCGGCGTCGAGCTCCCGGAGGCGCCCGGAGAGCTCCAGAGAGACCCCTTCCCGGGCATCGACGATCCGCTTCAGGTCCTCCATGCTGTCCTTCCTGAGGTAATCGATGCCGAGCACCTGCATGAACCAGTCTTTCCGGGACCCGGCCCTGCTCTCGATCAGGGCGAGGAGCTCCTTCTGCCCGGCATAGATGGTGTTTCGGAAGTCACCCGGACCCATGCCGATGATCCGCTGCATCTCCTCCCCCACCTTCTGGACGCTGCTTGCGAGGAGCTTCTGGTTCAGGTAGAGGTTTGCCTCGTGGAGGGTCGAGGAGGGGCGGCGCTTGAACCTGCGGACGACGGCGTATTCGTTGCCGCCGGCCACGAAGTCCAGGCGGACCTCGCAGACGTCCTGCGGGCCCGCAAAGGAGCTGACGATGTAGTTCGCATCAAGCCCCGTCCCCTGGAGGCCGTAGAGGGCAAAGAGGACGGCGGCGACGATGCTGCTCTTGCCGGTCCCGTTGTTCCCGACGATCCCGGTGATGCCGTCCTGGAAGGCGATCTCCTGGTTGCGGAACCGCTTGAAGTTGCGCATGGCAAGTTTATTCAGCAGCACTCTCTCCCTCCTTATGCCGCGCGATGACCGAGCGGAGGATCGTCGTTCCGGTCTTTTTTACGTACTCCTCGTCGCCCGGGGCGAGGTGCTCTCTCTCGACGAAGCGCTCGAACTCGGCGACGTAGTCGAGGCCGACGAGCGAGTCTCCATAAAAGATACGGGAGGGATCGTCGGCGGCGAACACCTGCAGTTTGAGGTCGAGCATCCGGCTCCGGACCTCCGCGAGGGTTTTCTGGTCGAGCGCGCGGAGCGTCTCGCGGCGTATCCCGTCAAGCGTGACCTGGCAGATCGCCCGGCGGGTCTTCTCCCCTGCGCCGTCAACCGCGCCGAGGATCCCATCCATGACCTCGCGGGCGGAGAGGCCGTCGCAGTTGATCTTACCGAGGCTGATCATGGGGGTGTGCGGGAAGTCGATATGCGTGACCGTTCCGGACGAGAGGTCCGCGGTAAGGCCTCCTTTGGTATCTGCGATCTCGCCGTAGTTACAGTATTCGAGCGACCCGCTGTACCAGGCGTTGTCGGCGACCTTTATCTGGCCGTGGAAGTGGCCGAGCGCTATGTAGTCGAACCGGTCGGAGAGGATCGTCGCATCCAGTTCGTGCTCGGCGACGGTGTGCAACCGCCGGTCTTTCAAGTTGCTTGCAAGGCCGTGAGTGACGAGGACGTTCGTGCCGGGCGAGAACTCGAGTCCATCAAACGCCCTCCGGTAACCTTCCGCCTCGAGCATGTTCGGTATGAGGTGAAAGATCGTATCTCCTAGTTCCACCCGCCGGTAACGGTTGTGGTGGGCGACGTAGAGACCGCGTGCAGCGTAGCCGCCCCGCTCGAGCACCTCGAACGGGGACGCCGTGTAACGGGTCTTTGCCATGCTGTGGTTGCCGGCGACCACGAGCACCGGAACTCCCGCATCCTGCAGGCGGGAGAGGGCGTCGAGCGCCGTCGTGTAGGCGCGGGTCTTCGGTTTGACCTGGTGGAAGAGGTCGCCCGCATGGACGAGCGCATCGGGGCGCATGGCGATGACCCGATCGACGGCGGCGAGGAAGTTGTCGTAGATGAGCTGTTCGCGCAGGTTCATCCCGGTTTCCGGATCGACCCGGTTGAACGCCGACAACCCGAGATGCGTGTCTGCTAAATGAACGATCTTCATGCCCAATTAATCTCCGTGTGTTGCGGGTATAAATGGCTGCTGCGTGCGGTGTGAAAGTGTTCGATGCCGGGCCGATGCCCGGAATACGCGTAACCTAATATATGCTCAATGATATTTGTATGGTGATCTCGTGTCAAAAAGAGCCGTTGATGCAGTTTTTCAGGCACTCTTCATCCTCTCCGACATCCGGTTCCTGCTCCGGGAGACCGCTCCGCAGCATGACCTCGATGAAGCGCAGAAGAAGCGTGCCGCAACCTCCATCGAGAAGGTGAAGCGGCAGATTGCCATCATCGAAGAGGAGCTGATGCGGTGAAGTGCGCAGTCGATATCGATGCCCGCGACATCGAGGAGCTGTACATCAACATCGATCCCATCCAGGCGGGCGGGCGACTCACCGCCGATGCCATGAAGGCGGCAATATCGTTCGGCGACGGCTACTCGGTCTGCGATAACTGCCGGAACCCTCCCCGGCTCGACTACATCCGGAACCCTCCCATCGCGCAGTTCCACGCGGACCTCGCAGCATGGCTGAACATGGATGCGGTGCGGGTGGTGCCGGGAGCGCGCCGGGGGTTCCAGGCGGTCGCCTCCACGCTTGTCTCGAAGGGCGACCCGGTCATCGTGACGGCGCTTGCCCACTATACGGAGTTCATGGCGGTCGAGGCGGCGGGCGGGATCCCGCGCGAGGTCCCGAAGAATGAGTTGAATCATATCACCCCTGACGCCGCTGCAGAGAAGATCGAGGCGGTGATCCGTGAGTTCTCGCGCACACCCCCGCTGCTCTTCGTCGACCACGTCGACTACCAGTTCGGAAACGTCCACGACGTCGTGGGGATCATAAAGGTCGCCCACCAGTACGACATCCCGGTCCTCGTCAACGGGGCCTACACGGTCGGGATCATGCCCGTCGACGGCAAAGCGCTCGGCGCCGACTTCGTCGTCGGGTCGGGCCACAAGAGCATGGCCGCCCCGGCACCCTCGGGGCTCCTCGCGACGACGAGCGAGCACGCGGATCGAGTCTTTCGGATGACACAGGCGAAAGGGGACGTGACCGGCAGGACGTTCGGCATGAAGGAGGTGGAGATGATGGGCTGCACCCTGATGGGCGTCACCGTCGTCGGTATGATGGCCTCCTTCCCCCATGTCAAAGAGCGGGTGAAGCGCTGGGATGTCGAGCTTGCGCATTCACAGGCGGTCACGGATGCCCTCCTCTCCATTGAGGGGACGAAAGTCCTCTCCGATTACCCGAGAAAGCACACCCTGACCCGTATAGACACCCGCGAATCCTTCGACACGGTGGCCGAGCGGCATAAAAAACGCGGCTTCTTCCTCTCAAGCGACCTGAAAAAGCGCGGGATCACCGGCGTCATCCCCGGCTCGACCCGGGTCTGGAAGTACAATACCTTCGGGCTGACCGATAAGCAGACCCGGCACGTCGGGGAGTCGTTTGTCGCGGTTGCCCGGGAGAACGGGCTGAATATTGTCTGAAGATCCCGAACCTTTTTTTCGGGTGGAAAAAATTCTTACGCAATCTCCCCGTTCTTCGCGCGATATACCCGCACCGTCCCCGCCGCCCGGGCCGCGAGGTCTTTCGCGCCGATCTTCTCCTCGATATCGACGATCGTCGCTGCAGGTGCCGCCGTCGAGGGGTAACGGGGGGCGACCGTGCACCCGGTGCTCCCCGCCCGGGCCTCAAACGTCCCGATGGCGCGGGCGCGTTCGACGATCTCCTCCTTATCAAACCCGATCAGCGGCCGGAGCACCGTCACCGATGCCGCCGGGGCGATAACCGCCATGTTCGCGAGCGTCTGGGACGCCACCTGCCCCAGGTTGTCGCCGTTGACGAGCGCGTAGGCGCCGCGTTCTTCTGCAAGGATGCCTGCCACCCTGAGCATGAACCGCTTGCAGAGGATACACCGGTAACGGGGCTCTTTTAAGGCGATGATGACCTCAAAGAACGGCTCCATGTCCACGACGAGGAGGTCGAGAGGATGCCCCGGAACCCAGGCCGAGAGCCGGGCGTGGTGCCGGAGAACCGTCTCTTCCCCGTCCGTTCCGCCGAACCGTCCGCCGTGCATGTGGACGTGCACCACCCGGCACCCCCGGCGCATCATCAGCCACGATGCAACGGGCGAGTCGATCCCCTCCGAGAGCAGGGCCACCACCTCCCCCTGCGTCCCGTAAGGGAGCCCTCCCGGCCCCTTGAGCCTCTCGTCGTAGACGAGGCCGCCGAACTCCCGGGCCTCCACAAAGACCTCGTAATCGGGCGTCGAGAGGTCCACCGTGGCCTCCGGCACCCGGTCGAGGATGGCCGAGCCGACCGCCGCCGCAAGTTCCTGGCTGTTGAACCCCTCGACGCCCGACCGGCGTGCCCTGACCGCAAACGACATCCCCGGCCGGAGGTGCCGTCCTGCGTGCTCTACGGCTACGGCCGCGATAGTATCGATATCGGAAGAGGTCATCGTGCAGACGCTCGCGCTCACCACCCCGAAGGTTCCGGCGACGGCCGCGGCGATGCGCCGGGGTTCGTCGCCGAAGATCAGGATCCGCCCCCGGGGCGTTTCGATGCGGTGGGAGAGCCCTTTTGCCTCCAGCGCGAGCCGGATGTTCTCCGTCATGATGGATATGAACCGCCGTTTCACCGTCTCGCTCTTGAGGAATATCTCGCCGTACCTGATCATCACCGCTTCCATGCGTCCGCACCTCCCTCGCGGTAGCCTCCGGAGGCGATGACCGCATCCTCAAACCCGAGGTTCCTTACCGCATCGAGCAGTTCTTCCAGCCTATCATGGTATGCGGGATCGGCCTCGATGGAGGCCCGGGCGCCCTCCCCGATGCACCGGACCCGTATGGTCCCGGGGATCTCTTTCGCGATGAGAGCTTCCGCAGCCGCGACGAGCGCGAGGCACTCACGGGTGACCGCATCGCCGGCGGGGATGCGCGTCGCAAGACATGCGGACGGTGGGCGGACGGGCACCCCGAGGTCTGCCGCAAGGGCCTCGATATCCTTCTTTCCTATGTCGCACTCCGCAAACGGGCTCCTTATCCCGAGTTCGGCGAGTGCCCGCATACCGGGCCTTGCGGCGGATCGGTCGTCGGCGTGGGTCCCGTCGACCACCGCCCGGCATCCGCGCCGCTCTGCCTCGCGGACGACCGCCTCCATCATCGCCCTCTTGCAGGCGTAGCACCGGTCCGGCCGGTTCTCCCGGACCGCAGGGATATCGAGCGCATCGAGCGGTATAACGATGTGCGAGATGCCGAGACGCTCCGAGAGAACCCGCGCCGCCTCGAGTTCCCCCGGGGGGGTAAGGCCGGTATCGACGCTGATAGCGATCGCCCGGATGCCGTGCCGCCGGGCATAGGCCAGCAGGACCGAACTGTCTGTTCCCCCGGAGAGGGCGATCGCAATGGGTTCGCAGGATTTCAGGAGCAGCGCGAGATCCGCATCGTGTGTCATCTGCTCAGCTTATGCTCGCCGGGCCTACATGAAGGTTCGCGAATCGCGGCAATTCGGGCTTTCGGCACAGAGAGCAAATGATTTTTAAAAGAGGCACTCCGAATGTGTACTGATATGGCGAAGAAAGCGAAAGCCAAACAGGCAGAACCCATGAAACTCTTCTATATTTTTTACAATCAGGAGCGCTGGGACAACTGGATCAAGACACTGGAGGGTGCTGACTTCGAGCCGGCCGAAGGCGAAGATGTTTCCGAAGGCGAGCAGATGCTCTACAGTTTCTCCGAAGATATCACCCTCTCGGTCTTGAAGATCATCCGCCTCTACCAGAACGACCGGTTCACGAAGGAGGAGGCCATCGCGAAGCTCGACGACGTGGAACTGATCGTCATGACGGGGCTTCCCGAGGGAGAACTCGAGGATATCATCGGGTCGCTCCAGCTCTCCCTGCTCGTACTCTTCACCGCCTGCCGGAAGTATATCGAGGGCGAATTCGATAAAGACATCAAGGCGCTCGTGAAGAAAGGCCGGGGCATCGATGAGGAGAACTTCGAGGAAGCTCTTGAGGTTGCGGCAAATATCGGCGCCGCCGTTGTCGATGGCGCCACCTGTTGCGCGAAGTACATCAAGGACGATGCGGAGAACCCCGGCCTCTTCGACGAATGGCTCATCGAGATCGAGACCATGAGCAACGCCATGAAGTCTCTCGCGAAGTTCGACGAGGAGCCCGGCGAGGCGTCGTGATCGCGGATAAGGCCCGGTTCCGGGCGGCGCGGAAGCTGGAGCGGGCGGCAGGATTCCGGCTGCCGGACCATGTCTTCTCGGGCGCGTTCCTCGAATCGCTCGGGAAGGCGATCAACTTCGAGCACCTCGACCGTCGGATGCAGGAGCAGCTCCTTGCTTTTTTCCGCGATTTCATGGACTGCAAGTGTAAAAACGCCCCCTTCTGCGGGTGCCCGGAGCGGAAGTTCACCCTCGCCATCATCGAGTTCCGGGAGATGGGGCTCGATCATCGCCAGATCGGCGCCCATCTCCTCGACGAATACGGGATCGACCTCTACCCTGCCGATATCCTGAGTTTCCTCGAAGACTCCGTTCACATGCTCGAGGCGATACGGGACGTCGCCGAACTGCAGGGGAGGGAGAAACTCGCGGAGAACGCCATCGAGCATATCAAGAAGATCGAGCATTAGCGGGAACCTATCATGGCCGTCTCTCCTTCCTCTCGACCTCGAAGTACTTTCCGGGGAGCATGTAGCCGACGAAGTAGTTCAACCGCAGGGTAAGGTTCTCCCGGTAGGAGACGTCAAGACCGTTTACCCGGAGTCCGGTGACCGCGCCACCGAGGATGGATTTGCACACCGAGGCCCGGAACCCTCTCCGCCGGCGAAGGCCGGCACCCAGCCACCGCCACCTCAGCGCCTCAGGGACATTCCCGAGCTCCCGGTGATGGTTGACATAGACGGGCAGGATATACCACCGCAGGGCCTTTTCGGCCAGGAATTCAGCATAAAGCGCATCCTCGCCGCTTGATAGGCCATCGAGCGTCGTGCATGCGAGCACGCACCGCCGGCGCGTCACCGAACAGCCGAACGCACCGTTGCCCCCGAGGAACGAGACCGGGTCGGTTATCGGGCGGAGATAGCCGTCATTGTAGAGCGCACCGATCACCCCTGCATCGGGGTAGCGCCCATCGACAGAGGCCCGCAGGACCTCTTCCCACTCCGGGAGAAGCTCCACGTCGGAGTCGACAAAGGCGACGAGATCGGCTCGGGCTTCGCGCGCCCCGAGCCTTCTTGCGGCCCCGAGGCATGCACCCGACGATATGATATCACAGCCGTACTCCCCGGCGATCGCCGTGGTCCGATCCGTCGAGTGTTTATCGACGACGATGATCCGGTTCGGTCGCCCGTAGTTCCGGATCGAAGAGAGCGTGAGTTCCAGCGTTGCAGCGCTGTTCCAGGTCAGGACGACGTAATCGATGCTTGCCATACCGAACGATCCGGCCTGTCGGGCCTCATCGCACATCAGGTTTGCCGTCGTCCTGACCGGGAGGGGCACGCTCGACTCCCGGGGTCCGGCGGCGGATACGTTCCCCCGGCCGGCCGCCGCGCGGTAAGCAGGAGAGCGGGGTTACCCGCTCGGGGGGTTGCGCATCATGGGGGCGACGTTGCACCCCGCCATCTCCCCGAAGCAGAAGACGAACCGCTCTTTGATGCTCGCCGGCAGGCTCGCCTCCGGGATGGGCACAAACCCGAGTTTCCCGTAGAACCCGACCAGGGGGAGGGTCGAGTGGATGTAGATCGTTTCGGAGCCGCATTCGTCGAGGAGCATCTCTACGGCCTCCCGCGCATACCCGCCTCCACGATATTCGTCGAGCGTGAAGACGCAGTCCATCTCGAGGCCGCCCGGGTGCCGGGTGCAGCGGGCCGTCGCCGCCAGGACACCGTCGACAAAGACGCCGAAGATCCTCTCCCGGCGCGGGTCCGCCTTCTGGTCGCGGTAGTGTGTCCAGACCTTCTCCGCAAGCGGGAACTCTTCGTGCTCCAGTTCGCGGATCTCTTTCTTCATCACGTGTGGCCCATGTTGCCGCGCCTATTATTTCAAGTCGACTGCCCCATCGATTCCTGACTATCCGACCGGTACCCGGACCGCCTTCCTGCAGGAGGCATCCTGGAACGGGGAGGAGACGGGCACCCGGCAACCGGGAGCGGATGCACCGCCGCCTCACCTCGCCCCGGGATTCCCAGCCGGCAGAGTGCCCCGCCGGCCCTCAGAGCACACCTGGCCAGGGGATGCCGAGTTGTCCGGCAAGATCCTTCAGCTCGTCGTGGATACCCTCATCCAGCCTGAGGAGGGCCAGGATGTAGACCAGTCCGCCGAGTCCGACCGCTCCGAGGGTGACAAAGACGTTCGAGAGCGGGATGATGAACGTGCAGACCACGACGACGGCCGCCATGACGAGTGCGGCAAGGACGATATGACCCACGGCCCGGGGTTCTATCCGGATACGGATGCTCCGGGAGAGGGCGCGATGGGCGAGTACGGCATTCAGTATCATGGTGACGAGCGTCGCCGCCGACGCCCCGACGATGCCGTATGCCGGTATGAGGAGAAGGTTTAGCCCGATGTTTGCGGCAACCGCGATCGCAGTCACCCGGAACGAGTCGCGCGGTCGGTCGAGAGCGTTTAAGCACATCGTCTGGAGGAACATGAAGACATGGGCCACCTGGACGAGCAGGAGGATCGCGAGCGCTCCCGCCCCGGCGGTGGCCGATGCCGTGTAGAAGAAGTAGAGGAGACGCTCCCCGAGGAGCCAGCCCCCGACAACGACCGGGACCGCGAGCAGGAGCGAGTAGGTGAAAGCACGGGCGAGCGCGCGCTCTACTGAGGAGAGGTCGCCCTGTTTTCCCCAGTAACTGACCTTAGGATAGAGGGTGGTATGGAGCGCTATGGTGACGAACGTCGCGATCGACGTGAGCTGGAGCGCTACGCGGTAGACGCCGACGTCGGCATCGGTCATGAAGTGACCGATCATGATGGTGTCGGCATACGAAAAGACAAGGTAGCCGCTCGAGCTGAGGAACGTCCAGACCGAGAAGGTAAAGAGGCTCTTGAGGTGCGACCGGCGAAACGGGGCCGGCGAGAGGTCGAGGAAACGGAGGTTGAAGAGCCCTGAAGCCAGAATGCCGGCAACGAACCCGCCGGCGAGGCCGGCAACCCCGTAGCCGAGGACGACCGCGGCGACCTGGACGAGTATCCGGGCCAGGGTGTCGATCAGGCTGCCGATCTGGTTGACGCCGACCATTCCTCTCCCGTAAACGCTGTTTGAGGCGATGTTCGTGAAGGTGCTGACGACCAGAGCGAGTATCAGCCAGGGGAAGACTCCTGCCGAGGTGAGTTTGACGAGGTACGGCTGCGCAATGAGGAGGAAACCCACCGAGACGACCGTCAGCGCCACCCGGAGAAGGGTAAACGCGGTGAAGTAGGCGTTCTGGTCCTCTCCTTCGCTGATCCGCTTCACTGCGGCGCCCCCAAATCCGCCGTCCCCGATCAGGTTGAAGACGCTGAAGTAGGCGACAAAGAGAAAATATGCGCCCAGGATAGATAGACCGACGGTATGGGTGAAGAACATCGTGGAAAGAAATCCGATCGCAGTAAGCCCGATCGTTGAACCGAAGCTGATGAGGCTCTGGCGCTGGACAGGGTCCACGCGCATGACACGGGCAAGATACCGGGAGGGCCGAAACACGAGCATTGGTTTGGCCGTGAAGAACCTTATTCATTTTGAACCGGAGCAGGAGAGGCGGTCGTGATCCTGTGGACCCCAGCATTCCGGAGCGAGGGGATACCTCCCCACGATAACGTCATGAGAGAGCGATGCCAATGTGTAGTATTATTACCATCCGGGGTTCCCGGATGAGCATACGTGGCAATACCGTCGGCGGTGATAATTTGGATGCAGGGGTAATCGGTGTCGGGATGATGGGCAGAAACCATGCCCGTGTCTATTCGGAATTGAAAGCGGTAGACTCACTCTATCTGTACGACCTCAATGAGAAGGCGACTCGCGACCTTGCCGGAGCTTTCGAGGCAGCAGCCTCCCCGTCTCTCGAGGATCTCCTTCGATCTGTGGATGTGGTGAGCATCTGTGTCCCGACGCCCTATCACTTCGGGGTTGCAGAGACGGTCATCGGTGCCGGGGTGCCGTTCCTCGTCGAGAAACCCATATGCGCGACGGCGGAAGAGACGCGGAGGCTTATTGCGAAGATCCCGGATGGCTTCGCCGCCGGCGTCGGGCACATCGAGCGGTTCAACCCGATCGTTCCCGAGATCAAGAAGATCGTCCGCGACCCCCTCTATATCGAGATGAAGCGGCACAACCCGGCCTCTTCCCGGGTGAGCGGCTCTTCGGTCGTCGAGGACCTGATGATCCACGATGTGGATATCATGAGAAACGTCCTCCTCCCGGACGGGGCATATCGCCTTGCCGGCAGCGGCAACCAGGATGTGTGTAGCGCCCTCTTCTCTTTTGGGGGAACCCCGGTCTACCTCTCGGCAAGCAGGAAATCATCCAAGAAGATCCGCATGATCTACATCGAGGAGGAGGAGTTCACCGTCGAGGGGGACTTCATGGCCCAGGAGATCTACATCCATAGAAAACCCGGACAGTATTCGGTAGAGAACGAGCGTTACGTCCAGGAGAACATCATCGAGAAGGTGCTCGTGAACAAACAGGAGCCGCTGAAACTCGAACTCTCGACGTTCCTCGACTGCGTGGCGCGCAACCGGGAGTTCCCGGTCAGCCCCGCGCAAGCGCTGCTGAATATGGAGATCTGCGAGGACGTCGCGCGGTGTTTTACGGCGTGAGGGTTTTTATGAGCAATACGTTACAATCGATCGTCGATGCCAGGGGCCCGATCAGAAAGATCGGTGTCGTCGGGATGGGCTACGTCGGTATCCCCGCCGCGGTCCTCTTTGCGGATGCGCCGGAGTTCGAGTCGGTCCTCGGGTTCCAGCGCGCCTCTGCGTCTTCGGGCTACAAGATAGAGATGCTCAACCGCGGCGAGTCGCCGCTCAAGGGCGAGGAGCCGGGGCTCGAGGAGTTGCTCGGGAAGGTCGTCAACGCGGGGAAGTTCCGGTGCACGTCGGATTTCTCGGAGATCGCAGGGTGCGATGCGGTGACTCTCGCCATCCAGACGCCGTTTCTCGACCCAAAAGATCTGATTCCTGATTTCTCGGCCCTGAACGAGGGGCTCCGCGCGGTGGGAAGGCACCTCTCAGAGGGCACGCTCGTGGTCCTCGAGTCGACCGTTACCCCGGGGACGACTGCCGGGATGGCCCG
>Ga0208462_1000743_pt1 | contig 28082 bp, 27 predicted proteins | sample AD_SCU001_MetaG_FD_184452 | JGI IMG/M metagenome (GOLD analysis project Ga0208462, IMG submission 184452) | Active sludge microbial communities of municipal wastewater-treating anaerobic digesters from China - AD_SCU001_MetaG (SPAdes) (version 2) | ecosystem: Engineered > Bioreactor > Anaerobic...
TCCGTCCTATGTATTTCCATTTTGCCATACACATTCGCCAGGGGAATAGAAAGAGACATTGAGGCAGTTAAGAATGCGATCAAGACTGAGTTCAGCAATGGAGTAATAGAAGGCGTTATAAACAAGCTAAAGGTGATTAAGCGGATAATGTACGGGAGATGTTCATTTGAACTATTGCGATTGAAGGTGATCATGAGTTAGTTCATATAATCTGAGGAAGAGCCATTTCTATTTTGCCAGAAACATACTGCTCCACCTCCGTCTGCGATGTTTCAAAGAATGCGCAAAGCAAACTGTAGTAAACAACCAGAAAATAGATTCTCCATTTCCATCTCGTTATCTTTGACGAATCAGTTTTGTGAAGTTCTTATCTTGAAAGCACCAAGTACTTTCCTAATGAGGTCCAGAAACTCTTTCTTGTAGAAAAGCAGCGTGATTCCAAGGATGCCTGAAATATATAACGGCAGACCTATCCACCAGGGCAGCAAACGTGTTGTGCTGAAAAAGAGCATCAAGAACGCTGAAAGATAAGCAATTTCCCGGGGGTTGGTTTTTGCTCCTTTGAAATCTTTCGATGAGAAGAAAAACCAGAAATAAAACGCAATCGTCGTTGCCGCAGCAATCGTCCAGTTTGATTTGCTGATAGCCACGGCTAAAACATTGAGTGAGAATGAAACTGCAACCATTCCAAAGACTGTGAAAAAGTACTTCTTCTCGACTTTCTGTGCTTTGTACATATTTACATATATCGCATTGATAACCGATATTGCAGGAAATCCGGCGAAGAGTATTGCTATTACCTCAAGTGAAGGCAAATAGTCTCTCAAGATCAAGTTGACGATAAAATCGAAACCGAAGTAAGCCGCACCAGCAAATACACCAAGTATCATCAGATAACTCTTCAAGCTTCTGAGCAAACCTTCTTCTTCCTGCCTTCTCACAAGCATAGGGTAGAAAGTCATTGCAACTGAGCTAACTAGAATCATAACCATTCCCATCATCGATGTTGCAAAGGAGTAGAAAGCGAAGTCCTCAGTTCTCAGAAGGATCTTCACAAACCATCTGTCCATAGAGTAGAAGAACATGCTCGAAAGGTTTCCGATCATAACGAAAACCCCAATAGCGATTGTTCTCAGCTTATCAGTTAAGTCCAAGCGATCTATGTGAAAAATAGGGAGTCGTTTTGCAGAGAAGAGAAAAAGTACAACATATGAAACACTCAAATCAGCAATGATAAAAGATGTACCGTATTGCGTCTTGACAAAGAAGATCAGAACAATCGTTGAGGTCAAATTCAACATAGGCACCAAAGCATTTATTGCTGAGAAAGCTTTGAATTCTCCTATTGCTTGATAGAAGAGTTTGTAGAAACCAAGAATGTTTCTTGAGAAAAGAGCCAACCCGAAAGCTAACAGGAGTGAGCTACATGAGATTGTACTTAAAATAATTAACACAATGCTCATGCCACCTTCAAGACCAGCATAGAACCAGAAATGTGAAGTTAGCTCAGCGGTTGAAACATCACGTCGTTTTAGACCACCATATTTGAGGTACATACCATCAACAAAACCCAAAGAAAGTACTCCAACATAAGAAACATAAAGACCATATGTCTTGAAAAACGCGTATTCAGATAAACCAAGGTATTTCGGAATGAGAAAGTTGCTCAGTACTCCTGCAAAGAGCACAATAGTATTCGAAGTAAGAACAGCTTTCAAATCAACTATCAATGTACCCATTAATGAGTGCTCCTAACTATGCCGAGCATATGTTAGTAGTTCATACATTTGAATCTCATTCTTTCGCTCACTAAAGTATGATTCTTTTGAATGTATCTGTTTGTGCTTGTGCAAAGAGCTTTTCAAACTGCCTTGAGAATTGCTTTCAAACCAGTTCACGGTTTCACCTGGGGTTACGGTTTTCAGACGGCAATTCTAGACTTCTTAAGTAGTAGACAACAAAAACTATAAATGGGAAAAATTTAACATAGATTATTACAGGAATAGCGAATTCTAATAAAAGAATAGGAATAAGAACATATCCTCTATATTTTAATTGAACGTTGTTTTTTATGAAGTTAACAAGCATAATGTAAATACCTACTAATAGAACAATACTTCCCATTGTCAAATATAATATGTATCCCGAGTCAGTGTAGGCTATCTCATATCGTGATTGCACTATATTAAAACCAATACCTATAAAACTCTCATTAAGAATTGCGATATTGTCTTTGAATACTGAATTGCCAGATAAGTATCTCGGAATAACCCCATTATACTCACTTAGAAAAGCCTGAATGTATTCTTCAAATAGTGGAGTTTGAACCAAGAACAAAGAAGCAAACACAATTGTAGACAAAAACGCGAGCTTTTTTACCTTTCCCCTAAACGACATAAAAATCATAAATAGCATAAAGACAAAGAAGACGAAGCTCGAAGAAGATCTTAACATTAATGTGAACAACAGCAAAAAAAACATATATAAATATAACCTATTATTTCTTAAACTTTTAACTGTTATATGACACAAAACAAATATCATAGCATAAAAGAATGAGGAGAAAGTATGAACAGAGAACGACATAACAGGCTTTAATCTCATCAAAGAGCCTAAAGTTGCAAAACTATAGAATTGCGAATAATTATTAATCGTGTACGTTATGATAAACTCAACATTCAACAGAATACCAATATTCCAAATTATAACTGAAAGGCAGAAAAAATCGAGCAAAAAAATCATTAACTTAGGAGATACGCAAGGTCTAAAGGTGATAGAAGATATGAATAGGAAAATTGCCACTGGTGCAATTCTTGCAATTGAAAACCGGACATCAATTTGTGTTTGGAGTACAAAAAGTGTAACAAAGAACATGTATGCGAATACACCAGCAGCTAGATAAAAGGCTTTCTTGCTGATTCTACCGTTGAATAGAAGAATGAAGCTAAAACCAAGTGTAACCCCCCACAAAATAATAACAGCTACTGAATCATCAAAAATCCTACCATTGATTGATGTTGGAATGTATGCAAACATTATTAATGATGCAATTGCTATTATATTTCCGAAAAGTCTTTTAGGATATATTACAATAATTTTTATCACCCCATAATCTACTTATCATGGTGATCACAACCAAAGGCATCTATACTTCTATTGCGAAATATCATATCAATGATCTTCTTTGTTTGAATCACATTGTTCTTCTCTCTAAGAATAAACTCTCTATTCCTTCTACCAAGAGTGTTTCTTTCAGAAGAACTCATTGAGCAAATCTCTTCAATCTTGCTTGCAAGAACCAATGGCGACCCGTCTTCTACGTAGACGAGGAAATCATCATACTCATCTGGAATTCCATCTAGTTTGTAGCAAATAACAGGATTTCCTGACAACATATACTCAATAAGCTTCCAAGGAAACGAATAACGTGTGTATTCTTCATTATTCTTCCTGGGGTTTACCAAAACACTTGCCTTTCTCTGTATATCTAGAACGGTATCGTGAGGTTGCGTACCTAAATACTCGATACGTTTATCTTCTTTTGCAGCGTTAATTACAGTCTCCTTTGCTTCTCCATCCCCGCAGATAATCAGTTTGTATTCTTCTGACCTAAGTAACCTAAAGGCGCTTATAAGATCTAAAATTCCATATTTCTTGGTTAATGTACCAGTATAAACAATTCTCTTTGTTTTTTCATCACTTTGCTTTGTGCTGTTGTTTAGAATGTCACTTCCTTGTGTTACCATTCCTTCGACTATTACATAAGGCTTGTCTTCAATTCCTAGATATTTGCACATGGGTTCAGTGACAAGCATAAAGCTATCTATCAATTTTATAGCCTTTCTAAAGGCTTTCATTGTTCTACTTCTTGCTAGTGAGTAGAATATGTTATTCATCTTATGCATAGAAGTAAAAATAGGTAGATCGTTTACAGTAACACAAATATGCAAATTTTCATCTTTTAGCTTCAGAAATCTTACTAGTTGCATAAAAGAGTGCTGTACAGAGTAGATTATAAGTACTTTCTTTTTATCTCTATCCTTGCTTACCCAATCACCAAGGGTTCTCTTCAAAACCATTGGTATATGAAATTGCTTAATGATAGAAAAATTCAGGTAACCGATATTTATATCTTCCGCACCATATGTATGACTGAATGTGAAACCCTTCACTAAAACATCTCTGTATCTTCTAGGATAAGAACCAACAAACATTGTATTGAAAAGCCTCAGAGGTTTCATGATATTACTCTCTAATCCTTCTATAAGACTCCATTGGAAACTATTAGCTGCAAGTTGCACAGTTCCTTTGCTTTTTTTTAGGACTTCTATCTCAATCTCTTTGGGGAAAAGTCCCCCAAGAAAAGCTATCTCATATTCGTCGTAGTTTTTCATTGACTAAGACACCTTCTGTACTAATAAAATTCACTCATTGACTTTAGCAATACTAGAATACCAAGAAAGGTATTCTGTAAGATCTGCTTCAATTTCCAAAGAGGGTTCAAATCCAAGTTCTCTCTTCAGTTTACTGTTATTTGCTTTGCAATGAAGAACGTCGCCCTTTCTTCTTGCTGAATACACTATTTCAACCTTAGAATTGGTTATCTGCTTCATTACATTGGCCAACTCGTTGATTGTAATGCTTCTTCCACTACCAACGTTATAGACAGTTGTTGTTTTTGCTTTGATGGCAGCTAAATAGTTTATCATTGCTACATCCCTTACATTTATGAAGTCTCTTGTTTGCTTGCCATCCCCGAATATTGTAATCGCTTTTTCTTCCAGAATATTGTGGGTGAAAATAGGAATTACATTGCCATAAGGATCAAATCTCTGATTAATGCCATATACATTGAAGTATCTCAAACAGACGACAATTAAGTTGTAGAGTTGAGAAGCAACCAATAGATGTTTTTCTGCAGCCAACTTACTAACACCGTATGGGGAATCTGGCATCTGAGGATGATCCTCACCAATAGTAGGAGTAATTAATTCGCCATAAATTGCCGCAGACGATGAAAATACTATTTTAGGAATCGTATTCACTTTTGCAGCATCAACTATATTTAGTGTGCCAATAACATTCGTAGCAGAGTCTTCTTGTGGGTCCTCAATAGATTTCTGCCTTCCAACACTTGCAGCAAGATGAAATATAACATCTGCACCTTTACTTGCTTTGATAACCAAATCTTTATCACGGATATCTCCTTCTACAAATTCGGCATTAAGACCTGACAAATTATCTATTCTCCCCGTTGATAAGTTATCAACTACTACAACCTCAACGTTTTTGGAGATCAATAGTCTGACCAAGTTTGATCCAATAAACCCTGCTCCTCCAGTAACTAAACTCTTCATCAGAAAACCGCCTCTCATGACATCTATGTCTTTTTAAAAGCTATTCGATGTTTTTAAACCATGTAACTCTTTCAATTATTTTAAAGCAGCTTTGGATAACTTTTACTACTTTTTCTGACACATTCCTGTCCAGATAGTCCAGCGATAGTGGAGCTATTTCTTCATTATCGAAGCTTTCTCTTGCGATTCTTATCGCGTTGACTACTCCCCTTGCTTTTATTCCGCCGATGACAATCGAGCCTTTATCGAGTACTTCGGGTCTTTCAGAGCTCGTTCTGAAAAGAACAGCGGGAAATCCCAGTATAGATGATTCTTCACTGAGAGTTCCGCTGTCTGAGAGAACACAATACGCTTTTTTCTGGAGCTTGTTGTAGTCGAAGAAGCCGAAGGGCCTGAGGTTTGCTATGAGTGAGTTGAACTTGACTCCCTTCTCTTCTATCTTCTTCCAGCTTCTTGGATGAGTCGAGTAGATCACAGGTAGTTTGAACTCTTCGGCTACTGTGTTGAGTGTATTCACTACTTCATTGAAGTTCTTCTCTATATCAAGATTCTCTTCTCTGTGGGCGCTTACAAGGATATACTTTCCCTCTTCAAGGTTCAATCTTTCAAGAGCATCGCTGTTGTCTATCTTGTCCATATAGTGATATAAGACTTCAGGCATTGGAGAGCCTGTGACGAAGATATGCTCCTTTCTGAAGCCTTCAGAAAGGAGATATCTTCTGCTGTGCTCTGTGTATGGTAGGTTTATATCGCTAATATGATCTACTATCTTTCTGTTTATCTCTTCAGGCACATTTTGATCGAAGCATCTATTACCCGCTTCCATATGGAATATGGGGATCTTCAATCTCTTGGCGGGAATAGCGCTCAAAGCGCTGTTTGTATCGCCAAGAATGAGAAGCGCCTCCGGCTTCTCTTTCAGTAGGACTTCATATGCAGCACTGATTATATTGCCCATGGTCTCGCCAAGATGCTTTCCCGGAACGTTTAGAAAGTAATCCGGCTTTCTTATCTCGAGCTCCTGGAAGAAGATCTCGTTCAACGTATAATCCCAGTTCTGGCCAGTATGGACTAGAACGTGATCGAAATACTTATCGAACTTCTTTATTATCTCGGCCAGCCTTATTGTTTCCGGCCTAGTTCCAACGATTGTCATCACTTTAGTTTTGGTCATTTCATTCTCCAGTTCTATAGGTTGTAGGAAGGATAATAATTCTTATGATTCCTTATCCATTCTGCCATCTCGGATACCATTGTCTCATAGTTGGGAACAGTATAATCAAACTCAAATCTCGTTCTCTTAAGGGATTTATCTGCAACGAATCCATCGAAAGGCTCGATATTTAGTTCGTTGTTTCTAATGTATTTGTTGAACAGCTTAAGCAAATCATATTTGCTTATAGGCTCGCTGTAAACCATATTATACAAACCACTCGCTCTTATCTTGGCTGCCTGTTCCATCGCTTTGGCAAGCTCAAGGGTTGTGAGTCCTGTCCACATTGCTTTAGTATAGCCTTTTATCGTACCCTTCTGCTTCATGAACCAGTTAAAAAGGCCAATACCATTCTCGTTCATATCCGGACCAACAATCGAGTTTCTGAGTGTGATGTTCTTCTCGTCTTCGAGCTCACCTAAAGCTTTGGTCCGATCGTAGAATGTCTCTCCGTCCCTAAAATCAGATTCTGTATAACTACCCTTCTTTCCAGAAAAGACACAGTCTGTACTCATGTGTATGATCTGTGTACTCATGTTCTTAGTCACTTCAGCGAGGAAATGAGGAAAATAAGCGTTTAGAAATATAGCAAGCTCTCTATTCTGATCCGCAAATTGATTCAGAATGCCGATGCAGTTAATGACTGAATCGAATCGACCTTGAGCTATTATGCCATGAATGAATTCAAGGTTTCTCGCATCTCCAACGACAAATTCGCAATTCTGACCTTTTACACGATCGAATCCAATTACGTCGTGTCCCTTTTCAGATAGATAAATCGATATCGTATGTCCGGCCATTCCAGCTGCTCCAAGAACAAAGACTTTCATCGCGTATTCCTCCAATTCTGCTTTTCTGTATAACCAGATTCTGCCTTCCAGGATTTCAGTTCTTCCTGTACATAGTCCAGTTTGAGAAGGAGTTCTTTCATCTCTTCTTTATCCAGTCTCTCTGTGTTGTGAGAAGTGTAGGGCTCTATGTTATTCGAGAGAAGTTCTCCCTTTTCGAAGTACTTAGAGTAATTTAGATCTCTCGTATCTGCCGGGACTCTGTAGTAGCCTCCGAGGTCTTCTGCGATAACTTTCTCTTCCGAGGTAAGGAGACTTTCGTATATCTTTTCTCCGTGGCGTGTGCCGATTATCTGGATTTTGTTGTCTGCCTCGAAGATATCTATTAGGGCTTCGGCAAGTGTCTTTATCGTTGCAGCTGGGGCTTTCTGTACAAAGATATCTCCCTGGTTGCCATTCTTGAAAGCGTAGAGGACCAGATCTACGGCATCGTCCAGGCTCATCATGAATCTCGTCATGTTAGGGTTGGTAATCGTCAGGGGTTTTCCCGCTTTGATCTGTTCTATAAACAGAGGGATAACCGAGCCTCTAGAGGCCATGACGTTGCCGTATCTCGTGCCGCAGAGAACGGTTTTGTTCTCCGAGATCGTTCTGGATTTGGCTACCATAACCTTTTCCATGAGGGCTTTAGTCATACCCATGGCGTTTATTGGATAGACGGCCTTGTCTGTACTGAGAACGATGACTTTCTTCACGCCGTTGGCTATCGCGGCATTTAGAGTGTTTTCGGTTCCCAGTATATTTGTTTTGACAGCCTCGAGCGGAAAGAACTCACAGGAGGGAACCTGTTTCAGCGCCGCGGCGCTGAAGACATAGTCAACTCCCCTGAGAGCGGACTCGATGCTGTTGTAATCACGTACATCTCCTATATAGAACTTGAGCTTGTGCTTGTTGTAGAGTTTACGCATATCGTCCTGTTTCTTTTCATCACGACTGAATATACGGATCTCGCTTATCTCTGTTTGAAGGAAACGCTTAACAACTGCATTTCCAAAAGAACCGGTTCCACCGGTGACTAAAAGGGTTTTGTTTTTGAACATATGGTTGTACCTCCTAGTTCAATATCTCTTCTAAAAAATCTGATATGTATGTCCTGTATCTCCTGTAATCGAACATATCAGAGTCCAAACATTTTTTCTTCATATCAATAATCTCTTCCTTGGGCATCATAAGAACTTTCCTAATAGTGCATAATGATTGCTCTTCATCACGCAGATTCAGAAAAACACCTGTTTCCCAATCGTGTATATAGTCTGCAATATTGCTTGTTTTGGTAGTTATCACTGGAGTTCCACAAGAGATTGATTCTACTAGTTTTGTTGGAAATCCAGCCCTAGTAACTCTATTATCATCTCTGATCAATACTGAAAAGTCGGAATTGGCGATTTCTTTAAGAACAGGTTCATGTGAAACTGGTCCATGAAACCTTATCCTATTTCCAAGCTCTTTTAAGATATTCGTTTGCTGCGGAATCACAGATAAGTATTGATTTTCTGTTATCCCATAAATATCGAAAACATAATTAAAGTCCTCATGACCAAGTTTGTGAAGATAATAGATGGCAAGATCCAATCGATCTTTACTTCTATTTGCTTTAAGCTTTCTTCCGTCAAGAGCAAAAGGTTGTCCTGTATAGATTAGGCGAATCCTGTCTCTGGCACTCTCTATCATAGGAATATCTTCAAAATTTGTCAGAGGAGGAATAAGCACAACTTTGTTGCCTTTATTCTTGTAGTATTCGTAGAGATATTTGCTTATAGTAATCACACCATCAGATTTTGCATTTAGGTATCTGATCCTAGAGTTAATGTGTATATAATTCAAGGCTTTGGTAAGTAAGTTTCTTCCAGATGCAGATAACCAATCTACAACATCAGATATTGTTGGTATAAGCCTCCGTTTTAAATACCTCAGCAGTTTCGACTGAAGAATAAATAGAGATGGACAACCATAAAAAATAACAAGATCTGGGTTTCTATCAAGATGATTTTCAACAATATCAATTATTCTCCTATACTGGTCTCCATATCTTAAAAAGGTTGACAGGTCGGAAGCATAAGGAAGGACCCATCCCCGAAATCCCCTGTAGTCAATGGGAGCGGTGTAATCGGTTAGGTTCTTACGTCCATCCCTGTTGACTCCAATATAAGCGACTTCAAATCCCAACTCTTTCAACAAAAAACCATTTGAGATTACTCGCTGAGCCGATGCATCTTTATCAGGAAATCCGAAATTACCAATATATAGAACTAATTTATTGATATGCTTCACCTCTTCTTTAGGAAGCCTGCAACTTTCAAGACGGTTCGATATAGTCAACTACACATTGTCCATACCGTTCTAGATTTTTCTTCGTATTGGCGATCAGACTAACAGATCTGAAGCTCAGTCGTTTTATATACCATAACAAATCTCTTTTTTTCTTTCTTTCAGTCAAATATTCGTTCAGTTCTGCTTCCCTAAACCGTCTGTATTCTCTCTCTTCTTCTTTTAAGAAAAGTGAATACTCACCTACTCTCTGGGTTATTTCAGGATTTCTATTGATTCGTAGATCAAAATTATCCGCGTATAGCGCGATCGTCTCATAATCAATGAGCACATTGTCCTCGACACTTAGAACCAGCATCATGGAACTCTTGTTATTCTCATTTTGCTTTATAAGCGGCTCTTTTGATTTTGCTGTATAAACATCATCGAAGCAGAAGTTTCCCAGGCTATAGGCTAACAAAGACCCTGAGTATTCTTCTATTCCCTGAAGAACATGCGGATGATGGCCATAAAGTACGTATGGGACTCTTTTGGCAAGTTTTCTCGCTAGCAGTACATGATCGTAGTTCGGATAGTTGACGTGTTCCTGTCCCCAGTGAAAGCTCGCTATATTGAAGAATCCTTCGTTGTTGTTCTTAACCAAAGTTTTCTCAACGTCAAATCCATTTAGTACATTTACTCCGTATCCTTTTTTAGGATCATAGTATCCCAATGCGTTAGTTGAATAACAGCAAAAGCCAGAAAGCGCTATTTTGTTGTTTTCATGAGTCACAAAATTCTGCTTGTTTTCTATTCCGAAGTATTCAATACCATTCTTTTCAAGGATTGATAGCGTTGATCTATAACCCTCTATACCATAATCAAATATATGGTTGTTTGCCAGGTTTACAACTGATATATTTAAGTACTTCAATAGCTCTACATTTGCAGGATCAGCTTTAATATGTGCTGACTTGTGGCCATAGGGTTTGCCACCATCAAAGAAAGGAGTCTCCAGGTTTCCCACCACAATATCAAATTTGCTCAAGAACTCAGCGGCTTCTTTGAAGTATTCCAATACAGCTTTCTTGTTATTTGTGATTGAGTGCTTTCCAAAGAAAGCAATATCGCCGAGAAGAGCGATTTTCATATTCTTTCTCCAATTCCTACACTGTTTTTTATAAGCCGATATTTGCCGCTAGATTCTTTGGGAATTTCATTTACCTTCACAAATATGAACCTCATGCTTTCGCCAAATCTGTACTTCATCTCTTCCAGAATCATATGCTCGTGCTGTTCTTTATACTGCTTTTCGTCAACTACAAGCTTGATTTCTATTTCGTCGATCTTGTCTTGAATAAACTGCATAGCAATTATGCAGTTTGGCATTCCTTTTATAACATCGGCAAGGTGAGAAAGACTGACTTTCCCTCTTTCTTTGCTATATAAATAGTCAACCTGACGGCCTTCTATTCTTTCTACAAGCGGGTGGCAGTTACCACATGAACATTTCCTGTTGCTGAATTCGACCATATCTTCTATTCTATATCTTATCAGAGGTGTGCCGTAGGAAGTGAAGCTAGTAACCAGCATTTCAGTGCCATGATCGGTTTCCAGCGGTTCGATAATACCGGTATCCAAATTGTAGTGAAGGTTTCTTTTCTTGCACTCGGTAATGAAAGGAGCCCCTTCGGCCGAGGCGTACTGATCATACACGGGACATGAAAAGACTCTTTCGATCAACTCTTTTTGAAATGGAAGGAGAGTTTCAGAGGTAGTAAATATCCCTATTGGTTTGAAATCAAGGGCGATGTTGTTATCTTCTACGAACTTCGCTATATCGTGTATGGCAGAAACAAATCCATTTATTGTTTCCGGCTTGAATTTGTTCAAATCCCGAATATAAAGAGGCAGGTTTTCGGAGACCATGTCAAATGTGGAGTAAAACTTCTGCTTCAACACGAAGTTGTACCTCCAAAATACCCTTTTTTTCTGATTGTGCGTTGTAAATTGCCTTCCACTGAAGGTGGCTCTTCGCATCCCGTTTCTTACGCCCAGCCTTGCCTTAAAGGCATCTAGATAAGCCATTCTTTTCTGAAAATCATCTTTAGTAAACACAACTACCAGAGATTTTCCCGTTGTTCCTCCGGTTATACCTGTTATCCCTTCTTCTTTTTTCAGTGTATATACCTTTTCGACATTTTCTCTGAGAATCTCTTTTTCCAGTATTGGAAGCTTTTTAAGATCATCTACTGTCTTAATAGAAGTAGTATCGATACCCTTATAGAACTCTCTATAGAAAGGACTGTTATTCACAGCATGCGTGACCAGTCTCTGTAATTCTCTGCTTTGATACTCCAATTCACTGTTTATGTCTGAGTAGTCTTTGTTAAGATATTCGTTGAAATACTTCTTGTATGTTTTGCCATATCTCTGTCTGTAGAGCTTATAGCCAAACATTGAGATCAGAATATTCTGAAGCCATATCGGGCTTTTATCGTAGATCTTATTGTAAGAAGACTTCATTCTATCACCTCGCTCAATTAACACATAATCGTTGAGGTTTCTCGAGATAAGCTTTAATTCTATTTTTTGGAAGAAACTATGTATCCTACAGTTCTTTTTATTCCGTCCTCAATAGATACTAGTGGTATGTAATCGATCAACTCTCTCGCTTTCCCAATATCCGCAAGCGAGTGCTTGACATCTCCCGGTCTTTCTTCTGCGAACTTTGGTTCTATTTTCTTTCCAAGTATATTGCCTATTATATCAACAAGTTCTTTAAGGCTTATTCTACTGCCGCAGGCTATGTTTATATGTTCTCCATCTACGGCCTTTGTCGATTTGCAGGCGAGCAGATTCGCGTTCACTACGTTGTCGAAGTATGTGAAGTCTCTGGTTGTTTCGCCGTCTCCGTATATCGTCGGGCTCTTCCCCTGAAGCATGAGTGAGATGAACTTCGGTATAACGGCTGAGTATTCCGAGTAAGGATCCTGTCTCGGGCCAAACACGTTGAAATATCTGAGAGAGACTATGCTCATCCCGTAAAGCTGAGAGAAGACTCTTCCATAAGTCTCCTGTGCGTATTTTGCCACTGCGTAAGGTGATTTTGGATTGGCTGGCATTGTCTCCACTTTTGGCAAAGTCGGGGAATCTCCATAAACGGAAGAAGAGGAAGCCTGAACTATTCGTTTCACTCCAGCCTTTCTGGCGGCTTCAAAGAGATTGAGAGTCGCGGTTACTATGCTGTTGTTCGTCCTTATCGGGTCTTTCAACGATCTCGGAACCGAAGGCACAGCCGCCTGATGAAGAACATAGTCAACGCCATCGACTGCCTGCTCCGCAATCCTGTAATCGGAGAGATCTCCCAGGATGAACTCTATCCTGTCTATGAAAGGCTCTATGTTCTTGAATCTGCCCGTTGATAGATTATCTACGGCTCTGACCTTTTCTCCGTCTTTCAAAAGCCTTTCAACGAGGTGTGAGCCTATGAAACCGGCAGCTCCGGTCACTAGATAAACATTTTTCTTTTCGCTGTTGTTTTCCGCCATCATAGTCTCCAGTATATGTAGTTCATCTCTTCGGCCTCTTTTCTATCGAAGAGCCCCTTGACGTCTATCAAGACATGCTTGTTGTTATTGTAAAGGCTCTTGAGGCTTTCAAGCGTTAATGACTTGAACTCGTCGTGAGAGACTGCGAATATGAGAGCATCCATATTCTTTATGCTTTCCATTTCGCTCAGCTTCAGGCCGTACTCATGCCACAGTTCTTCTTTATCGGCCACAGGATCCACTATCTGTACATCTATTCCGTACTCTTCGAGCTCTCTGATGATATCCACAACTTTCGTGTTTCTCGTGTCGGGGCAGTTCTCCTTGAAAGTGACACCGAAGATACCGACTTTCGAGCCCTTTATCTGCTTATCTGCCTTTATCATCTTCTTTACCGTATTCTCGGCCACATATTTGCCCATATCGTCGTTTATCTTTCTTCCTGCAAGTATTATCTGTGAATGATATCCGATCTGTTCCGCACGGTATGTCAGGTAATACGGATCGACACCAATACAGTGGCCACCAACAAGGCCCGGGGTGAAATTAAGGAAGTTCCACTTAGTACCGGCGGCCTTTAGAACAGCCTTTGTATCTATTCCCATTTTATCGAATATGATAGACAGTTCATTCATAAAGGCTATGTTTATGTCTCTCTGCGAATTTTCTATAACTTTTGCAGCCTCGGCAACCTTTATGCTCTCGGCTCTATAAACACCGGCTTTTACAACCATTTCATATACCCTGGCTATCTCTTCGAGAGACTCCTCATCCATACCGGAGACTATTTTCACAATTGTCTCGAGTCTGTGGACCTTGTCTCCCGGGTTTATCCTCTCCGGTGAATAACCGATTTTGAAATCAATTCCACATTTCAGACCTGATTCCTGCTCGAGAAGGGGAACGCAGACCTCCTCTGTAACTCCTGGATAGACCGTTGATTCATATACAACGATAGAACCTTTTGTCAGGTTTCTTCCAACTGTCTTGCTCGCTCCGATAACCGGTCTGAGATCGGGTGTCTTGTCTGAATTGATCGGTGTTGGGACGGCAACTATATGGAACATACATTCTTTGAGATACTTCTCTTCCCAAGTGAAAAAGGCAGTTGTTTCTTTGACAGCCTGGTCTCCGACTTCTTTGGTTACGTCGATACCTGAATGGTATTTCTCGACTTTTTCTTTGGAGATATCGAAACCTATAACATCTGCCACTCTGGCAAAGGAAATTGCCAGAGGAAGACCGACGTAGCCGAGACCGATAATGGATATTTTTTCATCGCGATTTACTATTCTTTCGTACAGGCTCATGTTATCTCCTCTCAAGGGCGTCTCTTATCTTGTCTATCTCTTCCATATAAGCGTCTATAACGATGTTTCTATCGAATTCTTTTTCTACTTTTCTTCTTCCGGCTATGCCCATCGCTTTCTTTTTCTCGTAAGGCAGTTCAATGAACTTGATCAATGTATTTGTGAGATCTTCTACGTTTCTCGGTTCAAAAGCCAGTCCGCTTACACCATCTTCGAAAGTCTCTCTGCATCCTGGAATATTCGATGCGATAACAGGTCTTCCCGTTGACGCCGATTCAAGCAATACGTTGGACATCCCCTCATGATAGCTTGGATTGACAGTTGCGTGGCTGTTCTTGATGAAGCTGTGGACATCAGTCTGCGGACCAAAATACTGTATAATTCCTCGTTTTTGATAGTCTTTCGAGACCGCTTCATACTCTTTTTCTTCTAGCCAGCCGACAATATCGAATAGTGTATCTGGATAAATTGCCTTAACTCTTTCTGCGGCGCTGAGAAATTCGTCGATTCCCTTCTCTTTCATGACTCTTCCAACAAAAAGAAACTTTGTCGCTCTTTCTTCTTCAGGATAATCCTCAAATCTGTGCTCGGCTATGTTCACGCCCGATCCAGGTATTTGCCTGTACTTTCCAGAAACCATCTTCTTCTCTAAAAAGAATTTCATATTCTCTTCGTTCTGAAAGAATGTGCAAGTAGCTTTTTTTAACGCTTTTTTGTACAGAAAGCTTATCGCTTTACTTAACAGATTCTTCTGTAAAATGCCTGTACCCAAGCCTGTTATATTAGCTATATATGGAATTCCTTCTCTTGCAGCTGCTATTCCTCCGTAAATATTCGGTTTTATAGTGTATGTTAGAATGACATCCGGTTTCTCCTGACGAAGTATCTCCCGATATGTTTTAAAGAGCTTATAGTCACTCAGAGGGTTCATTCCTCTTCTATCCATTACTATTTCAATATACTTAGCATTTATCTTGCGAAACCAGTCTTTCTTTGGGTCATCTGGCAATACACAAACAAGCTCGCTTTCTTTAGCTAGTTTTTCTACCAACTCTCTCCGAAATTTATATAAGCCATCGAAAATATTTGTCAAAATCAGTGTCTTCAAAATTCTTGGAGTCCTTTCTTTATCTGAAGCCTCAAGAGCACTCTATGAATATCTCGCCAATACTCCCATTACCTTCTTATTGTCTTGTATTAGGTGCAATACAATACTCATGGATACAAGAATATTCTTCTTTACAAAGATACCACCTTTACCTTTGTTGTTATCGTCATTCCCAGTTTCTTGAGTACATCGCCGTGCCCAATTTCATATACCTGGCTTATTCCCAGATCTTTGAAAGCCATGAAGGATTCAAGCCATCTTACTTTTCCTGTTATTTGCTCTATCAGGGCTTTCTTTATTTCTGAGGTGTCTTTCGTCGGTTTAGCGGTCACATTTGGTATTACGTAGCAGCCAGGCTCTTTGAATTCAGCCTTTTCTATCTCGAGCTTCATCTCTTCTTTTGCCTGTTTCATAAATGGTGTGTGAAAAGCCGTACTCACAGCTAGCCCGACAACTTTAGACGCTCCCATCTCTTCAAAGATCTTACAGGCTTTTCTTAGTTGCTCTGCTTCACCCGAAATTACTGTCTGTATCCTCGAGTTTTCATTCGCTATATATAGATCAGAAAATTGCGAGATGACCGATGAGATTTGATCTACGGATAAGCCAATTATCGCGGCCATTCCACACTCGGTGTCCGTCGATTTGCTCATTGCCAATCCACGTTTTCTGGTCAGATTCACTCCATCTTCAAAACTTATAGTGCCTGCTGCGTAAAGAGCGGAGTATTCGCCGAGACTATGGCCGGCTACGGCTATGTAGGGCTTATTGAGAAGTTTATACTTCTCAAGATACATTGCAGAGCAGATAAAGATGGCTGGCTGAGCAATCTCTGTTGGCTTGAGAGCTTCGTTCGAGCTGCCGAACATAATCTGTCCGATATCGAATCCAAGGGTATCGTTCGCCCTTTTAAGTAATGATCTGGCTTCTGCAAGTTCCTCGTATACTTCTAGCCCCATTCCAGCTGCTTGACTGCCCTGTCCAGGAAACACCAATCCGATTTGATCCATCAGACACCTCACACAATCGCCTGAAACTTTATCTTGCTAGTTATTGTTTGTGTTAGTCCTTTAAGCGATCTTCCTGGTCCAACCTCATAAGCTTTGGAGACACCCAGTTCAACTAATGATCTTACGATATCTACAAGGCTTATCCGATTGTCCGTCTGATACAATAGCGACTCAATGATTGGCTCAATACTCTTTGTTGGTTCGCCGTGCTTGCTGGTTATCACATAGCAGTTCGGTTCTTTGAATTTCATCTTACTCATGAGCACCCCTAACTTTTCTCTTGCCTTTTGCATATACGGAGTATGATAAGCTACCTTCATATTCAACTTAACTACTCCCATTGCACCGGCGTTTTGTAAGTCTTTGGATAATTTCCCGATTTGCCCTTCTAAACCAGCAACTACAACCTGGTAATTCGAATTTATCTCCGAGATCCAAATATCATTATAGCCTTTCATTAGCTCCTCGACTTTAACTGCTGAAAGTCCGTTAACTGCTATTACACTGCAGACCTCGTCTGAAGATGATTGTGTAAACTCTGCCCAGTGCCGCACCAGTTCAAGACCATCTTCTAAGCCGAGCATATTGGCTGCATACAGGAGTGAATACTCTCCAAAGCTGTGACCTGCCAGTAAATCGTAAGTAATCCCTCTCTCTAGCAGTAACTCGAAATACAAAGCAGAGGTCACGAACAAAGATATTGCCGTTAGTTCGCTTGAGTCGAGCATCGAATCATTCTCTGGATTACAAATCATGTCAAAGACGTCTGTTCTAAGGTAATCACTTGCCCCATCTATTAACTTTCTAGATTTTTCGTAGTTCTTTTCAATTATTGCTTTGGCCATTCCAGGATATTGACTGCCAAAGCCGGGAAATAACAGACAAGTTTTGCCCATGCCTTGCTCTTTTATGCCTTTCTTATCATATGGCCACCGTCTATCTTGTAGCATTCGCCTGTTATCCACTTTGCTTTGTCAGATAGTAGATACTCGATAAAGTTGGCCACATCGATCGGATCTCCCAACCCAAGAGGATATGAGTCTTCAAAGGCCTTCTTTTGCTCATCGGACAGGTTCTTGAAGAAGTCATCTACCATTTCAGTCTTCACTACTCCTGGAATAACGGCATTCAGTCTTATGCCTTTTAATGCAAGCTCTGAAGCCGTTGCGGGAATGAATCCTTCAATTGCTCCTTTGCTGGCAGCATAAATCGATTTGCCCATAGCTCCCTCACGTGCCGCCAACGAAGAAATAAGCACAAAAGAAGCGTTTTCTGCAAAGTACCCGTTCTTGGAGAACATAGAAACCAACAGCATTGCGGAAAAAGTGTTCAGGTTGAAGACATCGAATATCGTCTGCTTCTTCACAAGAGAGAGAGGCAGCGTCTTTTGTATCCCGGCACAGTGAACAAAACCGGATATCGGTCCAACTGTCTCTTTGACTTTTTTCGTATAATCCTGAAGTGAATCAAGATCCGATAGATCCCAGGGAATTATTGCATAATTTTCTTCTGAAAACCCTTTGATAGACTCTTCAAGCATGACGGCCGTTCTAGAGGTTAAAACAACCTTCGAACCGCTTTCGATAATGGTTCTTGCAGTACACCTTCCAATACCGCTCGAAGCGCCGGTTACTACTATCCACCTATTCATAGTCGAACACTCCTGCGCACTTCACTGATCCAAGTTTCATATGAACTGCACCAATAGATAGACCGCCTCCAAAACCAGCCATAATAATACTCTTTATATTTGTGTTCTCTAATTCATCCTTTAGTTCCGAACAGAGAGTAATCGGAACCGTTGGGGAGCTTGAGTTTCCATACTTGCCAATTGAGATCGGTACTCTCTCCCAGGGGATTTTTACGCTCCTTGCTACTTGTTTGAGCATATATTCATTTGCCTGGTGCAGTACCAGCCAGTCAATGCTTTCTGATGACTCGTTTGCTCCTTCAATCAGAGCCTTTATTCTCTTTGGAACGTTTCTCGCTACAAAATTGTAGACGTCCATTCCATTCATATACATATCTATCGGGCGTCTATAACCACCGTCTTCGTATTCTTTGTACTGACAACTGTATTCATTGGCTCTATTTCTATAGCCACCATCAGGAATTATTAAAGCAGACCTCTTGGATCCAATTGTTTCGAAATCGAATGTCCAGATTCCACCGCTTGGGTTTGGTGAAACAACAGATGCCGTTCCGGCGTCTCCAAAAAGAAGAGCAGTAACCTTATCTTTAGGTGACACAAAGTGTGAATGGGTATCTCCATCAAGCAGAAGTACCGGCTTCCCCGTTGACTTTGCGAGGCTTCCTGCAACAAATAGTCCATACGGATAACCTGAGCACGCGATGTTAATGTCGAAGGCTGCTATGCTTTCGGGCAAACCTAGTAAATCCTGGCAATAGGTTGCATTGTTTGGCAACAAGTTATCGGGAGTCTGTGTTACGAAAATTACCCCGGAAAAACCGTCTCTATTGTAATTTCCGTACTCGAATAGTCTATTCGCGGCAAAAACAGATAGGTCTAAAGCGGTAATTTCGCCTTCTTTGCTAACTCTTCGTTTTGAAACACCTGTTGTTCTTACCAGGCCTTCAATATCGTCTCCGTATAGTTCTCTCCCGAAGCTAAGGTTATCAACTTCAGTTTTTGGAACGCAAGCTGAGATTCCGTCAATAGTTACTCCCTCAAGGAAAGCTACTCCCATATCCTCACCCTTCTTCTGCCCCAACAAGTCCTAGAAGAACTGAAATTGAATCAATATCCGGTACCTTTTCGATTGGAATCTCAACGCCGAATTTTTCTTCCACTTCCATAATCAACTGGATATGCTTCAAAGAATCCCAGGAAGGCACATCTATTTTCATGGTATTTTCGTTAATCTCTGCCTTCAATACATCAGCGATTGTTTTGAGAACTTCGCTTTTTTTCAAGTTGAACTACCTCCAAAAGCTCAATTAAACCGCACTCTTTTGAATACATGAATATTACTCTACGATCGTCTATTGCCGGTGCGGCTGACAAAGATGTTATTGGTCTAAATCCCTGCTTTCTTAGTTGATTTGCTGTTTCTTCTAATTCCTCAGTTTCATAGCAAATATGATATGTACCTGGTCCGTTTTTCTCTATTATTGATTTCACCGGTGAGTCTTCACTCGTTGGCTCTATTAGTTCTACATATACCCCGGTATTCTCTAAGAAGAGTATCTTGACTTTTCTAGAAATATCGTGAACTACTTCACCGACAGTTTTGTATCCTAATACTTCGAATTTTTGTATGCTATTCTCAATTGAGGAGACTGCATACCCTATATGATGAATTCTCAATTTCATGTCTCAAGCACCGAATAAAAAACTCTTTCAGGTCTTTCAGAAATTTCTAGATTATATAGCACCTTGCCATCTTCTTCCTTCACTCGTTTGTAGCCAAGAGAATCCCAAAAATCCTTTACCGGAGTACTCTTTTTTGTAGTTATATATTCCGCCTCTATTTCTTCTACTCCCATATTTGCAAGCATGCTTTCCACATAATCTACGAACTGGTTTTCGACATATCTCCCCATTACTCTGCAACTCATAAGGAAAGTATCTATTCTTGCCCGACGATCATTTTTCTCAACTATCATAAGCGCAATTTTTCCATTATCTCCGAATCTGTCTTCCATAGAAGACATTAAGACTAGATAATCATCGCTTTCAATCATTCTTCTTATATCAAACTCAGTGTATCTTCTAGTTGTGAGATTGAACTGATTCGTTTTTTGTGTCAGTTGAGCAGCTCTAACAATATCCTCCTCAGATACTGACCATATTTTCTGCTTCATCTGGAGCGATGTTAGGTATTCTTCCAGGTTTATACTTGATTTCTGTAGTTGTTCGCGCTGGGCTTGTGATTGATACATTTCGGTCTTGTTTGCGTCTTCCTCTGTGACCGATATGAATAGAAAATACTTCCTTTGGATATCAAGAAACCACTCTGGCAGTTTTGTCGTGTCTTTCGGCATCTCTGGAACTATTACATCAGGCAACTGACTTTTCACCGATTCTCTTTCAAACTCACTATCGTCTATGAATACCATAGAATCAAGACCTATGTTGAGCTCCCGGGCCAATTCGGAAATATTCTCTGGCTTTGGTTTCCAATTTATCTTCATTGACACGAAATCGTTCTCTTTCAATATCATGGCGGGATGATTATTCAATACTTCGATGGCGTCTTCGGGATTGTTTTTTGAACAGATAGTCAAAAGCGCTCCCATTTCTTTTAACCTTTTCAATTGCCTCTGGAAGATATAGAACTGAGATCCCTCTTTTATAGCACTTAGCGAAATCCCATCTAGCCCAACTTCACCGACAACTCCCCCCCAAAGTGTATTGTCTAGGTCGAGGATAAGACATTTCTTCTTGTTTCCTTTAAAGCTTTCAATTATTCTCTTGATTTCCTCTACAATTATATCTTCGCCAAAATTGGAGAATCTAAGATTACCAAGATACCAACCTTTTCTGCTGTACATCTTTTCTCTGCCGTGGATAGTTATTAGTTCGGCAAGGTCTAACCAATAAAGATGGTTAAAATCATGCTTAGAGTCGCATCTGTTCCACTCTGATTGTAATCTTCTCGCAGTCGGGACGGCGTTGATCGCCTCTGGGATTTGATTAACAATATCTATTGTATTCACAACAACTGCCGTTTGGGGATGTGATTCGGCAAAATCTTCAATCAGTCTTAGTTTGTCTAGTATTCTTCCTGAATCCTCCAATTCTTCTATCAAAGACAACCCATCTAGAAGAAAGAATGCTATATCAATCTTCCTCTTATGAAGTTCTGAATTAGTATCCAGGAGTTCACTCGTCCAAGTGTTATATCCAGCTGGTGAATAGACGTTTGTGAACCCTTGAATCTTTTCCACTATCGATGAGACGTTTATGTTGGAAAGCATTGCAACTTTCATTTACCCACCTCAAATAGTCTTTCTGCCGTCGATCTTAGCAAAAAGATCCCCCAAAGTCTTCTGCTGAAGAAATTCGTCAACTGTCATTATAATCCCGTATTCATCTTCGAAAAGTACCAAAATTGAAAAACCTTTCAACGAATCCCAGTATGGTATGTCCTTTCTGAAATCTGTGTCTAGTGAGAGCTTATCTGCATCAACTTCCAAAATTTCAGAAAGCTCCTGCAAAAACGATTGCTTATCGATCATTGATATATCAACTCCTGTTCCGAATAATCTACAGTTTCTTTATAATCTTCGCAGGAACGCCTATTGCAGTTGAAAAGTCTGGAACATTCCTTATTACAGCAGATCCCATGCTCACAACTGCGCCCGTTCCAATTCTCTTTCCCTGGATGATACTAGCCCCTGTTCCAATTAGAACTTCATCTCCTATAACCACTTCACCGGAAACTGATGCAACTCCATTTATATTACAAAAGTTTCCGATTATTACATCATGCCCAATATTGGCACCGGTATTTATGAGGTTGAAATTGCCCATTTCAAGACCAATGTTCGTTATAACTCCAGCCGTGATTATGTTTCCTATCCCCATTTTTATCCTTGGGAAAGGTGTTATCGCAGATGGGTGAAGCATATTAGGAAAAACAAGATTGTTCACATTCGCCAACACGTTATCGTGAATCTTTCGTTTTATTTTTGGGTTCCCTTGAGGTATAACTACACCTAGCACAGAAAACCGAGACGCGAAATCCCTGAAATCACGATCACAGGAAACAACGGATACACCGTTGATTCCTTCAACACCTACCAGGCTATCATCATGCTCGATAAACCCGATTAACTGAAAAACCGGAGTTCTAGCATTTGTATTGATTTCTTCAACAAGCTGTGCAACCTCTCTGGAAATGCCACCAGATCCAAATATCACCAACGGCAATCCGTTCCATCTTCCGTTTTCGCTCATTTAATCACTTCCAATACCGATCTCCCCACAAACTCAACCTGCTCTTCGCTGTTGAGTGTAGAGCTCGGGAGGTTTAGGCCTTTTTCGTACAGTTCGTAGGAGTTGGGGTACTCTTCCTTTTTGTATTTTTCATATGGGGGGAATTCAGTTATCGGGACGAATATCCTTCTTGTAGGTATGGCTCTTTCTTTTAGTTCTTTCTGGATCTGTGGGATGTCTTTTGTCGGGTGGTTTATCTTTATAGAGGAAAGCCACCAGGAGCTTATAGAATCTGGATACTCTTCCTGAAACTCTATTCCCTTTATGCCTGTAAGTATCTCTCTGTATATTTCGCTGTATCTCTTCTTTTTCTGGAGGAACTCGGGCAGTCTTTCGAACTGGGCAAGGCCGAGCGAGGCTTCGAGATTTGTCATGCGGTAGTTGAAGCCGATCTCGGGGTGGTAGTAGCCCTTGCTTTCGTCTCTTGCCTGGTTGACGAGGAATCTCATGTGGTCTGCAAGTTTTTCGTCGTCTGTGGTTAGCATTCCGCCGCCGCCGGTTGTGATTACTTTGTTTCCGTTGAAGGAGAAGCAGGCCATAGAGCCGAAGGTGCCTGTCATCTTTCCATGATATGATGCCCCGAGGCTTTCGGTCGCGTCTTCTATTATGGGTATGCCGTGTCTTTGAGAGATCTCGTTTATCGCGGCCATATCGCAGGGGTTGCCGTATATGTGGACGGGGAGTATTGCCTTTGTGTTTTTCGTTATCGCCTTTTCTACTTTCTCCGGGTCCATGTTCCAGCTTGAGGGGTCGATATCGACAAATACCGGAGTGGCGCCCACGTAGGTTACAGGGTTGACCGAGGCGATGAAGGTGATGGGCGGAACGATCACTTCGTCTCCCGGGCCTATGCCGAGTTCGTGAAGGGCGAGGTGAATCGCGGCCGTGCCGCTCTGGGTAGAGATCGCTCGTTTTGTGCCGATGTACTCTGAAAACTTCGCTTCAAACTCTGGTATAAACGGCCCGGCAGTTGAAACGAACGTAGAGTCTACGCATTTGAGCAGGTATTGCTTTTCGAGTTCTCCGAGGTTTGGTGCGTCAAGGTATATCGTGTCCATCGCTTTCTCCTATACGTTATATATGTCGGGTTTATAGTGTTCCATATGATCTTTTAGCCAGTCTATCGTTTCTTTGAGGCCTTCTTCTAGTGTGTGTCTGGGCTCCCAGCCGGTCAGCTCTTTTGCTTTGGAGCTATCGCATAGTAGCCGTTCGACTTCGCTTTTGTCCGGTCTTATCCTCTTGTCGTCTATCTCTATCTTGAGTTCTTTGTCCATGAGGCTCGCGATAAGTTCGGCGAGGTCTTTTATAGTTATCTCTCTGTTCGAGCCGAGGTTTAGAACTTCTCCGGTGCTCTTTTCGTGAAGGCCGACGTGGCAGAAGCCCTCGCAGGTGTTGAGCACGTAGTTCATGTCTCTTGTGGCCTCGAGGTTGCCGAGTTTTATGCTTTTCTTTCCCGTCAATAGCTGGGAGATTATTGTGGGGATCACGGCTCTGGCCGACTGTCTCGGGCCGAAAGTGTTGAAGGGCCGGATGACCGATACAGGCAGGCCGAAGGAGCGGTGGAAGGTCAGCGCCAGCTGGTCGGCTCCCGATTTGGTGGCCGCGTAGGGAGACTGAGGGTTGACGGGGTGTTTCTCGTCTATCGGGACGTACTGGGCCGTGCCGTATATCTCGCTGGTGGATGTGTGGATCACTTTCTGGGTGTTGAGCTCTCTGGCGGCCTGGAGCACGTTGTAGGTTCCCTCGACGTTCGTCTTTATATAGGCCAGAGGCGAGACGTACGAGTAGGGGATGCCGATCAGCGCGGCCAGATGAAAGACGACGTCTATATTTTTCATCGCGTCTTTGACTGAATCGAAGTCTCTTATATCTCCTGTATAGACTTCTATTTTGTCTCTGTGGGGAGATTCTTCGAGCCAGCCCCAGTTGTTTTTGGAGTTGTAGCGGACGAAGGCTTTGACCTGGAAGCCTTTTTGAGTAAGATATTCCGTCAGATGCGAGCCTATGAAGCCTCCGGCTCCCGTCACGAGAGCTTTCAAGTGATCTCCTCTCCCCTTTCCGTCAGCGCCATGTAGTCTTCCATCCTTCCCACGTCGTGCCATTTGCCCCTGTGGATGTGGACGGCCAGTTTCATTCCGTTGTCCTTCATTATACCCCAAAGGGTCGGCATATCTATGTGCTGGTTGCGGGGTATGTTGTTCTTTATATAGCCTATCACTTTTTTCGAGACTCCGTAGATGCCGCCGTTTATTATGTATTTGAGCTTGGGCTTCTCTTCCCAGCCGACCAGTTCGGAGGAGCCGTTCATCTGGAGCACGCCGAAATCGACCGGGACCTCTTTCTCTATTCCCGTGAGGACGAGGTCGCATTTGTCGAGCATTTCGTTTATCGTCCGGTAATCTACGTCGCAGATGAGGTCGCCGTTGGAGACCAGTATTTTGTCGTCGAAGTCCTCGGGGAGGAGTGCGAGCGAGCCGGCCGTGCCGGTGATTTCGCTCTCTTCTATGTAGGTTATCCTGACGCCGTATCTGGAGCCGTCGCGCAGGAAGGATTTGACTATCTCTTTTTTGTAGTTGACCGAGACGAAGATTTCAGTGATGCCAGAGTCTCTCATGTGTTCTATTATGAACTGGATGATCGGTTTGTCTCCCACCGGGAGCAGGGGTTTGGGGATGGCCGAGGTCAGGGGCCTGAGTCTCTTGCCCTGTCCTCCGGCCATGATGAAGCCGTATTTGAACATTACTTGCCACTCCTGCCCAGTATCCACTGGTAGGTCAGGGCCAGGCCCTCTTCGAGGCTGACTTTAGGCTCCCAGCCGAGCTCTTTCTTTATCCTGGTTATGTCTGCCACGGCGTAGTCGTAGTCGTACTCCTCGCGGAGCTTGGTCGCGTCGAAGAGTACGTCGCAGTGGCCGCCCGTGACCTCCTGGGCCTTTATTATGAGCTGGCTTATGGAGGTCGGCACTCCCGAGCCGACGTTGTAGACGTTTATCCCCTTCGGGGCTTTTTCGAGGACGAGTTTTACGAGGTCTATGAGGTCGGAGATGTAGAAGAAGTCGCGGACTTTCTCCGAGTCTCCTATGTTTACGGTGCCGGAGGTTGCGATCCTCTCGAGTACGGTGGGTACGACGTAGGGCGATAGCTGGTACGGGCCGTAGGGGTTGAAGAGTCTGAGTATCGTGAGGTCGAGCGAATAGCGGTTCGCCAGATAGACGAGGATGTCCTCGAGCATGGCCGATCTGGCCCCGACGAAGTTCATGGGGCAGACGACGTCGGATTCGTTGAACTGTTTTCGCCCTGGGTTGTACACACCGTAGGAGGAGAAGTAGATGATCCTCTTCAGTCGCCCGGCGCGGCTCGCCAGATGGAGCACGTCGCCCAGAGAGCCCATGTCGGTGAACTCTCCGATGTATTCGAAGCCGATTATGTACGGCTTCTCAGGGTCGAAGCTGTCGAAATGCGAGTGTTTCAATTGTTCCGTGTATTTGATAGCCAATACCCTTTCAAGGTGAGGCGTCAGCCATTTCTCCACGTTGGATACTAGTATTTCCGTCATCACTTGGCACCCCTTCGAAAGACCATGGTTTCGGCCGTGCGGAGCATGACCGACAGGTACAGCCTGAAATCCATGTTCTTGACATAGTAAAGGTCGTATGAAAGCCTTCTGGCGAAGGTATCGTATTCGAGTTTGTCCACGTACCGGTAGAGCACCTGGGCGTGGCCGGTGATGCCGGGCATTATCTTCGTTCTGTATCTGTAGAAGGGGATCTCCTTTGTGCAGTACTCGTAGGTCGAGGGTATGTCGGGCCGGGGGCCGACGAGGCTCATGTCGCCCTTCAACACGCTCAGGAGCTGGGGTATCTCGTTTAGCCGGGTCATTCGCAGCAGTTTGCCACTTTTGGTTATGGTCGGTTCGGTCTCTCCCTCTTTCGGGTCGTTCATGGTGCGGAATTTGTAAACCCTGAATATCTTCGCGTTCAAGCCGTGTCTCGGCTGGCTGTAAAAGACCGGCCTGCCGTCCCGGGCCAGTATGTATATTATGCTGAAGAGAATAAAAGGAGAGAACAGGACGAGCAACGCGCCCGAGAAGAGGATGTCCATCACCCTGATTCTCCTGGAGTATCTCACCTGGGAGAAGATTATCTGGTAGTAGTCTTTGAATATCGTGATGATTTCGATCGGGATCCTGTGGAGCGTGTTTTCGACCAGTGTGGGGAGGTATTCTATAGCCGTGTTCTTCGTGATCGCTTCGTTTAATATATGCTCCACTCCCCTGGCCAGCTGGGGGTCGCCGATCAGTATGGCGTCGTAGGGCCTGGCCGTTTCTATCTCCATGGTCGCCGCGAGGGTGGCCGGGGAGGGGTTGAGGTAGGAGTAGATCTGTATCTTGTTCATCGAGGCCTTTCTGACTTCCTCAAGTATGGGCGAGAGCTCTTCTTCTCTTCCTATCACGAGGTATCTCTTCGGGGGCAGGTGTTTTATGGTGTATCTCATGAGTATGCAACCAATAAACGGGAATATGAAGATAGAGAGAGCGGCCGTGATCGCTATGGTGAATCTGGGGAGTCTGGCGTGAAAGAAGAGTATCGGGATCATGGCGAAGACGACGCCCAGTATCGTGCCGGAAAGAAAAGAGACAAAACACGAGTTCATAGAGGAGGTCGTCGAGTTGTCGAAGCCCCTGAAGGCGTATATGCCGAGCATTATGGCCGTGTTAAGTATGAGAGCTTGTACGATGTAGGGGACCGTCCAGGTCAGGGTAAGCGACTGAGTGAAAAACAGGGAGGCATAAAGGAGAGTTGCTATTATGTACTTGTAGCCGGCAAGTTTTCTGAGCATACTGCCCCGCCTCACTTTCTTAATTTAATCGAGTGTATAAAAATAAAGAGAACATCAATTTCACCTAATTGGCTTTATGAGCGATAAAGATAACACTTGCTTAATTCTACGTTCGCTATTCGAGTGAATTTGATTCATCACGTTAACACTAACAAACTTACCTTCAAATATGTCCCACGTTCGTTTATGACTATCCAGGCCGTTTTATAGGCTTATGTTTCTAATTATATTAAGTTTTCGTATGTCAGTCAAGGTAAGGAGAGTGGGAGAAATGTAAAATTTTTAGAGAGAGCAGGAAGAGCCGTCCTTGGAAAGAGCGGAGACCGGAGGTGAGAGGCGAGAGGAGTATCGAAAACACGAGATTAAGAGAGAGACGCGAAAATCGGGTACAGACGTGAGGTGAATCGTCAGTCCCCATTTTCACGAAAAGAGGAGAGAGAAGATCTTGATCTTCACACCTCTAACCTCATACCTCTTACCTCTGTTCCACACGCCGTCCACCGTCCTTCGAAAGAGCGGAGACCGGAGGTGAGAGGCGCGAAAATCGGGGACAGACGTGAGGTGAATCGTCAGTCCCCATTTTCACGAGAAGAGGAGAGAGAAGATCTTGATCTTCACACCTCTAACCTCATACCTCT
>Ga0208462_1000748_pt1 | contig 27957 bp, 35 predicted proteins | sample AD_SCU001_MetaG_FD_184452 | JGI IMG/M metagenome (GOLD analysis project Ga0208462, IMG submission 184452) | Active sludge microbial communities of municipal wastewater-treating anaerobic digesters from China - AD_SCU001_MetaG (SPAdes) (version 2) | ecosystem: Engineered > Bioreactor > Anaerobic...
GAGGTAGGCGCTCGAGACCCAGGCGAGCGTGGCGGCGTCGGCAGCGAACTCGGCCCCGATGGAGGGCAGGGCGAGGTTGATCGCGGTGCCCGTGAACGGGTTTAAGAACGTGGCGATCGTGATGAGCGCCAGGATGAATCTTCGCGAATACGAGTGCCCGTCTTCCTGCTCCACCGTCGTCCCTCGTGCTTCCCCGGAGAGCAGAAGCTCGCCCGGAGTCGTTACAAGGGTATTTGCAGCGGGCGCAGATAAGGGCACTGATGCTCTCCGTGCAGTACATTAATGCGAACGGCTCCCTAAGACCCCCACGCGTATGCCCGACCCTTCCCCGGATACCCGGCAGGAGGTCCGCGACCTCTCGGTCCGGCTCATCCTGCTGCTCGGCGTGGCAAGCCTCTGCGGGAGCCTGGTCTCGAACGGCGCCCGGTCCGTCACCGGCCCTTACCTCCTCCACCTCGGGGGGAGCGCGGCCGTCGTCGGGCTGGTCGCCGGGTTCGGCGAGTTCGTAGGGTATGCCCTGCGATCGGTCACCGGCGGCTACGTCGACCGGGATCGCGGTTACTGGAAGGTGGTGATAGCCGGCTACGGCCTCCTCGCCGCCATCCCGCTGCTTGCCGTTGCCGGGCGGTGGGAGACCGCGGCCGTCCTCATCATCGCCGAGCGGGTCGGAAAAGCCGTCAGGACACCGGCACGGGACACGATCCTCTCCCACGCGACGACGACCGTCGGGCGGGGGTGGGGGTTTGGGGTCCACAAGGCGCTCGACCAGGTCGGTGCGGTCATAGGGCCCCTCGTCATGGTCGCCGCCCTCGCCCTCACCGGCGGCTACGCCGAGGGGTTTCTCCTGCTCGGCGTTCCTCTCGCCGGGGTTGCGCTGGTCCTCTTCTTCGCGCGGTCGGCGGTGCCGAAGCCGGGACGCCTGGAGGTGGGGGACGGAGGCGGCAGGGCCTCCAAACTGCCCGGGGTCCTGCCGTATGCCGCGTTCATCTTCCTCGGCATGGCCGGGTTCGCGAGTTTCCCGCTCATATCGTTCCACCTAAAGGCACAGTCGGTCGTCCCCGACGCCGCCATCCCCCTCTTCTATGCCTCCGCGATGGTGGTCTCGGTCGTGGTGGCGCTGCTCGTCGGGCGGGTCTTCGACCGCACCGGCACCCACATCCTCCTCACCATCCCGGTTCTCAGCACGCTGACGGTCCTCCTTGCCTTCTCGCCCGACCCCGGCGTGGCGCTCGCGGGATCGCTCGCCTGGGGAGCGGGGATCGGGATCTTTGAGACCGCGCTCCGGGCGTCGATCGCCGAGTCGACGACGGCGGCCCGGAGGGGGGAGGTCTACGGCACCGTGAGCGCGGTCTTTGGGACGGCGTGGTTCGTCGGGAGTGCCGTGATGGGCATCCTCTACGACGTCTCGATCGGGTATATCGTCGCCTACGTCGTCATCGCCGAGGCCGCGGCGGTGGCCGCCTACCTCCTGATGTACCGTTCCCGCATCGTGGTGCGGCTCCAGGAGGGGCTCGGGAACCTCATACCGTGATCCGTCCCTTGAGCGCCCCGCCGACGGCACCGGGGGTCCCGGTGGAGAGGAAAAGAGCGAAGAGGAGGGTGCCGCCGGGAAGACGGGACGTATAACGAGCACGAAGAGGGGGGCCGCGAGCGTGGAGAGCCAGTACAGGCCTGTCTCCTCTGCCGGTCCTCGCCCCAGGGCTGAGAAGAGACGGGGAGGGACGACCCTCCCCGCGTTACCGCCGGATCACACCGGCGATGGCGCCGCCGATCAGGGAGAGGAGCCCCTGGTAGACGAACGCCACGACGATGATGACGAGCGACGTCCCGAGGCCGGCGACGAACCCGAACGCCCCGAGGAGGACCGTGCCGCCGACAAGGAGCAGCACCGCGATGACGATGGCGCCGAGGATGCCGGCAAGCAGCCCGGCCAGCGCGCCGTTCCCGATCCCGCCCCGGACCATCCAGCCGGCGACGAACCCCCCGACCAGCGGGCCGATGACCGGCAGCAGGAAGCCGAGGATCAGCCCCACGAGCCACCCGACGATGACCCCTACCCAGAAGTTTTCTGCCATACCCTTCACCGCCGGGAGTTCCGGAGATGTAGTATATAAGTGTTAGGGTATGGCGCCGGTCACCGCCGGATCCGGGTCCCTGACCGCCCGGCAAGGGCGGCGGCGGCCGAATCGAGCGATGCGATGGTGGCTCGCTCCCCTCCGGCCTCAAGGAACCTGATCGCCGCCTCGACCTTCGGCCCCATGCTCCCGGGCGGGAAGTGCCCCGCCGTGAGGTGCTCCCGCGCCTCATGAACCGTCATACCGTGGATATCCTGCCGGTCCGGCTGCCCGTAGTTCAGGGCAACATACTCGACGTCGGTCAGGATCAGGAGGTCGTCGGCGCCGACGATCCGGGCAAGAAGCGCCGCCGTGCGGTCTTTGTCCACCACCGCCTCGACGCCGCGGAGGGTGCCCCCCGGGCCCACGACCACCGGGACGCCCCCGCCGCCCGCGGCGATCACGATCACCCCGGCCGAGAAGAGCCGGAGGATCACCTCGCCCTCGACGAGGTTGATGGGGCGCGGCGAGGGGACCACCCGCCGGTAGCCTCTTCCCGGGATCTGCACCATCCGCCAGCCCTTCTCCTCCCGGAGCCTTCTCGCCTGCAAGGCCGTATAGAACGGGCCGATGGGTTTTTCCGGGTTCCCGAACGCCGGATCGCCGTCGTCCACCAGGGTCTGGGTGAGCACCGTCGCGACCGGGCGGTCGAGCCCGGCTGCCCGGAGGGCCTCCTGCATCGATTGCTGGAGCAGGTAACCGATCATCCCCTGGCTCTCCGCCCCGCAGACGTCGAGCGGCATCGCCGGGAGGGTATCCTTCGCGAGCTCGTTCCTGAGGAGGATATCCCCCACCTGCGGGCCGTTCCCGTGGGTGACGGCGACAGAATAGCCGGCGGCTGCGATCTCCGCGATCTGGCGCGATGCCCGCCGGACGTTCGCGATCTGCTCTGCGGCCGTCCCCGTCTGGTTGTGCTGCAGGATGGCGTTCCCGCCGAGCGCGACAACAACAGTCTTTCCTGACATCCGGCTACCCCCGCTCCAGCGCACAGGTCATGCAGTGCGGGCCCCCGTAGCCCCCCGTCAGGTTCTCAAGGTGGAGCGGCCAGACCTCGACGCCGTGCCGGGAGAACTCCTTCCGGTGCGGGAAGAACCGGCCGGCACCCCGGATCCGGCGGTAGTCCTCCTCGGCATGGCGGAGGAGCCGCCCGTAGCGGTGGGGATCGCGCGCGGCCTTCCGTTCCAGGTTCTGGAGCACCGTCTGCATCACCCGCTCCCCCTCGACCGCAAGGATGCTCCCGTCGCGGATGCAGAGGACGTTTGCGGCGTAGGAGAGCTGCTCCAGGATCGAGAGGTCGATCACCGCAAACCCTTTCGCCCGGATGTAGTCGTCGAGGCTCACGGTCTCGCCCGACCGCACATAGCCCTCGCCCGTCCTGTGGTAGACGTCGACCTCTGCCCGCCGGAGGAGGACCCCCGAGCCGATCACGACGCCGCTGCCCGCGACGTTGAAGTAGGTGTCGAGGTGCATATCGACCATGGGGTCGGGCCGGTCGCCCGGGATGAGCGGGTGGCCCGGCTGGTGGACGACGCCGATCTCGTCAAACCCCGGATCGAAACCGAGGAACTGACTGACCCCGGCCGGGTTCGTCCGGTCCCCGGTGCCGACGAGGGCGAACTCCCCCATCGGCATGAAGTCGCCGCCCTCAAACGTCCCGGGCTCCTCAACCGTCCCGGCGACCGGGATGCCGAGGATGTCCCAGAGGAACCGGGTGATCCCGGGCTCCCGCAACCGCTGTTGTTTTGCCGGCCGGCCGACGACGAGGCCGCGGCCGGTCACCGCCTGCTGGTCGCGCATGAAGTAGAGGTTCGCGAGCGGCTCCTGCCCCGGCACCCGGACGTCCACCCCGCCGCCGGTGCTCCCCCGTCCCACCTCGATGACCGGGTTTAAGAGGAGGAGGGTGAAGAAGTGCAGCGAGTCGAGGGCGTCGGCGTTCTGCTCCATGCTCCGGCGGGCCTCCGCCACCTCCGCGCGGCCGCCCCGGAGGGTGACTGTCTCGTGCGCCCAATCGACGAGCCGCCGGCGCACCGCCGGATCGCGGTCGGCGGCATCAAGGATCGTCTCCTTGAGCCGCAGCACCCGGACCCCGAACTCCTCACGGAGGGTGCGCACGAGGGTGTCGTGCTCCCGGCGCGCCTCGTAGCGGCTGAACGCCCGCTCGTAGAGCGCCGCATACGGCTCCAGCAACCCGAAGAACATCTCGATCCCCGGCCGGTGGACGGCCACCTTCCGGAGCGGCTCCCACTCCGCCCGTAATCCTTCTGCCATCGCGCTCATCGCTCCCGCAGGGGACCCATAAAGAAGTTCGCGATCATCATCCGGGCGGGGGCCGCCGCAGCAGGCACCCGGTTTGCCCGCCCGCCGGCGGCGAAATTGAGACCAGAACAGACGAAAGAAGCGTGTTTACCATAGAAGAGGAGCTCTGTGTACCGATCCATCTGTAGGGATTCTCTCGCCGGAGATCGGATAAACCTGTCGCGGCGAGGCCCCTTCCACCCTATCCGGGATACCCGGCGGGCAAAACCGCAACGATTATCATTCGGGGAAACAACCGACTCACAAGAAATATTATTCACCCGGTACGAGGAGGTGTTTCCATGAGGATACGACGCTACAAACCCCCTATCTCGACGACCACGCGACCGTTCCGGACGGTGCGGCGACTGCAGCGCAACCCGACCTACACCCCGCTCATGACCGGCCCGGTGGTGAACGCCCTCGTGCTCGCCGCCCTCTCGGCGACATCGGCCATGTCGGGGTTGACCCTCGGGTTCTGCATACGCCTCGCGGGCCTGTGAGGCCCGCCGCCTCTTTTTCCGCTCACAGCCCGATGACGTCCATCACCCGGAGCCCGAACCGGACCATCCCCGACCGTAGCGTCCCGAGCAGGGTGTTGCCCTCGATCGTGACGGTGCCGTTCCTCATCGCCGCCCGGAACGTGTCAAACGGCCGGTCGGAGGCCATGACCTCCTCCACCGTCGCCCTGTCGGTCGTCACCGTGACGATCGGGTCGGGGCAGCCTTTTGCGTCGAACGAAACGATCTTCCGGCCGTGGAAGGTGATCCCGATGACCAGGACGCCGTCGGGGGACTCGATGTAGAGGTTGACCTTCTCGTTCTCAAACGGCCCGGTCACCCATCCTGGGAGCCGGCCGGCATACTCGTTGTAGGTCAGGGTGTACTCCCGCATCGCAAAGAGGAGGTTCACCTCCGCCGGCGTCAGGTCGGTGTTGGCGACGACGAGCCCGTCTGCCGCCGGCACAAGCGCCAGCGCGAGGAGGAGGAGGCAGAGGGAGGCCCGGGCGGCCGGGGTCACCGCCGTTCTCCCGCCCGCTCCCCGAACTCTTGCGCGCCGGCGCCGGGAGCGGTGCTCCGCCGGGACCGGGGCCGGGTATCGCCGGCAGGGATGAGCAAACAGTAGCCGCACATACGTCTCTCTGGAGGGATGGGGGAGTTTTGGTATTTGAGCATACCTATCCGGGCCGGCCCATGAGCGGCTGCCGGCGCGGTTTTTCCGTGCAGGCTCGCGGCGGGGAGAGCGGGGCGGGGACCGCGCGGCTCTCCGGGCGGCGCGCCGGAGAACGGGAGGGAAAGGGAAATATGAGAGCACCGTACATGAGGGTGTACAAGCGCGGGCGGGACCGGACGGTGACCGATGGGCGGGGATGATATCATCGAGGTGCGGGACCTCGAACATGCATTCAACGGGTTTTGGGCGGTGCGCGGCATCAGTTTCACCGTCCGGAAAGGCGAGATCTTCTCGTTCCTCGGCCCGAACGGCGCGGGAAAGAGCACCACCATCAACATCCTGACAACGCTCCTCCCCCTCCAGAAAGGCACGGTGCGGGTGGCCGGCCACGACGTCGCCCGGGAGCCCGGGCGGGTCAGGGAGGCGATCGGGATCGTCTTCCAGGACGACGTCCTCGACCGCGACCTCACCGTCTGGGAGACGATGGAGTTCCACGGGCGGCTCTACTCGATCCCCCGCGACGAGCGCAAGAAGCGGATCGACGAGATGCTCACGGTCGTGGAACTCGAAGCGAAGCGGAACGAGCGGACGAAGAACCTCTCCGGCGGGATGAAACGGCGGCTCCAGATCGCGCGGGGTCTCCTGACCCGGCCGGAGGTCCTCTTCCTCGACGAACCGACGCAGGGGCTCGACCCCCAGACGCGGATGCGGATGTGGGACTACATCCGGGGGGTGAACGCGGCCGGGACGACGATATTCATGACGACGCACTACATGGAGGAGGCCGATATGCTCTCGGACCGGATCAGCATCATCGACCACGGCAGGATCATCATCTCCGGCACCCCGGAGGAGCTCAAGAACACCCTCGGCGAGGACGTCGTCTACCTCGAGACCGGCGACGACGCAAAAGCCCGGGAGGCTCTCCAGGGGATCGGGGAGATCCGGTCGGTCACGGAGTCGCCCCGCGGCCTCTCGATCACGATATCGGCCGACGGGAGCCACTGTCTCCCGCGGATCGTCGAGCGGGTGCGCGACGCCGGGATCGATATCGCGAGCGTGAACCTCAAGAAACCGACGATGGACGACGTCTTCGTCCACTACACCGGCAGGGAACTGCGCGATACGGGGGCGTGAACGGGGGTGGCCTGGGAGTTCCTCACCGTCTACTGGCGGGAGATGATCCGGTTCACCCGGTTTCGGACGCAACTTCTCTCGTCGCTCCTGCAGCCGGCGCTCTGGATGGCGTTCTTCGGTGTTGCGATGTCCTCGAACTTCAACCGGTTCGCCTCGGCCGTCCCGGTCCCGGCAGGCGTCGTCCCGGTCGACTACCTCACCTTCATGGCCGCCGGGGTGATCGCGATGACGACCCTGTTTACCAGCCTCTTTGGGGGGATCAGCCTCCTCTTCGATAAGAACTGGGGGCTGATGCGGGAGATGCTGGCAAGCCCTATGCCCCGGACCCACATCATGTTCGGGGTCAGCCTCTCGGGGATGACGAAGTCGTTCATCCAGGTCGCCATCATCATGGCGTTCGGGCTCCTCCTCGGCGTGCGGTTCTTCCCGGGGTTCTCGCCCGCCCGGATCGTCGTCTCAATCCTCGGGATCTTCGCGTTCGTCGGTGTCTTCTCGCTTGGGTTCCTCCTCTTCTCCTCCACGATATCGATGCGCCTCGAGAGCCCCGAAGGGCTGCAGGGGATCATCACGCTTCTCACCCTGCCGCTCTTCTTTGTCTCGAACGCCCTCTACCCGATCCAGGCATTCCCGCCGGTCCTGCAGACCCTCTCGCTCTACAACCCCCTGACCCACCTGGTCAGCGGGGTCCGCTACTTCGCCCTCGGGAGCGAGTTCTTCGCCGTCGGGGCGAGTTACTCCTCCACTCCGGGCGATATCCTTCTCTCGTTTGCCTACCTCGTCGTCTTTGCGGCGGTGATGTATGTCCTCGCCCGCCGGACGTTTCAGAAGGCGGTAGTAACATGAGGGACGACGCGAGAGGGTTGGATATGCAGAAGATCATTCATACGGTGCTTGCGCTCGCCGTCCTCATCACTGCCGCCACTCTCGCCGGGTGCACCGGGGTGCCGGGCCCTGAGGAGACGGAGGTCTTCGACCGGACGGTCGCGGTGGAGCCGGGAAGCGGTGTCGTCGTGGTCAACCGGAACGGGGGCGTGAACGTGAGCGTCTGGGAGGAGGATTTCGTCGCCGTTACGGCGGTCAAACGGACCGTCTACGGCCGGGCGGAACTCGCGAAGGTCGGGATCGAGGTGGCGGAGGGCGATCCCCTCCGGATCGAGACCGTGTACACCGGCTTAAACGTCCGGGCGAGCGTGGACTACACGATACGGGTGCCGCCGGACGTTGTCCTGCAACGGGTCGAGAGTTCGAACGGCGGGATCGAACTCTCGGGGGTGCGGGTGGCCGGAACGGAACTTGCGACGTCGAACGGCCCGGTGCACGTGGACGGTGCTCGCGGCGGCGATCTCCGTGCGGCGTCGTCGAACGGCGGGATCGATCTCCGTGATGTCGAGGGCTACGTCACCGCAACGACGAGCAACGGCGCCGTCACGGTAGAGGATTGCGGCGGGGTGCTCGCGCTCCGGACCTCAAACGGCCCCATCTCCGCCACCATCTCCGCCGTCCGGGAGGACGTGATGATATCCTCAAGCAACGGCGGGATCGCGCTCCGGCTCGCGGAAGACCTCGACGCCCGCGTGGTCGCCGCCACCTCGAACGGCAGGGTGACGGTCCGCGGCCTCCCGCTCCGGGTCAGCGAGTCGACGGGGACCTCGGTCACGGGTCTGCTCGGCGACGGGGGGCCGACGATCACCGTCACCACCTCAAACGGGGGTATCGACCTCTCGGGGCCCTGACCGGGCGGCACAACCCTTATCCCTCACTGATCCGAGAGTACCTGCGAAGGAGCAGACGACGATGGCAGATGTCTTTTTCGCCGGCCTCCGGGCAAGGAGCCACCACGAGAGCAGAGTCCAGAAGATCCGCCGCCTCTTCGACGCGGCCGGGTTCGGCGACGTGGTCCGCCCCGGCGACCTTACGGCCGTCAAACTCCACGTCGGGGAGCGGGGGTGCGACACCTACATCAACCCGGTCTTTGCCCGGCAGGTGGTCGATAAGGTGAAGGAGTGCCAGGCCCACCCGTTCGTCACCGATACCGGCACCCTCTATGCGGGGAGCAGGGCCGACGCCGTCCGGCACACCGTCACCGCGATCGAGCACGGGTTTGCCTACGCGGTCGTCGGCGCCCCGGTGATCATCGCCGACGGCCTTTCGGGCGGCTACTGGAAGGAGGTCGCGGTCGGGGGGAACCATTTCGAGAACGTCCGGATCGCCGGGGGTATCCTCGCGGCCGACAGCATGCTCGTCCTCTCGCACGTCAAGGGCCACGACCTCGCCGGGTTTGGGGGCGCGATCAAGAACCTGGCGATGGGCTGCGCCCCGCCCTCGGGGAAGGCGGAGCAGCACGCCGGCCGGCCGTTCGTGGAGATCGAGCGGTGCGGGGGGTGCGGGAGGTGCATCCAGGTCTGCCCGCAGGCGGCGGTGACCCTCGTCGAGGGGCGGGCGCGGTTCAACCCGGAGCGCTGCGTCGGGTGCGGCGACTGCATGCGCTCCTGCGACCTCGGGGCGATCGAGTTTGACTGGACGACGGAGATCCGGCCGTTCATCGAGAGGGTCTGCGAGTACGCCCTCGGCGCCGTCCGCGACAAACCGGGGCGGGTGGGCTACATCAACTTCCTCCTCGCGATCACCCCGGACTGCGACTGCGTCCCCTGGAGCGACGCTCCAATCGTTCCCGACATCGGGATCCTCGCCTCCACCGATCCGGTCGCGATCGACCACGCGAGCCTTGACCTCGTCAACAGCGAGCGGGGGATTGCCCGGACGGCGCTCGGGGAGAACCTCGCCCCGGGGGAGGACAAGTTTAAGGGGATCTGGGACTACACGGACGGCAACTACCAGATCGCCTACGCCGCCCGGATCGGGCTTGGCGACGCGTCCTACCGGCTGATCGAGGTGTGAGATGGGAAAAGTGGTACTGCTCTGCGGGAGTCCCCGGCTCGAGGGGAACACCGCGCAGGTCCTCGAGGAGTGTGCAGCGGTCCTCGAGCGCGAAGGGATAGCGACCGAGATCGTGCTGCTTGCGGAGATGCACATCCGGTCCTGCACCGCCTGCGGGCTCTGCACCGGGGGAGCGTGCGCTCTTGACGACGGCCTGAATGCGATCATCGAAAAGGTCCGGGAGGCTGACGGGTTCATCGTCGGGACCCCGGTCTACTTCGGCACCGCCCGGGGCGACGTTCTCGCGGCGCTGCAGCGGATCGGTATGGTATCGATGTCGTCGGACGCCTTCCTCTCGCGGAAGGTGGGCGGGCCGATCGTCGTGGCCCGGCGCGGCGGGCATACCGCGACGCTCCAGGAGCTCTGGATGTTCTTTTTGATCAACGATATGATCGTGCCGGGGTCGACCTACTGGAACATGGTCTTTGGGCTGGCACCGGGAGAGGCCCGGAACGACGAGGAGGGTATCCGGACGGTCCGGCGGTTCGCCGAGAACGTGGCGTTCCTGGTCCGGAAGCTGGAGTGAGGCGGGGGAGCTCTTCCGGCCGAAAAGAAGAACCTTTTTCATCCTCGCCGGTGAGGGATCAACCAATGGCTCTTTCGTCCGAACCGATCAGCCCTGACGTCGCGGATACGGCACCGTTGACCCGGCGGGAGATCGCAGACCTCCTGCCGGAGGTCCCGGACTGGTCGCTTGAGGACAGGCACCTGCATGCCCGGTTCTCCTGTGCGGGGTTCGCCGAGGCCATGGCGTTCCTCCGGGAGGTCGCCGCCTTCTCGGCGCGGGAGAACCATCTCCCGGATATCGCCATCCGGATGGGCCGGTACGTGGACGTCGCCTGGTACACCTACGCCATCGGCGGGCTCTCCCGGAACGATTTTATCATGGCCGCGCGGCTCTCCGAGATGCTCCGGCACCGGCAGGGCGGGATCCTCTAACCGGTCGAAAACGCTCGCATCACCCGCGCCCTGACGGCCTCTTTCGGGAGCGCGCCGACCGCCCGGTCGATGAGTGCGCCGTTTGCAAAGAACAGCAGCGTCGGTATCGCCGTTACGCTGAATTGTGCCGCTATCACGCGGTTTTGGTCGACGTCACACTTGCCGAATGTCACCCGGCCGGCAAAGTCACGCGCAAGGTCCTCGATCACCGGGGCCACCATCCGGCAGGGGCCGCACCAGTCCGCCCAGAGATCGACGACCAGGAACGGATGCCTGCTTACCGTGTCCTGAAACGTACCGTCGGTGATCTCGATGACCCCGCCCCGGCCGCCCTGGATCCGGGCCTCGAGCTCCCTGAGGCGCTCTTCCCGGAGGCGCTGCAGTTCGTCGTCCATCGGTCGGTTCTCTTCCATGCGGCGGAGGTATGATGCACGCCCTATTAAAGATTGGGAGGGCGACGGCGGCCGGAACCTCAGATAACTATATATCCCCGGAAGCACAATGGTATATACCTCACAGATGAGCAGCGAGGTGGGGTAGTCAGGAAATCCCGGCGGGCTCATAACCCGTAGACCGATGGTTCAAATCCATCCCTCGCTATCTCCTGTTTTGCACACGCTTTCCCGGTATTGCGCCCGCTCTTCTCCTCCCCCAGGACGTCCCCTCCGATGAGCCGGCGCGCACGCGCCCGGCAGGCCCGGAACCGGTCCGGCCACGCGCGGGATCTCGCGGTTGCAAGCGATGCCCCGGACAAAATAGTACCCAAAAGTCCCGCTCCGGCAGCCCCCGCCCTGGCCGGCCTTCACACCGGTAGCATACTCATACGCTTCTCCGGCAGCCCCCACCCCGCCCGGCCTTCCTGGAGGGGATACTCGTACGTCCCTCTCCGGCAGCCCCCACCCCTCCCGCGCTTCGCGCTCCGCCCCCGCCCCAGAGGGGCGGGGGCAGTGCGTGGCGATAGCCGGTGGGAAGCCGTGCCCGGGGAGCGGCGCTGACGCCGGTTTCCTGGAGGGGAGGGAGAGCAAGCCCGGACCCAGTTCTTCCACAGGATCTCCCCGTGCACTGGACCGTGGGGGTATCGCCACGAGGGGAGGGGACCGGGGAGGGGTCTCCCCCTCCCCGGACAAAATGTCACCAAAAAGTCCCGCTCCGGCAGCCCCCACCCCGCCCGGCATTCCTGGAGGGGATACTCATACGCTTCTCCGGCAGCCCCCACCCCGCCCGGCATTCCTGGAGGGGATACTCATACGTCCCTCTCCGGCACCCCCACCCCGCCCGGCCTTCGGCCTCCTCCCCCGCCCCAGAGGGGCGGGGACAGTGCGTGGCGATACCCGGTGGGAAGCCGTGCCCGGGGAGCGGCGCTGACGCCGGTTTTTGGGGGAGAGAGCGGGCCCGGAACCAGTTCTTCCCCGGGGTCTCCCCGTGCACTGGACCGTGGGGGTATCGCCACGGGGGGAGGGGACCGGGGAGGGGTCTCCCCCTCCCCGGACAAAATGTCACCAAAAAGTCCCGCTCCGGCAGCCCCCACCCCACCCGGCATTCCTGGAGGGGATACTCATACGTCTCTCTCCGGCACCCCCCACCCCGCCCGGCCTTCGGCCTCCTCCCCCGCCCCTCTGGGGCGGGGGCAGTGCGTGGCGATAGCCGGTGGGAAGCCGTGCTCGGGGAGCGGCGCTGACATCGGTTTTTGGGGGGAGAGAGCGGGCCCGGAACCAGTTCTTCCAGGCTTGTCCCGGTACACTGGACCGTGGTGGATATCGCCACGGGGGGAGGGGACCGGGGAGGGGGCTCCCCCTCCCCGCAGGGGGATACTCGTACGTCTCTCTCCGGCAGCCCCACCCCGCCCGGCCTTCGGCCTCCTCCCCCACCCCTCCCGGGGGCGAGGGCAGTCAGGGCGATACCCGGTGGGAAGCCGTGCCCGGGGAACGGGGCTGACATCGGTTTCCCGGGAAGGATGAGGAGAGCCGACCCGGGGCGGGATCTTCCCGGGATCTCCCCGTGCACTGGACCGTGGTGGCTATCGCCACGGGGGGAGGGGCTGACGGGGAGGGGGCTCGTCCCCTCCCCTGTCTCTGGCTCGTGTCTTCAGCGTCCAGACTCAAATCCTACAGATTGCCATACGCCTGTAACCCCCTCCCGGGGGCGAGGGCAGTCAGGGCGATACCCGGTGGGAAGCCGTGCCCGGGGAGCGGTGCTGACGCCGGTTTCCTGGAAAGGGCCGGGAAGGGCCGGGAAGGATCGAGAAAGATCAGCAAAGATCAGGAAAGGACCGGCAAGACCCGGCCAGAACCTGGCTCCCCGGGGGATCTCTCCGCGTATCGAGATTGAGCCGCGAAAAGGGAGAGCAGGCGCGGGCACCGCCGGGAGCCCCCCCGCCCACCGGGAACGGGAAGCGCCCCGCCGGCACCTGCACAGGCTACGACGTCTGCTGCTTCCCGAAGGTCGAGAGGTTGGACTGGTGCGTGCCGGCCACGTAGTCCACGGCACAGTGGCAGCTCTTCTCCCCGTGGATCTCCACCGGGTAGCACCCGGTCAGGCACCCGGTGCAGAGGTCGCGCTCGCCGCACCCGATCGCGCCCATCAGGTCCTCAAGCGGTATGTAGGTGAGCGATGTCGCCCCGATGCTCTCCCGGACCGCCTCGACGTCCCTGCTGCTCGCGATCAGTTCCGTGCGGGTGGGCATATCCACACCGAGGTAACAGGGGGCGATGATCGCCGGAGAGCCGACCCGGAGGTGGATCTCCTTTGCCCCCGCCTCGCGGATCATGTTCACGATCCGCCGCGACGTCGTCCCCCGGACGATGCTGTCGTCGACGAGGATCACCCGCCGGTCCTTGAGGTTCCTGCGGACGGTGTTGAGCTTGATCCGGACCGCCCGCTCCCGCTGCTGCTGGGTCGGCATGATGAACGTCCGACCCATGTAACGGTTCTTCATCAGCCCCTCGACAAACGGGATGCCGGACCGTTCGGCGTAGCCGGCGGCGTAGGCGGTCCCGGAGTCGGGGACCGGGCAGACGATCTCGCCCTCGACGGGATCTGCATCGTAGAGTTTCTGCCCGATCCGGCGCCGCACGTCGTAGACCAGCGTCCCGTCGATGACCGAGTCGGCGCGGGCGAAGTAGATGTACTCGAAGATGCAGTGCGCCCGCCGGTTCGCGGTCGCGATCTGGATCGAGGAGAGCCCGTGTTCGTCGATCCGGACGAGTTCTCCCGGCCGCACGTCCCGGACGAGCGTGCCGTCCAGCGCATCGATCGCCACGCTCTCCGAGGCGACGATGTACCCCTGGTCGATCCTCCCGATACAGAGCGGTTTGATGCCGAGCGGGTCGCGGAAGGCGTAGATGGTCCCGTTTAACAGCGCGACGGCGGCATAGGAGCCCCGCAGGCGCCGCATGCAGAGCCGGACGGCGTCCTCCATGCTTTTTGAGGTCCGGAGCGCTTCGGCGATGAGGTTCCCGATGATCTCGGTGTCGGTCGTCGTGCAGAAGATCTGCCCCCGGCGCTCGTACTCCTCCCGGAGTTCGGCCGTGTTGACCAGGTTGCCGTTGTGGGCGATCGCGAGGTTGAGCCCCTGGTACCGGAAGTTGAACGGCTGGACGTTCTCCGGCACCTTCGACCCGGTCGTCGGGTAGCGGACGTGGCCGATCCCGACGTTGCCCCGCAGCCCCTGCAGGGTGTGGCTGTTGAAGACCTCGGCAACGAGCCCCTGCGCCTTGTGCGTGTACAGGGTCGTGCCTTCAAAAGTAGAGATCCCCGCGCTCTCCTGCCCCCGGTGCTGGAGAGCGTACAGGGCATAGTACAGCGGAAAAGAGACACCGCCAGCATCGACGATGCCAACGATACCACACATGATCCAGCTCTAATGCGTCGGTACCTTTGCCTTCTTCTCCGTCCAGCGGTAACTGCGGATCCTCGGGCTCCTGCCGAACCCGCAGGACGCACAGACCTTGTGCTGTGCGTGGAACGATATCTTGCCGCAACGCCTGCAGGCGATATGGGTGCGCTTCTGCCGTTTGCCCATCGAGGGTGTGCCTTTTGACATGAACTCTCACCTACTCATTCAACTGAAGGGGTTATGTAAATTACGTTGTCGCCGCGGACGATCAGCGTGCCGAGTTTCTGCGCCGTGCCGCCGGTTTCTTCTTCTGCCTTATCCAATACCAGATTCATGTGAACGTCGTATCCCTGGAGGATCCCCCGGATCTCCCTTCCACCTTTGAGGCTGATGATGACGGGCTGACGATTCAGTACCTGATCTAAAATATCCAACGGTCTTGGCGTCATATGATTACCCTGTGCCGTCCTTTCTGGAGTAATATATTTGAGTGAGGAAGCTACTTAAATATAACCGCACTGTTGCGGGGAGCAATCCGCCCCCGAGGTCAGGGTTCCATGCCGAAGTTCACCGTAAAAAAACGCCATGTCATCAGGAAAACGCAGATAGCCGGGCTTCTCGACCGACTTAGCGGCGAGATCGGTCCGTCGGCCGAACAGTTCCGGTCCGACCGGATCGAGCGGGTGGAGACGGATGCCCCCGTCGAGGTCTACCTTGTCGATAAAAAACCGCTCCTGATGGCCTCCGGGGACTGGGCCTTCCCCACCCTGCGGGGCCTCATCGAGCACCCGCTCCCCGAGCGGCGGGTGGTGGTCGATGCCGGCGCGGTCAGGTTCGTTGTAAACGGCGCGGACATCATGCGCCCCGGGATCATATCGATCTCGCCGGACGTCCGGGAGGGACGCCCGGTGCAGGTCGTCGAGGAGCGCTACGGGAAACCGCTCGCTGTCGGGGTTGCGCTCTCTGACGCCGCCGATATGGAGCGGCAGGAGAAGGGCAAGTCGGTCAGGAGCCTCCACTATGTCGGGGACGATCTCTGGAATCTTGAGATCTGACGCGGAAATCAAAAGATACTATTAAATAAAATTCTTCCCTCATTTTTTCTATGGTTAAAAAGCTCTTTGACAGCATCCTCGGTAAAAGCCCCGTCAGGGATCAGGACGAATACATGGAGCTCGACCTCGCCTCCTACGAGAGTGCGACCGAAGAAGAGCCGGCATCCATGTATATCAAGATCGCCACCATCGCCGACCTCAAGGATACCCCCCGTGTCAAAGACGAGGTCTACAACGGCAACATCGTCATCGTCGACATCGGGCGGCTGAAGATGGACAAGGTGACGTTCGAGCGGGTCTTAAAGGACCTCCGCGACGTGGCAAAGGATGTGAACGGCGACATCGTCGGTCTCGGCGAGCAGAAGTACGTCGTCATCACGCCGATGTCCGTCAAGGTCTCCCGCGAGAAGATCGGCGGGGGCCTGTAGTGCGGGAGACCAGCCCGGGAACCTGCCCGGCGTGCGGGGCCGGGATTCAGATCGTGCACCACCGCATCGATATCCCCCACTTCCCCGATCTCCTGCTCGTCGCGATCGCCTGCGACGCCTGCGGCTACCGGCACACCGATACCATCATCCTCGGGGAGCACGACCCCGTCCGGTGGACGGTGCGGGTCGAGGAGCCCGGCGACCTCGCCACCCGGGTGGTGCGGAGCACGACGGGGACGATCCGGATCCCGGAACTCGGGCTCGCGGTCGAGCCCGGGACCGCCTGCGAAGGGTTCGTCACCAACGTCGAGGGGGTCCTCTCCCGCTTCGAGCAGGCGGTGGCGACCATCCTCGCGAACCCCGAGAGCGACGACGAACTGGCCGCCGCGCTCCGGATGCAGGAGACGCTCGACGCCGCACGGGAGGTGGCCTTCCCCTTCACGGTCGTCCTCGAGGACCCTGCCGGGAACAGCGCGCTCGTCGGTGAGAAGGCCGAAAAGGTGCCCCTCGATCGGAGCGAAGCCTGAATTTCTCTTTTTTCTCCAGCAGAGGGTTAATCTAAAATAGGACCTCCCCCCATACCCGGCGCCGGGTGAAGAAAATGGCACGAACGATATCTGTGCTGAAGTGGGAGAGCGAACAGGACGTCGATAACGCCATCCGCGACATCAGGGCGGAGATGGACCAGAAGGGGGGGCTCACCAAGGATACCGAACGGGCGATGCAGCACTCGTTTCAGGTGGCCGATCCCGACCTCATGAACTACTTCCTGCGGACGGTCAGGGAGCAGGTCCCGGGGGCGCTGCACTACTTTGAGGAGCGCGGCGGCGGGGCGTGAGTAGCGGGGCGAGCGACGGCCCGTAGGGCTGCGCGTGCGGCCGGCGTGAGGGTGAGCGTTGCGGATAGCGCCGCATGGGCACCCGGCACGCAAAAATCAGAAGACGAGAGGGACCCTTGCAATCATCGGATCTCGACGCCCTCGAGCCGGACCCCGGGCTCCTCCGTCACCTCGCCGACCACCCGGGCGCCGGGGACGATCGATCGGATCGCGGCCACGCTCTCCTCCGGGGCGACGAACGCGTAGCCCATGCCCATGTTGAAGGTGCGGTACATCTCCCCATCGCCGATGCCGCCGGTCTCCTGCAGCCAGCGGAAGATGGCCGGGACCTCGAGCGGGTCGGTGAGGGAGAACCCGTATCCCGAGAGCCTCCCGAAGTTCAGGAGACCGCCGCCGGTGATGTGGCACATCCCGTGGACGGCGCAGGCCTCCGTCACCTGGAGCACCTCGGCATAGATCCGGGTCGGCGTCAGGAGCTCTTCCCCGAGGGTCTTCCCGTTTGAGAGGCGCGTGTCGTAGGACGCGTGCTTCTCGACGACCCGGCGGGCGAGCGTTAAACCGTTGCTGTGGATGCCGCTTGACGGGACGCCGACGATCACGTCGCCGGGGACGATCGATTCACCAGTGACGACCTTCTCCTTCTGCTGGACCCCAAGGCACGTCCCCGCGAGGTCGAGGCCGTTCACGAGCCCCCGGAGGGTCGCGGTCTCGCCGCCGACGATGTTCATGTTCGCCTGCCGGGCGCCTTCGTTCAAACCCTGCCCGATCTGGGCCATCTTCTCGACCGAGAGGGCGTCGGTCGCTATGTAGTCGACGAACGCCACGGGTTCGAGGTTCATCACGTAGAGGTCGTTGACGTTCATCGCGATGCAGTCGATCCCGACCGTCCGCCAGTCGCGGAGCGCATCGGCGACGAGCATCTTCGTGCCGACGCCGTCGACCGCGAGCGCGAGGACGAAGGGGCCGCAGTCGATCAGCCCGGCAAAGTGCCCGACCTTCCCGAGCATCGGGAACGTGCCGGTCCTCCGGTAGGTGAGGGTCTCGATCAGCGCCCGCACCGCCCGGGCCTCGAGGTCGATGTCGACCCCCGCCTCGCGGTAGGTATGTTCAGTCATCAGAGTTCTCCGAAAGCCGGAATTCGTCGTGCAGTACCTGGAGCGCCCGTTTGCCGTCGCCGCCCCTGACGACGAACGAGACGTTCACCTCCGAGGAGCCCTGCGAGATCATCATGGTGTTGATCCCCTCCCGCCCGAGCGCCGAGAAGATCCGGCCGCCCGTCCCCGGGGTGCCGGCCATCCCCGCGCCCACGACGGCGACCGCGGCGACGTCCCGGTCGTACGTGACCTCCCGCACGACGCCCTGCTTCGCGATCGGGGTGAGGGCCGCGATCGCGGCCTCAAGGTGGGACTCGTCGACGATGAGGGAGATGTTGGCCTCGCTTGAGCCCTGCGAGATCATCATGACGTTCACCTCCCGCTCCGCGAGCGCGGAGAAGATCGTCTTCGCGACGCCGGGGCGGCCGATCATCTGCGCACCGTTGACGTTGACCAGGGCCACCTTCTCGATCAGGGCGATGGCCTTGACCACCCTTTTTTCCCGGTGCTCGTCACGGAGGATGATCGTCCCGGGGTGGTCGGGCCGGAAGGTGTTCCGGACCCGGATCGGTATATCCTTCTGCATCGCGGGTTCGACCGACCGCGGGTGGAGGACCTTCGCGCCGAAGTAGGAGAGCTCCATCACCTCAAGGTAGGAGATGTCGTTGAGGACCCGGGCGTCCTTGATGATCCGGGGGTCTGAGGTCATCACCCCGTCGACGTCCGTCCAGATCCAGATCTCGTCGGCATCGATCCCGGCGCCGATGACGGCGGCCGAGTAGTCGGAGCCGCTCCGCCCGAGGGTGGTGACGACCCCCTGCTCGGTCGCCCCCATAAAGCCCATGACCACCGGGACGGAGTCGGCAAGCAACGGCACGACCCGGCTCCGGATGCTCGTCTCGCTCGCGGGAAGGGCACGGGCGTCCCCGTGGTTTGCCGTCGTGACGATCCCGGCCGCGGCGCCGTCGAGGGCGACCGACGGGATCCCCCGCTGCCGGAGGGCGGCCGCGACGATCGGGGCGGAGAGCCGTTCTCCAAAGGAGATGATGTAGTCGCGGGACCGGGGAGTCAGTTCCTTTAAGGTGTGCACGGCGGTGAGGATGTTCTGCAGCCGGGTGAGCCGGTCGTCGATGACCGCCGTCACCTCGCCGGCGTAGTCGGGGGCCACTTCCCCGAGGAGCCGGGTGTGCCGGGCCCGCATCGCGGCGAGGAACGTCCCGAGAGGGGGCTGTTCCGTGCTTTTTACGACTTCATCGGCCATCGCGATGATCTGGTCGGTGATCCCCGAGCATGCTGATACGACCAGGGCGACCTCGTCGCCTGCCCTGTGATGTGGTTCTACGATATCTGCGACCCGCCGGATACAGTCGGCTTCCCCGACGGAGGTGCCGCCAAACTTCATTAAAAGCCTCATTCTGGCTCACGCGTCCCCTGCAATTACTTTATGATAGTATACAACGCACAGACTAATAAGATGCTTGTAGACGAGATAGTGGACGCGCACGTGCTGGTTATCGGAAGCGGCGGCGCCGGGGCGCGGGCTGCGATCGAGGCCTCACGGTACGGCGGCGTGGTCCTGGTCTCCAAGACCATCGCCGGAAAAGGCGGGTGTACGACGATGGCAGAAGGCGGTTTCAACGCCGTGTTGCGGGATCAGGACTCGATCAGCGTCCACCGCGAGGATACGCTCAGGGGCGGGGCGTACCTCAACGACCCGGCGCTCGTGGACGTCCTCACCCGGGAGGCGCCGGAGCGGCTCACGGACCTCGTCCGGTGGGGGGCGGTCTTCGACGTCACGGAAGACCGGCAGGTCGCGCAACGGCCGTTCGGGGGGCAGCGGTTCCCCCGGACCTGCTACGCCGGGGACCGGACCGGCCACGAGATGATGATGACCCTCCTTGACCGCCTCGACGCGACGGATACGCAGCTGTACCAGGAGGTCTCGGTCGTCGACCTCGTAACGGACGAGAACGGTGCGGTCGCGGGCGCCGTCGCCCTCGACCGGGACGGGGACGCCGTCCTCTTTTTGGCCGACGCGACGGTGCTTGCGACGGGCGGCGGGACCCAGGCCTACGACATCTCCACGAACTCCGCCGCCGGGACCGGGGACGGGTTCGCCATGGCCTACCGCGCAGGGGCGGAGCTGATCGATATGGAGATGGTCCAGTTCCACCCGACGGGCGCGGTCTACCCCTACGACGCCCGCGGCCGGCTGGTGACGGAGGCGGTCCGGGGCGAAGGCGGGATCCTCTTGAACGCGCGAAGGGAGCGGTTCATGCAGCGCTACGACCCCGACCGATTGGAGCTCTCGACCCGGGACGTGGTGGCCCGGGCGATCGCGACCGAGGTGCTGGAAGGGCGCGGGACGAGCCGCGGCGGGGTCTACCTCGACGTGACCCACCTCCCGGCGGAACGGATCGAGGCCCGGCTCCCGGTGATGCTCGAGCAGTTCCTCGCCTACGGCGTGGATATCCGGCGGGAGCCGATGGAGGTGGCGCCCACCGCCCACCACATCATGGGGGGCCTCCGGATCACGCCTGAATGCCGGACGACCGTCCCCGGCCTCTTCGCCTGCGGGGAGGTGGCCGGCGGGGTGCACGGCGCAAACCGTCTCGGCGGGAACGCGCTCGCGGATACGCAGGTCTTCGGGAAACGGGCCGGCGAGTTCGCCGGAAAGGCGCCGGAACGGGGCGGCCACCTCGATCCCGCCCGGGCCGACGGGGTGCTCCGGATGCTTGACGCCTTCTTCGAGGGGGCCGTGAGCCCTGCGGACGTGCGCAAGGACCTGAAACTGACGATGTGGAACCAGGCCGGGATCTTCCGGAGCGCCCCCGACCTCCGGACGGCGCTCGGGCATATCAAGCGGCTCGCCGACCAGCGGCTCTTCGCCGCCTCGGCCGCGAACCTCCTTGACTGCTGTACGGTCCGGAACATGTGCACCACGGCATCCCTGATCGTCCGGTGCGCCCTGCTCCGGCCGGAGAACCGGGGAGCCCATGTCCGGCGGGACGCTGAAGTCGTGACCGTGACCGACCCGGCGACGTCGCCGTTCGGCCACACCTACGTCTCCCTCACCCGCGAGGGGATCGAGCGGCGGGAGGTGCCGGCATGAAGGCGATCACGATCCGGGTCTCCCGCTACGACCCGGCCGTGGACGCGGAGCCGCACTTCAAGGAGTACACGGTCCGGCTCAACGAGGGCGCCCGGGTGCTCCACGCCCTCCACGCGGTCCGCGACGGGCACGACCCGACGCTCGCCTACCGCTACTGCTGCGGGTCGGGGCAGTGCGGGAGCTGCGCCGTCAGGGTGGACGGGACGCCCGTCCTCGCCTGCATGGCGGAGGCCCGCGACGGTATGACGGTCGAGCCGCTGGCTCTCCCGGTCCTGCGGGATCTGACGGTGGATATGACCCCGGTGATAGCAAAGATCGCCCGGATCTGCCCGGCCCCGGACGCAGAGCTCCCGACACGGGAGGAGATCGAGGCGATCAAGCCGCTCCGGGACTGTATCGAGTGCCTCTCCTGCGTCTCGGCCTGCCCGGCGCTCCAGGTGACGGAGTTCGCGGGGCCGACGGTGCTCCGGCAGGAGATGCGCCTCGCGCTCGATCCGCGGGACTCGGGGGACCGGATCTGCGACGCGATCGAGAAGGGGCTCTTCTACTGCACGACCTGCAAGCGCTGCCTGGAGGTCTGCCCGAAGGAGATCGACGTCCCGGGGAAAGCCATCGAGAAACTCCGGGAGCTCGCGAACCGGCGCGGGCTGACCCTCCCCCGCCACCAGGAGGTGGCGCGGCTGATCCGGGAGACGGGCCGGAGCGTCGAGCGGACCGGGCCGACGTTCCTTGAGCAGGTGCCGGAGGTGATCGAGCCCGACGGCCCCGTCCGCGGCGAGGTGGGGTTCTTCGTCGGGTGCATGTTCAACGGCCGGGTGCCGCAGACGGCCCTCGACGCGATGGAGATCATGAAGCGCAACGGCATCCGGGTGATCGTCCCCCACGACCAGGTCTGCTGCGGCTCGCCGCTGATCCGGACGGGGCAGACGGCGGACGTCGCTGACCTGAAGAAGAGGAACATCGAGGCCTTCACCCGCCGGGGGATCGCGACCGTGATGACGATCTGCGCCGGGTGCGGGGCGACGCTGAAGAACGATTACGAGACGCCGTTTGCGGTGAAGGACGTCACCGAGGTCCTGACGGAGTACGGGATCGAGCCCCCGGCGAAGCTCGATGTCCGGGCGACCTACCACGACCCCTGCCACCTCCTCCGGGGCCAGGGGATCCGCGAGGAGCCGCGGGCGCTTCTCGTCCAGGGGGTCCGGGAGTTCGTGGAGATGCCCGCGGAGTGCTGCGGCGCCGGCGGCGGGGTCCGGTCGGGGGTGCCGGAGGAGGCAAGAGCCCTCGGGGCGAAGCGCAACGAGGCCGTGAAGGCGACGGGTGCGGATGTGGTGGTGACGGTCTGCCCGTTCTGCGAGTTCCATATTGCGGATTGTACGGATACGCCCGTGAAGAACCTGGTGACGGTGCTGCTCGAGGGCTACCGGAAGAAGGACGCGGAGCGGCAGGGCTCCGCCTGAATCTTTCACCTCAGCGGTCTCAACAAAAAAGACCTTTTTTTTATCTCCGCGGGGTTCTCGGGGCGGAGCGGGTAGACCCGCGGCGCACGCGAGGGATAGTTCACTCGATCTTCCGGTAGGGGTAGCGGTCCCTGATCTGCCGGGCGAAGTAGTCCCTGTGGGAGGAGGCGGTCACCAGTCCCCGGTGAACCGTTGCAGGGATGTCCAGGTACTGGTAGACAGAACCGTTCGTGAACTCGATCTCCAGGGTGCCGGGCCCGGGGTCGTATCCGACCGACCGGAGGTTGGTGGAGTTAACTGGCTGTCGTATCATGCGCCCCGAATATATCTTTCGGACATACATAGTTTTCCTTTTGTCCTTTTAGCGGCAGTCGCAACATTTTTGCCCCTCATCTCGATTGCCCGGCAATATTACGTCTATACCGCTTTTTTGGTGGTACATGATCAGTCCTTAACCGACCAGCAGCCTCGGGTGTGGCCGGCGTAATTGTGCGTGTTCCCGGGAGCATGCAGGTGTGCGCTGTCCGGAAGCCCGAACCGGCATTTGCGGAGGGAGGGAGGGGACTGCCGGCCCCTGGATGGGCCTTCCAGGGCCGGAGCTGGAGCACCATGAGGTGCGACTTCCTTCCGGGGGCAGACGGCATCCTGACCATCCCCTCGGTGCCCCGGTCGGTGATAGAGCCCCCTCGCCTCGAACGAGGCGAACGTGACCGGCACCGTGAGCGTCCTTGTGGCGGCGAAATACTGTGGGGTGCCGGCCGTCGTCGCCGCCTCTGTCTACGGCGACATCCCTCTTCCGGGATCGTGAAACGTTCGAGTTCACGTCCGTCCTCCACCGTCCACCTGAGGTGAGGAATACCGGGCATCACCCCGGAACCTGAGCACCCGCCAGACCGCTGCCCATAAGCCCCCCGCCTCGCCTCATTCAGGGGAGTGTTAAGGGTTTCCCCATAACTTTTCGGTCAAAAATGCAAACTCACATATAAACATAAGCGAAAGAAACATGACATCTGCTTCCGGAGTTGGAAATTCCATGCACATCCCTATCGCCCAACCTTCCCTCGGAAACGAGGAGAACGATGCTGTTCTTGCCGTCCTCGCCTCGGGCATGATCGCCCAGGGTCCGGTCACCGCCGCATTTGAGGACGAGTTCGCCGCCTACTGCGGTGTCCCGCATGCCGTCGCCGTCTCGAATGGGACCGCCGCCCTCCACGCGGCGCTGCTCGCGGCCGGGGTCGGGCCGGGGGATGAGGTGGTCGTCCCGGCGTTCACGTTCTTTGCGACCGCGTCGGCGGTCTCGATGTGCGGGGCGGTGCCGGTCTTTGCCGACGTCGATCCGGCGACCGCCACGATCGACCCGGCCGACATCATCGTCAAGATCACCGAGAAGACAAAGGCCGTGATCGCCGTCCACCTCTACGGCCAGCCCTGCGACGCCGCGGTGGTCAACAAGATCTGCGATGCTCGGGATCTCATCTTCATCGAGGACGCCGCCCAGGCCCACGGGGCCACCTACCGGGGGCAGAAGACCGGCAGCCTCGGCGACCTCGCCTGCTTCTCCTTCTACGCGACGAAGAACATGGCGACCGGGGAAGGGGGGATGGTGACGACGGCCTCGGCCGAGTACGATGCCCGCCTCCGCCGGATCATCAACCACGGCCAGAGCGAGAAGTACCTCCATACGGAGCTCGGCTACAACTACCGGATGACCGACATCAACGCCGCGATCGGGAGGGTGCAACTTGCGAAACTTGACGGTTTCAACCGCCGCCGGCAGGAGAACGCCGCCTATTATAATGCTCACATCACGGCGCCGGGGCTCGTGCTCCCCTCGGTCGCGCCCGGCCGGACCCATGTCTGGCACCAGTACTCCCTGCGGGTCACCGGCGCCTTCCCTCTCTCGCGGGACGAGTTGATGGCCCACCTCCGCGAGCACGGGATCGGCTGCGCCGTCCACTATCCCGTCGCCCTCTCCCGGCAGCCCTTCTACGCCGGGGCTGCCTCCTGCCCGGTCGCTGAATCGCTCGCGGCCTCGGTCCTCTCGATCCCGGTCCACCCGGGGGTTACCGACGAGGGACGGGCGTATGTCTGCGAGACGATCAACGGGGTGGTCTAATGGACGCAGGCGTCATCGGCACCGGGACGATGGGCAAAAACCACGTCCGGGTCTACTCGGAGCTCAAAGAGGTCGGGACGACCTATGTCTACGATCCAAACACAGAGGCCGCAGAAGAGGTCGCCGCCGCCACCGGGGCGGAGGTCTGCTGCTCGATGGAGGAACTCCTCGCGAAAGCCGGGTGCGTCTCGGTCTGTGTGCCGACCCCCTACCACTTCGAGACCGCGAAGCGGGTCCTCGCCGCCGGGGTGCACACCCTGATCGAGAAGCCCCTCTGCCCTACGTCGCGCGAGTGCGAGCAGCTGATCGGGCAGATCCCGGAGGGGCTGACCGTCGGCGTCGGGCAGATCGAGCGGTTCAACCCGGTCGTCGCCGAGGTCGCGCGGGTCGTGGAGGACCCCGTCTACGTCGCCTTCCACCGGCACAACCCGGCCTCATCACGGGTGAACGGGAGTTCGGTCGTCGAGGACCTGATGATCCACGACATCGACGTCGCGTTCAACGTCCTCTTCCCCGGCCGGGCATACACCGCCCACGCGAGCGGGACCGGGGACGTCGCCGCGGCCCTTATGTCCTTCGGGCGGACGCCGGTCTACCTCTCGGCCTCCCGGAAGGCCTCAAAGAAGGTCCGATCGGTCTACATCGAGGAGGAGGACCGGACGATCGAGGGCGACTTCATGGCCCAGGAGGTCTACGTTTACCGGAAACCGGAAGCCTACGGCCAGGAGAACGGGCTCTACCGCCAGGAGAACATCATCGAGAAACTCCTGGTGAACAAGGTCGAGCCGTTGAAGATCGAACTCGCGACGTTTGTCCGGGCCGCCCGCGACGGGAGACCCTTCCCGGTGACCCCGGAGCAGGGGCTCGGAAACGTCCGGATCTGCGAGGCGATCTACCGGGGCCTCTCGGCATGAAGGTCCTCCCGGTCGTCGGGGCCCGGCCATGAGTCTTGCATCGCCCATCGAGGAGCACGACCCGATCCGGCGGACCGCGGCCGGCGCCCTTTGCGGATGTTCCGACGGTCGAGCACGTCTACGGCCTCCGGCGGGACTCCCCCGCCGGGGTATAAGGTTGCGATGCCCGACCGGGGGAAGCCGGAACTGCTCGGGAAGGTCGTCGGTATGGGGAGGTTCCCCTGCACCCCGGACTTTGCGAAGGCCATGGCATGCGGCGTGGTGACCCTTGCCACCCAGACGCCGTTTGCGGAGAAAAAGGATCTTCTGCCTGATTCTTTGCCGCTTATCGCCGGGGGTGCCCCGGGTCAAGGGTAGTTGATGCGGGATGGAGAGAGTGCCTCAGACCTGGATGCCTGCCCGGGCAAGCCCCTCCTTGATGGAGACGAGCTCCCTTCTGATATCCCCGAACTCGTCATCGAGGTGCTTCCGGTATCGCTCCGGAGCCCGACAATCTCTTCTTTTGTCTCTCTCGCGATCTGGAGGGTCTGGTCCTGGTTATCCAGCATCCGGTCGAATTTCACATCCATGCTGTGCAGTACATTCTCGGCGTAACCCATCCGCTCGAATATCTCCTCCCGGATGCCTCCCCGGATGATCCTACTGGACCCGGACACCGTCTCCTGCGCCGACATGACTACCGAACCTTCAGGGGCACTCAATTATTGTTATCGATGGAGTCTCCACCAGTCTACTGTGTATCCGTTCACATCGTGGAAACCTTCATCGTGTAGACATGAGTATACGTCTGTATGACAAGCGTCACAGTCAGGATCGACTCCAACCTCCGGGACCGGCTCAACGCCCTGAAAACCCATCCCCGGGAGTCATATAACGAGGTGATCGGGCGCCTGGTTGATATGGCGGTCGATGAGGAGCCTCTCAGCGACGAGGCGATCCGGGATCTCGAACGGTCGCTTGAAGATCTTCGTGCCGGGAGAGTCTACACCCTGGATGAGGTCATGGCGGAGCTGAAGGGGGAATGACCTATCAGGTGGTCATCACCGCGACGGCCCGCCATAACCTCAGGAACATTCCACGGCCCATAGCAATCCGGATAGGTGAAGAAATTGCATCGCTCGCCGACGAGACCGACCCGAAAGCACACCTCAAAAGACTGAAAGGTCCGGATAACCCACCGTTTTATTCGCTCCGGGTCGGGGATTACCGGGCGGTTCTTTCGATCATAGATGACCTCCTGGTGATCAATGTCATCGCTGTCGGACGCCGAAGCAAGATTTACCGGAAGTTCTGACCGGGGTATCGCTCCAGGGGTGCCTGCGGACTCAATTGGTGCCCGGACCCGCGGGGAAGAGATTGCTTCGCCGCAAGCCTCCGGCGATGCGGATTCTATCAGAAAACCATATCCACGCAATGAAATTAACGCAAAAACCCAGAATATCCTTCAATATCCCGGTCATCCCCGCCTACGTGCCGGACGACGAATACCGGATCGATATGCGAGCGAGGAGAGAGTGATTCCTGAGCGGTGCACGTTCTGTAAAGGGACCCTGCAGGAAGGAAAGACCGAGTTCATCGCACGGGCCGGGGATGGGACCATCGTCATCCGGGATGTCCCTGCCTACATCTGCGACCGGTGCGGCGAGGCGTATTACACTGCAGAGGTCTCCCGGAAGATCGATGCCGTGATGGTGGATGCCCACAGCGGCAGGCTCTGCTGCCGGCCTCTCGCGGCAGGCGAGGTTGAACTCACCGGGTGAAGAGGCCGGCAGATTCGCCGGGAGGCTCGGCAGCTTTCGGACCTGACACACCGTCCTCCGGCCGGTCACGGCCGGATGCGCAACGCTCCGCCCATTTTTCCTGCACATAACCCTTACAATCAGACTTTTTTTTCTCCGGCGTCCTACTGTCCTCCGGGAGGGTTATCAGGATGACCGATGCGAAGACTACCAGAGAACTTGTCTACGAGACGAACCGGGACGTGAAGTGGATCTGTAAGACGCGACGGGCCGCAGGGTGCGATGGTCCGAAGGAGCGGAGCTTGAGCACCGTCAGGTGGGAACGGAGTTCGAGCACAGGAGGTGCGAAGGTGCGAGTTGCGACTTGAGGAGTTCGAGAGCCGGCTCCATGCTCCATGGGAGGCTAGAGCCTGCCGTAGTGTTTATGCGCCTGCTCGATGGTCATCAGGTGGGTGATCTCGACCCAGTCCCTGTCGGCATCGGTATGGACGATATAGAGCGCGGTGAACGATCGGCCGATATGGAGGCGAAATACCTCCATGCCATCCGTATTCAGGCGTTCTTTATCTCCCCCGCTGCCGGGATACGGATCGGTCTGCAAAACAGCAAGTTTTTCCGTGACGATGCGTTGCGACTTCTCAGGTAGCGCATTCAGGAAGTCAGCCGCCGACCGCCTGAACAGAACGGCGAACGTCACAGTGAGATCTCCACGAGTTCCTCCGTCTCCTGGATCCGCTTGATATCCTCGACAAGCCGCCGCTTCTTTTCATG
>Ga0208462_1000750_pt1 | contig 27925 bp, 30 predicted proteins | sample AD_SCU001_MetaG_FD_184452 | JGI IMG/M metagenome (GOLD analysis project Ga0208462, IMG submission 184452) | Active sludge microbial communities of municipal wastewater-treating anaerobic digesters from China - AD_SCU001_MetaG (SPAdes) (version 2) | ecosystem: Engineered > Bioreactor > Anaerobic...
TCCTCCGCACCGCTGGCTGGTTCAAGCCCGACGGAGAGCACCACAAGGTCGGGGTGGACGGTCTCCATCTCACCGGTCTCGGTGTTCTCAGCGATAAGTGTCAGCCGATCGTTCTCCGTGAGCACCTCCCCCGGGAACCCCCGGACGAACCTGACGCCAAGACTCTTTGCCCGCTCGAAGTACTCCTCGTAACCCTTGCCGTATGCCCGGATATCGTTGTAGAAGACGTTAACCTCGATCTCCGGGTTCTTCTCCCGGATGAGAATCGCGTTCTTCACCGCATACATGCAGCAGACACCCGAACAGTAGGGTCGGTCGATGGAGAGGTCACGTGAACCGACGCACTGGACAAACGCCACGCTCCTTGGAGTCCTGCCGTTGGAGAGACGTCGGATCTTACCGCCGGTGGGGCCACTTGCGTTGATCAACCGCTCGAACTCAAGGCTTGTGATGACGTCAGGGATTGTTAGGTATCGCAGTTGGGTCTTGTTTCTGGCATCAAACGTTGCATAACCGGTTGCAACGATGATGCTTGCCGCCTCAAGGTCGATCGTGCGTTCCTCGTCCTCGTGGAGGATCGCTTCCCTGCCGCAGACGTCGTAACAGAGTCCGCACTCGATGCAGTGCTCCTGGTCTTTTACGACGATGTCGGGGACAGCCTGGGTGTGGGGCTTGTATATTGCTTTTCGAACACCGACCCCGGCGTCGAACCGGTTGTAGACCTCCACCGGACAGATCAGGCTGCAGTCCCCGCAACCGTTGCACTCGTTCTCCAGGATGTAACGTGGGTGTTTCCTGACCCTGACCCGGAAGTTCCCGACCTCGCCTTCGATCGACTCGACCTCCGAACACGTGTAGATGGTGATGTTCGGATTTCGGGCAACGTCCACCATCTTTGGAGAGAGGATGCACATGGAGCAGTCGTTTGTGGGGAACGTCTTGTCGAGCTGGGCCATGTGTCCACCAATGCTGGGTTCGCGTTCTATGAGATGAACGTGTATGTTGTGCCCCGCAAGGTCGAGCGCCGCCTGGATACCCGCAACTCCGGCGCCGATGACGACAACATCAGCCACGGCGGTACCTCCCTGCGAGTCGGACGTATTCGTCTGCGTTGTGAACGATCCCCGCCTCCTCTTCGGGGGTTGTCCCCCGAACAACCTTTCCGGGCACGCCGAGAACCAGGGAGGCGGCCGGGATCACCTTCTTCTCGGTCACCACCGCGCCGGCACCGATGATGGACCCCTCCCCCACCACAGCGCCGTTCAGGACGATTGCGCCCATCCCGACGAGCACACGGTCCCGGATGGTGCAACCGTGCAGGATGGCACCGTGACCGAGAGAGACCTGGCTCCCGATACTGACAGGGTGGCCGGGGGTGGTGTGGACGGTGGCGTTGTCCTGGATGTTTGAGCCCGCTCCAACCGTGATCCTGTCCCGGTCACCCCGGACAACGGCACCAAACCAGACACTGACGTCGTCGGCGAGCGCTACGTTCCCGATGACCGTTGCATTCTCTGCGATAAAGACGCGGTTTCCCACAACCGTTCCGCTCTCCATATTAGATATAGCATTTGTTCTGGCGATACAAAACCTTCTCCCTCTCCGGTGGGAATCAAAACATACATTCCCCCGGTTCGGTGAACATTTTCGTGGACGGGTCCGGGAGTGGGAGGCGGCGGTGTTTCCGCGAAAGACCGTATTCCTGGAGACGCAGGAGACAGGGGCTGGGAACGTCCCGTCCCCTCCCCGTCAGCTCCCCACCCATGGCGGGGCGATTATCCATAAGTCCAGTGCCATGGGGATTCATTCACCCGGTTTCCCTGTGAGAGACGTCCTGAAGAACTCATTACTGTCCCGGGACACTGTCCTCCGGGCCAATCGCCACACACTGCCCACATCCATCTCCAGGGAGCTGCCGGCGTGGTGTGTTCAACGAAGGGCGTCCGATCGCGGATACGGAAGAAAAGATGCTGGAGAATGCTCCAGCACCCCATCTCTCCCGACCACTACCCATAATACCCATCAGTGCAAACGCCTCTTGATGAAAGTGATGGTCGGGGGGACGTTCGACCCCCTCCATGCCGGGCACCGGAAACTCCTCTCCCGTTCATTTAACCTTGCCGGGCCCGCCGGTGAGGTGGTAATCGGGCTGACAACCGATGACTTCGCCGGCACAAAGGTGCACCCGGTCCAACCATACCAGAAAAGACTGGACAACGTTACGGCATTCATCCAGGAGAAGGGTTATACCGCCTCCTGGGCAGTTGAACCGCTCTCCGACCGCTACGGGAGCGCTATCGACGCCGATTTTGATATCCTTGTCGTCTCCGAGGAGACCCTTCCTGTAGCTCTGGATATCAATGAACTGCGGCGACAACGCGGGATGGCAAAGGTAGACCTGTATGTAGTTTCGTGCGTCCTTGCCGAGGACGAGCGGCGGATCTCGAGCACCCGGATATACAGGGGCGAGATCGACCCGCACGGACGTCTGATCAGATGATATGGTTTGCTATATCGTCCTTGATCAACCAGTCGCAGTAGAGACAGTGCAGCCCTTTATCGAGCACCTCAAAGGTGCTCTCCACTGGTTCGTTTGTGTTCGTGATGCAACCGGGGTTCGGACACCTGACCACACCCTTGAGGATCCTGGGGATCTCCACACCCTTCTTCTCCACGACCTGATAATCCCTGATGATGTTGATCCTTGCCTGCGGTGCAAGCAGGGCGATCCGATCGACCTCCTCCTTGCGGAGCTCCCGGTTCTCGATCTTGACAATATCCTTCTTCCCCAGTCGCCTGCTCTCGACGTTTGTCGCGATGCTCAGACACTCGGTTGTCGACCCCGTGATACCAAGGATTCGCAGGACGTTCAGCGCCTCGCCGGCCGTGATATGATCTATGACGGTACCGTTCCGGATGGGACTGACGAGCAACCCACGTGCGGTATCTTTCTTGCTCATCTCATCACCTCGTGAAGTAGCGCCATCCTGACCGGAACACCGTTACGTGCCTGCTCAAAGTAGCGCGCATAAGGCGTCCGATCCACCGCAGGATCGATCTCCCCGGCACGCGGGAGGGGATGGAGGATCATCAGGTTGTCTCTGACACCCTCCAGCAGTTGTGTTGTTATCCGGTAACTTGAGGCGACGTTGTAATAGGACGCTGTGTCCGGGAAACGTTCGCGCTGGATCCTTGTGACGTACAGCACGTCGAGTTCCCTTATCACCTCTTCGACGCTCGCGTGCTCGACCACCTCCACGCCGCGCTCCCGGAGTTTCAGGGTTATGTTTACCGGCATCTCAAGCCCTCCAGGCGCGATGGTGTGCAGGGTGACGCCGTAGAGGGAAAGGGCGAGCGCCAGGGAATGCGCCGTCCTGCCGTAGCGAAGATCCCCGAGGAGGCCTACATTGATCCCATCAAGCGGCATCGACTTCCGTATGGTGTAGAGGTCAAGCAGCGTCTGGCTCGGGTGCTGCCCTGCACCGTCGCCGGCGTTGATTACCGGGACCGAAGCAAACTCGGTAGCCAGGCGCGCAGCCCCCTCTCTCGGGTGGCGAAGCACGATGGCGTCCACGTACCCGCTCACCACCCGGATGGTGTCCGCGAGCGTCTCCCCCTTGACGATGGAACTCGCCTCCACAGAATCTAAGCTTATCGACTGCCCTCCAAGCCTGGCCAGGGCGGCCGCAAACGACATCCTCGTGCGGGTGCTGGGCTCAAAGAAGAGGAGCGCCACAAGTTTACCCTCAAGCAACCCGGGGGGGTAACGCCCGGTCTCAAACTCCTCTGCCCGATCCAGCAGGTAATCAAGGTCTTTCCTCTCAAAATCCCGGATAGAGATAATGTGGTACATCGTGCGGCTACCTTCCGGGGCTCGCGATCAATCCTTTCGCCCCCTCCTCTCTCATGGATACTGGTTCACCGCACAGAAAGAAAATACCTTTTTTCCAGGCGCGTGATCCAATGACAACCTTTCTCACCCCTGACCGTCCAGTAATACCCAATGAAGGAGAGAATGGCCTCAAAAAATAAAGAGGAGTATGCCGCCGAGACCTGCTGTCATTGTGGTGGGCTCGGCTGCACCTACTGCAACGGAAAGGGTAGCGTGATGGTGGAGCAGCCCTCACGCAAATGCAGGCACTGCAGCGGGGACGGGTGCATCTACTGCGGCTACACCGGCTGGGAGCACCCGCTGAAAGAGTATTAGCCTCTCTACCTGCGCGCTATGGTGATGTAACCGCTGTGGGCGACCCTGGTTGACGGTCGCGTCCCCCTGGCGGAACGCGTCAGTTCACGCTCGATACACTCGTAACAGTGAACCTCGCGAAAGATCGGTGTTGCGGCATCGAGCGCGACGAAGGTGTGCTCGAGGAACGGCGTGTAGCAGGCCAGGTAGCCGCCGGGCCGGATGAGCGAGAAGGCGTGCTCCACGTGTGCCGGGGTTATCGTCATATCCAGGTGGACAACGTCGAACCATCCGGTCGCCTCGAGCATATCGCCCGCTATCACCTCGACGTTATCAAGTCTGGCGTTTCTTATGTTCTTCTCTGCAAGCCTTGCAAACTCGTGACGCACCTCATAGGTCTTCACATCGCGGGCGATCTTTCCAAAATAGATCGCGGCGACCCCGCTCCCCGTCCCTGCGTCGAGGACGGTATCCTCCCGGTTCATCCCGGTGTAGGCTATAACCATCCCGATGTCTTTGGGGAGCATCGGGGCGCCGCTACGCTTAGCGTGGACAAAAAAATCGGTCGGCCGTGGACGCAACACGTTGAATGGGACGCCAAGGTGTGTCCTGACCTCGTCGCCGGGACTCATCCCCGGGAGTGCCGAGAGGTCGATCATCCCGCGGTCGGTGGAGAACTGTCCCTCCCCCGCCGTCACGAAGTACTCCCGATCCTCTCCGACGAGAAGGAGACGTTCCCCGATCTCGATCATTGCTCGCTGAGTTTCAGAATGGCTTCGGCAATATCGCCGCGGGTCTCAATGAGCGCAGCCCGTGCAACCTCGTCTGTTGCTCCGGTCTGGGATGCAACGAGCGCGACGTCTTCGTCCGGGATCTCCGGGATGGCCTCCTCGAACCGGGGTTCGCCGGTGATCTGGTAGGTTGTGATCCCCTGCATCCTGGTCGCGACGACCTGGGGTTCGTCGAAGATGTAGTCCCCACCAGCCGTCTGGATTACGACCCTCTCAACGCCCTCGATCTCCTCCATCTCCATACCCATCTGCTTCATCATCTGCTTCATCTTTTTTGGGTTTACCTTTCCTGGATACATTTGGATCCTCTCCCCTGCCTTATTTTTACGGCTACACCGTAATTAAATGCCAGCATCTCCCGACCGGAGAGGAGGGCAGCGCCGGTGGCAAGTAAGTTATCCTCCCCGGTCACCACCAGCACCTCGTCCCCTGCGCGGATCTCTTCGTCGGCAGAGACCACGTGTTTCGCCATCGTGTTCTTCCCATCGGCGATAAACGCCGCCACATCCTCCTGCACCGTCACCCGGTAGCACGGCGGGGGTATGTGGGCGGCAAGACGCAGCGCTCCGGCGATCCCCAGGGTGAGGCGACCATCCTGCGCACGAACGGTCGCAAGCCTATCGCCGTCCAGATGCGCCTGGCGGATGCGTCCCGTCGTTGATAACTGGAACGTGCATCCGTCGGGGAATATAGCCTCCCCTGCCCCTTTCCCGAACTGGAAGTCACCTATCGTCCTGATCCGCCGTAGCAAACTGTCTTTTGAGTACCTGGTTGACACCATCAACAAACTCCTCCTCTGTATCGCGGGGGATGAACGCCCCGGCGGCGATCCGGTGCCCGCCGCCCGCACCGCCCACCGACTCCGAAGCCTCAACGAGCGCCTGCTGGAGGTCGACCCCCCGGCTGATCGCCCACTCGTTCGTCCGCATCGAGACCTTGGTGAGGTCAGGTTCGTCCACCATTGCGCTGAGAACCATTATGGGTTTACGCCAGTTCAGTCTTGAGAGCGCCATGCCCGCTCCTATCCCGACGATGGTGTCTGGGAACCGGTCGCCGGTGTGGATATACTGGAGGTGGGAGAGTTCAGTGACGCCGGTGTCAAGGATGTAGCGGAGCAGGTCGCGTATGACGGAGCGGTGGTGGCCGAGCATGTACTCCGCCTCGCGGTAGGCCTCGCCGCGCATCCCCCGGCAGATGTTGCTCCCCACTCGGGGTTTTGCCCACCTGCCGCAGGCGTTGAGCAGGGTGGCATACTCCGAAGCGTTCCTGAGGGCTGTCCGTTCCGGTTCGTCCGGGAAGGTGTAGGTTTCGGCGAGGAGGCGGTCGGTATCCCGGCCGTGGGCGATGAGGTGCTGGGTCAGAGCGCTGATGATCCTGCGCCGGTCGTCGAATGGGAGTTCTTCCCAGACTAGCCAGCCACCCCGGGGGTTCTTCAGTTCGACGCCGAGGCGTTCTAGGAACCGGAGGGCGCTGCTGGTGTTGTTTGAGATACCGTCGATGTAGGGCTCGTCGCAGTAGCCAAGACAGATGTGGACGGGCCGGGTTGAGAGGCCGTAACAGTTTAAGTCCCTACTCTGCACGATGATGTTACCGTACTCGACGCCGTCCTGGACGATCTCACGTGCGGGGCCGACCAGTCCGCAGTTCTCGCGGGCCATCATGTCCCCGACGTTCCCGATCACGGCGAGTTTAGCAAGGTCGATGTTCGTCGCATCAAGCGTCTTTGCGACCATGTAGGCGAGACCAGCGGCGCTCATCCGGGTGATGCCGTGGTCCAGGCAGTTGATCATGGGGTATGCCGTGCCGCAGGGCTGGCTGACGTGGTGATCCAGGATCAGAACTTCGTCCCCGGGGAGACCGTGGCTCTCGAGGAGGGTCTGCTGCCCGGCGCCGAGGTCTGCAAAGAGTTTGAGGGAATTGCCGTCCGGGATGTGTCGCATCGCCATCGGTTCGAGCTGGCGAACGAAGACCGATTCGACCGGTATGCCCTCTCGGCTGAGCGCCTGCGCCAGGATCGCCTCCGTGCTGATACCGTCGGCATCGATGTGGGAGATGATCGTCACCGAGTCTGCTTCAGAGATGATGTCAGTCGCTCTCTGCAGATCGCTATCGAGACTCATCTTCATATCTGTGCGTGGTGCAACTCAATAAATTCATGCAGGGAGGGGCGAACGGGATTTTAATGCGGAGATCAGGGGGGACGCCATAAGACGATACCACTTCTGGCACCGTATTTTGTGGAACCTACAATGAGGGGAAAGGATCTGCCATTTTTACGTTGGCGTAATCCTTTTGCTGCCGGATCATCCCCGCCTCCATAGATCCCATTCAAAAGATATCTAAGAGAGAAACTCCATAGCACCCGATAGTTGCAAGATTCCACGAGGGGGGATATATGACCGGAAAAGGTATGCGGGAGTTTCTGGAGACCGACGTGATCGACGCCGGGCGTATGCGTGCAGTTGAGGGGAACGCGATCGCGCTCGGCCTGCCGTCGCTTGTGATGATGGAGAGCGCCGGGCGGGCGGTTGCTGCCGCCGTGGAGTCTTTCAGCCCATCCCACGTCCTGGTGCTCTGCGGGAGGGGGAATAACGGCGGCGACGGTATGGTAGCGGCACGCTACCTCCAGCACCTCGACGCGGTCGACGTCATCTACCCCGACTGCGGTTCGATGACCGCCCCGACCGCCTCGGAACTCAGTCTGCTCCGGCACTGCTCTGTCGGTCTCCACCCGATCAGGTGCGCTGCCGAGATCGATGGGCTCTCGCACCTCTTTGAGATGGCAGAGATCATCGTCGATGCGATGCTTGGCACAGGCGCGTCCGGTGTGCCTCGTGAACCGCTCGCAACCCTTGTTGCCCGCGCAAACGCGAGCTCTGCGCCGGTCATCGCCGTCGATATCCCCACGCCGGGCATACGTGCAAACCGGATCCTCTCGTTCCACCGTTTAAAGACACACGGCGCAGATCTCGTGGATATCGGAATCCCGCTCGAGGCTGAGGTCTACATCGGTCCCGGCGATCTCACGCTCATCCCGGTAAGAGAGAGGGAGGCTCACAAGGGCGCCGGTGGCGAGGTTCTCGTCATCGGTGGCGGCCCTTACCAGGGTGCGCCCTACATTGCGGCGCTCGGCGCGCTGCGTGCCGGCGCGGACATCGTGCGGGTCGCCTCCCCCGCTTACATCCCATTCCCCGACCTGATCTACGAGCGTCTAGATGGCGAGATGATAACCCCAGACCACCTGGAGACCATCCTCCGACTCGTGGACAGGGCCGATGTTGTCGTCTGCGGTATGGGGCTAGGGGAGGCGAGCCACGAGGTCGTCCTTGGCGTTGCGGAAGGGGCAGGGCGAGCGGTCTTTGATGCCGACGCTCTCCGCCGCCCGCTACCAGCGGCTAAAGAGACGATCTACACACCCCACACCGGCGAGTTTGCCCGGATGACCGGGACAAAACCGCCTACGGAGGTTGTGGCACGTGGCCGGTCTGTGAAGGCCGCCGCATCGACCGGGACGATCCTCCTCAAAGGCCCGGTCGACGTGATATCCGATGGCACCCGCGTCCGGTTCAACCGGACCGGCACCCCTGCTATGACCGTCGGCGGGACGGGCGACCTGCTCGCCGGGGTTGCGGGCGCGCTATTCTGCCACCTCCAGGCCTTCGAAGCGGCCTGTATCGCTGCATACGTGAACGGCAGGGCCGGGATGCGGGCGGCAGAGGAGAGGGGGAACGGTATCCTTGCCACCGATATCCTGGACTTTATCTCGCAGGAGATATTTCTCTCCCGGTCGCCTGAGTGAGACTTCCCGGGCGTCCACATTTATCCCCGACAGGAGAGAAGATCTCCTGCAATGGATATGAACGAGTCCGGTGAGGACGGCATGAACCCGGTCTTTACTCACATCGAGAACGACCGTGCACGGATGGTGGACATCTCGGCAAAGACCGAGGTTCCCCGCGAGGCGGTTGCAAGTGGCCGGATCTATCTCCGGAGGGAGACCCTAAAGGCGATCAGGGAGGGGACGACGGTCAAGGGCAACGTCCTTGCAACCGCGCGGGTGGCGGCAACACTGGCTGTGAAGGAGACGCCGCGCATAATCCCCATGTGCCACCCCATACCGCTTGCAGGGGTCACCATAGACTTTGAGGAGGGCGATGGTTACCTGGAGACGACCGCCCGTGTGAAGTCTTTTGGGAGGACGGGCGTTGAGATGGAGGCGCTTACAGGTGTCTCTGTTGCCCTGCTCACGGTCTGGGACATGGTAAAGTCGGCCGAGAAGGATGAGAACGGTCAGTATCCTGTCACCCGGATCGATGCCATCCGCGTTCTGGAGAAGAAAAAAGGACGGTGAGAGGCCGGCCACCCGACAGGGGGGATGCAGGGGGTGGAAACAAGATATCGATGAGAGCTTCACCGAGAAACCAGAAAGATACTCCCCCCGCACTGTATCTATGGATTATCGCCCCGTAGGAGAGGGGCTGGCGGGTAGGGGGCGGAAACGCCCCCCCTGTCTCGACATGCTGCTCCCTGGAGAGTCTCTTTCTCGTAGCGTCGAACAGCCCCCCCTGCTTGAAAATGTCACCGGCACAGCATATTACTGGCAGGACACCCACCACCCGGTGTCGAGACGGAGAGGGAGGGGATGACGGAATCCTTTATCTACGCTCCAGTCGACCTATGTGGAACCACGGGATACGTCCCGGAAAGGAATGTGGCGGAAACGCTGAACCTGAGGTGATTGAGAGCATGGCAAAATCGATGTATGCCTACGTACGTGAGGCCTGGAAACAGCCTGACACGTCCGAGGTGAAAGACCTCCTCTGGGAGCGTCTCCAGGTCTGGCGGCGTGAGGGGAGTGTTGTGCGCGTTGAGCGCCCCACAAGGATCGACCGCGCCCGTTCGCTCGGCTACAAGGCCAAGCAGGGCATAATCGTCGTGCGGGTCAGGGTCCGCCGCGGCGGTCGGAGAAAGCCCCGTTACGTTCGCGGGCGCAGGTCTGCGCGCATGGGTATGCGCCGGATGACACCGGCAAAGAGTCTCCAGCGCATGGCTGAGGAGCGCGCGTCCCGGAGGTACCCGAACATGGAGGCCCTGAACTCCTACTGGGTCGGCGAGGACGGACGCTACAAGTGGTTTGAGGTGATCATGGTCGACGGCCACCACCCGGTCATCCAGAGCGACCGGAACCTCTCCTGGCTGGCCGACCCGGTTCATCGCGGCCGGGCGGAGCGTGGCAAGACCTCCGCCGGCATGAAGGGGCGCGGGATGCAGAAGCGCGGGCGCGGAACTGAGAAGACTCGCCCCAGCATCCGCTCGCATGCAAACCGCGGCAAATAAAAATCCCTTTTTTATACGACAATGAAGATCACAGATGCCCGTATATTCCCCTATCCTGCCGGTGACTCGACGGTTGCGCGGATGGCGATCGAGGCGGGAGAACTCGGGTTCGATAGTCTTGTCGCCATTGGGGATGTTGGGCATCAGTCGTTTCAAGGGGTTGAGATCCTCCAGGGCACTATCATCACTGCCCAGTCAATAAGAGAGGTACTCCGCGATCTGCGCGACCCCGCCGTCCGGCGCGCCGACGTCGTCTACGTCGATGCCGGGGATCTCCCGTTCAACCGCGCTCTTGCCAGCATAAATGAGGTGAACGTCATCAGTAAGATCCATACCACCCGGCAGAACGCCTTTGACCACGTTGCCGCACGGACGGCGGCGGAAAGGGGTGTGGCGGTGGAGATCTCGCTTGCCCCACTGATCAACCTTCGCGGGGTGAAACGCCAGCGGGCGCTGAACCGGTATGCGGACATCCTGGCGCTGCATCGGCGTTACGGGTTTATGCTGACCATATCGAGCGCTGCCCGTTCTATACTCGATCAACGCTCGGTTCGCGAGATCCGGGGGCTCTGCGAACTCTTCGGTATGACCGGGGCCGAGGTGAACGAGGCACTATCGTCTGTTGGCCGGATAATCGAGCCCTTCAGCCCCGTGGGGGTGGTCAGATGAGACCCAGACCCCCTGCGATGCGGACGAAAAAGCGCTACATTCTGGTCAGGATCATTCCCTCCGGTGCGACAGTTGACCAGAAACAGCTTTACCTATCCGTCATCGAGGCCGCAACCTCTCTCTTCGGGGATGCGGCCGTCGGTCTCGCTCAGCCCGCTGCGGTATACTGCGATGCGGGGTATGCCGTGATCCGGTGCCGGCGCGGGACGGAGAGGGACATCGCCGCGGCGCTTGCAACGGTCACGGCGGTCGGCGATGACCGGGTCTCGCTCCGGACGGTCGCCACCTCCGGGACAATCCGTGCGCTGCGGCGCCGGATGAAACCGATCCGACCCCGTCCAGAGGAGGGGGAGATGGTGGTCGGTGGGACGGTTTATGCCGTCTGCCGGTATCCGGGTCAAAAGGTTGATTTGATTGAAAAGGGTATTAAGCATCAGAAAAGATTCTTTTTCAGCGAACTCGATTTGGAGGAACGATAATGCAACCACAATATCAGATGGGATATGACCGGGCTATCACGGTCTTCAGCCCCGACGGAAGACTGTATCAGGTTGAGTATGCCAGAGAAGCGGTAAAACGGGGCACAACGGCCGTTGGGCTCAAGTGCAGCGAGGGTGTCGTGCTGATAGTCGATAAAAGGGTGACATCACGTCTCCTTGAACCGGCCTCCATCGAGAAGATCTTCAAGATTGACACACACATAGGCGTGGCCTCCTCAGGGCTTGTGGGAGATGCACGCTCCCTCGTGGACAGGGCACGGGTCGAAGCCCAGATCAACAGGGTCTCCTACAACGAGTCCATCGATGTCGAGACCCTGGCCAAGAAACTCTGCGACCATATGCAGATCTATACCCAGTTCGGCGGTGCGCGTCCCTACGGCACAGCGCTCCTGATCGCCGGGATCAGCGACGGTGAGGGCAGACTCTTTGAGACCGACCCGAGCGGCACGCTGCTCGAGTACAGGGCAACCGGGATCGGGACCGGCCGGCCGGCGGTCATGCAGGTCTTTGAAGAAGAGTATCGGGAGGATGCAGACTTCTCGGAGGCGATCTCTCTTGGCATCAAGGCGCTCCATGCAGCGACCGAAGGGAAACTGGACGTGAGCGCAATCGAGATCGGTGTCGTCTCCATCGAGAAGGGAGAGTTCCGGAAGATGGAGAGGGACGAGGTACAGACATACGTCGAGAAGTTTGATGAGAGCGTGCCATCAGAATGATCCCACTCGACCGTGCGGTTGTGGCGAGGTTCGAGAGTCACGGGGAGCGGTTTGAGGTGCTTGTCGACCCCGATCAGGCGATGCGTGTCCGGCAAGGCGAAGCGCTGGACATTGAGGATGTCGTTGCTGCCGACTCCGTCTTCTCGAACGCTGCTCACGGGGAGAGAGCCTCAGACGAGGCTCTCATGAAGGTCTTCAAAACGACCGAATTTGAAGAGATTGCGCCGAAGATCATCCAGAAAGGCGAGATCCATCTGACGGCAGAGCAGCGACGCCATCTCATCGCAGATAAACGGAACCGGGTCATAACGTTCATAGCCAGGAACGCTGTCAACCCGCAATCTGGCTACCCCCACCCCCCGCAGCGGATCGAACTTGCGATGGAGGAAGCGAAGGTGAACATCGATCCCTTCAAGTCGGTCGAGGAACAGGTCAAAGAGGTCGTTAAGGCCCTCCGCCCGATCCTTCCCATCCGGTTTGAGGAAGTCCGGATCGCTGTGAGGTTCCCGCCGGAACATGCTGCAAGGGCTTACGGGGAACTCCAGTCCGCAACAACGATCGAGCAGAACGAGTGGCAGAAGGACGGGTCCTGGATCGCCGTGGTCAGGATCCCGGCCGGCATCCAGGAGGAGTTCTACGACCTGGTGAACAAGATCTCGAGAGGGAGCGCTGAGACCAGGATCGTGGGGCGTCTGTCGTGAGTAACTAATATTAGTCGAGACCACAAAGATTAAAGGACATACAAGAGGTAGGAGAAATGGCAGGCCGTAAGCAGAGTGCAAAAGGCAGGGTTGTCGGGAGTTCCGGTCGATTCGGCCCGAGGTATGGCAGGTTCATCAGGAAGAGGGTAAACGAGATCGAGCAGATCTCCCGCGCGGTTCATGTCTGTCCTCGCTGTGACCAGGAAGCGGTCAGGCGTGTGGGGACCGGGATCTGGGAGTGCCGCAAGTGCGGGTTCAAGTTCGCAGGCGGAAGTTACGTTCCGGAGACGCCGGTTATGCGCGTCGCCGCGCGGAGTATCGAGCGTTCGCTGCAGAAGGAGGGTTAATCGGACGTGGTTGCCTACAAGTGCGCTCGCTGTAAGCAGAAGGTTGAGATAGATATCAATATACGCTGTCCCTACTGTGGGCACCGCATCCTCTTTAAGGAGCGCGGGGCCGCGATAAAAGACCTGAAGGCTCGATGAAGGTCGTCACGACGTCGCGCAAACCGGCTCCCGAGGTGCGGTCACTTGCACGGGATCTGGCGTTTGCGATCGGCGCCGAATATACCACCCGTGGGAAGATGGGGATGGATGATCTCCTGTCGTCCCATGAGGGGCCGGTTCTGATCGTCTCGAGGTCCGGTCAATATTTTCTTATTCAGGTTTTTTCGGACGGCGAGGTTGTTGCCGATGTTCGGGTTCTCTCGTTTGTGGTCGAGGAGCGGGAAGGTGCAATCTCTCGCGGGCTCACGATCTCCGACCATGCTGTCGCCGCGGCGCTCGAGGGTCTGGTCGATATGGTCTTTTGGGCGGATACGCTCCCGGAACACCGGATCGTGTTTGACGGGAGGCAGCGGCGACGCTATACCCTGACGGTGGCGCCATGAGACATTCAGCGGTATTCCGGTTTACGGTTCCCGATGCCCGTGCAATCTACCTCTCCGTCTGCCAGGAGGAGGGGGAGGTCGGTGAGCGTTCGTCGGCAGGGGTTAGACTTGAGGATGAGGAGAATCTAGTTCTTGAGGTGAGTGCTGCGGATATCCCGGCGCTTCGTGCGGCCCTGAACACCTGGCTTCGACTGGTCAATATAGCGGTTGAGGTGCGGGAGATCGCTCTCTCCTCAGGGGAGAGTCCTCCAGCCTGAACCCTACATTTAATGGGGTTCGCTGCTCTAACCTGTAAAAGGAGTGGCAGGGTGAAACCTGCCTGTCGCAGATGAGATAACTGTTATTTATCTATCTTTGTTGTAATCGAGGAGGAGATGTAATATGGAGAACGTTCCGCCAAAACTACAGAATCAGCTGGCGATGCTCCAGCAGATGCAGCAGCAGCTGCAGACCGTGATCACGCAGAAGGCGCAGTATGATATGACGATCCGCGAGGCCAGGCGTGCGCTCGAGGATCTGGCCGACGTCCAGGAGGATGCGGCGGTCTTCATGAACGTCGGCAGCGTCATGATGCAGAAGAGCAAGGAGCAGGTGGTTGCAGCCCTAAACGAGCGTATCGAGACGCTTGAACTCAGAGTCAAGTCGCTTGAGAAGCAGGAGAAGGCGCTGCAGGAGAGGTACGAGCAGCTCTCGTCCCAGATCCGGGATGTGCTCGAAGGTAAACAGAAACCTCCAGGCGCGGCCTGAACCAAACAATCGTTTTTACATGAATAAACCACTCCGGCTAGACCTGCCGCTCTTTTTGTCGTTGTTCTGCATTGCCACCTGGGATGGGAGGCCGCAGACGGTGCGAGGCAGCGGGGTCTACCGCCATCGTGGTAGGGGTGCCCCGGGAGCCTGTAAAGACAGGTGCTGGGCCGTTCCGCCCCCTCCCTGTCAGCCCCACCCCCCTGAGAGGGTGATTCTCCATTGATACAGTGTCCGGTAGAGGGTTGTACCACCGCCCCGGCGAATCGCTCCAGAAAACCCTCTTCCCGTCCATCTCACGGTCTTCCAGGCCAATCGCCAACCACCGCCAATCCACTTTCCCGGCGGGCCGGCCGTCCAGACTGCTGGAGACACTCATACCCGGTCCACGCAGACACTATCATCGAGACCTCTATCCGGCCCCGGGCAGTTATCGAATCTCTACCGCGGTTCAAGAAAAGGTTTTGTAAAATGGGGAACGGTGAGAGGGAGTCTCTCTCAGTCTTCCTGGTTCCGGTCGTGTTTGTGCATCCTGCAGACCAGGTTGATCGCGTTGACCACAGCCTCGACCGACGCCAGGATGATGTCGTCGCTTGCCGAAGTGGCGTCAAATACCCGGCCCTTCTCGTCCTCGACGGCGATCGTGACGTGCCCGATTGCATCGGTGCCCCCCGAGATTGCCTCGATATTGAACTCCTTCAACTGAATCGGGGCCGGCATGATCCCGAGAATCGCCTTCACGGCCGCATCCACAGGACCGCTGCCGACGCTCGAGAAGATGTGCTCTTTCCCATCGACCAGCGCCCTGACGCTTGCTGTAGGGATCACATGGTTCCCGGTCATGATCGCGACGTCCTGGAGTTCCAGGGCTTTCTCGTCGGGTACAAGGTGCATGACGCTCTCCGCGATCTCGTAGAGGTCTGCGTCTGTCACCCGCTTACCCTTCCCGGAAATCGCCTTCACCCGCTGGATGATCTCGTCGAGCTGCGCATCGGTTGGCTCGATGTGCACCTCCGTCAGCATCTGTCTGACAGCGTGTCTCCCGGCGTGTTTCCCGAGTTTAAGCCTGCGCCGGTGGCCGACCATCTCCGGCGTCATGATCCCGGGCTCAAAGGTATCCGAGCGCGTGATAACGCCATGGGAGTGGATCCCGCTCTCGTGGGCAAAGGCGTTCTCGCCGACGATCGGCTGCGTTGGCGGGATGCTGATCCCGGAATATCGTGATACAAGCCTTGAGGTCTCAACCAGTCCTGTCGTCCGGATGCCTGTATCGATCCCGTAGATGGACGTGAGGGCCATCACCGTCTGCGCAAGGTCGGCGTTCCCCGCCCGCTCCCCGAGGCCGTTCACCGTCACCTGGACCTGCGAGGCTCCGGCCTCGACCGCCGCCAGGGTGTTTGCCACAGCAAGCCCGAAATCGTTGTGGCAGTGGACGTCGATCGGGCAGTTCACCTCGCTCCTGATCCTCTCGATGAGGCGTTTCATCGCCGCCGGCGTGATCACACCGACGGTGTCCGGGACGTTGACGATCGTGGCTCCTGCATCCACCGCGGTGCGACAGACCTGGATCAGGTAGTTCCAGTCGGTCCTGGTGGCATCCATCGGCGAGAACATGCACAGGTCGACGTGGTCACGCGCATACGTGATGATCTCGTTGACCGTCTCAAGTACCTGTTCGCGCGTCTTGCGGATGGTGTACTCCCTCTGGACGTCTGAGGTCGGGATGAAGACATGAACCATATCGACATCGCAGTCGATGCATGCATCCACATCAGAGGTGAGCGATCGTGCCAGTCCACAGACCTGTGACGAGAGGCCCAGACCCACGATGGCCCTGACGCTCTGGTGTTCGGTCTCCGAGGACGCAGGGAACCCTGCCTCGATGGCATGGACCCCTATTTTTGAGAGCTGTTCGGCAATAGCGAGCTTCTCTTCGAGCGTGAACGAGATGCCCGGTGTTTGTTCACCGTCGCGCAGTGTTGTGTCGAAAACAGTTACGTTCTTTTTCGCATGGCTATCGGCGAAGAAGACAGTACGCTTCAGCGTTTCCAGGTGCTTCAGCGTTTGTAGGTTTCATACCTAAACATTATCAGCGGAGGCATATAAAGAATTTGGGCAAACCGCCGGAAGTTTCTGGAGAGGCCATCAAGCATTACCGTCTGGCTGTGTCCTGGTTTGATGAACCTCACGGGACGGGTTCCGGTGGATGCCTTTCGCCGCGGACCACCCTCTATCTGGATGCGAGTGCGGCCGGGTTTTTGCAAGACGCTATTCCAGGGAGAGACCGGGGGATGGTAGTGGAGCATTTTTCATCCCCCTTCCCCATCAGCCCAACCCCTCATCGCGATACTCTACCTCCGACCCTTGCAGGTGGGCGGGAGGTATGGGAAAAGTAAGTGGTTCAGGAGAGATCTCAGCTCGATGGTTTGATGACTTCTCAGCCTCTCAGCATGACCGGCATCCTGCATTGCCGTTTCAACCTCCCCCATCTTTTGTGCACTGGCATGCGGTCCCATCCTCGATACCCAGGTAATCAAGACCCCAGGCACAGAGTGCTTCCATCACCGGGAGCAGAGTCTTTCCAAACTCGGTGATGGCGTACTCCACCCGTGGCGGCACCTCCGGGTAGACCGTCCGCATCACAAGACCGTCCTCCTCGAGTTCACGGAGCTGTCGCGTGAGCATCTTTGCGTTGACACCGGGGAGTTCGCGCTGCAGCTCAGAGAATCGCTTGATCCCGTCGCAAAGGTGCCAGAGTATCAGCGGCTTCCACTTACCGCCGATGACATCGAGGGCCGCCTCGATCGGGCAGTGGAAGGTCTTACCGTTCTTTGTGTAGGCCATAGTTACACCGATGTAAGTATCTTACCAAAACACCTGTATACCATATATATCTTCAAAGAGTCTATTTTACCATAACGGAGAGTCCATCAGTAGCATGAAGAGACCCCAGGTCTCATCGCAGCTGACAGACTTGCCGTGTTTCGCGCTCAGGTGAGGTGATAACCATGGAGAAAAAAGAGATCAATAGAAACTTTGCCCTCCCGATGCCGATCGTGCTTGTTGGGGCAGAGGTTAGCGGAAAGGTGAACTTCATGGCCGCGGGCTGGTGCTCGCAGGTGAACGGAAATCCGCCGATGATCCTCTGTGCACTTGCAAAGAACCACCATACAACAAAGGGGATCCTGGAGACCGGAACATTCTCTGTGAACGTCCCGTCACCGGCCATTGTGGATAAGACTGACTACTGCGGGCTGGTATCTGGGGCCGAGGTCGATAAATCAGGAGTCTTTGATGTCTTCTACGGGAAACTCAAGAACGCACCCATGATCAGAGAGTGCCCGGTAAATTTTGAGTGCCGTGTCTTCCAGACCGTTCCGTTGCCCAGTCACACGGCCTTCATCGGCGAGATCGTGGCAGCATATGCTGATGAAGGGGTAATAGTTGATGGGAAACCCGACTACGTGACCATCAATCCGCTCATCCTGACCATGGTCGACAACGCTTACCACGGTCTCGGCGAGACCGTCGGGAATGCCTGGAGCGCCGGGAAAAGCCTGATCCGAAAGTGAAACACCCGCCTGGCGCCAGAAAAGCCTCTGGAGGTCGTGGTAGCTCTCCCACCACCACCTCACGGCAGGTAGCCGTCCACATAGCCCAGGAACCGCTCCACCACCGCCGCTGAGTAGGGCCCTTCTTCGTACGCGGTGGCGAGGGTCAGGCGGTCGCGGAAGGTGGATGCTATCATCAGGAACCCGTAGGGCCAGCAGACGCAGGGGAGGTACTGGACATCCAGGAGGTCGAGGTTGCTCCTTCCCTTCCCCGGGACGGGGAGAAACTCGCCGGGGTCAAAGACCCCGAGGTTGGAGAAGACCGGGTTCTTGAGCCCGGAGATAGTGTAACGCTCGATCATATCGTCAAAGAACTCCAGCACCGCTGGCATCCCGCGGGCCATGATCCCCTCGTAGAAGAGGATTGCCGCAAGCCCGAGGTGTCCGGCCTTCCGGCGTGCCGTTATCGTCGTAACGTCATCTATGATATCCTCAAGCCCCGCCCCCTCCCCGGCGGTGATGGTGATCTCGTAGGCGGCGGAGAGGTTCGCGATGGGGCAATCGTCGTAGAGCCCCGGGTATCTCCGCCGGAGATCGGCCGATGTCAGGATGGAGCGGGGTGACCCGATGTCAGAAGGGTCGTCCCGGATATTTCGGAAGGCCAGGAAGAACGCAGCGATCAGGACGTCGTTAACAGTGGCCCCGTGCTCCTTTCCAAACGCTTTCATAAGTTCGAGCCTTTCGGGCGCAAGAGTCCTGAACGCAACCCTGGGTCTTCCCCGGCCAGGATGCTCGGCCGGGAAACTCCAGCGATCGACGAAAGGTTCCTCCTCGGCAAGCGCCCCTCTTTTCTCCTCCTCGGAGTGGAGGGTGAGGATTCTCTTTATGCTCCGGTCACAGGGCTTTCGCTCTGTCGGCCGGTGGTCGGGGCTCTCCATGAGTCTCCGGTAGACCGAGAAGACGTCCCGGGCAATGGCAAGGGCGCCACCGGCGTCGCAGAACCCGTGATGGCAGGTGACCGCTAGACGGTCACCCTCATCCCCCCGGTATAGCCCGACCCGAACCTGCGGCCCCTTTCGGACGTCAAGCGGCGGCGGGGGCGGCGTGAGCGGCCAGCTGCGCTTTTCGATGAAGAACGCGCCGTCCCGGCACTCTGGTGGGATCTCCTCCCAGACCGGTAGGCCATCGACCTCCGTGTAGCGCGACCGAAGATAGGGGTCTGATGCGATCAGCCTCATCGTCGCCTCTCGCATGATCTCTGCCTCGATCTCACCGTCGAACGTGAAGACCACGTGCATCGTCGGGTCGTAGATCCGTTCGAAGTAAACGTTGAAGACGTCGAAGGATGAGGCGGGATGGCGGGCTTGGGGCATGAACGTAAGTTATCTCTCCGGTGAGGGATAACTGCTTTTGTCGGGGAAGGGTTGTGGGGCTCCCCCGATATCACCGCCGCGAGATGTATGGGTTCCCTTTCAGGTAAAACCTGAGAGGGAGGTCCGCCGCCTTCGTGATCCCGACCCGGATCGTCTGGACGATCTCTTCCCTGCGGCCCACTGCAGCGTGGACCCGCAGCGGACCGTCAGAGAGCGAGGTTCCGTCCAGGTCGATCGTTATACCGAGCGCCTCCGTCAGTTTTCCCGGGCCGTTTGCAAGTGAGATCGGGTCATCTCTCCCCCGCCGCGCCTGCATAAGGTCGATCCCGGCAACCGGTTCGAGCGCCCGTATCAGGACGGCCTCTCCCGTGCCCTCCGCTCCGGTCACGACGTTGACGCAGGTGTGGAGCCCGTAGATCCGGTAGACGTAAGCGTGGCCGGGGGGGCCGAACATTGCTCTGTTCCTCTCTGTCATCCCCCGGTAGGAGTGGGCCGCAGGGTCGTTCTGTAGATAGGCCTCGACCTCGACGATCCTGCCGGCGGTCGTTCCGGCACCCTCCTGGTGGATGAGCAGACAACCGAGCAGGTCACGGGCAACGGCCACAGTATCGCGTTCGTAGAAAGAGTGAGGAAGGCTCATGGTGCAGGGATATATCGCTTCAAGGTCTATACTCAGTGCCAAAGAAGGTTTCGTGAGGGTCACGACGATAAAAAGGCTCAAATGTTAAGTATCAGCAGTTCCATATAAGATTAATGTTATCAGTTTATCGATAACACTCAGGGGGTTGTGCAATGAAGAAAGGATTTGTAACTGATATAGAGTCCGAGACGAAGAAGAACACCTACTTCCGCCGGGTTCTGTATACAGGGAACCACAGTCAGGTTGTGCTGATGTGCCTCAAACCCGGCGAGGAGATCGGTGCGGAGGTGCACGAGGACGTCGATCAGTTCTTCCGGTTCGAAGAGGGTGAGGGCGTAGTCGTGATCGATGGTGTTGAGCACCAGGTAAAGGACGGGAGCGCTGTGGTTGTACCAAACGGCGCGAACCACAACGTGATCAACACCTCAAAGAAGGCTCCTCTCAAGCTCTACACGATATACTCACCGCCTGAGCACCGCGATGGGGTCGTGCACAGGACTCGTGAGGAGGCCATGGCCGACAACGAGCACTTTGATGGAAAGACGACCGAATAATCCTCAAAAACCAGAACCCAATCTTTTTCTGAGAATGCCTTCTGAGAAGGCGATTTTTCCGTTGATACGGTCTCCAGGAGGCTACCTTTCTGGTTTCTCGGTGAAACCCTCTACGATACCCTCGATATCTCGTTTCCACCCCCCCCATGCACGGCCTCCGTGGGCCTTATCACCAGGCCCCACACACCGCAGCCCCAGAAAGCGGCCGGGTGGGTGGGGGGTTGTCATCGGAATACGGTCAGCAACTCCGCAGGAACCCTATGGAGATGGAACCAGGGGTTAAGGGCAGCCTCCAGAACCGAAAACCAGTGTATCTTCAGGGTAGAATGGCGGAAAGATGAGAGCGGTAACCCGTCTCTTCCCTTTCCCGGTGCCTTATCTCTTTTTCTTCCTGCCAGCGGGCGTCCCCGCGATCTTAACCTTCTGATCGCTCCCGGCAAGGATGCCCTGCTTGCGCAGTTCGGCGACGATGTTTGAGGTTGTGTGCCGGTCGATGGCAACCTCAAACATCATGGAGTTTCCATCCTCATCGTCTCTCTCCACCTTAAGAATGCCTGAAAGTTCGTCAACCGAGATGCCTGGTGTCTGCATCACCGCATCGAGGAGTGTCGCGATGATGAAACCCTTCACCCTGAGGTTCTCTTCTAGGGTGGCCACGGATTCGATATCCACCGTTGTGCCCTCAAGGGCGGCGAGCACCTCGTCCAGGTCGCAGGCAAAGTAAACCGCGGGATCGATAATAACCTGATAAACAGGGTCGATCCAGTAGACGGCCTTGATCTTCAGCCCGCACTCCTCCAGAAGGTCGGTGTCGATATCCGGCATTTTATCGGGCGAGACCTCCGCCACGATCTGCCCTGCGGGGATCTCCCTGACCAGCCGGTAGCCTTCGGGCGTCTCCTCGACGATCTCGTTTGCCATCAGCATGGCATGAAGCATGAAGGGGGGAACTTTTCCGGGAAGGAGATCATGGTCACCGATCATGCTCTCGAACAGCACCGTTTCGTCCAGTTCCATGCTGGCGTCCTTGTTCTTATCAATCCATGCCTGGATCTTCTCCGCCGCCCTGGTGAACAACTCCTCCTGCGACCGTTTGAGGTCATCCTCGGTGTAGAGGGTGTCCCCAGGCTTATGCCCCTCCAGCAGTTCCACGATCCGGTCGCGCTGGCGCCGGTACCTCTCCGCTCTCTCCCGGAACCACAGGGCGTCCTCTGAAGCCTCTTCTTCGGACACTTCTTCAGGTTTTTCTTCAGCCTCTTCCTCAATCAGTGCTGCAGCCTTCTCAAAACAGGCTATCAGGTCATCAAGCGAACCCTCCAGCACCTCATCGGCGTTGGCGAACCCCCGGACCTCCCTTCTGGCGCGGCAGCCCTTGCTCTTCAGAAAACCGACAAAATCCGCCGCGTCGTGCTCTTCCGTGAAGTTGACGACCTCTTCGAGGATCATACCATAGGGTGAGGGCTTATAGGAATAAAAAGGATCTTACAGGGGGTCCTGCGGGCAGGATGTAGGGCGGTGCTCAAGAAAATCCAGGCTGGAAAGGAGCCGTAAGGCCAAGGATCATGGGATGTGAAGACGTTCCCATTCCTGTCTCTTCGTCTCATGGGCTACCTACCCCCATCTTCACCTATCCAGATATCCCTCCACCACCCCCGATCCAGCCCTTCTTCTCGCACACCCACCACAACAACAGAGCGCCGAGCAGTGCAATGACCCCGACGATCAAGACCTTAGTATTCGCGACTCCATACCAGTCACGAGTATACTCAAATGCCCCGATACTGTAGCGCTGAGTGGAGAGCGGCCAGAATAGCGCATATCCTCTCTTGTATACAAGGGCGTCCTCGAAGAGGTGCGCCCCGAAGCCTGCAGCGGCAAAGAAGAAAGAGTCCACCAGTCTAACCCCGGCAGGGTGGAGCAGGAGCGCGACGAAGACCGCATACGCCAGCATGACCACTACGTTGTGGAAGTTGCCGTGCGTGATGGGGCTCCCGTGTATCATGACCGTGATCCCGATGCTCTGCAACAGGTCATCCGCGACTATATCGAGATCCGGCAGATACGCGCTCGCAACAATGATCCAGGCGTGATTCCTCTCCTCACCCACATACCTTATGTAGAGCATGCCAAGGACGATCGCGATCGCCGTCGAGTAGACCAGGTGTTCGAGAAGCATTCTTTCCTGTGACACCCCTTGACCCTGTGACTCCTTTATGGTGTCGAGGGGGTGGTCGAAGGGATCGGCTCTAACGATGCAGAAAACCCGGGGCCGGTTCCTTGCTCACGCCATACATCGCCACCGGCAGCGCCGGCCGAGAAAAGGTCGAGCGTCCCCTGGTGACTTTCATCGAGGGGAGCACCATCGGCATCAATGTAGACCTTTCCGGTCAGCCTGGTGTCTCGCCCCCCGGACTGACCGCACGCATGGCCCGGGGTTGTTGACGCGAGATGGAGAGGCGCGGGTTAGTTCACTAACAACCATTATTATACAATGCATAAAACGTATCAGAATCAACTCTATCCGACGAAACGACGGACCTCAAAAGTCGAGCAAAGTCAAGATATCTGTCGGGAAGGCTATAATGATACTTTAGCGTATCGAAAAAATCTTTATGAAACTAAGGGCGAATCGGTTTTGTTATACGAAACTAATAATCTTATCACAAAACAGAACACCTTCTGACAAATAGCATTCCAGATGTCGGCTGGAATCAGTTCATCACTATCACAGAGAACAAAGCGGAAGAGGCTGGTTCTCCTGCGATCCTGGTGAATCCCAGGAATACATCGCAGCAGTCTTCCATGTGTGGGATTATCGTCAGAAAGACGCTTTCTGACCGTTTCTATTCCTGCCCCGCAATTTAGGTTGATCACGAACTGTGACTAGAACGCGGCGATCAATATTATGAGATTGGGACTGCAATATCAAGGATGATATCCCAGGATGCCCCCCAACTTCAGCTGGGGGAGGAGTCACCTTCAGGAGAATCATTTCAGCCTTCACCCCAGGCGGCTAAACCGGGAGTTCCAGATGTTCAGGGAGATGCAGTGTGTCACGATCGACGGCAGACGGGTCGTTCGGAAAGTCGTTGAGGAGACACCGGTAGCGGTCTTTGTCAACGGTCGCCACCTTACAACCGTGATCCTGAGCCCGGGCGGGTTTCAAGACTTCATCACGGGTTACCTGTATACCGAGGAGATCGTCAGGAGCGCGGATGAGATAGAGTCGATCAGGATCGAGGACAACCGGATTAGCGTTCTCACAAAGAACCCATTCAGGAGGGGCAGCGTGAAAAAGACCATTCTATCGGGGTGTGGCGGTTCGGTCTCCTATATCGACACAGAACGACTGCCAGCGATCGATTCAGACTTTACGGTCAGCATCACGGATCTCCAGGCCACCCTCGCTGCACTTCGGCCTTCATCCCCTCTAGATGTGGTGGCGCTTATGGATGACGGCCGTGTTATTACCTGCGCTGAAGACCTCGACCGGCATAACGCCCTTGACCGGGTGATCGGTCATGGGCTGCGTGATGGTCTTGATTTATCACAGATAACCGTGCTCAGCACCGGCACGGTAACCACAGAGATGGTCAGGAAATGTCTGACGGCGGGCATACCTGTGCTGGTCTCCACCGATCTGCCTACCGCGCTTGCGGTGGATGTCGCGAGGGGAGGGGGCCTTTGCCTGGTTGGGTCTGTGGGAACCCCCGAGATGGCCGTCTTTACGCACGCTGAGAGAATCTCAGGGGTTAAGAGGTAGGGTTCTCGGCGTGGGAGACCTCTATCCGCCAAAAACGATCCGCATAGAGGGTTTGCGCAGAAGGCGAGGGGCTGGCTGATGATATGGCCTGAAATGACAGGACCTGCCTACTTTCGCCGTCCTTTTCGTGGCACCCCCACCACCCCCATGGGCAGTGGATATGGTGAACTACCCCGGAAACAATCCCACCTGCGGCTAATAGGAGGTTTCCCCCCTTATTTCTCTACATGCCTGTGGGAAAGTTAATCGCCCGTTGATCATCACCACTCCCTGCTGTCCACCTTCAGCAGAGGGCACAACTCATCCCCAGCCTGACAAAAAGAAACCCCATTTTTGCCGCTCGTACCAGGGTATGTCCACCCACGCAGACAGCGTGGTGGTGTTGGGATCTGGCTCTACCGTCCCCTGCTGATCTCGGCGACTGTCGCAATGAGCAACTCGATCTCCTGCTCTGTGGTGAAGGCTGCCATGCTCGCCCTAACAGTCCCCTCCGGGAGTCCAAGGTAATCCATCAGCGGTTGACAGCAGTGGTGCCCCGAGCGCACCATGATCTCCGCTTCCTCATCAAGCATCTGCGCGGCCTCCTGTGGGTGAACTTCGTCGATAGTGAACGAGACGACCCCTATCCGGGCATCGGGTCTTTTCCCTGCATAGACCCTGACCCCATCAATCGCAGAGAGACCCTCGATCAGCCGCGCGGTAAGACGTTCTTCGTGTCTATGGATTCGATCCATCCCTATCGCCGAAAGGTAGTCCACAGCGACGCCGAGCGCAATACCACCGCCAATGTTCGGCGTCCCCGCCTCGTAGCGGAGGTACCCCTCCGCCGGGACGTAACCATCCGATGTCACGCTCGCGACCATCCCGCCACCGAGAACCAGTGGCTCGATAAGCGCTGAACGCATCCAGAGGACACCGGTACCGGTCGGCCCGAAGATCTTGTGCCCCGAGAAACAGAGGAAGTCGCAATCCAATGTTGAGACGTCGACCGGAATGTGCGGGAGCGACTGCGCCCCATCCACCAGGAGTAGCGCACCGTACTCCCGGCAGAGCCTCGCGATCTCCGGTACAGGCGTCACAACCCCAAGGGCGTTTGAGGCGTGTGTCACAGCAACAAGCCTGACACTGCCGCCGGAGAGGCTCTCCTCAAGCGCGGTAAGATCTGGTGCGTAGTCAGCATCGATCCCGATCAGATCGAGCGCAACTCCACGGTTTGCAAGCGCTCTCCAGGGAAGGAGGTTTGAATGGTGCTCAAGGATGGTGGTCACCACACGGTCGCCCGATCTCCAGGAGAGACCCTGCGCCACCATGTTGATAGCCTCAGTGGTGTTCTTCGTAAATACCGTGACCCCCGCCTCGCCGCCGATAAAACGGGCCACCTTCTCGTGAGCATGCCAGTAACGCTGTGTCGCTATCTGCGTCAGCCTGTGGACGCCCCGGCCTACATTTGCCCTGTAATTGTACTCAAACTCGACGAGCGCATCCACGACCGGTTTTGGTGAAAACGTAGTCGCCGCATTGTCCAGGTAGATTATGTCGCCCAGAACCGGAAAATCTCGCCGGATCTCGTCCGGATTAAACTCAATCTCTGCCGGCGGTGCCGGTTCAAGGGTTGCTGATCTCTTCTTTGCTGCCATATCTGTCACATCATTCACCGGGGCCGCTTTCAGGGTGAAGTCATCTTTGAGGGAGATGCCGTGTTCCCTGCAGACCTCCCGCATCTTCGGGGGCAGAGCCCGCCACCGCCATAGCCCCCAGCGGTAGTAAGCCTCCGGCAGGCCGTTCCTCTCCGCCCAGCGGGCCAGGAATTCATCCCATGGCCCCGTAAGTTCTGGATGCAAATCTCTTAGCGTGTCGTACTCGCTCTCCAGCACCGCCGGACAGAGGTAACACCCAATCCGCTCAAGTCCCTTTTCGTATAGCGGGTTTAGGGGAACACCCTGCCACCAGAGGTAGAGGAAGACTTCAAGCGCGCGCCAGTTCCGGATCGGTGAGACGTTCACCTGCAGTGGGTTAGCCGGGTTCTGGCTGGTTTCATCTAGATCGGCGCGGTTCCAGGACTCATACCAGCGGTTCCCCTGGATGGTGACACATGGCCCCGTCCCGGCCAGGTAGATCTTCAAAGGCTGGAGCTTCAGGAGTTTACAGCACCAGCGACGATCTTTTGCTGGTGGCCCGGCCTTCTCAACGGCCTCGAAAAAATCGCCGCCCTTACGTATGATCTCGACACCCTGAGACTCCGCAAACTCAACAGTCTCCGGAAGTTCGAGCCCGGTATCGATGAAGAACGCCCTCTCCACGCCGGCCTTTCTGGCGAGGTGAAGGACGGCGGTGCTGTCCTTGCCGCCGGAGAATGAGACATTCACGCACGGCCGGTCGTTCATGTGTTTTCTAATGGTACGAACAGCGTTACGCTCCAGGTTCTTCAAGTGGTATCGGTTCCTCTCTATAACTGTATCCCATCCCGGGTCAGGCCTGGCGCGCGTCTCAACAGAGACGAGCTCCTTCACCCGCACCTGCCCGTCCCTGACCGTCCCGGTGCCGAACCGGTTTTTGTAGGAGACTATGACCGTCCCGTCTCTCACGGGGGTCGAGAGAGGAAACCGTTTCCCACCGATACGGCCCCTGTGGGCGCGCACGGCAGGCTCGGACTCCAGGTCAACGACACCCCGGGTTGCGTGCGGGAGGATCCAGGCGATCGCTTCTGGCGCGATATCGAGGCTGTATTGTCGTGTGATGGGGTCAAACGTGAGCCACCCGAATCGCTCACCGTTCACGATCACAAGATCGGCCCTGTCGACTCCCCCGGTCTTGTTAAGCAGCACAACGCTCGGCAGAGGTATCTCCCCAAATCGGTCGGCAAGAAGGCGTTTGATGAGGGCCATATCCGCCGCAAGCGCTGGCCGGAGATCATGCGGTGGCAGCAACGCTACCTCTCTTGAACTTGCCTTGCAGCCACAGGTGCGCCCGATGAGAGGAACATTGCACCGGTCGCACCAGTAGAGGACCTTTTTGACCGCCGGTTCGTGCTCCACTCTAAGATAGGTTGGCATCTTAAGGCATTAAGTCGACCGGCGGGTAACTTATGAATGGGCTTAAAAACACCTGGTGCGCGCAGTGAGGCCATCAAACCACCGATCTGACATATAAACCCATCTCTCTTTTCCGGTAGTATGCGCGCCTCCGGCGCAACTTGCCATTTTACCCGGGTTTTAACGGAGGGTTACCCGATCTGCTAATTTTTTTTTGCGCCTCGGTGAGGGCAGTTCCGTCAGGTTTATATACCTGGCTCCAAAATGGCTCATGGCCTTTAACGCCGAGTTTTTGGCAAAAGAAGACAGAATTGCAGAGATTGAACCGGGTTTCTCCCTCACGGAGTTTCTCAGTTCACCCTATCTGGATACCATTGCACAGACCATTGAACGAGAATACTACGCCAGAGAGGTCCCTCGGTTCCATTATCCGGTTATTCTTATGATCAAACTACTTGTCATCAAGTGTTTCAGGA
>Ga0208462_1000755_pt1 | contig 27830 bp, 21 predicted proteins | sample AD_SCU001_MetaG_FD_184452 | JGI IMG/M metagenome (GOLD analysis project Ga0208462, IMG submission 184452) | Active sludge microbial communities of municipal wastewater-treating anaerobic digesters from China - AD_SCU001_MetaG (SPAdes) (version 2) | ecosystem: Engineered > Bioreactor > Anaerobic...
CTTTTCCTTCTCGTACTTGAATGTATTCAGAAAGCCGTAATATTTATGGTGAGACCAAAAACCATTGAGGAGATTGATTTCATATTGTGCTTTTTCTTCCCGCTCGCTGAAGGCCGCCAGGGAATACACATCAAGAAGAACAGAACCGGATGGTTCGAGAAGCTTATAAAATCTGGAAAGAATATTCCTCCTCTGTACGGGGCTGAGGGCGCAAAAATCGCACATGATCATCAAGATGAGATGAAAGCAATCGTCGGTTTCAAAATCCAGATAGTTTTGGTTTACATAATGAATGGGCAGTCTTTTCCGGGTTGCCGCTTCTTGTGCATATTGGATTGATCTCTTCGAGAAATCTATGCCGATTACCACCGCATGCCTTCGAGCCAGTCTCGCAGCATATAATCCAGGGCCGCAGCCGAAATCGGCGATCTTCTTTCCGGCTCCGATGTCGAAACGGGCAGCAATCCAGTCTACAGACCGATCGATGAAATCGATGTTGCGGGATGAGACATCTATCCCTTCATCCAGGTGGAACTTGAGCATCTGCGCCGACGTATGTTCGTCAGTCCATAAATCGCTTGCCGTGTAGAATTCGAACGGTTCAGGGCGTTTATTGATTTTTTCTAATTCTTCAAACAACATTTCTCTTGTCACCGATATTGCCCGGAATGGTCTGGTTCAACCGCTCGCAAAGTGATCCAGTCACAAATTTTTCATCTTCTCGAAGAACAGCTTCCATGATGTTGATTCCTGAAGCATAACATTGCTTATATGGGTCAGCGTGAAAATTGCAGATACCGTCGCAACTGTAGATAAGGTCAAGTCTCGACAGCCTGCTGCCCGGATGGTTATCTCTTTGGGGCGGCCTTTGAAAAAGTTCTGTCATGAATTCCGGCGAAACAAAAGATCAGGAACTTTAACTGTCTGGCAGAATTCATCAAAAATGTTTCCCTCAAGAGACAAAGAGATTTGGACAACAGGACGTAAAAACTTGATTCCAATTCTCCCTTACCAGATTCGACGTCTTTATTCTCCCGCAGGTTCGATCATTCGTACAGCTTCACTACCGCAAGTCTTGCAGATGCCCCTCAGTAACAAGGAACGACCAGAGATTCGCCCTTCTCTCACTTGTAGAGACACCATTGTCCGGCACTTTGAACACCAAACGTTCTTCAGTATCTTTTCTCTCATTTGTTCTGGTATTTGTTCCCACCGTTTCTTCGCGGGGGGTGTCAGTTTGGGAAACGGTAAAATCTTTGATTCTTTGCCAAAATGCAGTCCAAAGAGTTTTTCTGCTTTCAAAAACCCTTCCTCGGTCATTCCGACCGATTTCGCTTTGCCAACAGGGTTTGTTATATAACCTTTCTTATGGATCCTATTCAGGGTGTCCCAATCAAATCCCTTCCATGCGCTGGCACCAAGCCCTTCGTGTCTTGTATGAACTACCAGATAAAGAAGGGCCAGGGTATATTCGTCAACTTTGTCTTCGTCGAAGTTCATAGTTCTCCTTCTCGTCGAACGGCCAAGTGTATATGGAGTCAAAGCTCAACAGCCTGTCCAATCTTGACATTTCCCATATTTAACCTTTTATATCTTCAACTAAAAAATATCATGCCTTTCGAAATCTTATTAATAAACAGGTTGTTACCCATATCCACTTGTTTTTATTGTCATGGATGTCTCCAGAATATCTGGCACCGGTTATACGTGTTCATTGGATTGGTTTGTCAGCCCGTTTTCTACCGTCTTTCATTTTTTAGACGGAATTTCCGCGTTTGAGGGGCTCTACTGAGATGCATTGTCGCGACACCAAGGATATTTTTCCTCATATTCTGTTTCTCGATTTCTTCAAAAATATTTTTTGCCGGAATTGCCTCTATGTTGCCCCGCTCGAATGCATCAATCCGGTTTTCTGCTTCTTGGGCCCACAAAGCATTCTTCTCTTTCCGGGATGGAAATTCAAAGCTGGAAAATAGGCTCTCGATTAACTCTGCTCGCTCCATAGGCGATAGTTCTAAAGCTTTTGCAGGAATCTCTTCTCTATATCCCAATATTCACTCACACCCATTCATTTTTATTGGTTTGTTTTGCGCAATCAATTTTCGAAGCTCAATCAATAGTTAATGGCGACCAAATAATTTTCATTGCTGAATTCTCTTTAGAACTTTTTCCTTTACATCTTCATGCGCTACCCCCTGACCGTTTTCAAGTTGACTAAGAGAAGTCTGAATATCCGTCAGAAGTTCAAGTTTCTCCTGCATTGCTTCGTATTTGGAGACATCCAACAAAACGGCAACTCCTTTTCCATGCTGTGTAATAATCATTGATGTATTGTAAGGTACTAAATTTGGTTTGCGCAAGGCCTTTCTTCAAATATAACTATGATAAAGTTCACTTGACTTTTATGGCAAGTATGTTATAGAACAATCGTTCTATTGTCAAGATTTTTTATAATGAAACATGAAGTCGGTAAGCGCGTTATGAGGAAAAGGTTTGACATCAAAGCGAAAAGAAGATAGCCTGCGCAAACTTAAATGGTTGAAAAAAGGCAACATTTTTTATTTTCCAGGATGGAGGGACCGGTTTTGAACCAAAAAGCAATCAAGTTTTTAGCCTGCGGTTTTGGTTCCGGCTTGGCGCCGGTTGCTCCCGGAACATTCGGTACGCTGGCCGGTGTTCCGATTTGTCTGTTCTGTTTGCCTTTGCCCTGGTTTTGGCGTCTGCCGGTTGTCCTGGCTTTGACGGCTTTGTCCATTTACGTTTCCGGGCGCGCTGAAGAAATTTACCGGAAAAAAGATGACCAGCGCATTGTTATTGACGAAATCATAGGCCTTCAGGTAACTATGTTGCCGGTGCCGATTACGGCGCTCCATCTTTTTGCCGGATTTATTCTGTTTCGGGCATTCGATATCTTCAAGCCTTTTCCTCTCAAAAATCTGCAAAACCTGCCGGGCGGATGGGGTGTGGTGATGGACGATGTCGGAGCCGGTATTTATGCGGGAGCATTACTATTCGCTTTTTATTGGTTGGAGATTATCTGATATGAAACTAGCAATTTTAACCATTGGCAACGAATTAATGAGCGGGCGGATTGCCGACACCAATTCCTCCTTTATTGCCCGGGAAGCCAATCTGCAGGGCTGGCACGTGGAAGCAATAATGGCAGTCGAGGATAATTTCGCTTCCATCAAGAGCCGTTTGGACTATCTGCTGCCGCTGGTAGACGCCGTTATCTGCACCGGGGGGTTGGGCCCGACTGCCGACGACATTACCACGGAGGCTGTTGCTCAGGCCTTTGGTCTGCCGTTATATAAGGATGACGGAGTTTTAAATCACATTAAAGAAATCTTTGCGAAGCGCAATCTCGTCTGGGTGGAAAACAACACGAAACAGGCCATATTCCCCCAGGGAGCACATATCATTGCCAATCCGTTGGGCACGGCGGCGGGGTTTGCATTGAATGTTTCCGGAAGATGGATTTTTGTCATTCCCGGAGTTCCCAGGGAAACGCAAAAGATGTTTCCGGAAGGCGTCATCCCGATTTTGCGCCGGGAATTTCCGCAAAATGAACTCTACGTTGCCCGACGAACCATAAAAACTTTCGGTATTTCCGAAGCATTAGTCGATAAGAATCTGGAGGATATCGATTTTGCCGCTCTTGGTGTAAGCGTTGGCTTTTATCCGGTATTCCCGGAAAACCATGTGGTTTTGGTTTCCCGTCAGACAACAGCGGAGGCTGCCGGGGAAAAATTAAAACTGGCTGGCGACAAAGTTGTCGCCCGTTTGAATAAATACATCTTTTCCTATGGCGAAGAAACTCTGGAAGAAATTGTGGCAGGGCTGTTGAAAGAAAAAAAACTGACTCTAGCCGTGGCGGAATCCTGCACGGGCGGATTGATTTCCAACCGTTTGACTGATGTTCCCGGCAGCTCCGAATATCTGGAACGCGCCGTAGTCACTTACAGCAACGCGGCCAAAGTGAGTCTGCTTAATGTTCCTGCGGAGATTATTGAAAAGCATGGGGCGGTAAGCGAAGAGACAGCCCGCTTGATGGCCGAAGGAGTGCGCAAACTGGCCGGCACCGATCTCGGACTGTCTTCCACTGGTATTGCGGGACCTTCCGGCGGGAGCGAGGCAAAACCTGTCGGCACTGTTTATCTGGCGCTGAGCGATGGGAAGCAAACCATTTGCCGTCATTATGTCTACCGGTGGGACAGGAAAAGAAATAAGATGTTTTTTTCCCAGGCAGCGTTGTTGATGCTGAAAAATTATTTAGAGGGAAAGGATAAGTAAATGGATGCGGAAAAGAACATACGGGCTTTTCTGGCCATCGAACCTTCCGCAGAAGTGTTGGCGGCCGTTTCCCGCTTGCAGGAAAAGCTCAAAAGGGAAATCAGCGGTTCTGTTAGTTGGACGCGTCCGCAGGGCAATCACCTGACACTGAAATTTTTCGGCAGTATTGATCTTACGGATGTGGAAAATATATCGGCAGCCGTCAAAAGACAGGCGGCAACGATGCCGCCCCTGCATCTGAGCATTGAAAAAATAGGTGTTTTTCCCGATTTGAGAAGGCCGCGCGTTCTCTGGGTGGGGGCGCGAGGAGATGTAGAGAAGCTTATCACGCTGCAAAAAAGACTGGAGGATGAATTTGCGGCAATCGGTTTTCCTGCCGAGAACAGGCCTTTTCGGGCGCATCTGACGCTGGGACGCATCAAAGATGCAAGGTCGGCGGCAGGTGTCGGTGAGGCGCTGAAAAAGCATGCTGACTTCAGCGCCGGGGAGTTCCAAGTGGCGGAGCTGATCTTGTTTCAGAGCCAGCTTTCACCGCAGGGAGCAACGTATACTAAGTTGGCAACATTTCCGCTGGGTATTTAAATTTAAAGAGAAGTCTGTAGTCATTCCCTTGCGAATAACAATGAGACAAGGGAATCCAGGAAAAGACACATCTGGATTGCCCAATCAAGTTGGGCAATGACGGTAACCAGGACTTGTAACGAGAGCATCATAATTGAGTTTAAAAGAAATATTATCTCGTATTTAATAAATAATTTACATGGAGGTCACGTATGTGCGCAGATTTAGACAGATCGAAAGCCATTGATTTGGCTATAACCCAGATTGAAAGGCAATTCGGCAAGGGATCAATTATGAAATTGGGGGGGAAGGAACGTGTTGCCGATATTCCCGCCATATCTACAGGATCTTTGAGCCTGGATATTGCCCTCGGTACCATGGGTGTCCCGCGCGGCCGAATTGTCGAAATCTACGGGCCCGAATCCGGCGGCAAAACAACACTGGCTCTGCACATCGTGGCCGAAGCTCAAAAAGCCAATGGGTTGGCGGCCTTTATTGACGCCGAACATGCCCTGGACGTAACCTATGCCAAAAAGATCGGTGTCAACACGGATGATCTCCTCATTTCCCAGCCGGATACGGGCGAGCAGGCACTGGAAATTGCCGAAACCCTAGTGCGCAGCGGTGCGCTGGATGTTCTGGTGATTGACTCCGTTGCGGCCCTGGTTCCCAAGGCGGAACTGGAGGGTGAGATGGGCGATGCCCAGATGGGGTTGCAGGCCCGACTGATGTCTCAGGCGCTGCGCAAACTTACCGGCAGCATCAGCAAATCCAAGACAACGGTAATCTTCATCAATCAACTGCGCATGAAGATCGGCGTCTTTTTCGGCAACCCCGAAACGACTACAGGCGGCAACGCCTTGAAATTCTATGCGTCTCAGCGTCTCGATATTCGCAAAATGACGTCTCTGAAAACCGGCCAGGATGTTACGGGCTTCAGGACAAGGGTTAAAGTAGTCAAAAACAAACTGGCTCCTCCTTTCCGGGAAGCGGAATTCGATATCATTTTCGGCGAAGGCATTTCCCGCGAGGGCGATGTGCTGGATATGGCTGTGGAGCACGGCATTGTTGAAAAAAGCGGCGCCTGGTATTCTTACAAAGGCGACAGAATGGGCCAGGGCCGCGACAACTCCCGGACATTCCTGAAAGAAAATCCCGATATCCTGGCGCAGGTGGAAAGGGAAGTGAAGGAGAAGCTGGGCTTGAATATTGTTGCCGAGCCGGAAGAGGCTAATAAACTGTAGATCGCCTGGGCAGGCAACCGTGTCTGCCTGCATTATAATGTATGGATTATAAAGAGCAGCACGAAAAATATCAGGAGTTGATTACCGAGAATAAAAATTTGAGAGCGGAAATTGCAATGCTAAAGGCGGAATCAGGTATTCTTGAGAAGCCTTTGCTTAATCCACAATCTCCAAGTAGTGAGATAAAATTGCCGCTTCAGACCGCAACTCATGTATCAGGAACTGATAACCTACATGCCGGATTGTCATACTTCGCCAATTCATCCGATAAAATTACGTTCTTCATGTCGCTCTTTAAAGGACGGGATGATGTGTATGCCCAAAGATGGCAGAACAAAGATGGTCGTTTTGGTTATACTCCATGCTGTTTGAATGAATGGAAAAAAGGTTTATGTAGGAAGCCGCTGGTTAAATGCTCCGAATGCGAAGAAAAGTCATTTGATGGTTTGAATCAAAAAGTCATTGAGGCGCACCTTCGGGGAAATACAGTTGTTGGCATTTATCCTCTTTTGCAGGATGAGACATGCTATTTTCTGGCCATAGACTTCGACGATAAAGGGTGGCAAAAGGATGTCTCTTCACTAAGAGATACGTGTCTTGCTTTCGATATTCCTGTAGCAATAGAGCGTTCACGTTCGGGCAACGGAGCTCATGCCTGGTTTTTCTTTCAAAATCGCATTCCAGCCCCGCTGGTAAGAAAGTTCGGCTCGGCTCTCCTTACCTATTCGATGAGCAAAAGGCATGAAATATCATTCAAATCCTATGACAGATTTTTCCCCAATCAAGACACAATGCCAAAAGGCGGTTTGGGCAATCTTATTGCTCTGCCTTTGCAGAAAAAGGCGCGAGACCAAGGCAATAGTGTGTTTGTTGATGAAAACTTTAAACAATATGACGACCAATGGTGTTTTTTGAGGACGCTCGGAAAATTGTCTGAAGAGGATTTATTTTCTCTCTTGCCAAAGTTATGCCATGGCAACGAACTTGGCGCTTTATTAGAAATAGACGAGGAAAATGAAGTTGAAAAACCGAAAGCGATAAAAAACATCACTTTGTCTAAACGCGACTTTCCCGTGGAAATTAAGCTGATAAAAGCAAATATGATTTTCATTTCCAAATCCGGAATATCGCAAAAAGCCTTAAATACTTTGAAACGGCTGGCGGCTTTCAAAAATCCGGAGTTCTATAAAGCCCAAGCCATGCGTATGCCTACATACAATAAACCGCGGATTATCTCTTGCGCTGAAGAAACGAATGATTACTTATGCCTGCCGCGGGGTTGCGAAACGGATACATCAAATGTCTTGGGCCGAGCCGGAGTTAAGGTAATCTGGTCTGAGAAAACAAATTCCGGTAGACGTATCCATGTGGAATTTAAAGGAACACTGAGAGAAGAGCAGCAGCCGGCTGCAAATGCAATGTTGAAGCATGAAAGCGGTGTTCTTTCGGCAACCACGGCCTTTGGTAAAACTGTTATAGCGGCGAGACTAATTGCTGAGAAAAAGGTCAATACTCTGATTTTGGTGCACAGACAGCAGCTGCTTACGCAATGGGCAACAAAAATTGCGGAGTTTCTGGAAATTAATGAAGAAATACCAGTTCTAGAAAAAAAGCGAGGGCGTAAGAAACAACAAAATTTGATCGGACTTGTAGGGGCAGGCAAAAATAATCCCAGCGGCATTATTGATATTGCAGTTATGCAGTCGTTGAATCATGGTGGTGAAGTAAAGGAAATAGTAAAAAATTATGGAATGATAATCGTTGATGAATGCCATCATGTGCCGGCATTCAGTTTCGAACAGATACTTAAGAGCGTTTCGGCAAAGTATGTTTATGGTTTAACTGCCACCCCAACAAGGAAGGATGGACACCAACCGATTATTTTTATGCATTGCGGACCAATCAGGTACAGAGTCGATGCGAAGAAACAAGCAGAAAACAGGCCCTTTGAACATTATGTTATCCCAAGATTTACCAGTTTCAGAGCGCTGTTGGAAAATGATGGGAAGGAAATTTCGATTCAGGAGTTATATTCTGAAATTGCCGTAAATGAATTAAGAAATGAGTTGATTGCTGATGATGTAATGAAAAGCTGGCAAAACGGCAGAAATTCTCTTGTTCTGACGGAAAGAACCGCACATGTTGAATTGCTGGCAAAGAAATTAAAAGAAAAAATACCCGATGTTATTACCCTGACAGGTGGTGTCGGTGCAAAAGAAAAGCGAGAGACGTTGTCAAGAATATTACAAACACCGTCCGACAAACAGTTGACTCTGATTGCCACCGGAAAATACATCGGAGAAGGGTTTGATGAGCCGCGGCTTGATACTCTGTTTTTGGCAATGCCTATATCATGGAAAGGGACGTTGCAACAATATGCAGGCAGGCTCCATCGACTGCTGGAAAGCAAGAGTGAAGTCCAAATTTATGATTATATTGATGTTCATGTAAAAATGCTGGGCAAAATGTATAACAAGAGACTTGCCGGATACGCAGCTATCGGCTACAATACAAAGGCGGAGAGCCTTGCCGAAGCATCCGTGGACATTATCTTTGATAACCAAAATTTCCTACCCATGTATTCGCATGACCTGATCAACGCAAAAAGAGAAGCTGTGATTGTTAGTCCTTTTATTAGCAGGAGACGCTTGCTGCAAATGCTGACACTGATGAACACCGCCTTGGGAAATAAAGTCAAGGTTGTCGTCTTGACGAGGCCGGCGACTGATTATAAGGATAAACAGTCTATAGAAGAGACATTGAGTATGCTGCAAATTGACGGTATTACAGTAATTTACAAGTCAAACATCCATCAGAAATTTGCGATTTTTGATCAGAAAATCGTCTGGTATGGAAGTATTAACCTTTTAAGCTTCGGGCGGGCCCAAGAAAGTATTATGCGATTGGAAAATCTCAATATTGCCAATGAGTTGATAAGAGCAATCGGAAAATGACTACTGGAGAAAATCCTTTATGCTTAGATGCAAAAAAACCAAAGGAGGGACGGCTGACGATTCCGGCTTGTATAAACTCGAAAATGCCTTGCAGAAAGCATATCGCCTTTTAGCGTTGCGGGCGCACAGTGTTCACGAAATAGAAAAAAAGTTGTGGGGCAAAGGATTTTCCGCAGCCGTTATTAAAGAAGCACTGGAAAAACTCCACGAATTGAAGTATCTGGATGATGATTCTTTCGCCTGCCAGTGGGCGCGCAATCTTGCCGTTAATAAGCTCTGCGGAAACAGAAAAATTATCGCGAGTTTGAAGGAAAAAGGCATTGCTGCACCTTTGATCGATAAAGCGATGGAAGAAATACGGCAGGAAATTCCGGAAGAAGAAGCCGTCGGTCTTTTAATTAAGAAAAAAGTAACCGACAAAAAGATCGATGTGCACGATATTAAAGAAAAAAAGAGAATACTTCAAAATCTGCTGGCAAAAGGATTTCCGGCGGGTTTGATCTTAAATAAATTAGGAAGAATACCGGAGGAAGATTTTCATGGCGAAGACGGGCAGTGAAATCAGGGAAAGTTTCATAAAATTTTTTGAAGGGAAGGGGCATACCCGTGTGGCAAGTTCATCCCTGATTCCCAAAGACGATCCGACATTGATGTTTACCAATGCGGGAATGGTGCAGTTTAAAAATGCCTTTTTGGGCTTGGAAAACAGGGGTTACACCCGAGCCGTATCATGTCAGAAATGCGCCCGTGCCGGCGGCAAACATAACGACCTGGAAAATGTCGGCGTTACCGCCCGCCACCATACTTTTTTTGAAATGCTCGGCAATTTTTCCTTCGGCGACTATTTCAAGGAAGAAGCCATCGCCTGGGCCTGGGAATACCTGATTGACGTTGTGAAGCTGCCCAAGGAAAAACTCTGGGTGACAATATTTACCGATGACGATGAGGCCTTTAACATCTGGCATGAAAAGATGAAGGTGCCCAAAGATCGCATTGTCCGTATGGGCGAGAAAAGCAATTTCTGGATGATGGGCGAAACCGGCCCCTGCGGTCCCTGCTCCGAAATAATTTACGATCAGGGTCCCGGCACCGGCTGCGGGCGGCCTGAATGCGATATCAACTGCGACTGCGACCGTCACCTGGAAATTTGGAATAATGTTTTCACACAATTTGACCGCGATGTGACCGGCAAGCTGACCCCGCTGCCCAAACCCAACATTGATACCGGGATGGGGCTGGAGCGTCTTACCGCCGTGATTCAGGGCGTCACAAGCAATTATGATACGGATCTTTTCACCCCGATCATCCGCTTTGTCGAGAAAATCAGCGGCAAAGCTTACGGACAAAATGCCGACAACGATGTTTCCATCCGGGTCATTGCCGACCATAGCCGGGCGGTGACATTTTTAATCGGCGACGGCATCCTTCCCAGCAATGAAGGCCGGGGCTACGTTCTGCGGCGCATTTTACGCCGGGCGGCGCGTCACGGGAAAATGCTGGGCATCAATAAACCGTTTTTAAATGAGTGCGCCCAGGTAGTCATTGACATGATGAAAGATGTTTATACCGATCTGGAATCGAAAGCTTCCTTCATCACCAAAGTCATCCTCAATGAAGAGCAGCGTTTTATGGAAACGCTCGACGCCGGATTGCGTATCCTGCAGGAAGAAACAACATCACTGAAGCAGGCAGGAAAAAATGTTCTGCCCGGTTCGCTGGTCTTCAAACTCTATGATACTTATGGATTTCCCACCGACTTGACGGCGGATATCGTGAAGCGCGACGGCTTTACTCTGGATACGGAAGGTTTCGAGGCCGAGATGGAACAGCAGCGGGAAAGGGCCCGCGGAGCCTGGAAAGGTAGCGGCGAAGAAGCCGTGGCCGAATGTTACCTGAAATTGTCCAGTTCCGGAATTGCCACGGAATTTTGCGGCTACGAGGGAAATACTGAGGCCGACTCTAAAATTACCGCTATAATTGTTGAAGGTCAAACAGTTGAAACTCTGTTGGAAGGGCAGGAAGCGGAAATTGTTGTGGCGACAACGCCGTTTTACGGTGAATCCGGCGGTCAGATCGGCGATACAGGCTACTTGGAAGGCGACGGCTTTACTTTTGCCGTGCAGGATACGAAAAAGCCGGTTGATAAACTTTTCGTGCATAAGGGTATTGTCCAGAAAGGAACAATTAATGTAGGCGATAAAGTGCGTTTAATTGTTGATCTGGAAAGGAGAAGAGCAATTCAGGCGAATCACTCCGGCACACATATATTGCAGGCGGCGCTGAAAGCCGTGCTGGGCGACCATATCAAGCAATCCGGTTCGCTGGTTAATGACGAAAGGCTGCGTTTCGACTTTACCCACTTTTCCAAAATTACCGACGAAGAAATGCGGAGAATTGAAGAAATCGCCAACGACATTATCAGAAAGAATGTAGAGGTGGCAACCCAGATATGCGATCTGGAAGACGCGCTGAAAACAGGCGCAACAGCGGTGTTTGACGAGAAGTACGGCGCCACGGTGCGGCTGGTGAAAATGGGCGATAAGAGCATGGAGCTGTGCGGCGGGACGCATGTCGCCCGCACCGGTGATATCGGATTGTTGAAAGTACTCCATGAATCGGCGATTGCCGCCGGAGTCCGCAGAATAGAAGCGGTTACCGGCCGGCAGGCGTTCGCGTATTTCCAGCAGACGGAAGAAGAATTGAAAAAGGCCGCCGGTCTGTTGAAGGCAAATCCCTCGGAACTGACCGAGCGCACTGAGCGACTGCTCAAGCACACGAGAGATCTGGAAAAAGAAATTGAAGCGCTCAAAGGAAAACTGGCCGCTAAAGACTCCGGCGATTTGTTAAGCCAAGTGAAGGAAATAGGCGGCGTGAAAGTACTGGCGACGGAAGTCAGCATCAGCGACGCCAAAACGCTGCGTGATTTCGGCGACAAGCTGCGCGACAAGCTGGAATCGGGAATAATACTCCTGGCGGCCAAAGCGGATGACAAAGCGCTCCTGCTTTGCATGGTGACGAAAGATCTGGCCGGGCAATTCCATGCCGGCAACATTATTAAGGAACTGGCTCCGATCGTCGGCGGCAAGGGCGGCGGACGCCCCGACTTGGCCCAGGCCGGCGGCACCCAGCCGGAGAATCTGGGGAACATCTTTCCTGCACTGGAAAAGCTGCTGGTGAAGTAAAGCAATTTAGAAACAAAGTAAGGTGATTATGGGCTTAACTGTTCAAACAGAATTGTTTGGTCGCATGGATAATACTTTAAATATCCTAAGGTCAAATGGCCTTGCGAACAAACTCGATGATTGTGACAAAATGTTCCATAATTGGTACAGATTTGTCTTGTCATTTCCACCTCACCTTGTAAGAAATTACTTTGGTAAGTTTCAATTGCAAGACGGACAGACTGTACTAGATCCGTTTTGTGGAACTGGTACTACACTCGTTGAAGCCAAATTGAATCGGATCAACTCAATTGGGATTGAGCCGAATCCCATGGCACATTTTGCAAGTTGTGTAAAAAGCCAATGGGATTTGGACCCGGAAGAATTCATTAAGCATGCCTACTACATTACTGAAAGAACCAAGAAAGTAATTAATAGTACCCCAGATCATTTGCGAACATTACCGTTGGAGTCGGAGGTGTTACTTTTGAAGGACTCTATTAGTCCACTTCCTTTGCATAAGGCAATTATTCTTCTGGAGCAAATTAACATTGAAAAAGATTCGCCTTTTCACAATCATGAACTATTGGCATTTGCAAAATCACTGGTTTTTGCTGTAAGCAATTTGCACTTTGGGCCGGAAGTCGGTGTTCGTAATAAAAAAAGTGATGCCCCCGTTGTCGAAAGTTGGCTATCGGAAATAAATAATATGGCGCGCGACATTTACCGCGCAAATCATAATTCAATGAGTTCTACAGTACATAAAGCTGATGCGAGGCAATTAAGCAATATACTGGAACCGAAAAGCATTGATGCGGTTTTTACATCACCACCTTATCCAAATGAAAAAGATTATAGCCGTACGACAAGATTAGAATCAGTCCTGCTGGGCTTTATTAATAATAAGAAGGAATTACAGTCCATGAAAAGAACTTTATTACGCTCCAATACGAGGAATGTATATAAAGGCGATGATGATGACGTATGGATAGCCCAGCATTCCGAAATTCAAGGAATTGCAAATGCCATTGAAGAAAAAAGAATAGCATTAGGTAAAACATCCGGTTTTGAAAAATTATACGGGAAAGTTACAAAATTATATTTCGGTGGAATGGCTAGACACTTGGCTGAATTAAGAGCATTTTTGAAGCCCGGTGCCTACTTGGGATATGTCGTTGGTGATCAAGCTTCTTATTTGCAGGTATTCATAAAAACTGGCGAATTGCTTGCGAATATAGCAAAATCGTTAGGTTATGAAGTGGTAAGCTTAGATTTATTTAGAACAAGATTATCAACGGTTACGAGAAAACAGATGCGTGAAGAAGTTGTTGTTCTAAGATGGATTGGCTAGACGTGTAGGATAGAAGATACGAATGGTAAATGCAAAAAATCGCTATACACAACTTATCGAAAGCATCTTTTTGCAATACTACAAAAAAGGTGCCAAAGAAGTCCTCTTTGAGAGGACTGATCTTGTTAAGACTGCAGAAAAACTTAGAATTAAACTCCCTAAGAATCTTGGTGATATAGTTTATAGTTTCCGTTATCGAGCGCTTCTGCCGGCATCAATAAAAAAACATGCGCCTGATGGATTAGAATGGGTAATAAGACCTGTTGGGCAAGCCAAATATAAATTTTCATTGTCCTCCATGCCAAGAATTATTCCGAATAAATTACTTGCAGAGACAAAAGTTCCAGATGCTACACCAGGAATTATTTTAAAGTATGCCCTAAATGATGAGCAGGGGCTATTGGCAAAAATCAGGTACAATCGCCTTGTCGACATATTCACTGCTGTTACCTGTTACTCCCTGCAAAATCATTTGAGAACTACCGTTCCTGAAATGGGGCAAATTGAGACGGACGAGATATATATTGGAATTGATCAGAGAGGCGCACAGTATGTTTTCCCCGTTCAGGCTAAAGGTGGTACTGATCAACTTGGTATTGTTCAAATAGAACAAGATTTTGCTTTATGTAACCGGAAATTTTCCCAGTTAATATGTCGCCCGATTGCAGCGCAATTCATTAAAGATGATCTTATTGCCATGTTTGCTTTTGAGGAAAATGACAACGGTATTGCAGTGTCATCGGAAAAACATTATCGTCTTGTGAATCCCGAAGAAATGACTGATGAAGACTTAAAAATATACAGGGAAAGACCTCTTTAATTATTGATCCCATATGAGGAAATAGAAATCAGTTCATGTCTGCCGCCAAGGAAATTAAATACTTCTTAATAAACACTCTTCTTACGTCCATCATATTTCATGTTTTGAATCTGTACACGAAGACGCTTCGTGTTCGACTTGAAGGAGCCGAAAAGGTTCAGCAGCATTTGGAAAATGGCGGACGAGTTATCATGACCAGCTGGCATCAACGATTCTTCGGCGGTTTTTTTATTCCCAAAATATTTAAATGGTCTCCCTGCATCATGATCAGTAAAAGCCGGGACGGGGATTTTGTCGCCCGGATTGCCCGGCAAGTCGGCTGGATTCCCGTGCGGGGATCGAGCTCGCGCGGAGGCAAAGAGGCCCTGCGGGCTATGGTGCAGGGGGTTCATGAACATAAGATCGGCGGCCATATTGTAGACGGTCCTACAGGACCGCCCCGCATCATCAAACCGGGTCTCATCTCTCTGGCTCAGAGCGCGAATGCCGTTATTTGTCCGACGGTTGTTTCCTATGAAAAAGCGTGGATTGCCAACAGTTGGGATCGTTTTATGGTTCCCAAACCTTTCAGCAGGGTTCTTCTCCGGTTCGGTTCCATCTTTCGCGTACCAGAAATAACAAGTAATGATCAGTTTGAATCCTTCCGCCGGGAAGTGGAAGATAATCTGATCAAAGAATATGAGGCTGTCGACCGCTGCTGGCGGAAATGATCATTCGCCCCGTTCAACCGAATTCTCATATTCCCCGGATGCATCAGCAGCGGATCAACGATATGTATCAACGGGGGGCGGATGTACGACGGCTCTCTTTTCACCGGTGATCTTCACGACCATAACGATCCCGATGATGGAAAACCAATTGCCGATTTTCTTCCCGTTATTATCCAGGATATCGAAACCGTGGAGGGTTAAACCCTGATCCGTCACTTTTGCCTGCATATTGAGCACGATCTCCTGCATGCTCCGGCTGTCAAGGTCCCTCTTCTTCCACAAATCAGTTTCCAGGTTCCATGTGTTGTCGATTCCAATAATGGCATTAGGGTAGGCATCGGGGCCGCTGGTATAATAATTAAGATTTGAGTCAACGCGGAAAGATTCGTAAGCTGCGGTAACGTCCTTACTTGGTATGAATCGCCCATAATTCACGCTGGCCCGCCATCCTATGATTATAATGACAGCGACAATGATAATGCCTGCAGCGATCAGAATTTTGATATCCATAGCGCCCGTGTCCGAATTAATTGTCTAATTGTAGAAGTTTGTGTTTTGTTTAATTGCCCCGCGCAACCGTCGTTTTTTTTGTAGTTTAAAAAATTACAGCTCTTTAATCAACCTGTTTTCGGGCAGTTTTTCAATTGTTTTACCGAAGGCTTCAATGGAGGCCGACAGCGCGGCAAACTCAGGGGCCTGGGTAAAGGGGATATTGTTCAGGCCTCTCTTTTCCATCGCCTCGATGACGTAATTTATGGTCAACAAATTAGCGTCGCGCGCCGGTTGATATCCGTGCTCCTCGCTTCCTTCGATTTCAGCTTTCGAAAGGATGTTGCTTTTGCCCAGCTCAAAAAGGATATCGTTAACAAAGCGGATGGGAATATCCAACTGATGGGATATTTCCGGAGCCGTCAGGGGGTTCTCTCCTTTTATAAAGTTTGTAATCACATGATGTGCAACCTGGAGAGAGAGCAGCGTTCGAAGCCGGTGGCTGGCCTGCAGGGCGTCGGGTTCGAATTCATAAGTGTCCACATTCTGATAGGCAAAAGACAATTCCGCTCCATATAAGACAATCAGCCAGCTTAATTGAAGCCATGCAAGGAACAGCGGCAGGGCGGCAAAACTTCCATAGATGGCGTTGTATTGAACGACGCCGATCTGAAAAGTAATGTACACCCATTGAACGATTTGAAATATCGTGCCGGTGATAATTCCCGCAATCAGAGCAGCGGATAATTCCACCTTGGTATTAGGCATGAAAATATACAGGAAAGTGAAAAGGAACCACAAGAGGGTATAAGGCAGCAGCTTCAGGAAGAAGAATATCAGAGGGCTGAAGCTTCCCAGGACGCTGAACTTTTCCATGATCAGGCCTACCTGCACGGTTATAAAGACGGTTGTGCCGCCGGAAAGGATGAGGATTAAGGGGCCGACCAGCATCAGCGACAAATAATCGCTGAACATGCGGCCGAGGGGACGTTTATCCTTCACTCCCCAGATGTCGTTGAAGGAGTATTCGATTTGCCCCAGAACCTTGATCACCGCCCAAAAAAGAACCACGACGCCGACTCCCGCAATCAGTCCGCCTTTGGTGTTCGCGAGAAGGGCATTGGAAAACTGGATAACATTGGCCAGGATGTCTTCATGCCCAACCAGTTTATTGCGCAATTGTTCTTCCAGTAATTTTTCCAGGCCGAAGCCTTTGGCGATTCCGAAAGCCATCGCCGCAATGGGGACAATCGAGACCAGCGAATAAAATGTCAAAGCAGATGCGCGCAGCTGGCATTTGTCTTCGTCAAAGCCTCTAATGGAGAGAAGCAAAACCCTCACGAGATTCAGGAAAAAAGATTTTCCCGGAGAAAGGCTGGTACGCCGAATCCTCCAAATATCCTGCTTGATGAAATCAGCGGCCCTCTGGATCAGTTGACTGCTTGTGCCCATGACACCTCCTCATTTGTGTAGACCGGATAATGATCAGTGACGGCCTCGTAAAAAGGCCGGATGCCGGGTTAACCCGGCGTATGCCGGATACGCTGCACCAAATATCCAATTCCTGCGATTCGAAGCGACATTGCTCTTTCCAGAGGAAACTATAAGAAGATGGGTAAGGTATGTCAACGGAAAACAGGTAACCAGGAAAAACTCCGCATTTCGAGGAATATCTCACCAGTTGGGTGGATCTTCCCCACTTTTATTTTCCGCAGCCCTGGCCGCCTTCCTTTCTCCGGGGCGTAATCATTTTCCTGATAGCCCAGAATATTCAAGCTGTTCACGCCCGTTGAGCACAGTGAATCTCGGGATCGCCCCACTGGCATAATACTTGCCCTTCAGATCGGCATCACAGAGCAGGGAGGATATCATGACTGAAAAAAACCAGGGTATATGTTTTGCCTGCGCGCATGTCTCGAATTGCGCACTGACATCCGCGGAAAGTGCCTTCAACGGCACTCAGTTTTGTGAGGAGTATGAACCCGCTCATTTTCTTACCACCGTACCCTTATGCGTACAAATGCCGATAATGCACAGCCGGCAGACTTCTTCCAAAACTTTGGGCCTTTGCAGCAACTGCGCCCACTATCCGGGCTGCAGTTTTCCCAAACCGGAGGGGGGCGTGTGGCACTGTGAAGACTATCTGTAGACTAATTAAAGAGGAAAACGGCAGAGATTGATGGAAGGATAGCTTTGCCGGGAAAGGAACAGGAATGACCCCTGAAGAGATTGAAAAAATTGTTGCGGCTCATGTGGAGAAACAGGGATCGATTATCGCAATACTGGAAGACATCCAGAAGCAATGCCGGTATCTGTCGGAAGAAGCTCTGCGCATCGTCGCCCGGTGCACCGGACGGAGCCTTGTGGACATTTACGGGGTGGCGACTTTCTATAAGGCTTTCAGCCTTAAGCCGCGCGGGAAACATTTGATTTCCGTTTGTCTGGGAACCGCCTGCCATGTCCGGGGAGCCCAGGGCATTGCTGAAGAATTTCAGCAGCTGCTCAATATAGCACCGGGTGAGACCACCACTGACAATGAAATTACTTTTGAAACGGTAAACTGCCTCGGGGCCTGCGCCTTGGGACCGACGGTAGTGGTGGATGGACAATATTACCCGCACGTGACCAAAAACCAGGTGCAAGAAATCATCGCTGAAACCAGGGAAGGCAGAGGGGAAATTGATATGGCAACCGACCGCAGAATATTTCCCCTTCATGTAGCCTGCCCCACATGTAAAAAAAGCCTCATGGATTACGATTACCGCATCGATGGTCATCCGTCCATCAAATGCAATGTTTCTTTTAACGGTGCAAAGAGCTGGCTCCGTTTATCTTCCCTTTACGGCAGCCACGCCGTCGCCTCGGAATATCAGATTCCGGTAAACGAGTTATCCCGGTTTTATTGCCCGCACTGTCTCAATGAACTGCCGAGCTTTTCCAACTGCACGGAATGCGGCTCCCCCATGGCTGCCCTGTTTATCCGTGAGGGCTGTGCCTGCGAGGTCTGCACGCGCCGGGGGTGTCCCGGCCACATGCTGAATCTGGATCAAATAAATATGTCATAAGACCGACGAAGGGAAACAAGATGAAGACTTTTCAGACTATCGCCGAATTCAAGGCGTATCGGAAATCAATTCTGGCCAGTAGAACAAATAATAAACCATGCATTGTTATCTGCGGGGGAACCGGCGGCCAGGCCAGTGGCTCGAACGATTTGATCCGCATAATTAAACGCTCGATATTGGAGCAGAACCTGCACGACAAATTGTCCCTCCGGATCACGGGGTGTCTGGGGTTTTGTGAAATGGACCCGTTCATCATCGTCGAACCGGGATATAATCTTTATCCGAAACTGAAGATGGAGGACGTACCTAAGATTATTACCGCGGCCGTCAAAGGCGAGGTCGTTGAAGAGCTCCTGTACCGGGAACCTGGTTCCACGGTCAAGCGCTTTTCGGAACAGGAAATCCCGTTTTTCCAGGGGCAAACCCGAATCATTCTGGGACAGAACCAGAATCTCGACCCGATACGGATCGATGATTATCTGAAAATGGGCGGGTATGCGGCGCTGGAAAAGGTTTTGGAAAAGCCCGACGGGCAATGGATTATCGATGAAATTCTGCAATCCAACCTGCGGGGACGCGGCGGAGCGGGATTCCTGACGGGCAGAAAATGGGAGCTTGCGCGCAACGTAAACAACGGCTCCGGCCGGAAGTATGTTATCTGTAATGCCGACGAGGGAGATCCCGGAGCATATATGGACCGGAGTATGCTGGAAGGCAACCCGCACGCCATCATTGAAGGGATGATCATCGCCGCCTTTGCCATGAAAGCCAGCCATGGAATCATTTACGTGCGTACGGAATATCCCCTGGCCATCAAGCACGCGACCATCGCCATCAAGGAAGCCGGACGCCTGGGTCTCCTGGGCGGAAATATTCTGGGGCAGGGCTTCGATTTCGATATTGAGATCTTTCACGGGGCCGGTGCATTCGTCTGCGGAGAGGAGACGGCGCTCATAAAGTCGATCGAGGGGATGATGGGCGAGCCGCGTCAGCGTCCGCCGTATCCGATTGATAAAGGCCTTTTCGGCTATCCCACCTGCATCAACAACGTTGAAACGCTGGCGAATGTTCCCTACATCATCAGCCGCGGCGCCGCCGCCTATGCGCAAATCGGTGCGGAAAACAACTGCGGAACAAAAATATTCTCTCTGGTCGGGAAGATCAAGAATACCGGACTTGTCGAGGTTCCCCTGGGAACCACGATCAGCAAGGTGGTCTACGAAATCGGCGGCGGGCCTGTCGGCGCCGCCAAGATCAAAGCCATCCAGACGGGAGGACCATCCGGCGGATGCATTCCCTCCTCCATGTTTGATCTGCATATAGACTATGACAGCCTGGCGAAAGTGGGGTCGATCATGGGATCGGGCGGCATGATCGTCATGGACCAGAACACCTGCATGGTGGATGTCGCCAAATACTTCATGAATTTTCTGAAAGACGAGTCCTGCGGAAAATGTTTCACCTGCCGCAAGGGAACACAGCGAATGTATGAAATTTTGGAAGACATCACGCTCGGTAAGGGGACGCCGGAGCACCTGGTTCTCCTGGAGGAGCTGGCGCAGACCGTTAAGGACACCACCATGTGCGGTCTCGGTCAGACCGCATCCAATCCCGTATTGAGCACTTTGAAATATTTCCGTGATGAATATGAACGGCATATCAACGACAAACGATGCGATGCCTTTACCTGTAAACAGTTGACCGGCGCCCCGTGTCAGGCCGCATGCCCCGTGGACACGGAGCCATGGCGGTACGTTGCCATGATAGAAAAGGGCGATTATGAGGAGGCTTATCGGGTCATCCGGTCGGCCAATCCATTTCCAGCCGTCAGCTCCCGCGTCTGTGACCGCAAGTGCGAAAGCCGCTGCAGTCTGGGAACAAGCGGCGGTGAGGCCGTCGCCATTCGCGCCCTCAAACGGTTTGTCACCGACAGGGTTCAGCCGTCGGTCTACAAGCCCGCTCTGGCAAGAAAGAAGAAACAGAAGGTCGCCGTCGTCGGCGCCGGACCGGCGGGCATTACCGCCGCCCACGGCCTTTCCCTTCTGGGATACGGCGTGACGATTTTCGAGGCCGAAGACAGGCCCGGCGGGATGCTGTCCTGCTCGCTGCCCGCCTACAGACTGCCCCGGGACATTGTCGAAAAGGAAATCAAAACCCTCTTAAACAGGAACATCGAAATCCAATACGGCCATGCGCTGGGGAAAAATTTCACCATCCATGATCTGTTTGTCGATAAATATGAAGCTGTCTTTCTGGCCTTCGGCGCGCATGAAAGTATGCGTCTGGATCTCGCGCATGAAGATGTCGGCGGCATCTATCCTTCCATCCAGTTTCTCAAAGCCTTCAATATGAGAGACGAAGAACTGGCACGGGGCCACGTGGGAGTCATCGGCGGAGGAAATTCGGCGGTGGATGCGGCGCGTGTCGCCTTAAGGCAAAAGGATGTCACCGGCGTGTCCCTTTTCTACCGGCGTACCCGTGAAGAAATGCCCGCCTATGAAGAAGAAATAGAGGCGGCCCTGGAAGAGGGGGTAAGGATTGAGACCCTTATATCGCCGGTGAAGATTCTCGTCCGGCAGGAGGAAATCGAAGCGGCGATCCGCGAAGGGGTTGAGCTGGAAACGCTGGTTTCACCCATAAAAATACATTCCCGAAAAGGCCGTCTGGTGGACATTGAATGCATCAGAAACCGGCTGGGTGATGTAGACGCCACGGGAAGGCGCAGGCCCGTACCTGTTCCGGGAAGCGAGTTCAAGGTAAAACTCGATACGCTTATTGTGGCCATCGGTGAAAAACCGAAAAGCGAATTTCTCGCCTCCATGGGGTTGGAGCTGGATGGCGGCGGCCGGATAAAAGCAGACGCGAGGACCCTGGAAACGAGTCTGCGGGGAGTTTTCGCCGGCGGCGATCTGGTCACCGGCCCGAACACAGTTATTGATGCGATTGCGGCCGGAAAGAAGGCGGCGCAAAGCATAGACCGGTACCTGCGCAACGAACCGCTGCTGGAACCGGCGGCGCCGAAGCTTCCCACTGTTTTCATTGAGCCCGCAGAAGTTGCCGAAACAGAGACTAAAGCGGGGACTCGCGCCGTGAACCCATCACTGACGCCCCCGGAAAGGGTGAAAAATTTCCGGGAAGTGGAAATGGTTTTGCCGGAAAATTCAGCCCGGCTGGAATGCAGGCGCTGTCTGCGCTGCGACCTGGAGTTCACCCGGGAAAAGTCCGCAGATAAGCCGGCGAAAGCTGTAATGGAAGGAGCATAAAATGATTAACCTTATAATTAACGGCGTATCCGTGTCCGTCGAGAAGGGGACCACCGTCCTGGAAGCCGCACGGTATCTGGGTTTTCCCATTCCGACGCTCTGTCACAAAGAGGGGCTCTCCCCTTATGGAGCATGCAGACTGTGCGTGGTGGAAATCGGCGAGGCTCCAAGATCCAGACTTGTTTCATCCTGCACCTATCCCGTTGAAGAGGGGCTGCAGGTGCGAACCGCTTCGGAGCGCGTGGTGAAGGCGCGGAGAATGATCATCGAATTGCTGCTGGCGTCCTGTCCGCAATCAAAGCAGATTCAGGACATAGCGTCCAGCTTTAATGTGCGGCGGCAGCGCTTCCGGCAGGAGCATGAGGACTGTATTCTTTGCGGGCTGTGCGTGCGCATGTGCAAAGAACAAATGATGGCCGGAGCCATCGGTTTTCGCGGCCGTGGTCAGAACAGAAGCATCGGAACACCCTTTGATGTCCGATCCGACGTCTGCCGGCTCTGCGGAGGCTGCATGGAGGTCTGCCCCGCCTGTCAGGCCCGCTGTACCTTTACGGAGCCGGAAAGAGCAATCTGCGGAGGCTGTGCGAACCTCAGTCCACCCTGCATTGAGAAGGAACAGTTCCACGATATGATGTGTTACATGTCGCCCTGCGTGGCATGCGAAGCCAAAAAATGACCAAATCCAGAAAGGAGCATGATAGATGTCTTTTTCAAGAGTCAATACATCAAGCGCAACTCTCACAAAAAACAGGACCGAAGGGTCTATTACGCCGGCGTCGGGCATGTGTGTCACCTGCATCGACGGCTGCATAGGCATGTGTGAAATAGGTAAATCGGCTTACCGCGGCCACGAAGTTATTTATCCTCAGCCCTTCGGCGTCATCACCACAGCTGCGGAGAAACAATATCCGGTTGATTATTCACACTTTAATATTATGGGCACGGCGGTCGGCGCCTGCGGCATTGAGGCCGACAGCGACAAGGCCATTTTCCCGGCCGTTGATCTCGAAGTGGCCATTGGCAGTGACAAGGGTATCAAATTTCGCCTGCCCTGGCTGATCTCCGGCATCGGTTCCACCAATATCGCCAAAAATAACTGGGAAGGATTGGCCATCGGTTCCGCCCTGGCGGGAACTGGGCTCACCATCGGTGAAAATGTCGTCGGCATGGACCCCGAAGCGGTATTCAAAAACGGTAAAATCGTCGATACCGTCGATTTGAAGCGCCGGGTCAAGCTGTACAAGGATCATCAACGGGACGGCTACGGGGCGATCATCGTGCAGGCCAATCTGGAAGACAGTCGTCTAAAGGTTCAGGAATATGCCATTGAAAATCTCGGCGTTGAATGTGTGGAGCTTAAATGGGGTCAGGGTGCCAAAGACATCGGCGGCGAAGTGAAAATTAAGGAACTCAAGAAAGCCCAGATGCTGCAGGACCGCGGTTACATCGTTCTTCCCAATCCTCATGATCCGGACGTTATCAAGGCTTTTGAGCGGGGTTCATTCAAAGAATTTGAAAGACATTCCCGTGTCGGCATGGTCACCGAAGAATCCTTCGCTGCAACCATCAAGGGACTTCGCAAGGCCGGGGCGAAATATATATTCCTCAAGACGGGAGCCTACCGGGCGGCCGATCTGGCCAGGGCCATTGCCTTTGCATCGAAATATAAACTGGATCTGCTCACCGTGGACAGCGCCGGCGGCGGCACGGGCATGAGTCCATGGCGGATGATGAATGAGTGGGGCGTGCCTCCGGTGGAATTGCATACACTTGTTTATCAATTTGCCAAGAAGCTTGCGGATCAGAATAAATATCTGCCGGCGATTGCCGTGAACGGCGGTTTTTCGTTCGAAGACCAGATATTTAAAGCTCTTGCTATGGGTGCGCCTTACGTGAAAATGGTAGGTATGGCTAGGGCGCCCATCGCGGCAGCCATGGTGGGCAAGACCATCGGCCAGACTATTGACGCTAACCAGGTTCCTGTTTATATCGAGCGCTTCGGCAATTCGAAAGATGAAATATTTGTGACTGCCGGCACGCTGCGCAAGGAACTGGGTGATAAAGAGTTTGAAAAAGTGCCCACCGGCGCCATCGGACTCTACACATACTATGAGAGATTAGCCCAGGGGCTCCGCCAGCTTATGGCCGGAAGCAGAAAGTTTTCTCTGGATTATATGTCGCGCAATGATCTGGCCGCCCTCACCCCCGATGCGGCGCGTATCAGCGGGATCAATTACATCATGGACGTGGATAAGGAAGAAGCTGCCAAAATCCTCGATTTCTAAAACATGAAATATGCCCCTCCGCTCCGGTCGGGAGGTGCGGAGGGGCAGTCCGAAATTCTTCTTTATCGTTGATCTAGCCTTGAGTATTGCCATATGAAACATTCGTTTAATATCGAAGACGTTGAAAGAAAAGGACTCCTCATCCTCAGGATTTTGAGCGAAAGTCCGGATCCTCTCGGAGCGCGCGTGATTGCCCGCCGGATGAAGGACAGCGGCCTGGACTTAAGTGAGCGCACCGTCCGCTACCATCTGAAATTTATGGATCAGAAGGGACTGACCATGCTCGTCGGCCGGCGCGACGGCCGAACAATAACTGATCACGGCAAGGAAGAACTGGTGAATGCGCGAGTGCAGGATAAAGTCAGACTGTGCAGTTCGCGCATCGACATGCTGGCCTTCAAAACAACCTTCGATTTGTCCCATAAGCAGGGAATGGTGCCGGTCAACATTTCCTTGTTTACGAAAGACCGGTTCAAGGACGCCCTGGAGGCGATGAAGCCTGCTTTTCAGGATAAGATGGCCGTCAGCGATCGTATTGCCGTTGCCGAAGGCGGCGAAAAACTGGGAGACATAACCGTGCCGGACGGCAAGGTCGGTTTGGCGACGGTCTGCAGTATCCTGATCAACGGGATTTTTTTGAAAAGCGGCATACCGATCAATTCGAAGTTCGGGGGGATTCTCCAGATGAAAAACGGTGTGCCCCTGCGTTTTGTGGAACTCATTCACTATGCCGCATCTTCCCTGGATCCGTCGGAAATCTTTATCCGGGGTAAAATGACCTCCGTAAATCAGGTCGTCGAAAAAGGCGAAGGCAAGATACTGGCTAATTTCCGGGAAATACCGGCTGTCAGCATGGCCTGCGCGGAGGATTTAATGGAGGGTATGCGGGAAATGGGCCTGGGCGGCGTCCTGGCCGTCGGCGGCGTCGGCAATTCCATTTGTGAAACGCTGGTTGAGGTAAACAAAGCGGGAATGATTCTCATCGGCGGTTTAAATCCGGTGGCCTGTGCGCATGAACAAGGCATTGACGTCGACAACCTGGCGATGACGACGGTTATGGAATTCCGGAACATGCAGCAGGTGTCGGATCTGCAGATGTGAAATTAATAAAATTTCATTTTTTTCGGTGAATCTGGTAAAGGACAGTTGCAAAATTGTACGAAAACAGGTTTCCCGCACCATTCCCCTTTACTTTTACCGTCGGGGAGGCAGGCAGTGCCGCCGCCGGTAAAGGGGGTATTATTCCATTTCCAATTCAATGATGATACCACGGCGGCAAGGAGGAGGTGACGAGGCGTATTATACATACGTTGAGGAAGCCGACGACGATGCCAACAAAGGTAGCGCTTGAATTCGAAATGGAATTATGACGCGGAACAAAGTGGATCATTAATGCTGTCAAAACCGAAAAAGACAAACACCACGGCAAAGGGGCGCAAGGTTTCCAACTCACAAGCAGTAGTTTCACGCGTTAAACTGCGCGAGCGGGTCAAAGAACTGACCTGCCTGTACGGCATTGCGCAGATCGCCTCGAATCCCGATCTTTCCCTGGAAAACAAACTTGCCGACATCGTTTGCCTGCTTCCTGCCGCCTGGCAATACTCCGGCCGCGCCTGCGCGAGGATCGTCATCGATGGAAAGATCTTTCCGACGCCGGGATTCCGCGAGGGGGCGCATCGCCAAACCGCCGTAATCTGCATCGCCGGCGAGAGCCGCGGTATTGTGGAGATTCATTACCGTGACGGCCGCGGTCTCCTGCAGAAGAATCCGTTTCTTCATGAAGAGAAGAACCTGATTGACAATATCGCCGGGCAGATCGCTCTTTTGATTGAACATCAGGAGGCCCGGACGGCTAAAGCCGAACTTCGCAAACAGTTGATCAAGGCCGATCGCCTGGCCGCCATCGGTCAGTTGGCCGCCGGTGTAGCCCACGAGCTCAACGAACCTTTAAACACGATACTGGGATTTGCCCAACTCACCCGGAAAGCATCCGGTCTGCCCGCCGGGACACTGACGGACCTCGAAAAAATCGTGGACGCTGCGCTGCATGCCCGCAGCATCATTACAGAACTGTTGATTTTCGCCCGCCAGGGCAAGCCCGGCGACGCCCGGGTTAATCTGAACCGGATCATCATGGATGAACTGAACCTGTTCGATTCACTGTGCGGAAAATCCGGGGTAAAACTCAGGCGTATCGTCGATCCTGATCTACCCGAAATTACAGCCAACAAATCACAGATCCGGCAGGTCATCTCCAATCTGATCGTCAATGCTTTGCAGGCTATGCCCGATGGGGGCAATCTCACGCTGCAAAGTTCTTTTGATGAGGCTTCAGTTTGTCTGCTCGTTGAGGATACCGGAATCGGCATGAGCGACGAGGTCAAGGAGAGCATCTTTTTGCCCTTCTTTACCACGAAAGATGTCGATCAGGGCACCGGATTAGGGCTCTCGGTGGTGCATGGCATCGTGTCATCGCACGGAGGCGGGATACGCGTCGAGAGCGAGACAGGGAAGGGGACGCGTTTTTTTGTGACCTTTCCCCGCCGCCAGGAAAACGTCCTGCAGGGGGAAGCAATTTGAAAGCCTTGAAAAACAACAGCATCCTGGTTGTGGATGACGCCCCGACCGCCGTGGATATTTTGCAACGCAACCTCGAAGCGAAAGGCTTTCGCGTCTTTACCGCTTCTAATGTTGTGGATGCGTTAAAAATTCTGGAGAGCGCCCCCATCGATCTCGTCATTACGGACTACAAAATGCCCAGAATCAGCGGTCTGGATTTGATCCGCCATATCCGGTCGAATTTCCATGAAACCGAGGTAATCATGGTGACCGGTTATGCTTCCGTGCAGGGCGCCGTCGAAGCCGTCAAGACGGGCGCCGAAGAATATCTGCCGAAACCTTTTACGGATGAGGAGCTCTTCAACGCAGTCAATCGCGTTTTGAACAAACAGGAGTTGCGCAAGGTCGTGCAGAGCGGGAAACCGCGTGGAATGGGCGAGACGCACGGCATTGTCGGCAAATCAAAGCCCGTCCGGAAAATGCTCGCGGAGATCGAAAAAGCCTCCAAATCAACGGCGACTGTGCTCGTTCTGGGGGAAAGCGGCACCGGCAAGGAGCTGGTCGCCCGCGCCATCCACTACAGCAGCAAACGGGCGTCGGCGCCTTTCGTTCCCGTTAATTGCGGCGCCATACCGGAGAAACTGCTGGAAAGCGAACTTTTCGGCCATGTAAAAGGAGCTTTTACCGGTGCCAACGAGTCGCGCGCCGGCTTCTTTCAGACAGCCGACGGCGGCACCATCCTGCTTGACGAAATCAACGAAATGAGCCCCGCCATGCAGGTAAAACTCCTTCGGGTGCTGCAGGATAAGCAGGTCTGCATGGTCGGCGCCAGGAAAACCCAGAAGATCGATATCCGCATTATTGCTTCGAGCAATAAAGATTTGAGAGGGCTGGTCAATAAAAATCTTTTCCGTGAGGATCTCTTCTTCCGGTTAAACGTCATTACGATTGTAGTGCCGCCTCTGAGAGAGCGGCCGGAAGATATCGCCGTGCTCATAACTCATTTTACCGAAAAGTTTGCTGAAGAAATCGGAAAGGGCGCCCCCGTCTTTTCCGATGAAGTTTTACAAACCTT